>Ga0193728_1000648_pt1 | contig 17046 bp, 17 predicted proteins | sample U1c1metaG_FD_143037 | JGI IMG/M metagenome (GOLD analysis project Ga0193728, IMG submission 143037) | Soil microbial communities from a riparian zone of the East river system, Colorado, United States - U1c1 | ecosystem: Environmental > Terrestrial > Soil > Riparian zone | place: USA: East River...
ATTCCTTGCGCGGCTCGGGGAGCGTCCTGGCCATCTCGGAAAGAATGTGCAACCGCGCGATGCGGGCCTTTTCCACCGCCTCAGCCATCATGTCGTGGGGAATGCCGCGCAACTTGAGATCAAGCTGGAAACCCGTAATTCCTTTTTCAGTGCCCGCGATTTTGCAATCCATGTCGCAAAAGGCGTCCTCCCAGCCGATAATGTCGGTCAGCAGCTTGTAGCGCGAAATCGCATCGTTGTCGTCATGGTCCGTGCATAGGCCGATGCTGATCCCGGCCACCGGTCGGATCATCGGAACGCCCGCATCCATCATGGCCAACGACCCGCCGCAAACGCTGGCCATGGAAGTCGAGCCGTTAGACTCCATAATCTCGCTCGTGATGCGGATCGAGTAAGGATAGGTATCCAGAGGCACCATGGATTCCAGCGAACGCTCGGCCAGCGCCCCATGGCCAATCTCACGGCGGCCGGGCCCGCTAATGCGGCCGGTTTCGCCGACGGAGAAGTTCGGAAAGTTATAGTGGAGGATGAATTTCTTTTCGCTGGCGCCGCCGGTGTATGAGTCGAATTCCTGGGCGTCTTCACCAGTCCCGAGCGTGCAGAGCGAAAGTGCCTGGGTTTCGCCGCGCTGGAAAATCGCCGAACCGTGGGCCCGGGGCAAGAGGCCCACTTCGCAGTGGATCGGACGGACATCTTCGAAGCCGCGTCCGTCCAACCGCTTGTTGAAATTCATGATCAAATTGCGGACAGCTTCCTTTTGGATATAATAGAAGGCGTCCTTAAGCACGAATTCGGTCACTCTCTCCTCGCCAAATCTTTGGACGAGTTTCTTGCCAATTTCATCGGTGAGCGCACTGACGGCCGATTCGCGCGCGAGCTTTCCAGGCGTCAGCAGGGCGGCCACGATACGGTCGCCCGCCAAACCTTTGGCTTCGTTGAGGATCTCGGGTGGAACGATATTAAGCTTAATGTCGCGTTTGGCTTTGCCGGCGCGGCCAGCCAAATCGTTCTGGGCGGTGATCATGGGCTGGATGGCTTCGTGACCGAATTTCAGCGCGGCATTGAAGTCCGCCTCGCTTATCTCCTTGGCCGCGCCTTCGTACATGACCATGTCCGTCTGGTTGCCGACATAGACGAGATCAAGGTCGCTCTCGATCATTTGAGCGTGAGTCGGGTTGGCGACAAACTGCCCTTTAATTCGGCCGATGCGCGCCGCGCCGAGCGGTCCCGCCCAGGGAATGTCACTGACCATCAACGAAGCTGAGGCGCCGACCAGGGCGAGCATGTCGGGATCGTTCTCTCCGTCCGCGCTCAAGACGATGCACTGGACCTGGACTTCATTGTACCAACCCTTCGGAAAGAGCGGCCGGATGGGCCGGTCGATGAGCCGCGAGGTGAGGATCTCTTTTTCCGTGGGGCGGCCTTCGCGCTTGAAGTAACCGCCGGGAAATTTTCCCGCCGCGGCGGCTTTCTCCCGATAATCCACGGTTAGTGGAAAGAAATCCTGTCCGGGTTTGGCTTTGGTTGCGGCGACGGCGGCAACAACGACAATGGTCTCGCCGAGTTGCACGGTCACGGCCCCATCGGCCTGTTTGGCAAGTCTGCCGGTTTCAATAGTGAGTTGTTTGTCCCCTACCGGGGCGCTGGCTTTTTCTGGCATAATGATAATTTTCCTCCGTTGCCACCGAGGAACTTCATTAAATCCCGAAATTTTTCGGGCCTTAACGAAATCACCCAGGGCAACGGAATTGTTCTCTATACGCGATGATTCCGGTGTGAAAACCGAGCCGTTCGCGTGTTACCGGCCCGATCAAATCCTGTGCCTGAAGGCAAAATGTCCGATATCCATGGTGCAGGGACACCTGCGCCAAGGGCTACTTGCGCAACTTGAGCTTCTTGGTAATGGTCTGGTAGCGGCTCACGTCGGTGGTATGCAGGTAGTCCAATAAACGGCGGCGCTGGCCCACCATCACCAATAGTCCGCGGCGGGAACTGTGGTCTTTTTTGAACTTTTGCAGATGCTCGGTCAAATGGTTAATACGTTGGGTGAGCAAGGCAATTTGGACATCCGCGGAGCCTGTATCCTGCTCGTGCAGCTTGAAATCGTTGATCGTTTTCGTCTTTGCTTCCATACTTACTTATTTATCTTTATCAGTTCCTCTTCAACATCGAATCATCATTGTAGTTTTCGCATCGGGGCCTGTAAAGCCCTTTTCGGGACCATTAACTGACGTGGATTAACGAGTGCGCAGGACAGACTTCTTCCACGATGCGGCCAACGCCAAGTTGTCGTTACGAGTGCGCGTGAGCGTCAAGACGGTCTTTCCACAAGACCTCAAGCCTTGGGATTGCTGTGATGCACCGCAATGCAAGAACATTTTCCGCACCGATTCACCCCAAAACATGTCCGCCAAAAGAACTCATGGAGTCATTTCGCGAAGCAGCCTTGCATTTGAGGCTTTTCACAATACTCGATAGACTTGGCGCCACTGCTGAACCCGCCATACCCGATCGAGAACTTGTTCACACTCCCATTTTTCACTCGTCTTTTGCTGTGAATAGTTCTTGCGCGATGCTCCAAATCGCGCGTATTTACCGAATATTTTTTATTATTCACAACCTGCTCACCGCCTCTTTTCCGTGAATAAGCTGTGCATAAGAATTCATTGTCGGATCACCGATCTCTGCTAAGCTGTCATCAGTTCATTGAAAGAACTGAGACGGACGGCGGCAGTCAACAGATTGTAGTTGGACCTCTCAAGGATAATCCCAGGTGACTGGGGAAAAGTTGAGTCAGGCTGGTTGGCTCAACTCCTCTCAAGCCGGATCGCAAGGTTCGGGAGCGGAGGCAGAATTCACCAGTTCCTCTGGCGATGTTCGCGCATCGTCAGTACACGCGAAAAAGGGACTGAGCGATGAGGAACGATGAGAAACCGTTCCGAATCGAGTCAAGTAGCTCAGGAAAGTTTCGGACCTGAGCGAATCGCAGTTACCAGAGGGTAAATGGTTGCTACTGTGTATCGGCACGAGCGAACGACTCTGGCGGTTCCGTAATGCGGGATCAGCCAAATGAAAGACGCCGAAAGGCGGGACAAAGTGAGCGTGCGCATCGGGAAGGACACGGGGTCCAGGCAAGGCCCGTGAAAACCTTCCGAACGAGTCGGCGATGTCAACAAGAGACCGCTGACCTGTGAACGAAATGCAACCTGAGAGTTAAGAGGCGAGACCCGTGGCACCGGGCAAACGCACCGTCAAAAGCGGTGGCTGACCCGGCGCTAAGTGGTGAAGACGCGGATGAGAAAGTCACAGACGTGTCTTTACCTGGTTCGCGGACCGGTGGCGCAACCATCAGTCCAAGCGAGCTGAAAAGCCTCACTCAATAACTCAGTGGTTCCGCAAAACGGAATGCTGAGCGGCCCTGCTACGAGGCCGAAGACTCCGCTTGCCGTGGAGAATGGCGTCGGGAAGCTGGCAGTCCCAGAAATGGGGCGCCTAATGCCAGCACGGGAAAGAGAGCTTGGCGAACTCCCATCCCCCATTTAGTCCCTGCTTGACCGCAAGGTCGGGCAGGGACTTTTTGTTTCTTAATTTCACCCTTCAGATTAGCCTTTCGCCTTTCGAGAACGTTGTGACTCAAACTTCCCTTCCTATTTGGCAAATCCACCTCGACATCGTCGAGCGTCTCCGCTCCGGCAATCGCCTGGTTCTGGTTGCCCCGACCGGCTCGGGCAAGACTACTCAGGTGCCCCAGATGCTCCTCGATGCCGGGCTGGCCGGGGACAAAAAAATCGTCGTGCTCCAGCCCCGCCGCGTCGCCGCTCGCACGGTTGCCGCGCGCGTCGCCTGGGAGCGCGGAGTCAACCTGGGCGCGGAAGTCGGTTACCAGATTCGATTCGACGACCAAACCAGCCTGGGCACGCGTATTTGCTATGTCACCGAAGGCATTCTTCTGCGCTGGCTTCAAAATGATCGCCGGCTCTCGGATGTCGGGGCCGTCCTCTTCGACGAATTCCATGAACGAAATCTGCTCAGCGACGTCGCGCTGGCCCTGGTCAAGCGGTTGCAGCAGACCGAGCGACCCGATCTAAAGCTCGCAGTCATGTCCGCCACTCTCGATGCGGAACCGGTGGCGGATTATTTGGCCCCCTGCCCGATCCTGATTTCCGAAGGGATAAGTTTCCCGGTCGCAGTCCGTTACTTAAGCCAGCCGGACGAACGGCCGGTCTCAGAGCAGGCGGCCGATGTCGTCGAGAAAATCATCAACTCCGGCGAGCCGGGAGATATCCTCGTGTTCATGCCTGGCATGGGCGAAATCAACTCTAGCATCGGGGCCGCTCGATCCATTCGCGCCAATGAGCGCCTCGCATTTATCCCTCTCCACGGAGATCTGCCTCCCGAGCAGCAGGACCTTGCCTTCACGCCCAATCCGCTGCGCAAGGTGGTCGTGGCTACCAATGTCGCCGAAACCTCGGTAACCATTGATGGCATCCGGCATGTGGTGGATGGTGGATTGGCGCGTGTCGCGCGTTACGATGCCGAGCGGGGCATCAGCACGCTCTTCCTCGAACCGATCAGCCGCGCCTCCGCGGACCAGCGCAAGGGCCGCGCCGGCCGCACCGCCCCGGGCACCTGTCACCGGCTCTGGACTGAAAGCGGCCATCTGAACCGTCCCGAACGCAACACGCCGGAAATCCAGCGCAGCGATTTGGCCGAAGTCGTGTTGCTGCTCCATTCGCTCGGCATTCGGCGCGCCGCGGTGTTCGATTGGCTGGACAAACCGGATCCGCAAGCCGTCGAACGCGCCGAGCGCCTGCTCCAAACTCTGGGCGCGTTGACGCCGACCGGTGAGCGCCCGTCCCCGGGCGCAGCAACTTCCGAACGCGCAGCCACGCCCGATCGAAGCCTGGCCGCTCAGCCTCCCATCCTCCCTTCGCCCGAAGCCGCCCTCGTTTCCTCGCCCGCCACCCTGGGGTCCGACCTGACGCCCATCGGCCGCCAAATGCTGACGCTCCCCATGCATCCGCGCTATTCCCGTCTGCTGGTCGAGGCGGCTCGATACGATTGTGTGCCGGCCGCCGCTCTTTGCGCGGCCCTGGTCAGCGGACGCGATTTGCTGATGCAGCTCGGGCGCGATGACAAGCACATCACGGAAGCGCGCGAGTTGTTCGAGGCCAGCCAGGAATCGGATTTCTATACCTTGATGCGCGCTTATCAGTTCGCCAAAAAGAATCAGTTCGATGTCCAGAGCTGCCGACGCTATGGTATTCACGCCCAAACCGCCCGCCAAATCGAGCAGACTTTCGATCAGATTTTGCGCATCTCCGAATCTCTGAAACCGGCAAAGAACGCCTTGCTTCCCGCTCCTCCTTCTTCACCAGAAGATCCCCTGCCCCGCTGCCTCATGACTGGTTTCATTGACCAACTCTGCGTCCGGCGCGACCAGGGCACCCTCGAGTGCGAACTGACGGAAGGCCGGCAAGGCACTTTGATGCGCGAAAGTGTCGTCCAGGCGGCCCCGCTTCGCGAGGTTACGGGTCGCGGCTCCGGCAATCTCACCTTGCTCGGACTGGCCACAGCCGTAAAGCGCGAGTGGGTCGAGGTCGCGTTCCCCGAACAGGTCACCGCCACAGTCGAGCATCTTTATGACCGGACGCACAAGCGCGTGGCCGCCGTGAAGCTCGTGCGGTTCAGGGACCTGGTCATTCACCATCAACACCAGTCCGAGGTCGAGCCCCAAGCTTCCGGCCGGTGCCTGGCCGAGGCCTTTCAGAAGGGGTATTTCGAGCTGCAATTATTGAAGCACGACCTCAAACAATTCATCGCCCGTGTGAACCTCCTCGCCGCCGTGATGCCCGAACTGGAATTCCCTCCGTTCAACGACGTCGCCATCAAGGCTTGTCTTGCTCGCGCCTTCGCCGGCTTGACTCTCGCGAAAGAAGCGCAGTCCACGCCGTTGGATGAGACGTTCTTCGCCCATCTGGCCAAAGAACAGTTGGGCTGGCTCGACGAAATGATGCCCTTGAAAGTCGCCTGGCCCGATGGCCGGAAAATGAAGCTGCTCTACCCGCAGGAATCGCTAGACGAGGATGGCCAGCCGAATGCGCCCGAACTACAAGTGAAGCTCCACGAATGTTTCGCGCTCCAGCAACATCCAACCCTCTGCGAAGGCCGATTGCCGGTGCGTCTCTGGCTCTGCGCGCCGGACGGCAAGCGTCTGGAGGCAACCTCCAACTGGCCCGCGTTCAAAGCCAACAGTTACCCCAAACTGAAACCCAATCTGCAAAGAAAGTACCCCGGTGTGCCTTGGCTCTAATCGCCCGTTTAGCTCGAAAGGCGGCGCAAATTGTGTTTCTAACCGCTTTGCGCGGGTTGTTGATAGAGACCGATGACATTTCCCGTTGGGTCGCTAAATCTCGCGGTTATCTCTGGAGCATCCATGCCAATTGGTTGCACGACCTTTCCTCCATTCGCGATGATCTCGTCCAGGGCTTTGGCAACACTGTCAACCATGACGTAAATTAGCAGGCCGGGTTCAGTCGCCGCTTTCCGGCCGAGCACCCAGGTGCCGCTCACTTCGCCCGCCGTGTCGTCAAAGGCAATGCTGCCATCGCCGCGTTGTCTCGTCCGCCAGCCGAAAACCGCTTTGTAAAAAGATACTGCGCGGCTGATATCAATAGCCGGAATCTCGATATAGCATACTTTCCCGTTTGAAAGAGTGGGATGGTTATCTTTTTCCATAGTTTGTCATGCGTTCGGCGCCTGGTTTCACGCGCATAGCGAGCATGGGCAGGTAAGCTCTCCTGTACACCCAGGCCAGGTAGAGATCGAGAGCCAGGAGGAACGCGCCCGGACCTATGCCCGCCGGTTGGAGGAAAAGGTGGAACGCGATGATATTAACCAGGATTGGCATAATCAGCACCAGGGCCAATGGCACGAACCGGTTCAACAAGAGCAGCACGCCAACGAGCAACTGAGTTCCCATGATAATCGGAAACATATAACCCGTCTTCATCAACGCTCCGGCAAAAGCCCCCGCTCCTTCCGGCATCGGCGTCTTGGGGGGAGGGATAAAATTCAGAAACCCGTTCAACCCAAAGACCAAAAACGCCAGTCCCATCAGTACTCGCGCGACGGCGGGCAAGTGGCGTGCGAACGATTTCGGCTTGCGCTCCATGGTTTCACTTTCTTTAAGCTGTGTCTCTGACGTCATATGGATTATTTGATTATGGTCCCATTTTCCTAGGCTTTCGCCAGATACTGCCCGGGGGGCTGAAAGCCAGACGATGTTCGTTGTTGGAATGGTGCTCCCGACAGGCCAGTTTGGCAAGCGTGAGGCTGGCTGGCGGATTTCTCGTTCAAAACCCTTCGATTTTCGGCGTTTGGCTGCGTTTTAAGGGCCGGGCCATATGGGGTGGAGACCCCATATCGGCGCAGGTTTGAGTAGGCATGATTTCCGCTTTTATTGCCCCTGATATGCCGGATCAAACTGTGATTTTGGTTGCCGAGGATCGTGAAGACGACGTGATCTTGATCCGCCAGGCTTTTGAAAAAGGCGGCGTTCGCAATCCCATCTTTGTAGTGCCTGACGGCGAGGAAGCCGTCTCATATCTCGAGGGAACCGGAAAATACGCCAACCGCGCTGAATATCCGTTGCCCAGCCTGCTGTTGCTCGATTTGAAGATGCCCCGCAAGGATGGTTTCGAAGTGCTGGCCTGGATCCGCAAGCAGCCGGGCTTGAAAGCTTTGCGCGTGGTGGTGCTGACTTCTTCCGAGCTAATCTATGACGTCAATTTGGCCTACCAACTGGGTGCCAGCTCATTCCTTGTCAAACCAGTTGATTTTGAAAACTACACCCAACTGGGCCAATTAGTAAAAAAATACTGGCTGGTGCTGGACAAGGCCCCAACGACGCATCGCGCTCCGCTCGATAAGCGAGAAACCAACCGCTAAGCGGTGAGGATGCCCAGGCAATTCTATTCACCGACGAAGTGGACCGTGATAACGCGGCTATGAGGCGACTTGCGATGTTCCCAAAGGTAAAGGCCCTGCCACGTGCCAAGGGCGAGCCGTCCAACGCTGACGGGAATGGAGAGATTTACCGCGGTCAAGGCTGTGCGGACGTGAGCAGGCATGTCGTCATCACCTTCGAAAGTGTGAACGAACAGAGCATCCCCATCCGGCACGAGACGGGCGAAGAAATGCTCGAGGTCCCGGCGCACGTCCGGGTCGGCATTTTCCTGAATTAACAGCGACGCGGAGGTGTGACGCAAGTGAAGCGTCAGAAGCCCCGTTTGGAACCGATGTTGCGAGACCCACTCGGCGGCCCGGTCGGTGAATTCATAAAAGCCGCGGCCGCGGGTTGAAATGCGAAATTCATCCTGGGCTTGCCGGAGCATGGGTAAGGAAAGGATGCTGCGCCCGCCATCAGGATCGCCGTCTTTATTTGATACCGACCGTCTTTTGGCCTTCGAACATTTTTTCGAGGCTGGCCGTGCGGGGGTGGCCGGCGGCGAGGGCCTTTTGATAATGCCAGCGGGCAAGTTCCACCAGTGGCGGGTTCTGAGTCAGATAAATGACGGCCAGATTATGGTGCGCGTTGCCGTAACCGGGCTCAAGTTGGACCGCCCGGCGCAGGGCGGTTTCGGCCGGACCTCGCAGCCCTTTCTCGCTGAGGGTAATGCCGAGATAATTTTGGATTTCGGCATTTTGCGGATCGAGCTTCGCGGCGCGGCTGAGGGCATCGAGAGCTTCATCGTATTTCTCCTGGCGGAATTTCACTTGGCCAAGGATCGAGAGATTGTAAGGATCTTCCGGGGAGAGGGCGACGGCTTGCTTGATGTGTTTTTCGGCGTCGTCAAGGTGTTCGCGTTCGAGTTGAATGGCCGCGAGGTTGGCCAGGGTGAGCGAGTTTTTGTCGTCCTGCCGCAGGACCTGCAAATATTTGTCTTCGGCTTTGTCCAATTGCCTGGCCGAGAAGAGACGCTGGGCATCAGCAACGAGGATGGCCGAACCGGCGGGGAGTTCCTTGACCGATCTCTTGCCGGCCTTGGGCTCGGCGGAAACGAGCCTGACTTCGGGGCGTTTGAAAAGCTCCAACTCGGCTGCGGTATAGGGCACCTGTCGCGCCTCGAAGACTTCAAGCCGGGAGCGCAACATCGCAAGTTGGTTTTCGAGATCGAGTACGTGGCTGGAGACGCCTTTACCATTTCGAGCTAATAGATCCTTATTGGCGATTTCGAGCTTCTTCTGAAGATCATCGCGCTCGCGTTCGAGCTGTTTGATGCGAAGCAAATCTTCCGGTTTGCTCCCCGCCGGGGCTGTCGCCGCGGATTGCGCGGGCCTGGTGGCCCCCAGGCCGGAAGCAGTCAATTGCTTAACGCGGCTCTCCAAAGCCGATTTTTCGAGCCGGAGAATTTCCCGGTCCGACTCGAGGGCGGCGATTTGCGCCTGGGCCTCGGCGAATTGACGGGCGGCATCCTGCCCTTTTCCAGGCTTAACCGGTGTGGCGCGGAGATCAGCCAACTGCTTTTTCAACAGTTGATTTTCGGCGCGCAACGCCGCGGTGTCGGAATCGGCGTTGAAGTTTTTCAAGCGAGATTGCAACGTTTCCTTCTCGGAGCCCAATCTCATGGCCAGCTCTTTTTGTTGAGCAAGCTGCCGATTGGCGTCTTCGAGCGCCTTTTTTGTGGCCTCCAGCGCGGTGGCGTTCCAGGCGCGCGGAATCATGCTGTCCAATTGCTTTTGGAGCGCGCCGGCCTTTTCGGTTTGCTCGCCAAGCTTGCGGTTGGCATCCGCCAGCGCCTGCTGTGTCTGATTCAGGACCTTCGGGTCAACGCCCGGGGCGCGATTTGTTTTCGTCGGGTCGAGATGGACTTTGAGCAGCTCATTTTCCTTCTGAAGCGATCTGAGTCTTTCCTGGGTCCTGGCCAACTCGCTCGGGTCCAGCGTGGCAGGCTGAGCCGAGAAAGATTCCTTTAATTTGGCTTCGAGGACGATTTTATCCACCTGCAACTGCCGAACCTGATCGTGCAACGAGTTGAGTTGAGCATCGACGCTGGCAGGGAGAGCCCCAGCCCTGGTGGCGGGTGGGGTGACCAATGGGGAAGGCGTGGCTCCCGGCCCAGGCGCGGGAACATGGGCGGACAGAGCGGCGATCTTAGCGGCGACATAATTCAACCTGAAGCTGACGACTTTGGCGTTCCACTCGGGATAGATTTTTTGAAACCTCTGAAGCGCGCTCTGGGCCTCGAGATATTTGGCCAGGGCCTGGTTGGATTGATGGTTATTCTCGAACGAATCGCCTTCCTGAATCAGGTTGAAAATGCGGACGTATTGGTCCTCCGAGCCCTGCCCGTAGGCCGGCGTGAAGCCGAGAAGCAACACGACCACGACCGAGGCAAGGAACCATTTCATGGTTGGCATAATAGCGAACCGGCGCGGGTGTTGGCAACGATTACCATGGGATTTGTGATTCCTCGGCTGCGTCGGGTCCCGAAGGGTTTTGCCCTTGCCCCCTGCGTTGACAGCCTTCGGGCGTTTGTGTAGCTTGCCATTAGTTGGACTGTTATGAGTAGTGTGCTCAACCAACATGTGCTCGTGTTGAACCGGCTGTGGCAGGCGGTGAATGTCTGCACGGCCCGCCGGGCGCTAACCCTTCTTTTTCAAGGGCATGCGCAGGTGGTGCTGGACCGCAGCGACGGCTCGTTTCAAACGTACAATTTCAACGAGTGGCACGATTTCTCGAAACAGGAGCCGCATCCCGAGTCTGTCCGCACCGTTTCATTCCGCATCCGCCTGCCGCGGGTCATCCTGCTCATGGTTTATGACCATATGCCGAAAAAGGAAGTAAAATTCACTCGGCATAACATTTTTGAGCGCGACAAAAACATGTGCCAATATTGCGGTGGAACGTTCGATCGCAATGAACTGAACCTGGACCATGTGATTCCGCGTGATCGGGGCGGGCCAACGACGTGGGAGAACATCGTGTGCTCGTGCATCGAGTGTAATACGCTCAAGGCCAACCGCACGCCGCAGGAAGCCGGGATGCACCTAATCCGCAAGCCGAAACGCCCGAAGTGGCGCCCATTCGTTCAGATCAGCTTCAGCCTGCACCAGCACGACAGTTGGAAACACTTCATCGACCTGGCGTACTGGAACGTGGAACTGGGAGAGGATGTGGCCTGATCCCTCAGGCTTTGTGGGTCGCCACTTTCGCCGCTTCGATTAATTTCCAGAACTTCGGATTCTGCTGCAGCGCCTCATCCTCCGGCATCTTTAAGCCCGAGCGGAACATGAAATCTTTCAGCGTGTGGCGGCTGAGGATACGGTGGACCACGACGCCGAGTTCATGGCGCTCGAAATAAACCCGATAATCGCCCACGCGAAAACGGTGCAGGATTCTTCCGACCCGCTCCAGCTTGCCAAACTGATCGAGCTCGGTCTGCATAATCTGCTGCGGCAGGCCGCGAAATTCGCCCAGAATTTGCAACTGGAGCTCTTTGGGCATCCGCCCGAGCTCGGCGGCGCTGGTGGGATTGAAGATGATTTGGAATGGGGGCATTCGAAATGATCGAGGGTTCGCTTTTCAGGATTCCTGGCCAGTCTGCACCCTTCGAGGCTCAACAATTAAACATCAACTCTCAAGCACTAATCGGAAGAATACGCGGCCGTCCCGTCCGAAGCCCTTGAGGTCGGGATGCCCCTCCGGGCCATTCTTGCCGTCGTAATCGAGGGCATGCACGCTGCCGAGCGGCTTGAGAGCCCTCTCATAAAAGGCAATCGAGCGATCGAGCTCCTTGACGGTTATGAAGACGTGGTCGAGTAGCGTTTCCATAATTTCGATTCACATTGACTGAATAGTTGCAATTAGGGTTTCTGGACCGGGACATTCGGCTTTGAAGTCGGCACGGCATGAATCGTAAAGATGGGCGCGAAATAGTTCCGATAAGCATAAATGAGGAAAAGCTCCAGGACGGAGAACACTAATCCCGGGGCAATGCCCGCCCCTCCCATCACGAGGATGTGGAACGCCAAAATATTCAGGAGCACAGGTCCAAGCAACGTGAGCCCTATGGGCGCAGTTCGGCCGAGTAGGACAAACACTCCTCCGAACACTTGGAAGAGTCCCACCAATGCCATCCAATGACTGGGCCCCATGACACCCATAAACCGCGCGGGCAGCGAATCGTCAGGAATCGGCGGCTGGGGTAAGAACGGATGAAGAATATTGAGCCCGAAGACGACGAAGCCAAGACCAAGAGTGAATCGAGAAATTAGAATAGCGATTTTCATACAGCCTCCTTAATCGGGACATTAACTCGCGCCCACGTCGAAAACCTGGTCGGTTGCCTGCCCGCTATTTTGTTCGCGAGCGTAATTCGGTCGCGTGACTCCGAACCCAAGTAGGTATGCGCTTCGAAGTACCTGAACATCGCGGCGATCTCCGCAGCTCCAGGAAAGAGAGTGCCGAAGACGTCGGCCGGGACCTGCGTGAAGGAGAAGTTGTGACCCTGTCGATTAAGCACGTCAACGATCTCATTGAAGCTCAAGAAATCACCGACGAGGGGCAGATACTCGCCATGGCCGGCCTGATCCGGGTGCGCGAAGGCTCCAGCGACGATGGTGCCGAGTTCGCTAATGTCACCCATGTGAATACAACGCACTTTTGGATCGAGCGGTAGCGCCCAGCCCATGGATCCGTCTGGCTGCTGTTGCGGAGCCATGGCGCCTGCGAGGTTCTGGTAGAAGAACGGCGCGATGACGAACGTATGATTCGCAAACCCCGCTTCCTTGACTATCGGATCGACCCTGGCCTTGCTGGTAAAGTGCGGAACGTGAAACTTGCCGTGGCTGATCGCTTCGACGTCAGGCAGTGTGGACCAGACTACGTGTTTGACGCCGGCATCCCTGGCAGCCTGCACCGCGGCGGCTCCCTGCGTGCGCTCGTCGGTTCCTTCTAACGAAGAAGTGGTGACGAGAAATACACCATATGCCCCTTTGAATGCAGCCTTAAGGGTTTCTGGCTGATCTAAGTCAGCTTCGACGACTTCATCAGCGAGGTCGCGATGCTTGACTGGATTGCGGCTCAGAGCGCGGACCTTGAATTGGCCGCTCGCCTGCAGGGCGCGTACCACGGCACCGCCTTGATTTCCTGTTGCGCCGATCACGGCGATCAGTTTCTCATTGTTCTTTGTTTTCATAATTTTGATGTTGTTAAGTGATGAGTTTCTTCTCAGGCCTTATGCTCATTTCTCCCGCAGCGGCTTCAATGCGCCGCCCCAGGCGATGACTTGGTCGAACATTTCATTGACGGACTTCTCATGCCGGGCGTCCGGCTTGAAGACGCTGAAGTTTTCAAAGTCGGTAAACATCGAGAGCAAGACCTGATTGCGCACCGTCGCGATTTGCACCTCGGCCAACACCAGGCGTAGCTGCTCGACCGCGCGCGCCCCGCCTGCGCCGCCGTAGCTGATAAAGCCAGCCGCCTTGTTGTTCCACTCGCGGAACAGAAAATCAATCGCGTTTTTGAGCGCGCCAGACACTCCATGATTATACTCGGGCGTGACGAAGACAAAACCATCGAAAGAACCGATCTTGGCAGCCCATGCTTTGGTGTGGGGCTTACTGTATTGCCCCATGATGGGCGGCATCGGCTCGTCGAGGAGCGGCAGGTTGAAGTCTTTAATGTCCACGAGTTCGAATTCGGCGTCGGTACGCTTTTGTGCGATTTCGTAAACCCACTTGGCCACGGCCTCGCCGTTACGACCGGGCCGCGTGCTTCCGATGATGACTGCAATTCTAAGTGTTTTCATGATTTTGAATCGTGTTAACTGAGTGGTTGTTTAATTGTTGATGACGCTTATTCCCATTCTCAGATTTCACGCCGCGAAACCTCCATCGGCCAGCAGGCTCGCACCGGTGATGTAGCTGGCTTCGGGCCCGGCTAAAAATGCAACGAAGCTGGCGATTTCGTCTGCATTACCATAACGCTGAAGGGCTGTGATGGGAACCAGCGTCTTAGCGAAGTCGCCGTCGGCGGGATTAGCATCGGTATCAATCGGGCCCGGCTGAACGTTGTTAACCGTGATTCCACGCGGACCCAGGTCTCGGGCAAGTCCCTTCGTGAAACCCGCGACCGCTCCCTTCGTAAGCGCATAGACCGAACCGCCGACGAATGGCATGCGCTCGCTGTTGGTACTGCCAATGTGAATGATACGCCCGCCTTCGCGCAGATGCCGCGCGGCTTCCTGCGTGGCAACGAACAAACCGCGCACATTGATCGCAATCAGTTTCTCAAAGTCTTCGAGGGAGAATTGTTCAATCGGGGCAAAAATTCCGGTCCCCGCGTTGTTCACAAGAATATCAATTCCCCCGAATGCCCCGATGGTTTTGGCAACCGCCAGCCGAACAGCTTCTGTGTCGGCAGCATCTGCTTTGATCGCCAAGGCCTTTCCGCCCGCCGCTTGAATCGAGCGGACGACTTCATTCGCTCTGGCCGATGAGGAGCTGTAAGTCAAGGCCACGGCCGCGCCGTCAGCCGCAAGCCGTTTGGCAATTGCCGCGCCGATTCCGCGTGAACCTCCGGTGACCAGCGCCACTTTGCCTGCCAGTTTCCTGGTGATGTTTGCGGTCATAATGGTTCTTCAGTTTTCTCACGCAGCGCTGGCGCCACCTCTGTGCCGAGAAGTTCGATGGAGCGCAGGAGCTTGGCTTGCGAGGACTCGGCCACATCCATCTGAAAGGTAATTCGCGAGACGCCGCCCAGGGCTTCACTGTGGCGCAAGATTTTCTCCACGACTTCCTCCGGTTCGCCCACCAGCAGCGCGCCATGCTTGCCGCGCACGGCGTCGAATTGAGCGCGCGTAACCGGCGGCCAGCCGCGTTCCTTGCCGATGCGAGTAACCGTCCTGGCGTAGCCGGGGTAAAAATCATCAATCGCCCGCTGCGTCGTTTCGGCGACATAGCCCAGGGCATGAACGCCGACTTTGAGCTTGTCGGGCGCATGTCCCGCACGGCGGCCATACTCTCGATAGATGTCAACGAGCGGGCGGAATCGCCGCGTCTCGCCGCCGATGATGGCGACCATCAGCGGCAATCCCAGCGTCCCGGCGCGGGCGAACGATTCCGGTGTCCCGCCCACACCCAGCCAGATCGGCAGCGGATTTTGCAGCGGGCGCGGATAAACGCCATGGCCGGTGAGCGGCGCTCGGTATTTGCCGGACCAATGAACGAATTCGTTTTCACGGAGCTTTAGCAGCAAATCCAGCTTCTCCGCAAACAGCGAATCGTAATCCTCGAGTTGCAAACCAAATAATGGAAACGCTTCAGTGAAAGAACCGCGCCCAACGACCATTTCCGCACGGCCTTGGGAGAGCAAATCGAGAGTGGCGAATTCTTCAAACACGCGCACGGGATCGGCGGCGCTTAGCACGGTGACGGCACTGGTGAGCCGGATGCGTTGCGTCCTGGCTGCGGCCGCCGCGAGAAGGACTGCCGGTGCAGAATCGAGAAATTCCCGGCGATGATGTTCCCCCACTCCGAACACATCCAACCCGACCTGATCGGCGAATTCGATCCGCTCAACCAATTGCCGGACACTCTTCGACGCACTGGCGTTGACGCTCTCTCCCATGTCAGCAAATTGCGCAGCGAAACTGTCAACGCCGATCTGCATCTTCTCGTCTTGCTTCTTCGAGTCGGGCCTTCCCTGTTCGGTCTGACTTCGCTCGTTCGCGTCCAGTAATTCTGTCATGACCAGACAATACCGCGCCGATTCGACCTGGATGAAATACCATGTTAGTTGCACAGCCATGCTTTTTTGGCATAATGAAACTCAGCGATGGAACTCCGGCATCTGCGATATTTTTTGGCGGTCGGCGACGCATTGAACTTCACCAAAGCCGCTGCGCAGCTTCGGGTCGCGCAACCGGCATTAAGCCGCCAGGTGCAGGACCTGGAGGATGAGATTGGCGTGGACTTGATGAAGCGCGGCCCACGCGGCGTAACATTGACGGCCGAGGGAAAGCTTTTTCTGGAAGAAGTGCGCGAGTTGATGAATCTGTGGAAAAAGTCCGCGCGCTGGCTCGCGGCGAATATGGCGAGTTGCACGTTGGCTATGCACCGTCTCCCACGGTAGAAATCCTGCCGCCGGCGCTCGCAGCGTTTCAAAAAGCCGTCCCGCGCGTGAAATTGTTGCTCCATGACCTCTCCAGCGATGAACTCATTACCGGCCTGCGAAACGCTTCGCTGGAACTCGCAATCATGGTCGAGCCCACTGGAGAGCAAACCGCGGGCATTGAATTCGAATTGTTGCGCACTTATACGTTGAGTGTGGCGCTGACCGCCGCGCATCCTTTCGCCAGGCTGAAATCCGTCCCGTTGGAAAAGCTGGCTGCCGAACCGCTCATCGGTTTCCGCCGCAAGGATTATCCTGAATCTTACCAGAACCTCGATAGAATCTTTGCGCCCATCGGCATCAAACCACGCATTGCGGTGGAATGCGACAGCGCCAGCTCACTCATCACCGAAGTGGAAGCCGGACGCGGCATCGCTTTGGCGACGTCGATCTTCAAACACGTGGCCGGCAAACGCCTGCTCTACCGCCCACTCACCGGCACGACTGAAGTCCTTTCTGTCGGGATCGCCCGCGTCACAAAGGGCGACCTCACGCCAGCCGGAGAGAAATTTTGCGAAATCTTGCGCAAAATTTCAGATGGAGCGTTTGTGGCAAAATCAAAGCCAACGAGGCTTTTATGAATTAAGTTAGCGCGGCATCGCAACGCGCAGACGGACCCGTCGAAAGGCAGCTCATCTTTTCCTCATGGAACGCTTTCCTGACGACATCGTTGACTGCGATCCACCACTTTACTGCACTTTTACTGTACGCCTTCAGAAACCCTTGATTTTCAATGGTAGCGCGTACGGGAATCGAACCCGTCTTTCAGCCTTGAGAGGGCCGTGTCCTAACCGAATAGACGAACGCGCCGCGAGTCGCAGTTTGATGCTAAACTGCCCGCGCGAGTTGTCAACGCCGCAGGATAGCAT
>Ga0193728_1000651_pt1 | contig 17019 bp, 12 predicted proteins | sample U1c1metaG_FD_143037 | JGI IMG/M metagenome (GOLD analysis project Ga0193728, IMG submission 143037) | Soil microbial communities from a riparian zone of the East river system, Colorado, United States - U1c1 | ecosystem: Environmental > Terrestrial > Soil > Riparian zone | place: USA: East River...
GGTTACCCGGCGCGCCGATGATTTGCGAAAGGATCGTAAACATCGTGGAACCGAGGCAGATCAGGGTCAGTGTTTTGAAACCAGCCGATTTACTTCTGTATTCTCTCTCCGCACCGAGCATACCACCGATGAGTACAGAGAGGAGTAGTTTCCAGATAATGTCTTGTGGCAGTTGCATATTCGTTTTTGTTAAAGTTAATCCACATACTTCCTCGTTCCTTATTTCTTCTTTCTTATTTCAACCGACTCCCCCAGATCATATTCAAAGGGTGTTAAAAATATAGTGGATTGCCCGACTTATTTGTTCACGCTGAACGGGGCGCTTATCTTGCAGGACACATCATTTGAATCGTCATGAAAAAAAAAGACTGGCTCGCAGTTATCACCGCAATATGTTTCTTCGTTTTTGGCATTGCCTGCAAGCAGCCTGAAGTTCCGGAATACCTGGGTCTGAGGGATATCCAGGTCGTAAAAGTGGATGCGCAGCAATCCCTGCTTTCGGGAAGCGTAAAATTTTATAATCCCAATGCTTTCGATATGCAATTGAAGAAAGCAGATATTGATATTTTCCTCAATGATCAACAGGCCAACCATTATGTGCTCGACTCCACGATCGAGATCCATGCCAAAGACAGCTTTTGGATCCCGGTGACCCTCAAGCTCGATCTGAAAAGCATTTTCGCCAATGCATTCCAGTCCCTATTAAACGACCAGGTCAGGATCCGCTTCGAGGGACATGTCCGGGTAAAAAAAGGCGGTTTCGGATTTCGGGTGCCCATTCACTACGAGGAGACGCAGAAGCTGAGCGTGTTGCTGCAGGGGAGCGGCCAGTAGCGAGTGGCGAGTAGCGAGTGGCAAGTGGTGGAAAACGTGAATTCGCTACTGACCACTCACTTGCCACTCGCCACTCGCCTCTCCGCCTCGCATCTCAAAAATTAATCGTAATTTCGCGCCCAATTTTACCGTATTGCATGAAATACATTAGCGAGATCAATAAACGGCGCACTTTTGCCATCATATCGCACCCGGATGCGGGGAAAACCACCCTCACAGAAAAATTTCTGCTGTTCGGAGGCGCCATCCAGACTGCGGGTGCGGTGAAAAGCAATAAGATCAAGAAATATGCGACCAGCGACTTTATGGAAATTGAACGGCAGCGTGGAATCTCCGTCGCCACTTCCGTCATGAGCTTTGAATACCGTGGCATCCTCATCAACCTGCTCGATACACCCGGTCACAAGGATTTTGCGGAAGATACCTATCGAACCCTGACGGCAGTGGATAGCGTGATCCTGGTCATCGATAGCGTGAATGGCGTAGAAGCGCAAACCCGCAGGCTGATGGAAGTCTGCCGGATGCGCAATACACCCGTGATCGTTTTTATCAACAAGATGGACCGGGATGGAAAGAACCGCTTCGACCTGCTCGAAGAAATTGAGAAAGAACTGAACCTCAACCTGCATCCCATGACCTGGCCGATCAACAGCGGCAAGGATTTCAAGGGCGTGTATAACCTCTACGCAAAAAATCTCCTGCTCTTTGCCGCCAATACCAAGGCCGCAGACGTGGATACGCTGCAGTTCGATAACCTGGCCAATCCGCTGCTGGATGAAAAGCTGGGAGAAAAAGATGCGGCCATCCTGCGCGAAGATGTGGAACTGGTAGACGGCGTTCATGGCGAACTGAATGTTGATGAATACCTCGAAGGAAAAGTCGCTCCTGTTTTTTTTGGCAGCGCCATCAACAATTTTGGCGTCAGGGAAATGCTCGATACTTTTATCCGGATCGCCCCCGTTCCGCAATGCCGTCCAACGACAGCCGGAGAGATTTGTCCGGATGCAGAGCAGCTCAGCGGATTCATTTTTAAGATCCACGCCAACCTGGATCCGAAACACCGCGACCGGATCGCCTTTATGCGGGTATGCAGCGGCAGGTTCGAGCGCAATAAATATTTTCACCATGTTCGGCTAAACAAAGATGTTAGGTTCAGCAACCCCTACAGCTTCCTGGCGCGCGATAAGGACGTGATCGACGAAGCCTACCCGGGTGACGTGGTCGGATTGTTTGATACCGGCAACTTCAAGATCGGCGATACCCTCACCGAGGGACAAAATTTTTATTTCACAGGAATCCCCTCTTTTTCGCCGGAAATTTTTAAGGAAGTGGTCAACAAAGACCCGATGAAGACCAAACAACTGGAAAAGGGATTGCTGCAGTTGACCGACGAAGGTGTGGCCCAGTTGTTCACCCAGTTCGGAGGAAATAAAAAGATCATCGGCTGCGTAGGCGAATTGCAGTTTGAAGTGATCCAATACAGGCTGCTCCATGAATACGGCGCCTCGGTTCAATTCAATACCCTTTCTTTTTATAAGGCCTGCTGGATCACAAGCAAGGATCCAAAAAAACTCGAGGAGTTCATCCGTTTCAAGCACGCCAACATTGCACAGGACAAGGACGGATACCTGGTTTACCTCGCGCAAAGCGAATGGTACCTGAACACGGAAAGAACAAATAACCCGGATATCGAATTTCATTTTACATCTGAAATTCACAAATTAACAGCATGATCGAAACGGAGCATCTCCAGATCTTACCCTTAACACCCGTGCAACTGGAAGTTTATCTCCAGGCCGCCGGCAAGTTGGAAAGGCTTCTTCACCTGACCGTTACCGGCAGAACGGTTGCGCCTGATGTGCAGGAAATGGTCAAAAAATTCACCATCCCAAAAATGAAAGTGGCCACCGCCGACAATTACCTCTATTATACGTTTTGGATCGTGGTGGAAAAATCATCCAGGATCATCGTGGCTGAACTCGGATTCAAAGGTGAACCCAACGAGATGGGCTTTGTGGAAATCGGTTACGGTACGATGCCGGGCCAGCGGAAAAAAGGATTCATGACAGAAGCTGTAGGTGCCATGATCAGTTGGGCCAAAGCACAATCCGGAATCTTAGCCATACTCGCCGAAACGGATGAAACCAATATCGCCTCCATCAAGGTAGTTCAAAAAAATAATTTTCAGTTCCTCGAAAAAAAAGAGCGTATGCTCATGTGGAAGATAGCCTGTAAATAATTCATTCAAGGTCTGACGGTCCCCGTCTGACCTTGAAGCCCTTGTCGGGAGATCGTATGTGCAGCAGCCGGGGGTCAGACGGGCACCGTCAGACCCCCGGGTAATTACTTCAGCCGCAATCCCGTATAATTGTGCGGAGTGATCTTTTTCAATTCTTTCTTAACGCTCGGGGGTATCTTCAGCGAGTCGATGAAAATATGGATGGATTGTTTACTGATACCTTCCTGGCCCCTGGTCAGTTCTTTGAGGGCCTCGTAGGGCTTCGGATATTCTTCTCTTCGTAAGATCGTCTGGATAGCTTCTGCAACCACGGCCCAGTTATTATCCAGGTCCTGGTGAAGTTTCTGTTCATTCAGCACCAATTTGGCCAATCCCTTCTCGATCGATTTCAGCGCAAGGACCGTATGTGCAAAGGGAACGCCGATATTTCTCAACGCTGTTGAATCGGTTAGATCTCTTTGCAACCTCGATACCGGCAATTTGGAAGAAAGATATTCAAACAGGGCATTGGCAATGCCCAGGTTGCCTTCTGCATTTTCAAAATCAATAGGATTCACTTTATGCGGCATGGCGGATGAGCCTATTTCGCCCTTTTTCACTTTCTGCTTGAAATATTCCATCGAAACATAAGACCAGATGTCCCTGCAGAAATCGACCAGGATATTATTGATCCGCTTCATGCAATCGAAATGGGCCGACAGGTTATCATAGTGTTCAATTTGGGTTGTATACTGCTGGCGTTGCAATCCCAGGCCCTCCTGCACAAATTCATTCGCAAGTTTCGTCCAGTCTTTTTTAGGAAACGCCGCATAGTGGGCATTAAAATTTCCCGTTGCGCCACCAAACTTGGCTGAGAATGGAATATGAATAAATTGCTCTACTTGGTCTTCGATCCTTTCCACAAATACCATGATCTCCTTACCCAGTGTAGTAGGCGAAGCGGGTTGTCCATGGGTTCGCGAAAGCATGGGCGTCTCCTTCCATTGTTTCACCAGCAATTTTAATTGCCGGTTCAGGTTGAGCAGGGGAGGAAGGTATTCGCATTCAACGGCTTGTTTCCACAGCAAAGGAATGGCTGTGTTGTTGATGTCTTGTGACGTGAGGCCGAAATGGATCCATTCCTTACTTTCTTCGGCGTCGGTTTCATCCAGTTTTGTTTTCAGGAAATATTCAACAGCCTTTACGTCGTGGTTGGTGATCTTTTCGGTTTTTTTGATTTCGAGCGCATCGGCGATGCCGAAATTGTCGATGACGCCCTGCAGGTGTTTTTTTGCCGCGGCAGGCAAGGGAAAGAATTTTTTCCGGGCAAGAAAAATAAAATATTCCACTTCGACCAATGCACGGTATTTGATCAGCGCATATTCTGAAAAATAGTCGTCGAGTTGTTGCACCTGGTGCCGGTAGCGTCCATCAATGGGAGAAATAGCGGTGAGTGCGTTGAGTTCCATATAGCCGTTTAATGATATTCGCTTTTATTATTAGGTCGCCGGTCCTTACTTTTGCAACCAAAATTAACACAAAGGACTTGGACAGAGAAATACGAGTAGGAGCAGTGAGTTACCTGAACACAAAACCCTTGCTTTACGGAATTCAGCATAGTGCGATCATGGATTCGATCCGGTTGACGATAGACTACCCCGCAAAGATTGCCTCGTTGCTGCTGAATGGTTCGATAGATATCGGCCTCGTGCCTGTATCGATCATTCCTCAAATGAAGGGATACCACGTCAATACGGACTATTGTATCGGCTCCGATGGACCGGTGGCCTCCGTATGCCTGTTCAGCGAAGTGCCTGTGGACAAGGTCGAAAGGGTCTTGCTGGATTACCAGAGCCGCACTTCGGTTGAACTCGCCAGAATTTTACTGCGGGAATATTGGCGGGTTAGTCCTGAACTGGTCGAAGCCAAAACAGATTTCCGGGAACAGATCAAAGGAACCACGGCTGCCGTCGTGATCGGAGACCGGGCGCTGGAACAGCGCAGGATTTCTTCACATAGTTATGACCTGGGGGAAGCCTGGAAACTGCATACCGGGTTGCCTTTTGTTTTCGCTGCCTGGATCAGCAACAAAAAACTCGATGACTCCTTCGCAAAACAATTCAACGAGGCCAACCGGTTCGGTCTCGATAACCTGCCTTTGGTGATTGCAGCACTTACACCTGCTGTTTTTGATTTGAATACATATTATACGAGGTATATCAGTTATTCGCTGGATGAAGCAAAAAAGCAAGGTCTCGAGTTGTTCATTCAAAAATTGCAAAAAAATCCCGCCGGCCTGCTATCTCATTAACGGATCAACAGGACACTTCCTTTCAGCGCAATATTTCCGCAGGGTGTAATGGCCCTGATCACATATACATATCCGCCTGCCTCTTGTGGTGCGCCTTTGAAGGTTCCATCCCAGCATTGGGAAGTGTTTTTGGTATGGAAAACAAGCTGGCCCCAACGGTTGTAAACAGCAAATTCAAGCAATTCAATCCCACCCCAACGTTCGATGCCGAAGCAATCGTTCCTTCCATCACCGTTAGGTGTAAACGCATTTGGAACGGTATACGCAGCTTTTCCCAGGGGAGAGATCGCTACAGTAACCGAGTCTGATGCACTGCAGCCCTCGGCGTTGCTAACCAGCACCGTGTAGGTGATCGTGCTGATGCCCGTGGCTACCGGGTTTGGAATGGCGGGATCGTTTAGCCCTGTAGGCGGTGACCACAAATATTTGTCGCCACCCGTTGCACTGAGCTGAATGCTGCTGTTGATACAGGCGAGTACATCGCGGCCTGCGTCGGGCACCGGCACCGGGTTGACGACCAGGGGCTGAGTTGCAGAATCCACACATCCATTGGTTGCTGTATAATAATATTGAATGGAATAGGTTCCTGGTGCCACCTGTACCGGATCAAAGGTTCCATTGGCGCTCACCCCGTTACCCCGGAATAGTCCATTTCCCGGAAGTCCGGAATTTTCATGAACGCCACTGATCAGCATTATTGCGGCATCATTTTTACAGATGGGGGTAAGAGGATCAAAAACAATTTTAGGAGAAGGAAGCACATCGACAACAGCCGAAGAAATGGTAAAGTTTCCCAGCCTGGTACAACCCAGGTTATTGCTATCGGTGAGGGATACCAGGTAGTAGGTGTTCGTACTGGTATTGATGGCATTTGGAATCGCGATGATGCCGCTCTGCGGAACATCATTTACCGTGAATGTCGACCTTCCGTCATTCAGGGTGAGGCTGAATGGTGCCCTGCCATTGGATGCCGTGAAATGGATCCTCGCCGTATCGCCTTCGCAGCCCGATCCGCCGGAAATGCTGCCCTGCGGAAGCGGAACGACATTGATGGTGGACTGATTGTTCAGTACGGCCAGGTTCCCGCAGCCCTTCGAGTCTGTAATGGACTCCAGGATAAACCCGGTGGTATCCGTGATCGCAAAGGGAATAAAAAAGGTATCCCCGTTATTGAGGTTATTCTGTACAAAAGAAGTATTGCTTTGATTATGATAGCTGATGGAATAAGGACCAAGACCCGGTTGCGTGCTGAACAACATTTTTCCGATGTCCCCATAGCAGGTATTGATTCCCGTGAGTTTAGACTGGGGAACCGGGTCAACGGTAACAGTTAGGAGATGAGAGGCAACCCGGCAACTTGCCGAACCGATGTTTGCCGACTCTGCGGTCAGCATGCGGTATTTATAATTGATCAGCGCGCCATTCGCATAGGGCGCCACGTCAATATCCAGGAGGTTTGTATTGGGCAGGTCGACCCAGGTCTTTCCGCTGTCTGAGCTGAATTGCCAGATATAGGCTGGATTACTGTACCCGGCGGTTGCGGTGCCATGCAAATGGAGGCTGGTCCCCTCGCAGACAGCCATGGAGTCCAGTTGCTGCGTATTGCTCAGGGAGGCGGTTACGGTAGGCCCGCAGGGTCTGAACGTAATGTCATCGATAGCCAGGTCATTGCCCTGGTGGGCGGCGCCACCGGGATTATTATTGATCATGCGCAGCACGATCGTAGAAACAGAAGCCGGGGTGGTAAAAAACAATCCGAATTGTTGCCACGACATGTAGCTGGTTTGTACAAGCGGACCTGTGTCATAGCTGGCCAGCAAGCTGCCATCCGGTTGTTCTATGCGGAAGGTGACATCGGGATGCAGGTCCTCTGTCACAAGGTAGGGATTCAGGATGTTGGCCAGCCAGGCCGCGAATTCATAGGTGGTGCCACCGCAGAGCCCGCTGACGGTTTGTTTGTAGAACTCACCGGGCTGCGCGCTCGCATTGTAAATGGCCATATATCCGTCGGGAAAAGTGCCCGTATGATCTTTGGCCCTGAAGAACCAGGTTTGATTAAAAGGCACACCGTTGCTGATAGAATATTGTCCATCCTCGGGTGGCGGAAAAGCCGGGTCACCACCGGGCGCAACATAAGCAAGAGAAGAGGAAGCACCGGGAACGATGGAAGGCAACGGAGGGCCGGGATTGCTTCCGTGGCCGAAGCTGATGTTGACGACGGGATCGCCGAGGGAGCCATTGCAGAGGGTGGAGGTGGGTTGGGCGCTGCACAGTGCATTTACCTCTTGTAGGTTTAATGCACGATTGTATATGCGTACGTCGTCGATCTTACCTTTAAATTTAGCAGGATCACCTGACCACCAGGATCCAATTAATAAATCTGTATTGGTACAAGTAGCCAAACTGGAATAGGCAATGGTCCTGGCGTCGACCAATGCTCCATCCACATAGATTTTTAAATTTGAATGCTCAAATGTTCCCACAACACAATGCCAGGCATTTGTCGAAAAACTGCTCTGCGAATTCACAAAATAAGCCGGAAGGTAGGGGTATTGCATGTTGCAGGATCCCGGTATTTGTGTAACGCCAAAATAAAACCCTGTTTGAACCTGATAATTAATTCCCAAATTATAGGTAGTGGCAAATCCGGTAGAATATTCAATCTTTCCGATGATTGATTGGAACACTGTGCTTTCAGAATTGACGTATGCCACCACACTCACGCTTGTTGGCGATAAATTTCCATGATCGGGTATCGAAATGTAATCATCAATTCCGTCAAAATAGTAGGCCTGGTTGGGATTGCCGAAACGATCCGTTGTAAGTTGGGCGCCATTCATTGGAAATCCATTGTTTCCATGACCGGAGGCATCATTCGCATTGCCGTTAAAAGGATAATAGGCTAAAAGCCCATTCGTGAGATCGACCTGAGACCTTGCCATCTGCGCGGAAAAAAAAGTGAGAAGAAGGAGAAAATATTTCATGGGCTTCAAATGCTGTGCTTATCGTTTTCGATGAAAGCACTACCAATCGGAAGGGGTTGATAATTCAACATGACTGCGATAATTCGCTAAAATAATACAAATAACCAGATTATGCCATCAATCCAGGCTAAACAGGTAAGTGTATTCATGCATTAGAACTTGTTTAAAGTCATATTTTTCCTATCAAGCCGCCAGTCAGTATGTATTCCGGGAAAATGTGCATATTTTCGCCCGGCATTTGTCTGAACCCTCAAAAAATTCGAATGAAAAAGCATCTGTTATTTATTTCTTTGATTTTTAGCTTCAGTATTATTTAATGCTTGCTCGAAGGACACTCCTACGCCGGCAGTTAAGCCTAACCTCAATCCAATTGTAGGCTTGTGGATTGGTACGTCCCAAGTCAATGGACAACCTGAACTTGGATCTGCATATTATAGCCTTGATCTTAGAAAGGACAGTACTATTCTTGTTCAGGGCCAGGGAGCAAGCGACGGGCTTACTTATTACGGGGAAGGAACATGGTCGTTATCCGGAATTTCGTTCACAGCGACAACACATATTTTGAACTTTGGCGAAACAGGCACTGTACAGACCATCACTGCAAACTACGACAGTACAGCTGGAACCTTGTCGTCGGGCACCTGGCAAAACAACGGTACCACTTCAGGAACCTTTATTTTGCAAAGGGTTCCCTAGTCAGCAAACTCCCTTCACGCGCTAAAAAAAATGTTCTAATCCACCGGAAATCGATTGGTTGCATTTATTTTTACCGGAGATACCGGTATTAATGATCTTGCAATGCGAAAAATTATTCGATCGATTTTACAGCAATTTGGATATGATATTGTAAAGTATAAACCAGCGTTTGTCCGGAGTAAGGTGGAGGGCGTTGGCTTCCAGGAGGGTTTTGAATGGCTGCGGGATTATGGGTTCAGGTCGATCATTGATATCGGCGCTAATGAAGGCCAGTTCTCAGACAAAATGCGCAGCTTGTTTCCAAAAGCAACCATTTATGCCTTTGAACCGCTACCAACTGTCTTTGCGAAATTAACAAGCAATTTTGCCGGCGATGCTGAATTCATAGGGTATAACCTTGGATTGGGCGATCAGGCGGAGGAATTGCAATTTTGGGAAAATGAATATACTCCGTCGTCATCTTTTCTAAACCTGGCTGATGCACATAAGAGTCATTTCGAAGACGCTATAGAGTCGCGGAAGGTAACCGTCGGGGTTGATACCCTGGACCATGTATTTGGCGGAGTAAAAACGGAATTGCCCCTCTTAATTAAAATCGATGTACAGGGATTTGAAGACAGGGTCATCCGCGGAGGGATCCAGACCCTCCAAAAAGCAAGCGTGATCATTTGTGAACTTTCTTTCGTAGAACTTTATAAAGGTCAGCCACTTTTCGCCGATACTTTTACTGCTTTCAGCAATTTAGGTTTTGTTTATGCGGGCAGCATTGAACAATTAAGGTCGCCGGAAAAAAACCAGATATTACAGGCAGATGGCATATTTATTAAACAACACTAGCCTATGCCTTCAGTGAAGCCACTCATCACGATTATAACTCCTACATACAACGCCGGAAATTTCATTGAAAAATGCATTGAAAGTGTTCAGGCCCAAACTTTCGGAAATTTCGAACACCTGATTCTCGACGGGATATCGGGTGATGATACCGTGAAACGTATTCAGTCGCTACAACAAGGGGATGCCCGCATTAGGCTGGAGATTGAAAAAGACAACGGGGTCTATGATGCTATGAATAAGGGTATCAGCCTGGCTAGCGGCGACTGGCTGTATTTTTTAGGAGCGGATGACTACTTATATGAACAGGATTCTCTAAAAAGAATTTCTGAATTCCTTATCGGGAATGAAAACCAGATCATTTACGGGAATGTTTTTTTTGAGAACCTGCACAGACTATACGATGACGAATTTGACATCGAAAAAATATTAACGCACAACATCAGCCACCAGGCTGTTTTTTATCATGTTTCTGTTTTTAGAACGCTCAGTTCTTATGATCTCCGGTATCGCACGGAAGCGGATTACGATTTGAACCTGAAATGCTGGTTGGGCGGAAGAATCCGACATCAATTCGTTCCTGTTACGATCGCTTATTATTCGGGAGGTGGTCTTAGTTCAACCCAACAGGATGAACCTTTTACCCGGGATTATCCAGCCAATACGATTGATTATGTGCTGAAAGGTAAATGGAAGCTTACATCAAAAATTCATTTCCTTTCTATCATCTATAGAAAAATATTTCAGCGTGGTCATTATGGCGCACGGGTTTTTGCGGGTAATTTTTTCAGGACGGATCACTTTTTGTACCGGATCTTTGCATTCATTTGGATGTGTTTATCTTCGCCGTTTTATTTGTTTAGGAAAAAGGCAAAATAGAATAGTAATATGGGCTATGTAAATTTTTCAATGCCAAAGGAAATTGTGCTGAAGTTTATGGCTAAAGCAGGGATAAAAAATTTTGTAGAAACCGGGACTTATAAAGGGAATACGAGTTTTTGGGCGGCAGGACATTTCGAGAAAGTGTATACGATCGAAATTGATCCTGCCATCAGTAAGGCGACTTCATCCAAACCAGGTTGTCCGGGGAATATTGATTTTCTAATTGGTAATAGTAAGGATGTTCTTCCGGGAATAGTTGGTAAACTGAATGGCCGTTCAGTCTTCTGGCTCGACGGGCATTGGTGCAATGTTACCGACTTTGGAAAGGATATGGAATGTCCCTTGATAGATGAATTGAAAGCTCTACAAAACCTCGACGATGCCGTCATTTTAATAGATGACGCAAGGGCCTTCCTCGGCCCCCTGCCTCCTCCGCACGACAATGCGCAGTGGCCCAGGATCGATGAGATATTCCTGTTGTTAAAAAAACAATTTCCTGCTAACCTGGTCACGATCGCAGATGATGTCATCTATTGTCTGCCTCCCGATCTGGTAGACGTGTTTGATCAGGATTGGATCAGCCAGTTTAACAAGCGCTTTGGTCAGCCTCAGACGCTCCTGAACAAAGTCGTGGGCAAACTCAAAGGCTGATGATTTCCTGTCAGGATCCATTGTTTGCAAGATCTCTGTTCTCAACGCCTTGTCAGCCCCTCTAAATTCAGACTGCCAATTTTGCATTCTAGCCTGGCATGGCATAATGATTGACGATTGACTATGCATTCAAATTTCACTAACCTTAAAAGCAATTAAATTATATGGGAAAAATCATAGGAATAGACCTCGGTACGACCAATAGTTGCGTAGCCGTCATGGAAGGCAATGAGCCGGTGGTCATTCCCAACGAAGAAGGTCGTCGTACAACCCCGTCCGTAGTGGCTTTCCTGAAGAATGGCGAACGCAAGATCGGCGATCCGGCCAAACGTCAGGCCATAACCAACCCGGTCAATACCATTACCTCAGTTAAACGATTTATGGGCCGCCGTTACGACGAAGTGACAAACGAAATCAGCCACTGGAGTTATAAAGTAGTAAAAGGTGACAATAATACTTGCCGAATTGACATTGATGGCCGCCAATATACACCCCAGGAGATCAGTGCGATGATTCTTCAGAAAATGAAGAAAACAGCCGAAGACTATCTTGGACAGGAAGTAACGGAAGCCGTGATCACGGTTCCTGCTTATTTCAATGACGCACAACGTCAGGCAACCAAGGAAGCAGGTGAAATAGCCGGACTGAATGTTCGCCGCATCGTCAACGAGCCCACAGCCGCAGCGCTGGCCTATGGCCTCGACAAGAAAGGAAAAGATGAAAAAATTGCCGTATTTGACCTGGGTGGCGGTACGTTCGATATATCCGTGCTCGAGCTGGGAGATGGTGTTTTTGAAGTAAAATCCACGAATGGGGATACTCATTTGGGTGGAGACGATTTTGATAAGCTCATCATGGACTGGCTGGCAGAAGAATTTAAAAGAGAGGAGAATATGGATCTCAGAAAGGATCCCATGGCGCTGCAAAGGTTGAAAGAAGCCGCAGAAAAAGCCAAGATCGAGCTGTCTTCTTCGAGCGAAACTGAGATCAACCTGCCGTATATCACTGCAGTGGATGGTGTTCCGAAACACCTGGTCAAAAAATTGACCCGTGCTAAATTTGAGCAATTGTCAGACGCCTTGTTTGAGAGATGTCTCAAACCCTGCGAACAGGCATTGAAAGATGCAGGACTGAAACCTGCCCAGATTGACGAAGTGATCCTGGTAGGAGGCAGCACCCGTATTCCAAAAGTGCAGGAAATCGTGGAAAAATTCTTTGGAAAAAAACCCAACAAGGGAGTTAACCCGGATGAAGTCGTTGCGATTGGCGCGGCCATCCAGGGCGCGGTACTCACCGGTGATGTAAAAGATGTGTTGCTGCTGGATGTAACCCCGCTGAGCCTGGGTATCGAAACCATGGGCGGCGTGATGACCCGGTTGATCGAAAGCAATACCACCATTCCAACGAAGAAATCAGAAACTTTCTCTACCGCCAGCGACAACCAGCCCGGCGTGCAGATACATGTCCTGCAGGGAGAACGCCCGATGGCCTCACAAAATAAGAGCCTGGGTATGTTTAACCTGGATGGAATACCTCCTGCACCGCGCGGCGTTCCGCAGATCGAAGTCACATTTGACATTGACGCGAATGGCCTGCTGCATGTAACGGCCAAGGATAAGGGCACCGGCAAAGAACAAAAGATCCGCATCGAGGCAGGCAGTGGTTTGAGCAAGGAAGAAGTGGACAAGATGAAAGCCGAAGCCAAGGCCAATGAATCTACGGACAAGGCCGCCCGTGAAAAAGTTGAAAAGGTGAACCAGGCCGATAGCCTGATCTTCCAAACGGAAAAGCAACTGAAAGAATATGGGGAAAAGATCCCGGCCGATAAAAAGGCCCCGATCGAATCGGCCCTCACCAAACTAAAGGAAGCCCATAAATCACAGGATGCTGCCGCCATTGATACGGCCATCGAAGCGATGAATACGGCCTGGACGGCTGCCAGCGAGGAATTGTATAAGGCTTCCCAGGCAACAGGTGCAAGCGGTCCTCAACCCGGAGCAGATGCCAACGGGGGCGGCCAGTCCAATGCAGCCGGTGAGAATGTGACGGATGCTGAGTTTGAGGAAGTGAAGTAAGTTTTTGGGGAATAAGGAATAAGGAAGTGGTGAAATACTGCTTTTTTATTCCTTTTTTTATTGATGCAATTTGGTCTAAGAGCAATATTAGCAATGAGTTGACAAGTATTTACTCAGAAATTTGCATAATGTGTAAAAAATACATACCTTTGCACTCGGATTTGAGCTTTTAACATACCTACAATTAGGCGATTTGATCTAACACTTCTTGACTAACGATTCTTTGTGTTTTTCTCCCTTATTGGCTCAATCCTGAACAGCGTATTAAATTTAAAATGAATACTATGAAACATGATGTCATGCCCTCTATTGTACAGATGGGCCAGGAAGAATTACAGCAATTGGTACAAGAAGTAAAGGAAACTGTAGCTACGGAAATGAGCAAACCTAAGGCGAGCAAGAGCTCGATTAAGGTAGTGGATTTATGGAACATCCACCGAAGCAAGAGATCCGCAAAGAGCCTGATGAAAAGCCGGGCGATCAGCAATTTCTAAAAAAACAGTCTTTACATAAACATTGTTGGATTGATCAAAAAGCCCGGCAGGTATAGATCTGACCGGGCTTTTTTTTGCGCGAAGCCGGGCTAAATGATCTGCATTTTTTTCATCAGAAAACTGGCGTTCTTGTTTTTTGCCACACCGGTCTGGAGTTTGTAGTCAAAAAACAATTCATCCTGCCTTATGCTGCTCTCAAAACAATGATTGGCGATTGTGCCTGGAAAAGCTTGTTCCAGCTTGCTGAGGGTGAGGTCATGCGTGGCAAACAAGACAAGACAGTCGTATTGCAACAGTTTCCGGATAAATTGTTCTGATCCATGTGTCTTGTCCTCTGAATTGGTGCCCCTCAGAATTTCATCAATCAATACGAGTGCAGGTTTGCCTTTTTGTAGTTCGAGAACGATTTGATGCAGTCTTTTCAGCTCTGCCATAAAATAAGAAGTATGTTCCTGTAGTGAATCGCTGATGCGGATGGAGGACAGGATGCTCATCGGAACAAAGCGGAATGATGCGGCGCAAACGCACGCCCCGATTTGCGCCAGGAGCAGGTTGACGCCTATCGTTCTCAGGAAAGTCGTTTTGCCCGACATGTTTGAACCGGTGATCAGGTGAAGCTTATCCGTTTTCCCGATGCTAAAATCATTGGCGACCCTTTCCTTTTCCGGGATCAGCGGATGTGCAGTCTGGATTGCTTCGATCATAGATGTTCCCTGCTCCACCTGCGGGTATGCGTAATCCGGGTTATTATAGGCAAATCCGGCCAGCGAATTGATGCATTCCAGGTCACCCACACATTGTATCCAGCCGGCAAAATGCGCTTTATTCTGCTCCTTCCATTTTTCGAGGGAGATCATGCATTGAATATCATAAAGAAATAAACTGTTCAGCAACAGGGTAACGAGCATGTTCAGCCGCTGGTCAAATAACTGCGTGAGCCGGGAAAGTTTTTGAATGGCCATGCCGGCATCTGATGAAATATGCTTCAGTTGCTGCAAGCGTGTGGAAGAACCCGCATCCATCTTACTGAACGCATGCAGGATGGCTGTGTACTGATCCAGCACCTGCTGCTTCCTGCTGATCAATACGTGTTGTACGGTAATATATTTTCCAAAGAAACCGATCAGGATCCAGTTGACGGCGACAGACAAAACAAGCGGCAAATAATTGTTGGTGGCCAGGTAAACAAAAAGGAAAAAGATCGAGGACGCAGGCAGCAGCCAGAGCAGCGCCATAAGCCAGCGCTTCCGGAGCAGTTTGCCCGGCGCAAGCAACCAGTCGGACACACTGTCAAGAGATCCTTCTTTTTCTCCAGTTACCAATCCGCTTGCAGTGAGCAACTGTCTTTTTTCAACCTGGCCTGCGAGGGTCTTCACGGCGAGTTGGTATTCTTCAATACTTTCTTTATTGAGCAATGGTTCCCCAAGCAAACCGGCCAATCGCAAACTACCATGGCTGGTCGTGGTCCTGTTCAATAGATGATAAAGGGAGTTCAATCCGAAAATGTCCAGGTCGTCCAGGTATCTCTGGCCAGATGCGTATCGTTCGCCATGATCAAACCGGTTTTGTCCGCCCTGCAGGATCTCCCATTCATTGGTATTGACAAAAAGCAATTGTTTGTGCAGCGATGCCTGGAAGGCTAACCTCGAGCTCAACCTGACCAGCGTGAGAAAACCGGTGAGCGTCAGCAAAGAAAGAAACAGTGATGCATAGGTGAATTTCGTACTGATGAAATAAATCCCGGCCGCAAACCCCAGGAATAAAAGCAACCGCAACCAGGCCGTCAACCTCATTTTATCTTGAATAGCCGCTAGTTGCTTTGTATACAACGCGATCTTTTCCTGGTAAAACAAATTCGGAGCCGGCATGCAAAAACCTTTAATCAAATGAAAAATACGGTGAAAAACAGTGGAAAATACTGTATAAATCGCTAAAAATCAATAATTAATGCTCAAAACCTTGCATTTTTATTGATCTTATTGTATTTTTAAAAGCATTGCGAACGGAACCTGTCCGGCTTGCTCCTATATCCTAAATTATGAAAGCCCTTGCAGCCATAAGGCCTTTGTTGCTCATTATTTTTTATTGCGTTGGGGCAAAGGCGCAGTCTATTTCGGGCATTGTCAATTCCTATTATCATGTCACAGCTATCAATACACTCGCCAATACATTAACACTCAGCAGCACCGGTGGTTTAAGTGTCGGTACCAAGATCCTGATGATCCAGATGAAGGGCGCCGCCATTAATTCCGGCAATACATCCACCTTCGGTGATCTAACGGCCATCAACAACACCGGAAATCATGAGTTCAATATTATCTGCAGTATTACCGGCAACGATGTTTTTCTGAAATACCAGATCCTCAAAACCTATGATGTCGGGGGGCTGGTTCAACTGGTATCAGTCCCCGTTTATTCTTCGGTAACCATTGCCGGTCCGGTCAGCAGCACTCCATGGAATCCAGCTACGGGTACCGGCGGAATTGTGGCCATCGAAGCGACCAATACCATTTTTCTCAACAGCAGCATTAATGTCAGCGGCCAGGGTTTTCTGGGTGGGGCATTACAAAATTATCCCATCCCTCCATATGATTGCACATGGGCTGTGGATGTAACCGATTATTTTTTATCCATTCCGCCATCAGATACGTATCATACCGGAGGAAGGAAAGGAGAAGGCATCACCGACTATATTGTAGGGAAGGAATATGGCCGGGGCAAATTGTCGAATGGTGGAGGTGGTGGAAACAACAACAATACCGGAGGCGCAGGGGGAGGCAATTATGGCCACGGAGGCGATGGCGGCCAGAGAACCAATGAAACATTTTTTTTATGCCACGGACATAACCCGGGCGTTGGTGGATTGAGTTTATCGGCCTACGGTTATACACCAGCGCAGAATCGGATATTTCCTGGCGGTGGAGGGGGCGCAGGTCATGAAAACAATGCTGTCGGTTTGCCGGGAGGTAACGGAGGGGGTATCGTCATTTTAACGGCTGCCCTGCTTACCGGCAGCGGCAATTCCATCGTGGCCAACGGC
>Ga0193728_1000652_pt1 | contig 17019 bp, 23 predicted proteins | sample U1c1metaG_FD_143037 | JGI IMG/M metagenome (GOLD analysis project Ga0193728, IMG submission 143037) | Soil microbial communities from a riparian zone of the East river system, Colorado, United States - U1c1 | ecosystem: Environmental > Terrestrial > Soil > Riparian zone | place: USA: East River...
CCAGCCGGGTCACGTCCCGTGCCCTTGACGTCGGTGACGAGCTTGAGCACCGCCGCCCTTGGCCAGCCGGGCACTGGAGGCCCTGGAGCATGACTGCCAGGTGCCGGAGACCGCAGCGGCGCTGGGGCGTGCACCCCAATACGGTGCGGTACCGGGTGGGCCGGTTCGAGCAGGCCACGGGCTGCTCGCTGCGGCACACCGAGTCGCTGGTCGAGGCGTGGTGGGCGCTGCGCCGACACCGCGCCCGCTGACCGGGTCGGCCCGGGGCAACCTGGCGGGGGCCGCGCTCCGTCTGGAGGGTGAGGAGGTGCCCCATTGACTCAATCCCTGCGTGATGAGGAGTTCTCGGCGTTCGTCATCGGACGCCGGGTCGGGATGCTGAGATCCGCCTGCCTGCTGACGGCCGGGGATCCGCATCTCGCCGAGGACCTGGTATCGCCGTCCACGGCCGCGCGCCGGATGCGGGCCGCGGTCGTGCTCCGGCACTGGATGGATCTCAGCGTCGAGGAGACCGCGGACCTGCTGCACTGCTCGGAGGGCACCGTGAAGAGCCAGACGGCTAAGGCAATTACCCGGCTGCGCGGCCTGCTGGACGGCGTCGCGCTGCACGCGGAGGGGAGCAAGTAATGACGGACCTGAAGGACTTGATGGTGCTCGCGCTGGCCGGCGGGCACGGCCCGGACACTGGCCAGGAGGTTGAGGCGATCACGGCGGCGGGCGACCTGGCCCGCGGCCGCCGCCTGCTGCGCCGCCGCCGCGCCGCCGGGCTGGTCGGCGGCGCGGCCGTGGCGGCCGCTGCGGCCGGGGTCACGGCGGTGGCGGTGAGCCTGGCCACGGCCGGGCCGGGCGCGGTCCGCCCGGAGCAGGCCGCAGGCCCGGCCGGCCGGGCCGCCGCCACTTCGGCCCCGCGGGTGGCGCCCTCGCCGGACGCGGCGGCGATCGCGCTGGTCTCCTACTCCGGCACGCAGATCCCCGGCTACCAGGTCACGGAGGTGCCGAGCGGCTGGGTCATCCAGGGGGGCAGCCCCTCCGCGCTGGTCATCGCGCCGGCCCACGATCCCGACACCAGCATCGACTCGTTCACCGGCAAGCTCGTCGTGATGCTGAAGTCCGTGGACGAGCCGGTGCCCGTCCACGCCCCGCGCCAGCCGGTCGCCGGGCGGCCGGGCTACCTCCGCGTGCAGGAGGGCACCCAGATCATGACCTTCCAGGCCGCGAACGGGGCCTGGGTCGACATCCAGGCGCCGACGTCCCTGGGCTGGGACGGCACCGAGCTGGCCCAGTTCGCCGCGGGCGTCCAGGTCCTCGGCAACGCCCAGCCCGGCCACGGCTGACTAGAGATCAGCTTCGGGGGCACGGTCATGACGCGCACACCCCGTAAGGTCTGTACTCCCGCAAGCGGGGCCGGGCGTCTTTATTGCGGGGCATGACGGTCGCTGCTGATACCGGGGGCTGTCGATCAGTCATGTCGGCCTAGCACAGAGCAGTGATTCAGGAGCGCGCATGCAGACCAGCGCGGGGGCTGGCGCGTGACCCGGCCGGCCGCGCCCGTGAGCGGGGCGGGCGTGGAGCCGGAGCCGGGGCGGGGGCCCGCGGCGGGCATCGCCCGCGGCGCGGCGGTCATCGCCGGCCTGACGGTGATCTCCCGGGTGCTCGGACTCGTCCGCACGCTGGTCTTCTCCCAGACCGTCGGGGCCGGCTGCGTGGGCACGGCGTACATCACCGCGAACCAGGTGCCCAACCTCATCTACGAGCTGGTGCTGGGCGGCGCGCTGACCAGCGCCATGGTCCCGGTGCTGGCCCGGTCAGCCGAGCGGGCCGCGTCCGACCCGGCGGAGCGGGAACGGGTCAGCCAGATCACGGCGGCCCTGCTGACCTGGTCGGTCATCATCCTCGTGCCGCTGACCCTGATCGTGGCAGCGGCCGCCGGGGTGATAGCCGGGCTGCTCAACCCGGCCAACCCGAACGCGCACTGCGCCCACGCGGACGTCGTCGCCACCACCGCCAGCATGCTCCGGGTGTTCGCCCCGCAGATCATCCTGTACGGGATCTCGGTCGTGCTCTACGGGCTGCTGCAGGCCTACCGCCGCTTCTCCGGCCCGGCCCTGGCGCCGGTCATCTCCAGCCTGGTGCTCATCTGCTCCTACCTCGCCTTCGTCCCGCTGGGCCGGGGACTCCCGCTGGCCCGGCTGCCGGCCTCGGCCCAGCTCGTCCTGTCGGCGGGAGCCACGGCGGGCGTGGCCGCCCTGGTCGTCGTCGCGGCCGTGCCGGCCTGGCGGCTGCACCTGCGGATCCGGCCGCTCCTGCGGTTCCCGCCCGGCGTCGCCCGCCGGGCCGGCGGCCTGGCCTTGGTCGGGGTGGCCGAGCTCATCGCCACCGACCTGCAGACCCTGGGCGCCATCGCGCTGGCCAACGGGCACGGCGAGACCGGCGCGATCGTGATCTTCAACTACGCCTGGCTGGCGTTCAGCTCCGTGCACGCGGTGCTGGCGCTCTCGATTGCCGTCAGCGCCTTCCCGGTGCTGTCGGCGCGGGACGGGACGGCGTTCGACGACACCTGCGCCGCCTCCACCCGGGCCGTCCTGCTGGTGTCCTGGCTCGGCGCGGCCGTGCTTGCCGCGATCACCGTGCCCGCCGCCCACGTCCTGGCCCGGCAGCCCGGCCAGGTGCCCGAGCTGATCGGGGGCTTCGCCCTGTTCGCTCCGGGGCTGATCGGCATGGGACTGGTCGCCAACCTGTCCCGGGCCCTGCTCGTCCTCGGGCGGCTGCGGGCCGCGGCGCTGGCCGTGGGCGGCAGCTGGATCCTCGCCCTCATCGCCGACGTCATCCTGGTCGAGATCGCGCCGCCGCGCTTCGCCGTCGGCGCCCTGGCCCTCGGCGTCACCATCGGCCAGACCGTGGTCGCGATCCCGCTGGTCATCATCACCCGCCGGATCCGCGGCGCTGCCGTGGTGCGCGGACTCAGCCATGCGGCCCTGGCCGGCCTGGCCGCCGCGGCCGCCGCGGCCGTGGCCGGGGTGGGCATCAGCCTGCTGCTGCCCGTCACCCACAAGCTGGTGGCCGGCGGCGTGGCCGTGCTCGCGGCCGCCTGCGCGACCCTGGCGTTCGGCGTGGTCGCCTACCTCCTCGATGACGGCGACCTCCGGGCCATCGCGACCCGCCTGCGCCAGCTCGCCCGGCTCCGCTCCTAAAGGGACCCTCGCCGGCCGCGGCACCGGGCCTACAATCAGGCTCATGATGCGCCTCATGGTTCTCTACGGCCGGCCCGACGACACCGGCGCATTTGACCGCCACTACCGGGACGTGCACATCCCGCTGGCCAAGAAGCTCCCCGGCCTGCGCCGGTACACCGTCAGCCAGGGCGTGAACGTCGCCTTCGGCGAGGATCCCGCCTACCTGGTCGCCGAGCTGGACTTCGACGACGCGGCAGCCATGCAGGCGTCCATGGGCTCGCCCGAGGGCAAGGCGGCCGGGGCCGACATGGTCGCCAACCTCGCCTCCGGCGGCGTGCGCAACCTGGTCTTCGAGGTCGACGAGGTCTAGCCGCCCGGCCCGTCGGCGGTGCGGCGATGAGTTAGGCCGGCCCCGGCCGTCTCACCCTCAGGCGACATCGCCGCACTACGACGGGAGACCACCATGCGCCTGACCCTGCACACGTTCCTCACCCTCGACGGCGTCATGCAGGCGCCGGGCGGCCCGGACGAGGACCGCGACGGCCACTTCGAGCACGGCGGCTGGTCGTTCCCGTACGGGGACGAGGACTTCGGGACGGCCGTCAGCGGCTGGTTCGACCGGGCCGGGGCGTTCCTCCTCGGCCGCCGGACGTACCAGATCTTCGCCGGCCACTGGCCGCAGGTCACCGACCCCGCCGACCCGGTCGCGTCCCGGCTCAACGCGCTGCCGAAGTACGTCGCCTCCAGGACGCTCGGCTCCGTGGACTGGGCCAACTCCACCTTGCTGGGCGGCGACGCTGTGGCCGAGATCGCCAAGCTCAAGGAGCAGCCCGGCGGCGAGCTTCAGGTCCACGGCAGCGGCGAGCTCGCGCACGCGCTCATCGAGCACGACCTGGTCGACGAGTACCGCCTGCTCTTCTTCCCCGTCCACCTCGGCAGCGGGAAGAAGCTCTTCCGCGACGGGGCCAGGGCCGCCGCGCTGCGGATCACCAGCAGCTCGGTGACCAGCACCGGCGTCATCATCGCCAGCTACGAGCCGGACGGGCCCGCGCGGCACGGGAGCTACGCGCTGCAGGACTCCTGAGCCACCGTCGTCCATCACTTCTCGCCGACCGTGTCCGACGTGGAGGCCAGCGCCGCGTGGTACCAGCGCGTGCTCGGCATGGACCCGATCCCGGTGACCTTCCCGCACTACGGCGCCGAGGACCAGGGCTACGCCGTGCTCCTGTCGGACACATGCCCGCCTGACGGCGGGCGGGCTCGGCCAGGTTCAGTTCGGCATCGGCCGGCAGGTTGCCCGGACGTGCCTGTCCGGGTCCCGCCCGGGGCCCGCGAGTTTGCCGTCGACGGTCCGCAGGCGCCGTCAGGCCAGAGCGATCTCGAAGAACGCGCCCTGATCGTCATGAACGATGCGGGCCGAGCCGGACCAGCCCGTGAAATCGCCGGTCCCGGTGCCCGGCACGATGTGGCCGAACCAGGTGGCCGGGTCCGACTCGAGGCCGCCGTGCTGGACCGTCACCGAGCCCTCGCGCCCGTCGTCGGTCCGGCCGGTGATCCGCTCGGTGGCCACGTAGGACCGGGACCCCTCCGTGGTGCCGGCCGACATGAACAGCGTCGTGGCCTGCCCGGTGATCCCGGCGGTGAAGGTCTTGGCGAAGGTCAGCACGCCGACCCAGTCGGCGTCCAGGCCAGCGACCTGCCGGGGCTCGAAGCCGTCCACCTTGAAGCGAGCGATCAGCGTCATTGTCTCTCCTGGGTCGAAGCTGGCGGGCGTCCCCGCCCCGTGACCCGGCCGACCCTATGCCCGCGTACCGTCATCTTGACCGCAGTCGACCGGCCCCGGCCAGGAAGGACGCACCATGACCAAGAAAGAGGCGGCCGAGGCCGTCCGAGCCGCCAAGGCCCGGCTGGGCGTGTCCTGGGCGCAGGTCGCCGAGGCCGTCGGCCGGCCCGTGGCCTGGACGACCACCGCGCTGCTCGGCCAGCACCCGATGACCGAGGGCGAGGCCCGGGCGGCCGGATCGGTCCTGGAGCTGGGTGACGACGTCCGGCTGGCGCTGCAGCTGCAGCCCACCCGCGGGGCGCTGGACGCCCCGGTGCCGGCCGATCCCACGATCTACCGGTTCTATGAGGTGCTCCAGGTCTACGGCCCCACCATCAAGGAGCTCATCCACGAGGAGTTCGGCGACGGCATCATGAGCGCCATCAACTTCCGGCTCGACGTCCGCCGTGCTCCTGACCCGGCCGGCGACCGCGTGGTCGTGACGCTGGACGGAAAGTTTCTCCCGTACCAGTGGTGACCAGGCGTCCCTGCCCACCGGCGGCGAGGCGATCGCCTCGAACTTCGTTCCCTCCCGCACCATCCGCACCTCCCCGCGTCGGTCATGCCGCTGCGCGCCCCACCCGGAGGGGCTCCGGCTGGCTCAGCAGGGGAGCGCGTCGGCGAGCAGCCGGGCGGCGTGCGCGAGGCCGGGCCGGCCGTCGCCGCTCAGCACGGTGAGCGCGACCTGGTCGGCGCCGGCCTCCAGGTGCGCGCTGACCCGCGCCCCGATGTCGCCGGTGCTGCCCCAGGTCACGAGCTCGTCCACCAGGTGGTCACTGAACTGGTCGATGTCGGCGGCGGCGAACCCCATGCGGGCGAAGGCGGACCGGTAGCCGCCGACGCCGGACAGGAACCGCTGCGGCCGCCGCGCGGTCTCCCGGGCCCGCGCACGCGGCGAGCCGGTCGAGGCGGTCGATCTGCCGACACGTTCAGCGCATTCGTTCACTCTCAGCAATTTTTCTGCCTTTCCGGGCTACGTGGCACGCGCCCGTGTTCGGGTAAGGAGCTGCGGAAAGTCACACAGAGCCTTAGAGTTATCACGTTAAGCTACGTTACTTACCGTGCATGTACGACGAATGGCTGGTGGCCTGGTGATCGATACCGTCAGTCTGGTGGCCGTGGAGTACCCGCCCGCGAAGGCCGCCCGGCACGTGCTGGAGATGCTGTCCGCCCGCCGCGGCGCGCCGTCGGAGGAGCAGCGGCAGGCCTTAGTTACCGCGGTCAACGCGGTGGTGCAGGCGGCCGGCGCGGACCGCGAGCCGGCCGAGCTGGCCGAGTTCGTGAGCATGCTCAGCGGCGAGGGCGAGGCCGGCCGGGCCTCGCGCGCGCTGGACGTGGCCGCGGCCACCCGGGAGCCCGGTGACCTGGCCAAGCTCGCCATCGGCCTGGGCGAGATCGACGGGCTGGCCCACGGCGACCTGGCCGGCACGCTGCTGGCCGCGGTGATCCGCCGGCGGCTGCCCGATGACGTGGCCGCCGCGGCGCGCGCGCTCGACGCGCGGCTGACTGGCCGGCTGCTGACCGGCGTGGCCGAGGCCGGGTGCGTGCCCGATGCGCTGCACGTCGTGCTCGCGCTGCGGGCGCGCGGCGATGACTTCCTGGCCGCCGAGCTGGCGGTCGCAGTGGCGGCCCGGCTCAGCCCGGCCGGGGTGGCCGAGTTCGTCCGCGGGCTGCGGGGCCATGAGGAGCACGCCACCGCGTGGAACGCCGTGACCGTCGCGCTCGGCCGGGACGTCCGCCAGGTGGCCGACATCATCGCGATCTTCGCCGGCGATGAGCCCCAGTTCGCGGACGCCGTGCTGGAGGCGGCCGTGCACGCGGTCGAGCCGGCCGAGCGGATCGTGCTCGCCGCCCTGCTGTGCGACGTCCTGCCGCCCGGAGTGGCCGCCGCCGTGTGGGCCGTCTGCAGCCGCGGCCTCGACGGGGCCACCCTGGTCCGGGCCTTCGACGCGCTGCGGCCCCGCGCCGAGCCGTCCCGCGTGGCCGAAGGCCTGCAGGAGGCGGTGGGCGCGCTGCCCGTCGGGCTCGTCGCCGAGCTGGCCCGCAGCGCCCACCGCTGGGTCGACGCGACGGGCGTGCAGGACATGTTCCGGGCGCTGGTGCGCGGCCGGTCGATCGCGGACATCGGCGAGCTGTCCGGCTGTCTCCTGGACCACTCCGAGCGGGACCTGGCCTGGCTCCTGATGGACCTGGCCGTCGAGGAGGTGCCCGGCCGGGACGGCAGCAGCGACGCCGCCGAGCTCATCATCGCGCTGGCCCGCCAGGACAAGACCGAGAAGCGGCGCGCCCGGATCGGCCGCCGGGACCAGAGGCGGTGGCGGGACCGCATCCCGGACGTGATCCGCGGGGTCGCGGCCCGGTGCGACCCGGCGCTCATCATGGGGATGATCGACCGGCTGGTCGAGGACCGCAGCTTCGACGACTACGCCAAGGCCGTCCGGGTCGCCGTAACCCGGAGCCTCGATGCCGTGCAGCTGGCCCGCCTGCCGCAGGCCGGTCCCCGCCCGCACCTGCCCGTGGTGCTGCAGATCTACCGGCAGGCCGTGGTCAACCAGGACAAGGTCCCGCCGCGGGCCGTCCCCGGCCTGGTCGCGGCGCTGCGGTCGGCGGGGGCGACCGACGGCCAGGTCCGCGAGCTGCTGGAGCACATCGGGTCGCATCCCTACCTGGACGGCGGGGCCATCATCATCGCCCTGCGCACGGCCGGCCTGGACGCCGACGCGCAGGTCGTCCGGCTGGCCCGGGGCCGGACGCCCCGCTAAGGGTCACCCAGCGTTCCGGTCGATCAGAACCTGGACGCCATCCAGGATGGCGTCCACGCCGGACGGCCGCCTGAATGGCCCGCCTCCGCGCGGGGACGGCCCGGCCCAGCCGGTAGCGTGTCGGAAATGGAACACGTGCGACTGGGCCGGACCGGCCTGCAGGTCTCCCGGCTGTGCCTGGGGACGATGACATTCGGGCTCCAGTGCGATGAGCCGGCTTCGGTGGCCATCCTCGACCGGGCGGCCGAGGGCGGCATCGACTTCCTGGACAGCTCCGACGCGTACCCGCTGGGCGGGGACCTGACCACCCGCGGCGTCACCGAGGACATCCTCGGCCGCTGGCTCAGGGGAAAGCGCGACCGCTTCGTCGTGGCCACCAAGTGCTTCGCCCCGACCGGGCCGGCGCCGTTCGACCGCGGCAACTCCCGCAAGCACATCATGTCCGCCGTCGACGCCTCGCTGCGCCGGCTGCAGACCGACTACATCGACCTGTACCAGCTGCACGGCTACGACCCGGACACGCCGATCGACGAGAGCCTGGCCGCCCTCGACGATCTCGTTCGCCAGGGCAAGGTCCGTTACACGGGCTGCTCCAACTTCCTCACCTACCAGCTGGCGCGGGCCGTCGGCCGGAGCGAGACCCTCGGGATCACCCGGTTCGATTCCGTCCAGCCCCGGTACAACCTGCTGTTCCGCCAGATCGAGCGGGAGATGCTGCCGTTCTGCGGCGAAGAGGGCGTGGGGGTCATTCCCTACAACCCGATCGCCGGCGGCCTGCTGTCCGGCAAGCACGCCGGGTCCGCGCCGCCCCCGGACGGCACCCGCTTCACCCTCGGCACGGCCGCGGAGAACTACCAGGACCGCTACTGGCACGAGCGCGAGTTCGACACCGTCGACGTGCTCCGCCCGCTCGCCGACGAGGCCGGCGTGAGCCTGGTGACCCTCTCGGTCGCCTGGGTGCTGGCCCACCCGGCCATCACCGCGCCGATCATCGGCGCGAGCCGTCCCGAGCAGCTGGACGCCAGCCTCGAGGCCGCCGGGTTCAAGCTCGACGCCGACCTCAAGCGCCGCCTCGACGAGGTCACCCACGAGTACCGGATGGGCGACGCGCCCCGCTAGCGCCGGGCCGGCGCGACCGCCGGCCCCGGCCGGGCCACCGACCCCGGCCGGGCCACCGGCCAGCAGCAGACGATGGCCACGGGAATCACGATCACGGGAATCACCGGGCGCGGCTCCGGCCGCGGCCCCGAGGCCGGCTCCGGGACCGCGGCCGGCTCCGGGACCGCGGCGGCGGCGGTCGCGAGCTCGGCCAGCCGGCGGCGGGACGGCAGGAGCACGACCGCGACGATCGCGCCGATCCCGAGCAGCCCGGCGGCGACCGCGAAGGCCTGGGTGTAGCCGCGGGTGGCCGCGATCGCGGGCGCCAGCGGGCCGGCGTGGTGCGCGACGAGGTAACTCGCCGTCGTCGTGAGCGCGATGGTGCTCAGCGCGGACGTCCCGATCGATCCGCCGACCTGCTGCATCGTGTTGACCAGCGCTGACGCCACTCCCGAGTCCTCGCGCCGGACACCGGCCGTGGCCGTGTTGATGGCCGGGGAGAAGATCATGCCGAAGCCCAGGCCCATGACGAGCAGCGCGGGCAGGACGTCAGCGGCGTAGCCGGAGGTGACGGTGAGCTGGGTCAGGTAGACCATCGCCCCGCCGCCCAGCACCATGCCCGACGCGATCAGGACGCGCGGCCCGAGCCGGGGCAGCAGGACGATGCTGGAGATGTTGGAGCTGAGCAGGATGCAGCCCACGAACGGCAGGAACAGCAGGCCGCACGTGAGCGGGCTGTACCCCTTGACCTGCTGCAGGTAGAAGGTCAGGAACAGGAACACGCCGAAGACCGCGATCCCGGACAGGCCGACCGAGACGTAGGAACCGCCCCGGGTGCGGTCCAGGATCACCCGCAGCGGCAGCAGCGGGTGGCTGACCCGCTGCTCGGCCAGGACGAACCCGGTCAGCAGGAGGACGCCGCCGGCCAGGCAGGCGACGGTAACCGGCGCGGCCCAGCCGGCCGTCTCGGCGTGGGAGAAGCCGAACACCAGGAGGAACAGGCCGGACGAGGCCAGCACGGTGCCGGGCCAGTCCATCCGCGGCCGGCTGTCCGGCCGGCTGCTGCGCAGGTAGACCAGGGCGCCGGCGATGGCGATGGCGGCGAACACCAGGTTGACATACAGGGTGTACCGCCACGAGAGGTACTGGGTCAGCACCCCGCCGAGGATCAGGCCCACCGCGCCGCCGCCCGCGGCGACGGAGCCGAAGACCCCGAACGCCTTCCCGCGCTCGCGCGGGTCCCGGAAGGTGCTGATCAGGGTACCCAGCGCCGCCGGAGCCAGGATGGCGCCGAACGCGCCTTGCAGGGTCCGGGCCGTGACCAGCATCCCGAACGAGGTGGCCGCCCCCCCGATGGCCGAGGAGATGGCGAAGCCAGCCAGGCCGGCAATGAACACCCGCTTGCGGCTGAACATGTCGCCCAGCCGGCCGCCCAGCAGCAGCAGGCTGCCGAAGGCCAGGGCATAGGCCGTCACCACCCACTGCCGGTCGCTGTTCGGGAACCCCAGCGCCCGCTGGGCGGACGGCAGCGCGATGTTCACGATGGTGGCGTCCAGGACCACCATCAGCTGGGCAACGGCCACCACGACCAGGACCAGCCAGCGCCGGTCGGCGGACGCCGCGGGCTCGGGCTCCCCGCGCGAACCTGGTGCGGTAACTGGCTCGGCCACGTGATCCCCCCGGTGGGCAAGAGTCCGTTGAGCTACGGAGCGCTACCGAGGTCCGGAGCAGCTATTGTCCGGCGATGGTGCCGATTGTCCGCCGGCACTGCTGGATGGTCGCCGGGCGCCACCACGATCACGGCCACCATAGGCACGCCGGGGCGGCCCCGTCCACCTCCGCCGGCCTATCCCGGGCGGCCGCCCGGACCCGGTGGCTCCGGGTAGTGCGGGTCATGCGCATCCGGGTGATGCGCCGCAGGTGGCGGGCCGGGCGCGTGCTGGTGCTGGGCGAGTACCGCAATGGAGGCGAAGATGCCGGTGTCCCGGGCGCCGACCAGTTCCCAGGCTCGCCCGATTCCGACCAGTACCGAGGCGACCAGCGCATAACTGATGATCGCGACCGGATTGGTGCTCGCCGGGCTGGCCAGGAGCGTGATGCCGTTCACGAGTTCCGTGCCGAAGATCAGCAGCAGGATCATGACCAGGCTGGTCTGGCGCCGCCGCAGGCCCATCGTCGTGAGGGCCCGGCTGGACCGACAAGGCGACGCACAGCAGGCCCGTCAAGGAGGCCGCCGACGCGGCGATTGTCGTCATGAAATCCCGGTAAGCCCCGACTATCACCGCGTCACAGTACCGGCGCGCCGGGCGGCGGTCGATGCCCGGCGGCCCGCTGCGCGTCCGGCCCGGCCGGCGGTCTAGCGTGTGCCCATGCCCATGAAGCTGGTGCTCGTCGTCCGGACTGACCTGGGCATGGGACGGGGCAAGATCGCGGCCCAGGTCGCGCACGCGGCGGTGGCCGCCGCGCTGGCCGGCCTGGGCAGTGCCGACCTGGCCGCCTGGCTGCGGGACGGCCAGCCCAAGGTCGTGCTGCGCGTGCCGGGGCTGGGGGAGCTGGACGAGATCGCCGCGCAGGCCCGGGCGGCCGGGCTGCCCGTCGAGATCATCCGGGATGCGGGCCGGACCCAGCTGGAGCCCGGCACGGCCACCTGCTGCGCGGTCGGCCCGGCCGAGGCCGCCCGCATCGACGCCGTCACCGCCGCGCTGTCGCTGCTGTAGCGCCGCTCAGCCACCGAGGGCATCGCGGGACAGCGGCCAGTTCAGGCGCAGCGTCCCGCCCGGGGCCAGCTCCGCCCAGGTGGCGCTGAGGTGCCGGGTCCCGGCGATGGCCAGGGCGATGGCCGCGTCATCCACCCGCCCGAGCAGCTGGCCGATCCGCTGCTCGTACTCGGGGTCGCGGCCGGGCAGGCCGTCCCGGAGCCGGGCGCGGACGCCGTCCGGCGTATCGGGGCCGTCCTGCCACCGGTTCATGACCGCGTTGGTCGCGGCCTTCGCGACCCGGTGACCGGTCCAGTTACGCGCGGCCAGCTCGTCCAGCGGTACGTCCGTGACCAGGCGCGCCCGGCGGCCGTAGCTCCGGGTCCGGGCCCGGTTCGCGGCGGCGAACCCGCCCTGGGCCAGCACGCCCCACAGCCCGTCCGGCAGGGCGAACACCGACTCGACGACCAGGTGCGGCAGGTCATGGACCACGTGGACGGCGGCCTGCCAGCCCCGGCCGTCGGCCAGCGCCAGCCAGGTCCGGTCGAGGGCCGCGGTCTCGCCCTTCACCACAGTGATCTCGGCCACGTCGCCAGTCTGCCCGATCGGGATATCGTCCGGGTGCTGATGCTCACCACGACCCGGTCCATCACCTCCACGACGTCACGGGCCGCCCGGCCGCCTAGCGGCCTGATTGCCTGACAGTCACAGCGTGATCAGCCGGAGCGCCGGGTCCAGGGCTCGCAGGTCACCGGGATCGCTCGTGACGACCGGCTGGCCGCTGCGGCGCGCGCAGACCACCACGTGTGCATCGGCGATGTCCGAGGTTCCGCTGGCCGCCAGCAGCCGGCCTACGTGGGTCGCGTCCACCCGGTCGAGGTCGATGACATCGGTAGCGGGCTGGCGGATCAGCCGGGCGAGCCGGGCCTGCCGGTCAGGACGCCGGATGGCCTGGGCCAGGACGGTGGCCGGAACCGTGACCCGGGCTCCGGTCTCCCGCGCGCGGGCCAGGAGGACGACCACGCGACGGTCGTCCCGGTCGAGGGCAATCAGCCCGCCTGCGTCGAGAGTCACGCCTGCCATCAGGCGGCCGGCCTCGCCGGCCGGGTGGTGCCCAGCACGTCGTCGGCCCAGGCGCGCTCGTCATCCGACAGCGCTCCGCCGGTCTGCCGCAGCGCGTCGGCGAGCATCGCCCCCCACCCGGCCACGTCGTCCAGCGCGACCGCGACGGCGTGCTGCACGAAGCCGGACACGCTCGGTGCCGCCTGCGCCCGCACCAGAGAGCGGATCTGGTCGAGCTGAGCCTCATCGAGGGTGATGGTGATCTTCTTCGTCGCCATACCAGGTACCATACCATTGGAGCCTCGGGGAAATAGCGGCCGCCCGACCGAGAGATCCGGGGCCGCGTCTCGTCATACCTGCCGTAAGCCCGCATCGACGGCAGGAGGAACTCCCATGGCAAGCCCGGTGGTTCATTTCGAGATCCGGTCGGCTGACCCGGACGCAACGCGCGAGTTCTACGGGAAGCTGTTCGGCTGGACCTATCCCGACGGCGGCATGCCCGGCTACACCTACGTGGACACGGGGGTGGACGGCGGCGTGCCGGGCGGCGTCAGCCCGCTGCAGGGCGGCGATCCCCTCGTGACGTTCTTCGTCGGCGTCGCCGATGTCGCCGCTACGCTGGACGCCGCGGTCGCCCAGGGCGGCCGGATCGTCCAGCCCGCAACCTCGGTACCCGGCGTGACCTTCGGGCTGCTGGCCGACCCGCAGGGCCAGGTCATCGGCCTGGCCAGCGCGGACGCCTGACCGGCGGCCGGCGGCCGGCGGCCGGCGGCTGGCGCGAGCAGGGCACCTCATGAAGCGGAAGGGTCTGTGATGACTGCTCCAGCCGACCCGGGTGACCTGCTCGCGCGGGCGGTCGCCGGTGACGACGCCGCCTTCGCCGGCCTGGTCCGGGCGTACGAGCGGCCCGTGTTCCGGCACTGCTACCGCATGCTGGGATCGGGTCCCGACGCCGAGGACGCCGTCCAGGACACGCTCGAGCGCGCCTGGCGGCGGCTCCCGACCTACGACGGCTCAGGGCCGCTCGGCGCCTGGCTGCACCGCATCGCGACCAACGTCTGCCTCGACACGCTGCGCAGCAGCCGGGCCCGCCACAGCCCGGCCGGCTACGGGCCGCCCGTGGCGGCCGGCGCCATGCCGGGCCCGCCCGACACGGAGGCGGCGTGGGTCGAGCCGGTCAGCGACACCGATCTGCACGGGGTCACCGACCCGCAGGAGACGGTGGTCCGGCGCGAGCAGGTCAGCCTCGCCTTCGTCGCCGCCCTGCAGCGCCTGGCCCCGCGCCAGCGCGCCGCCCTGCTGCTGCACGACGTGCTCGGGTTCAGCCACCGGGAGACCGCCGACGTGCTGGCCGTCAGCCTGCCTGCCGTCAACAGCCTGCTGTCCCGGGCCCGCGACACCGTCCGGGCCAGCTCCGGAGCTCCGGTGCCCGATGTCACCAGCCCGCAGGTCCGCGAGCTGCTCGACCGCTACGTCCGGGCCTGGCAGCTCGCTGACATCGACGGCTTCGTCCAGCTCGTCACCGAGGACGTCCGCTTCTCGATGCCGCCGATGAGCGCCTGGTTCGACGGCCGGGAGGCCGCGGCCCAGTTCATCGACAGCGCCATCTTCGCCGCCGCCCGCCCGCACGGGGTCACGCTGCGGGCCGGCTGGTGCAACGGGCAGCCGGCCTTCGCCACCTACGAGCCCGACGGAGCCGGCCGCCTGGCCGCCACCGGCCTGCAGATCCTCCAGCTCGGCGAGGTGAACGGCCAGCCGCTGATCACCGCGCTCGTCTCCTACCGCGACCCGGCCCTCGCCGCCCGCTGCGGCCTGCCCGCGATCCTGCCCTGAACCACCGCCGGAGCGCGCTCAGCCCGGGTCGCCGAGCACCCACCGGATGCCGCCCAGCAGGTGCTGGAGGTAGTTCGCGTCCTCGTAGGCCGCGACAAAGTGCCCGAGCGCCGTGTAGAAGCTGCGGGCGGCGCCCCGCTCCACGCACCACGCCAGGGGCAGCGTGCCCGCGTCCGAGCCGCCGAACTCCACCGCGAGCAGCAGCCGGGCATCGGGTACCAGCTCGCGGAAGAGGTACAGCTCGTCGCGGAACCGCCACGGCGAGGGCAGGTGCGCGGTGGCGGGGTGCGCCCGGTCGATCACCGTGATCGGCAGGTCGCCCGTGATCGGGTGGCCGTTGAACCGGCCGCCGAGCAGGTCGCCGATGGCCGGCCACCGGTAGGCCGCGTCCGTGGCCGAGTGCACCCCGACGATGCCGAGCTCGCCCGCGGCCGCGCGCCGCTCGATCACCTCGCGCTGGGCCGCGCTCCACGGCGTCTCGCCGATCGTGAACAGCACCAGCAGCCGCGCTGCGGAAAGGTCGCTGACCGCGATGTCCGCCGCCCGCTCGGCGCGGGCGTACCCGAGGCCGCACAGCCCGGCGATCTCCTCCAGCGCCGTGCCCGCCGAGCCCAGCGACTGGTGCACGCCCGCCATGGCCGGGGCGCCCGCGTCGGGCCGGTACGGCGAGACGTCGCTGACATACAGCAGCTTGCTCACGAGCCCTGCTTCCTTCCGGAACGGATGCGCTCCCCGCCGGCCCCGCCCCTCATCCGGCGGCCCGCCCGGCGGCCCACAGCAGCCCGCGCTCGACGATCAGGCGGGCCGGGTCGACGTCGAAGTCGCTGGCCTGGTGCCCCCACGAGGCGTAGAAGATCCGGCCGGCGTCCCAGCCCTTCCGCCACACGGCCGGGATGACCGCCTCCTGGATCCAGGGCGCCTCGGCGGGCTGGCGGAACGTGGTGGTGGCCAGGACCTCCACCGCGGGGTCGACGGCCAGGTAGTACTGCTCGGAGGTGATCGAGAAGGAGTCCGGCAGGCCCGCGACCACCGGGTCGCCCGCCGCCGCGGGCGCGATGTCGATCGTGTACGTCGCGTGGCTGCCGCCGGGGTGGGCCAGCCACTGGCCGCCGGTCATGAACTGGTAGGCGGGCAGGTGCCGGAACGCGTCGCACAGGCCGCCGTGCCAGCCGACCAGCCCGGCGCCGCGCCGGACCGCGGCCGACAGACCCTCGAATTGGCCCGTGCTCAGGTCCCCGGTGGTCCAGTTCTGCAGGATGACGCCCACCGTCGACATCAGCTCGGTATCGGCATAGGCGTCGAGGGAATCCGCTACGACGACGTCGAATCCCGCACCTGACAAATAGGGAATGAATCGCTCGACGGCTTCCCTCGGCTGGTGGCCGGGATATCCGCCCCACAGGACCAGGGCACGCTCAGCAGGCACTTCTGCCTCCCCTTCTCTCTTTTCTCCGTCCAGCACGGAAGTAGCCATTTACGCCACGGCGGATGGCTGCGCTGACTTGATGAAATATTCTCGAGTGACTGGCCCTGCGTTTACATCAGCAGCTCCGGTGTTCTATTATCGCAGGCATGACAGACGGTGTGAGCGGGCTGATAACGCCCGAGCAGAAAGACCTCATTGGCCTCGGGGCGGCGACGCTGGGAGAAAGCGGAGCGACCGCGCTGAGCTCCCGGATCCGCCCCATGTGGAAAGGTGCCGTATTCGCTGGGCCGGCGATGACGGCGGCGTGCGCCGCGGGGGACAACCTGGCCCTGCACGCGGCCGTGGCGAAAGCCGTGCCGGGGACGGTGCTGGCCGTGTCTTTCGCCGGCGATTCCGTCCGCGGGAACTGGGGCGAGGTGCTGACCACGGGCGCGGCAGCCAAGGGCATCATCGCGCTGGTCATCGACGGCGAGGTCCGCGACGTCCACGCGATCGAGGAGCACCGCTTCCCGGTCTTCGCGCGCGGCGTGGCGCTGCCCGGCGCGGCCAAGGCCGGCCCCGGCGCCATCGGTGTGCCGATCGTGATCGGTGACGCGCTGGTCCAGCCGGGGGACTGGCTGGTCGGCGACGCGGACGGCGTCGTCGTTATCGCGGCCGGCGAGCTGGCCGGGGTCCGGGCGGCGGCCACCCGCCGGGCCGAGAAGGAGGCGGGCTTCTTCACCCGGCTGCGCGAAGGCGAGACCACGGTGGACCTGCTAGGGCTCGACCTCAGCTCCATCGCGGGCGCCTGAGCCGGGCGGGCGGGGCGCGCGCCCCGCCCGCCCGTCCCGCTAGTGCGTCGTGTAATTGATGTCACCGGCTTCCGGGCTGGCGATCGCGAAGCAGAAGCACCGGATCGGCGAATTCGGGCTGGCGGCCACCAGGCTGTGCACCTCATTCGGCGGAATGTAGACGAGGTCGCCCTGGCCGATTTCGCGCTCCTCGTCGCCGATGATCATCTGGCCCCGCCCGTACAGCACATAGTAAAACTCGTGGGTCGGATGCGTATGCGGGTCCACGGCCCCGCCGCCGGCGATCTCGAATTCATTGACCAGCTCCAGGGAGCCGCCGGCCGTGGGCGCGCGCATGGTGCCCGGTTACATGAGGT
>Ga0193728_1000653_pt1 | contig 17018 bp, 10 predicted proteins | sample U1c1metaG_FD_143037 | JGI IMG/M metagenome (GOLD analysis project Ga0193728, IMG submission 143037) | Soil microbial communities from a riparian zone of the East river system, Colorado, United States - U1c1 | ecosystem: Environmental > Terrestrial > Soil > Riparian zone | place: USA: East River...
GATAATTGGCAAGCCACGAGATGGTGCCAAGCGCGACTGTCCTGCATCAAACAGATTAATAGCGAATGCGCCATCCAGAGTACGTCCCTGAACAGTTTGTGTCACATGGTAAAGGCCAACGGTATCGGTTTTTGTATACGGCGTCACTGGAAACGGGGGGCCAACGGCTGTAACCTGCTTGTCTGGTCCAGTAATCGTCACATGATCAGCTCCCGGCCATACCTGGACTGTGAGAGGAACCCCTGGCACAAGCTGTGTGTTTTCAGGAACAGGTGGCGGCAAGAACCAGTTCGTCAGGTTGTGCATTAAAATGGGAAAGGCGGGCTGCAGCGGCAGGTCACTGACATGGAGATCAAAGCTAAGTGCTGCAATACGCCTATTATTGTTCTCACCTGCGATTAGCAGGGGCGTTTCGGTGGCAGCAATAATTGTTTGGGCCCACAGAGCTGGTTGTAACCGGTGTGCCGCATGCACAACGTGTATATTACTCAGATCAACACTGGTGAGCAAATTGAAGGGATCTGTTCCCGTACTGATGTGACTAATGCTCGTTTGTTTTTCAGATGCACCAAAAGCATAGTTTCCATCGGGCGGGTTAACAAAAAGGATATTGCCAGAGGGAGGATGTAATGGTGCCATGCCGTCAAAGATGGTCAGGTCATAGTTGCCTATGGTGCTGGAATACTTATCAGGTGTAATTTCAAATAGCGTGATGTTAGGCTGAAGACGTAGCGCAGTTTCTAGAAAGGTGTTTCCTTTGGTTACCAGTAATACCAGAGCATTGACAGAACCACCCACGATTGCCCATGCTTCATGGTCAGTGGCCATTGGGTCCTGAGAGATAAGATGTGCATGCAACACACGCGTATTGGTCTTGAGAGGACTCCATTCGAGTGAACCGCTGGCTCCGGCAGATAATGTAATCGTCTGTACACCGACCAGATTGTCATCCGCATACAGTTCTACCGGTATTGACCGCTGCTGATGGCTGAAGTTTGCAATCTCGGCAAATGCGGTGAGTTGGTTGTTTACATTACGAGAGGCCAGGGTCATGAGAGCAACATTTGGTGCGTCAGTCCCAACGGACATATAATGTACAGGGAATGGGGTAACAATGGCCTGATCGCTGTTCATCACGTGTCCATCCCCAATGACCATGATCTGCACATTGGGTTCTCCTGTTGCAAGGGAGGTAGCGAGTGAAAGTGCCTGCTGCAGGTCTGCATCCTGGTTGGTCACTCTGGCTCGCTGGAGAGCGGCAAAGAGTTGCCCTTTGTCTTGTGATTGTGCAGCGAGCACCTGTGGCGTACGGGCCATAGTGATTAAAGAGAGATGGTCACCGGGTCCCATGCTATCAATCAGATCTGCAATGGTGTTTTTTGCACTTTCAAATCTAGTTGGGGCAACATCGGTGGCCTGCATACTGGCCGATGCCTGCAAAATGATAATGGTATTCCCGCTGATAGGGCTAGTGGCGAAGATAGCTGGACGTGCCAAGATAAGTACGATAACGATGGCTGCTAACAGCTGTAACAAAAGCAATGGGGTAATGCGCAGACGCTGCCAGGGGCGACTGGCCTGTATATCTTGCAATGCCAGTTTCCAAATGAGTGTGCTACCAACTACACGTTCTTGGCGTTTTGGCCGCATGAAATAGAATAAGAGTATGATCGGTATAATAGCGCTAAAAGCGAGCGCCGCTGGAACAAGTAAATTCATCTATTTTTAGTCGCCCCTCACACAAACCCGATTTATCGCGTCCGCCCCGCAATTTATTGCGTTCTAGGCAATTCATTGCCCGAGTATAGGGACCCGATTTATCGCGTCCGCTGTGCGATTTATCGCGTCCGCTATTATCTGACCAACTCGATTTGTCGTAAGAGCCTCTGTACAACATCAATAATGGCTGTATCGCTGGATATGAGCGCATAGGTTCCTGCATGTGTATGCGCGAAGCCTGCTAGTTCCTCGGTAAAATCGGCCAGACACTCCCGATAGGCCTGCAGGATGCTAGAGGCACTGACTTCGACGGTCTCCCGTCCTTCACTATCACGCAATTGCCAATCGCCCTGAATATCAGGGTTGATTTCGTCTGGCGATAGAATTTGTAACAAGGCTATGTCTTGCCGTAACTGCCGCACTGCACGGATGCCAGTTTGATAGCCATCCCGGGCAAGAAAGTCCGAGATGATAATGGTGAGGCCACTAGCGTTGACGACTCGGCCAATGTCGTACAACGCCCTGTTCAGATCGGTTGAACCAGAATATGGAAGCTGGTTGAGAAATTCGCCAATGGTCCAGATCGCATTCTTGCCACTTCCCACACGACGAAAGGATTCCAAGCGGTCGGTAAGCGCACCCATAATGATGTTATCTTCGCACTTGTGGGCAATATAGGCTAGTGCAGCGGCCAGTGTGATGGCCAAGTCCGATTTGGCGGGCGTGCCATGATACATAGATGTGGAACAATCGATAAGAATGGTAACAGTGATGTTCTCTTCGGCCTCGAAGACACGTAGGAAAAGACGCTCTAGACGTGCATAGGCACGCCAGTCGATGCGGCGGAAATCGTCCCCAGGAGTGTATCGCCGATAATCAGAAAATTCCATCGAAGATCCCGCTAGAGGTGAACGCCGACGTCCCGGACGTCCTGTTGCCATTGGCCTGCGCGTGAGCAACGCGATGTTATCCAATCGTTGCAAGACGCTGGCATCTAGTGGGAAGCGTGCTTTTCCGTTGTTTTCCATTCCCATTGTTCTGTCCCATGGGGAACGACGGACGCTATGAATTGCCGTCCCTACCCTTGACGATAAATCGTGTTCAATTTGAACATTTTTCGTTTTATCATATCGGTTGCTCTTCATCTAGCATGTTCCTCCTGTATGCAATTCATTGCCATCGGTAGGGACGGCAATTCTATTGCGTCCGCTTCCACCCAAATTGCCTTCTGTTCCCGCCTTGAATGTTTCTATGCCTCAGTAGCTAACTCACCAATGATGGTGTCAATCAACTGCTCTGGTGTAATACCATCGGCAAGTCCATCAAAGTTAAGTACAATGCGGTGACGTAATGCAGGATAGGCAACCGCACGAATATCTTCAAGCGAAACATTGTAGCGACCTGAAAGTAATGCCCGTACTCTGGCCGTCATAATCAATGCCTGCAGACCACGTGGACTTGCTCCGTAACGAACATAGCGGTGAACCTGCTCGGGATGCGTCGCCAGCAACAGGCGAACTGCATACTCTTTGACATGGGTTGCGATCGGCATTGCTCGTGCCACACTAATTAAGTGTAAAAGCTGATCCCCAGTTGCTACTGGACTGGCTCGCAGTGATTGGGTCCCTACAGTTGTATCGAGGATGCGCATCAGATCTTCTGCTTTAGGAAAGTTGACCATGATCTTGAGCAAGAAACGGTCAAGCTGCGCTTCTGGCAGGGGATAGGTGCCCTCCATTTCGAGTGGGTTCTGGGTTGCAAGCACAAAAAAAGGTTGTGGTAGAGGACGTGTTCTATCTCCTACGCTGACGGTATGCTCTTGCATACCCTCTAGCAGGGCAGATTGTGTCTTTGGTGTGGCCCGGTTGATTTCATCGGCAAGGACGATGTTGGCAAAGATGGGACCCGGCTGAAAACTGAATACGCGTCTGGTAGCGGGTGAGGCACCATTGGGATCAACTTGCTCTGCAACAATCGTGGTGCCCACAATATCAGCAGGCATCAGATCAGGCGTAAACTGAATACGCGCAAATTTGAGGGATAAGGCGTCTGACAGGGTGCGCACAAGCAGCGTTTTACCCAAGCCTGGCACACCCTCCAACAAGACATGTCCACCCGCGAAGAGGGCATGCAGGAGTTCGCGAATAATAGAGTCCTGCCCAATCACGATAGCCCGCAGTTCTTGTTCAAGCTTTTGGGCGATCTCGATAAATTCTGTGATATCAGCCTGTGTAGGTTCGCCATGTCCCCTTTGGGGGTTGGCAGCATGCGACAATGCTCTTCCTGTCGTATTCTTTGTAATATCAACCTCCGTCTCGTTAGGTGACGACAATGTTGCCTCAGATGTTTTATTATGCCCACTGAGCGGAACGATCTCTTCCGCATATGGATTAACTTCAGGAAATCCGTTTTCACCACTATTCGCCATACAACCATTACCGTCCTTCTAGTGAATTGAAGTAGTCATGAACAAGATCTTTGTCATCGGGTGATATGCTACTGTTGTCAATGGCATCATGTGCCATCTGACTATATTGTGCTATGACTTGTGAATAGGAGACTTGGTCGCCAGATTGAACAGCACTGCTATTATTGTCTGTGCTTTGTGCACCAGAACCTTGATTTATTTGTCCAGGAACATAAACCTGTTCGTTCTTGCCCTGACCATTAGTCCCACTATTACCACCTTGTTTTGGTTGCCCTTGTCCCTGTCCTCGTCCTTCTTCTTGCCCTGGGTCCCGCTGCCCCTGTTGTCCTCCTTGACCTTTTCCTCGTCCCTGTTGCGGTTGACCTTTTCCTTGTCCCTGTCCCGGCTCCTGCTGTCCCTGATTTTGCTGTTGACCCTGAGAGGTACCGTTGGGATTGTCGGTAGGAGCAGCCAGATTGTTAGCAGCGTTCTGTAAGCTCTGAGAGGCCTGAGCAAGCGTGGCTTCTGAGTTCCTGTCTGCTGCTGTCTGATTTGCTGCGGCTTGGAGGGACTGAGACGCGTTCGCGATTTCCTTGGCATTATTCTCAGTCAGTGCTTGGGCCAATTGACGCAAGGCAGACTTCAGATCTGGGTTCAGATTTGCCTGATTGGCAGCATTTTCGAGTTCCTGGCCAAGTTGATCGCGTTGAGCCTGGGACAACTTGCTAGCCTGGGATGCCAGATTCTGAAGCACCTGTGCAAGACTTTTTGTATCATTGTTGGCAAGTGCCTGCCCCATGGCTTGCAGATTAGCATCACTACTATGTTGCAGCGATTGTCCAGCTGTTGATTGCGATTGGATGCGCGTGACAGCCTGAGGATTGCGTAACTGATCAAGTTTGGTCTGAGCATCTGCCAGATCCTGCTGGGCTTCGGCCTCACTTTTGGCATTTTGTGATTCGTAATTTAATTGGGATTCAAGGTCGCTTAGGATCTGATCAATGAGTTGCTTTTCCTTGGCTGGTATCGTGGATTGGGCATCAATTTGCCGACGTTTTTTTTCAATGGAGGCAATCTGCCGAGTCAGGCGAGCTTGTAGATCGGCCTGTTGCTTGAGAATCGCAGTCATAGGATTGGGAAGCAAGATAAGGAGTGCAAGCACTAGAGTGGCACAAACAAGTGTCAGGACTGTGGAACGCTGGAGACGTAAAGGAAATGCCGTAGCTGGTTTAGATTTAGCTAATTGCTCGAGCGCATCGTGTCTTTGTAGTTCTGCCAGGGCCGATGATTGCTGTGCCCCCTTTGAGGGTTCACGCAGCTCCCAGGCAGTACTCATACGGTCATGAAGGGCCAAGCGTTTGTCAATGACACTAGCAGTTCGTGCGAAAGACGGACGGTACCAGATCGCTGCACCCAGGGCCAGCAGAGGGCTAGTAATACCAAGTCCAACCGCCCAATAGACGGCTGTCGCCCAGGGAAAGATCCGTGCAGCGAGCAGCACCAAACATGCAACAACCAGACCAGTGATCACCCCTCGCAGCAACCAGTGCAGCATCTGTTGCCTGAAGAGTTGCTTGCGCCAGGGACGCAGACTCCTGATCAGGTCCTCACTATCGAGAAGTTTTGGCATAGGTGCCACTATACGCGAGGACATTAAGGTTGCCATGCGAAAGCCCTTCCTTAATATTCGATTGCCTAAAACCAACCTACTTAACTATATCACGCTGTTAGTACGGTTTGTGTTTCTTGAGCACAAAGATGACCTCAGTCTACCTTACATCAGGGTACCTAACAAGAGAGGGTTTTTATAGGGGGAAAGAGGGACAATACAAACTGATCTCATCTCTTCCTGCGATGTTTCCTGTATGCAATGAAACGCGCTCGAATGCGACTCAGCAAATACGGTTTGACAAAACATAAGCTAAGCAAGAAGAATAGAAGCGTTGCCACAGCACTGAAGCCTACATAAGCGATCCAGGGGACAATTTGGATACCAGCAAATATATAATTGCCAGAGAGGTAGGAAAAGAGACCTCCATTAAGGGAAAGAATGACTAACGGGTTCCAGACTAAGACGTTCAAGATGTACTGCTGGTCTATTTGTTGGTCTCTCACCATGGGCACTAGCACAAAATAGACATAGATAAATGGAACAATCAGCCAGAGTAGCACAGCCATATAGGCGATGGCCGTAGAAACAGAGCGTTTGGCGAAGAGTGTGGAACAGAGCAATGCAAAACTTGCAATCATAGCCGCTGTAATCACAAACACTGCTAAGTCCTGCAGTATATGGAGCGGGGTGAAGCCTCCGAAGAAAAAAACAAGGCTGAAGAGTGGAATAGTTGCTATAATCAGCAAAAGGACATTACTCAAACCAGCAATCAATTTTCCAGCAACTAGAGAAAAAGAAGATATTTGTGAGCAAAGCAACATATCATATGTCTTGAGTTCTTTTTCCGTGTTTACTGCTCCAGAAGTAAAAGCTGGAGTGATAAATATGGTGAGTACAATCTGTATTAATGTGAGTAATTGATAGAGTGTGGTCCCAATAGCATTCCAGTCGTAGCTGATACTGGAGCCATTGCTAGTGCTACGGCTGAGATAGAACCATCCTAGTAAACCTAGTAGGAGCACATAAATGATCAGGACCCAGACAGTACGCTCTTGGCGCATACGTAGACGCATTTCTTTGGTTAATAGAGCGAAAAAGGTCATTGTTGGTCACTTCCTTCCGTGATTTGTATAAAGACCTCCTCAAGGCGCCTACCACCAGTGCGTGGAGCAAAAGAGACGACTGGGATATCATGAGATATTAGATCAATCAGCACATGGTGCAACGCTTGTTCATCGCCAATAAAATCTGCCAGGATACCTTTTTTCTCGTCAAAAGTGACGCGGCTGATAGTGGGATTATTGTTGAGCAATGCTATGGCATCATCAAGACGCTCCTGCTGCAGTATATGGATGTCAAGCTGACGTTTTCCTTCGACCTGCTGTATGATACCCTCTACATCACCAGCGGCAACAATTTGTCCATCCTGGAGGATAGCAACATGCGTGCACATTTCTGCCAGTTCAAAGAGAATATGCGAACTGATGATAATGGTTTTGCCTATGTTCTGTAATGTGCGCACGAGTTCTCGCAATTCTACACGAGCACGTGGATCAAGGCCTGAAGCAGGTTCGTCAAGAATGAGTACTTCTGGATCATGGACAAGTGCACGAGCAAGGCAGAGGCGTTGTTTCATACCACGTGATAGCGCCTCTACCAGTTCGTCTCGTTTTGCGGAAAGATCGACGAGTTCAAGCAAATCATTGATAATGCCTGTCTGTTTGTGACGTGAAATACCATGGATACCTGCATAGAATTGTAGATATTCGGCACAAGTGAGATCAGGATAGACGCCGAAGAAGTCTGGCATGTAGCCAACTTTGCGCTGTATGACCGTAGGAGTCCAGCTGACTTCATTATTCTCGAACCAGACTTGACCAGAACTGGGGATAATCAATGCCGCCAGGATGCGCATCAGCGTTGTCTTGCCAGCACCATTGGGGCCAATAAGTCCATAAGTAGTTCCACGAGGGATTTCTAAGCTGAAGTCCTTTAGAGCTTGAACAGAGCGATAGCGCTTAGAAACATGCTGGATGTTAATAAGTGGGCTGCTAATGTCTGTCGTTGCTGGTTCTGTACTGAGCATGAAGCTGTTTACCTTTACGGCGGACGCGAAGTATTGATAGTAATACTGGGGTCCCTACATTACACGCAATCACCTAAAGGTGACACGGTAAATTGCGACGAACGGGATATTTACGAATAATATCCTAGCTCATAAGTGTACCCTTCAATTCTAGGGCTGGCGTGGTAAGAATGATGGAGCCCAGCGATGGGTCCTGATTGTCAAATTGTATCAAAATGTGCCCTCCTGGTCCAATGTAAGGCTGGGCATTGTCTATCTTGAACTCATACGTGTTGAATGTTTTTTGGTCCCAGGTATTAGTCTGCCAGTTGTACACGGCAGCTTGGAGGTGAGTGACATTGCTGGATGCTCCAGACGCACATGATCCCACTCCACCAACCGGAACTTGAGCTTCCACGAAGTCGAGGCTACTATTTTGCAACTGCGAGATAGTTGGCAAGGTAAGTTCAAAGGTCATGCTTCCTGTTGTCATGCAGTAAACCCCTGGACTAGGGCTACCATAACCCTGTAGATTGCCATTGGTCACTTGAATGTTGGCAATCTGGCTAGATACTAGGCTCGGCGGAATATCAACCGTCCCGGAGAAATTGATATTTAATGGAGCTTGGATAAACGCTTCTTGTATTTGAGGCGATGATTTCCCATCAATAGTCACTGTGTTTGTCTCTGTGGCCTGCGATGATGCCCAGCCAATAAGGGTCGCCGAGGCTCCAGAGAGCAGGAGTGGATCTTGCATAGTAGTTTGCATGCCAGATGACTTGGCGCTATCGGGACATGGGCCTGCACCACAATCGTTACTGAGAGCTGTAAGCATATACATATGGCGGTGAAGTGTATCCAGCTCTGAAGAGTTCGAAAATGCTGCTATTGATACCTTATTGTAAGCCGCGATACGATCAACGAGTAGCGATTGGCCGCCGGAATTCAAGCTTTGGTTCAATACGAGAGTGACTGACTTTGTCTGCTTTGGGGCTAAAGTGCCAAGTGGGGCAAAGTCCTGACCAATCAACAAGTAGGCGTCGTTGAGCGCATAAGGGAGTGTATTAGTGACTGTACCAGTTACTGCATCTTTTTGCTGATTGGTCAGGGTAAGATGAGAGATGAGCCCCCCAGTGGTACGAGCATCGTACTGAGAAACAAGAGTACGCAGGGTCCACAGGCTCACTCCTTGTAAATCCACATCGGTTTCATTAGGGAGTGAGGTAATCGTCGTCTTATGGCTCCCAGACGGAGATCTACCGATATAAGAATCAGAATAGAAATCTTGGATAGGGTCTATCGGCTGGACAAGCTTGAATGCCGGAACACGAACTTGGAAGTCACCCTGGTTGGGAACAAAAACGCCCATATAATCTGTGATATGTTCCGCCGAACCTGTACTATCGGGTTGATTGAGCTGAATGATAGAAATACGGCTGCTCACAATGGATGTGCCCTTTTGTTGCAGAGCGAGTCCGTAACTGAGCAAGCTGAAGGTAACAATCGTACTTAAAACGATGCGCGGAGTCCAATTGCGCTTTTTGGTCCATCGCACCACCAGCAGCCGTACTGGCCCAAGGATAAGAACATAGCCGAGCAACAGGCCAAGGATAAGCCAGATCGGAGGAAAAAGATTAGGGATAAGCGCATGCAAAAAACTGTCCATGTTCCCATACAATGCGGACTTCCACGGCAAACCGGACGTGGTACCTACCGCATTCATAGACAAAAGCTGGTTGCCTAGAGAACGGAAGATAAGCCCTTCCCAGAGACGACTGGTACCGACCCACCCTACGAGTGGGCTTAGAAAAGGGTCATATGCAAGATAATAGACAAGTCCCTGTCCCTCATTTCCCTGCACAATCAATGGAATGGAGGCTGCGGAAAGAAGGGTACTGGTTCTAGGGTAAGGAGTAGCTACGCTGACAGGAACAGGGGTAGCGACAGTGTCGATCTGGCCACCACCAGAGTTTCCGGTTGGAAGGCTCCCCACTGGCAGCAAGTGGGTTCCAGCTGGTAAGTTGTCATTGCCAGTAACAGTGACCGGAAGGAGATTGGAGGGAAGCTGGCCTAAGGTTGAAAGCCATTCAGGCCCGCCGACCGTGACGAGCGTTCCTCCTTGCTTGACCCAATTTTGTAAACCTGCTACCTGATCGCGGGTGAACGAAGTGCCTGTGAGATTGTCGAGCACAATCATGTCGAAGTTGTTAAGCACTGCGACGTTGCTAGGAAACTGGTCTGGTTTTATTATTTGCAATTGAATGGAAACATGCAGATTATTGAGAGATGCAATAAGGAATGTGGGATCAGGAGACGAACTGGCAGTTACTAGGCCGATAAATAAAGTACCGCTATTGAGATCTTGTAGTGTAGTTGATAGTGAAGTGACTTTATGACCATTGTTATCAATGAGGTTAGCAGTAAAGGGCTGATTGTATCCCTGGACATTGGAAGCAACGAGGACATACATCGTTACTTGCTTATTTGATATTGAGGGAAGACTAACTGCCTGCTGATAGGTCGTAGTTGATGAGATAGCCGCTGCAGGGTTATTAAATGATGCGGGAAAGTTAATAGCAATTTTTCCATCAAATTCAGGACCATTGTTTTCAAGACTAATGCGTATAGGAACCCAGTTTCCGTCACGATACATACCACCCAGGCCAGCGTCAATTTTTTTGATGCTGGGTCCATTGCTCCGCGGATAAGTGCCTTGAGCCGAAATCAGTGGAGCAAAAAGGAAGTACATGAGTATACAGATAAAGCAGATAGGAATAGAGATCCTGATTGCTGTGCCATACCGAGGCCAGCCATTACTGCAAAACATTTCTTAGAGCCTCTCTTAAGTATATACCTTCTTTTCTTATGACGCTGTGTGCCGAGAAATAGTTACTCCTCTCTTTTCGCTCTTTCCGCTTTTCCAATAGTATACACTCAAGCTGCGGGAGGTTCAAACAGACAATCTTCAACCTTTCTGCTTGGAAAAATCTAAAGCATCAGAACGTGTCTCACTAGCGCTTATCGATCTTGAAAATCCGACATGCTGATTTGAACCATGCTCTTCAAGGATACTAAATAGGTGTGCTCCTTCGCTAGAGGAAAAGGGGGACACTTTGAGGGGAAAATGGGGACACTTTGCCTTGCTCAGCCAGCCCAAAAAGCCAATTTCAGCAAGCAAGAAGAGAAAATGGCTACTACCTCTTAATTTTGCGTGAGAAATATGGTATAATGGGCGTATACCCTGGTATGACAATGGGCATCATGGCAACGTTTCTCCATGGTAGGTAGTGTTTCCCATTGTTATCGGCAGCGAGTTTGCTTACCTGCAAAGTTGGATTGAGAAAGGACAGATTGAGCTATTATGAGGAGCATCCGGGTGACGTATCTCGGAAGGCTATCCGAAGACCTCCAATCCAAAGGTTGGCAACGAGTGTTACAGATCTAAAGCAAAAAATCCTCCGAAACGTAGAAAGGGCTGGTTCTCTCGCGTTACATATTGAGCAAGAGACCGGTCCTTTTGGTCTCATAGGTACTACTCGTTCGGACGGAAATGGATAGAGATTGGTTGGGAGCGGATGTTCCAGACAGAAGAGACGTTTTTCCTCTAATTTGAGCTGATCATGTAGTGTGTTTCCCAAGCTGTCAATGGAGTAGGCAAGTGAAAAAGCGCAGCAGGAAAAAGAGTACCAATCGAGTTCATCAATGCGATTTATCGTACCCATTTGGCAATTCATTGCCCGAGTGTAGGGGCCCGATTTATCGCGCCCGCCTTTCCTATTCCCGCATGCAGCTGTTGCTTCTACTCCAATTTGGCTGAAGGAGGGTAGACACGAAATGTCGTTGTCAATCGGAACAAAGAGATGTGAGAGTGGTGTGGCTGAGTGCTCTCTCTTCCGAAAAGCACTCCAGGAAGGATAGCGAACTTATGCCATTCGTACACTACTAGTCATATAAAGAGAGAGGATGAACTATGGATCTGGTGAAGCGGTTGGAAGAATACCGAGATCGTGAGCGCGAACTCATGTGGGAGGGAACCTTTGCGCAATACTTCGAGATTGCGTCGAAGAAGCCGGAGGCGGCCCAACTTTCCCATGAGCGGATTTATCATATGATTATGGATGCGGGCATTGAAACCACACGGACAGGAGAGCCCCGTTACAATTTCTTTAGTCAGGAAATCTTTGGCATTGAGAAGCCGCTACAGCAGATCGTTGACTACTTCCACTCTGCAGCACAGCGCTTAGAAGTACGCAAGCGTGTGCTCCTGCTCATGGGTCCTGTAGGCGGAGGTAAGTCCACGATTGTCTACCTGCTCAAGCGTGGATTAGAAGCATACAGCCGTACAGTCGCTGGAGCTATCTATGCAATTAAAGCTTGCCCAATGCATGAAGAACCTCTTCATTTGATCCCTCTTGAACTCCGCCCCGATGTTGAGAAAGAGTTCGGCCTGTATATCGAAGGCGATCTGTGTCCCCATTGCCGCTATATGGTCGATACCCAGTATCGCGACCGTATTGAAGAAGTACCTATTAAGCGTATTACGTTCAGTGAGAAGTATCGCTTAGGGATTGGCACATTTACTCCATCCGATCCCAAAAGCCAGGATATCAGTGAATTAGTAGGTGGAATAGATCTTTCCACAATTGGAGAAATAGGGGTAGAAAGCGACCCAAGAGCATATCGCTTTGATGGCGAACTTAATATCGCCAATCGCGGTGTCATGGAATTTGTAGAAATGTTGAAGACGGATGAGAAGTTCCTGTATGTGCTGCTTACACTGAGTCAAGAGCAGAACATTAAGACCGGACGCTTCAGCATGATCTACGCTGACGAGGTGGTTGTCAGCCATACCAACGAGCATGAATATCAGTCGTTTGTTGGCAATAAGAAGTCGGAAGCCTTGCAGGATCGTATTATTCTGGCGAAGGTTCCCTACAATATGCGTGTCTCAGACGAAGTCAAGATCTATGAGAAACTGCTCAAGCAGAGTGCCCTTAAGAACGTTCATATTGCCCCCAACACGTTGCGCATTGCCAGCATCTTCGCCGTTCTTACGCGCCTGGAGCCATCCAAGAAGGCTGGTATGAGCATTATGAAGAAGCTTAAGCTCTACGATGGGGAGGATATGGAGGATTTCAAGCAGAAGGATTTACGAGAACTACAGGAAGAAGCTATGCGTGAGGGTATGGATGGCATCTCTCCACGCTATGTTATCAACCGGCTCTCCAATGCGCTCGTCAAGCCGAATGTGACCTGTATCAATCCGATCGACGCTCTGCGGGCTCTACGCGATGGGCTTGATCAGCATACGAGCATTACGCGTGAGGAGCGTGAGCGCTATCTCAACTTCGTTAGCGAGGCTCGTAAAGAGTACGACGAGATGGCTAAAAAAGAGGTACAACGTGCATTTGTCTACTCCTACGAAGAGCAGGCTCGTACACTGCTGAACAACTACCTTGATAACGTCGAGGCGTACTGCAACAAGACGAAACTGCGCGATCCCATTACGGACGAAGAGATGGAGCCAGATGAGCACCTGATGCGCTCCATTGAAGAGCAGATTAATGTCTCCGAGAATGCCAAACGCTCATTCCGCGAAGAGATCCTCATTCGCATTTCGTCACTAGCTCGCAAGGGGCAGACGTTTGATTATACGAGCCATGAACGTCTGAAGGAGGCCATTGAGAAAAAGTTGTTTGCCGACTTACGTGATGTGGTGAAGATTACAACGTCCACGCGTACGCCCGATAAAGAGCAATTGCGCAAGATTAACGAAGTGGTCGATCGCTTGATGGCGGAGCATGGTTACTGTCATGTATGTGCAAACGAAATCCTGCGCTATACCGGAAGTCTGCTGAATCGGTGATCATTGGGCGAGACAATAAGAGAGATGCGAGGTGACATTGCAGCTTTGAAGTGAGACATGACTACCTCATTTCAAAGCTGCAATCAACCAACGAGAACGAGTTCCTGAGCTAATCAAGGATATGTATATGGTAATATAGGATAGAGGAAAGGGCCCGGATGCCAAGAAAACTGCGACAACTTAAGAGCAGATCTGAAAGCTGCTGGTGCCTTTATCAAGACACAAGAAGGTTCACATCAGAAGTGGGTGCATCCACAAACAAGTGCCATAATGATCCTTGCAGGCAAAGATGGAAAAGATGCCCAAAGCTACCAAGAAAGAGACCTCCAAGTCTTCATTCAAGCGATAAAGGAGCAAAGACGATGATCACGATAGATGGATATAGTGTAGAAATAGCATGGTCTGATGAAGATAACGTGTATCTCATAACTATCCCCCGTCTTGAAGAAGAGAAACACGTGATTATGCCATGCGGCCATGGCGGTACATATGAAGAAGCAGTAGCAGAGGCAAAGTTTCTCATTTCTTTCATACTAGAGCCTGATACGTTTCATTCTCCATTACAAGCAGTATGAGGAGATATTGCAGAATGGGAAAGAGGTTTTGGAGACCCTGGTTGAAATGATGAATGATACTAGATTGAAAGGAGTGCGCTATGTCCGTTTCCCAACATGATTGGTCGTTACACCGCAAAGGGCAGGCAGACCAAGAACGTCATAAAGAGAAGATCCGTGAGGCGGTCAAGAAAAATTTAGGCGAAATTGTTAGCGAGGAAAGTATCATTCTTTCTGATGGCAAGAAGGTCGTTCGCGTTCCCATTCGTTCTCTGGAAGAATATAGTTTCCGCTATGACTATGGGCGTCAACAGCATGCCGGGCAGGGGACTGGCAAGAGTAAGGTTGGTGATGTGGTTGCTCAGGAGCCACGACAGGGCAAAGGACGCAAGGGCGAGGCAGGCAAAGATGCTGGCTATGACTACTATGAGGCCGAAATTAGCATGGAAGAACTGGCCTCGATGATCTTTGAGGATCTGGGTCTACCTAACCTCGAACAGAAACGCCAGCAAGAAATGGAGACCGAGGCTGTACGCTTTACCGATGTACGCAAAAAGGGTCCACTGACCAACCTAGATAAGAAACGCACCATCATGGAAAACCTGAAGCGTAACGCTGCCAAGGGTGATGCCAAGTTCAAAGATATCAAGTCCGAAGATCTGCGCTTCAAAGTCTGGGAGCCCACGATTAAGTATCAGTCTAATGCCGTCGTGATAGCTATGATGGATATAAGCGGTTCAATGGGCGAATTCGAGAAGTATATTGCTCGCAGCTTCTACTTCTGGATGGTGCGCTTCTTACGCACAAAATACAATAACGTGCAGATTGTGTTCGTCAGCCACCATACTGAGGCAAAAGAGGTCACGGAAGAGGAATTCTTCCACAAGGGCGAGAGTGGTGGCACGCAGGTCTCATCTGCCTACGAATTGGCGCTACAGATTATCCAAGAGCGCTATAACCCCAACGATTGGAACATCTACCCCTTCCACTTCTCCGATGGCGATAATTTGCCATGGGACAATGACCGCTGCGTTCAACTGGTTCATAAGCTGATGGATTTGTGCAATATCTTCGGCTATGGCGAGATTCGCGAGGGGCATTATCGTTCGCCTAGTACACTGATGTCGGCCTATACGAAGATCACAGACAAGAAGTTTACTGCCGTCACCATCTCCGACAAGAAAGAGGTGTACCCCGCGCTCCGAAAATTCTTTGCTCAGCGCGATTCTGTTCCGGCCAAGTAGAACGAGGAGTTGCACCAATGACAAATTACGATTCCCCTAGCGATCTTGAACGTTTGCGTGATGGTATTGATGCCGCCTGGGATCAAGCTCGTAAGTTTGGGCTTGATCCCTTCCCAACTCACTTTGAGCTGGTTCCGGCATCAATTATGTATGAGTTCGCGTCCTATAGTCTGCCAGGTCGCTTCAGCCACTGGACGTTTGGGAAGGCATTCTATAGGCAAAAAATGCAGTATGACATGGGATTAAGCAAAATCTATGAGATGGTTGTGAATACGAATCCCAGCTATGCCTTCTTGATGGAGATGAACAATCTGCTACAAAATACATTTGTAGCTGCGCACGTCTTCGGCCACACAGATTTTTTCAAGAACAATTCCTACTTCCAGCATACTTCACGCCGCATGATTGATAAGGCAAGTGTGCATGCTGAGCGGATTGCCAAGTACGAGTTCGATCATGGTAGAGACGAAGTTGAACGTTTTCTCGATGCGGTACTCTCTATCCAAGAGCATGTCGATTACAACTTGCTGCTCCGTGAGCAGGACGATGAGAAAGACAAAAAGGAAGAGAAGTCAAAAACGAAACCCTCCAGTGACTATGAAGATCTGTGGGGCTTGGACCAAAAGGAGAAGAAGGTTCAGGAGGAACGCGACCAGCGACCTAGTAAACCCCCGAAATTCCCTGAGAAACCTGAAAAGGACCTCTTGCTCTTCCTGAGTCACCATGCTCCTCACCTGCAGCCCTGGCAACGCGATATTATTGAGATTGTACGTGCTGAAATGTTGTACTTTGTGCCACAGATGCAAACGAAGACAATGAATGAAGGCTGGGCCAGTACTTGGCACTCGCGTATTATGCGCGAAATGGGTGACAGCGGCATCATCTCTGATTCCGATTTTGTAGAGTTCGCTCAATTGCACTCTAGCGTGCTCACACCGTCTCGTACCTCGCTCAATCCGTACTATATCGGGTATAAGATCTTCGAAGATATTGAGAAACGCTGGGATAATCCTACCACAGAAGAACAGGAGCAACTTGGACGCCAACCAGGTATGGGACGCCAGAAGCTCTTCGAAGTGCGTGAGATGGAGAACGATGTCTCGTTCCTGCGTAACTATCTGACCGAAGATCTCATTAAAGACCTCGACCTCTACCTCTACAAGAAAGAGGGCGACGAATGGGTCATTGCCGAGAAGAACTGGCAGAAGGTGCGTGATACCATTGTGACTAATATGACCAACTTTGGCCATCCTTACTTGGTGGTTGATAATGGCGACTATCGGGGCAACCGCGAACTCTATATCAAACACCTCTATGAGAACCAAGAAATGGATCTGGGTTATGCGGAGAAGACACTCCAGCATGTCTATGTGCTTTGGGGGCGTCCAGTTCACCTCGAAACAGTCTACGAGAATAAACGTATCCTATTAACGTATGATGGAGAGCGTAATAGTAAGAGCACGCTAGAAAAGTAAATATGACAGAACGCGGGCAACCACTCTTTGATGGTGATTGCCCACGTTCTATTTCTCCCCTAATACTCCTCTCTGG
>Ga0193728_1000655_pt1 | contig 16994 bp, 13 predicted proteins | sample U1c1metaG_FD_143037 | JGI IMG/M metagenome (GOLD analysis project Ga0193728, IMG submission 143037) | Soil microbial communities from a riparian zone of the East river system, Colorado, United States - U1c1 | ecosystem: Environmental > Terrestrial > Soil > Riparian zone | place: USA: East River...
CAGGCCGTCACTGAGGTCTTGATCGACCGCGACGTGCTGCAGCGCCGGATCGAAGCGCTCGGCGAGGAGATCTCCACCGACTACGCCGGCCGGGACCTGCTGCTGATCGGCGTGCTGAAGGGTGCGGTCTTCTTCATGGCCGATCTGATGCGCAACCTGACGATCCCGTGCGAGATCGATTTCATGGCGATCTCGAGCTACGGCGACTCCACCGACTCGTCGGGGGTCGTCCGGATCCTCAAGGACCTCGACATCAACATCGAGGGGCGCGACGTGCTGATCGTCGAGGACATCATCGACTCGGGGCTCACGCTCTCCTATCTGATGCGCAACCTCGAGGCCCGCGAGCCGGCCAGCCTGGAGATCTGCGCCCTGCTGACGAAGCCGGAGCGGCGCGAGGCCGACGTCCCCGTCCGGTACATCGGCTTCGAGATCCCCAACCGGTTCGTGATCGGCTACGGCCTCGACTTCGCCGAGCGGTACCGGAATCTCCCGTACGTTGGCGTCCTCGATCCGACGTTGATCCTGGAAGGACACTGAGAAAGCGGGCAGAAACCGGGATTGACCGGCCGCCGTACCTGGGTAGGAATGCTTCGTCAGGTACCCTTTTTCCCGAGGCACTGTGAACCGATTCTTCCGTAGCGCGCTCTTCCCGCTGATCATCATCGCAGCGCTCGTCTGGCTGGCTTTGCAGACGCTCGGCGGCAACAACACGAAGGCCGAGAAGGAGACGACCTCACAGGTCTACACGCTCGTCACCAACAACCCCGGCCAGATCAACGGGCCGGTGACGATCACACCGAGCAAGCAGCAGCTCGACCTCACGCTGACCGACGGCAAGAAGGTCACCGTGCACTATGCGACGCCGCAGTCGGAGGCCGCGCTCGAGCAGGCGATGCTCAAGCACGCCGTGCCCTTCAACTCGAAGGGCGTCGGCTCGTCGCCGTGGTGGTCGATCCTCACGAGCCTGCTGCCGTTCGTCCTTCTCTTCGGCTTCTGGATCTTCCTGATGAACCAGGTGCAGGGCGGCGGCTCGAAGGTGATGAGCTTCGGCAAGTCGCGCGCGAAGCGGATGACGCCGGACTCGCCGAAGATCGGCTTCAAGGACGTCGCGGGCGTCGACGAGGCCGTGGAGGAGCTCCAGGAGATCAAGGAGTTCCTCGAGAACCCGAAGAAGTTCCAGGCGCTCGGCGCACGCATCCCGAAGGGCGTCCTGCTGTATGGGCCTCCCGGCACCGGTAAGACGCTGCTCGCGCGCGCCGTAGCCGGCGAGGCGGGCGTGCCGTTCTTCTCCATCTCCGGCTCCGACTTCGTCGAGATGTTCGTCGGCGTGGGCGCGTCCCGTGTGCGCGATCTCTTCGAGCAGGCGAAGCAGGCGTCGCCGTGCATCGTCTTCATGGACGAGATCGACGCGGTCGGCCGCCATCGTGGCGCGGGCCTCGGCGGCGGTCACGACGAGCGCGAGCAGACGCTCAACCAGCTGCTCGTCGAGATGGACGGCTTCGAGATGAAGGACAACATCATTTTGATCGCGGCGACCAACCGCCCCGACATCCTCGACCCGGCGCTGCTGCGCCCCGGCCGCTTCGACCGGCAGATCGTCGTCGACCGGCCCGACCGGCTCGGCCGCCAGAAGATCCTCGAGGTGCACACGAAGGGCAAGCCGCTCGCGCCGGAGATCGACCTCGGCACCCTCGCGGCAGGGACGCCGGGCTTCACCGGTGCGGATCTCGCGAACCTCGTGAACGAGGCGGCGCTGCTCGCCGCCCGCCGCGGCAAGAAGATCATCGAGCAGGACGAGCTCGAGGAAGGGATCATGCGCGTGATCGCCGGCCCTGAGAAGAAGGCGCGCCTTCTCTCCGAGCACGAGCGGAAGATCACCGCGTATCACGAGATGGGCCACGCGCTCGTCGGCCACTACCTCGAGCACACCGACCCGGTGCACAAGATCACCATCGTGTCGCGCGGTCAGGCGCTCGGCCTGACGATCTCGCTGCCGACCGAAGACCGCTACCTCACGACGCGCACCGCGCTCATGCACCAGATGGCGATGACGCTCGGCGGGCGGGCCGCGGAGGAGATCGTCTTCCAGGAGGTGACGACCGGCGCCGCGAACGACCTCGAGAAGGTCACGTCGACGTCGAAGTCGATGATCATGCGCTTCGGCATGAGCGAGAAGCTCGGCCCGCGCGTGCTCGGACACAGCAACGACCAGCCGTTCCTCGGCCGCGACTTCAACGCCCAGGCCGACTACTCCGAGGAGATCGCGCGCGAGATCGACGACGAGATCCGCCGCGTGATCGAGGAGTCGCACGAGCTCGCGCTCGCCACGCTTCGCGAGCACATGGACCAGCTGCATCAGATCTCGCAGATCCTCATCGAGCGCGAGACGATCGACCGTGACCAGTTCGAGCGCCTGCTCGCAGGCGAGGACGAGAACACCGTCTTCCCCGAGCCGGTGCCCGTGCCCGACGCTCCGCCGGAGCCTGCCGAAGAGCCGAAGCGCGAACGCGCACCCGGCCGCCCGCGCCCGTTCCCGCTGCCCGGCGCGACGATGCAGCCGCCGCCGGATCCCGCCAAGGGATAACGGAACGCGGTTGCGGCCGCCGTCGCGATCGCGCAACGCATCCGCGCGCATCGACCGGCGCATCTACGGCTCGCGTAAACCGGCTATCAGACCCGCCTCGCGAGCCTCTCGCGCGGAAGCCGTACGACCCTCGTAACGGGGACAGTCCCCATTACGAGAGTCGCTCGTCTTGCACACGTGTTTGTCACGGCGGCTCGTTGGGGCGGGTCTAGAGTGGGCGCATGGTCTCGATCGAGGAGCGGTTTCCGCGGCCGTCCGTGATGGGGGTCGTCAACGTGACGCCCGATTCGTTCTCGGACGGCGGCGTGCACTTCGACGCTGACGTCGCGATCGCTGCCGCACGGCGGATGCATGCTGAGGGCGCTGCCCTTGTCGACGTCGGTGGCGAGTCGACGCGGCCCGGGTCGGACGGCGTGTCGGCGGACGAAGAGCTGCGGCGCATCGTGCCTGTGCTCGAAGGGCTCGCGGGCGACGTGCCAGTGTCGATCGACACCGCCAAGGCAGAGGTCGCGCGGCGCGCGCTCGCGCTCGGCGCGGAGCTGGTCAACGACGTCACGGCGCTGCGCGCCGATCCGGAGCTCGCCGGCGTCGTCGCCGAGGCAGGCGCCTATCTGTGCCTCATGCACATGCAGGGCGAGCCGCGCACGATGCAGGTCGATCCCCGCTACGACGACGTCGCGTCCGAGGTGACCGCGTTCCTCGAGGCGCGCATGGCCTTCGCCGTCGCGCAGGGCATCCCCGAAGAGCGGATCTGCCTCGATCCCGGCATCGGCTTCGGCAAGACGTTGGACCACAACTTCGAGCTCGTGCGCCGGCTCGACGTGCTGCTCGCGCTCGGGCGGCCGGTCCTGATCGGCTTCTCGCGCAAGAGCTCGCTCGGTCGCATCGTCGGCGACGCCGATGCGAAGACCGGCCCGCTCAGCGCGAGCGTCGCCGCTGCGGTCGCCGCGTACGAGCGCGGTGCGTCGATCCTCCGTGTGCACGACGTTCGCGAACACATCGAGGCGCTCGCCGTGGCGCGGGCCGTGGCGGGATGATCACGGTCGAGCTGCGCGGACTGCGCGTCTTCGGACGGCACGGCGTGCACGAGCACGAGCAGCGCGACGGTCAGGATTTTCTCTTCGACGTCGACCTCGACGTGGGGGAGCGCGGCACCTCCGACCGCATCGAGGACGCCGTCGACTACAGCGCGGTCGCGCGCGCCGTGCAGGAGCTCTCCGACGCGCACCGGTACGACCTGCTCGAGGCACTCGCGACCGCGATTGCGGACGAGCTGCTGCGCCGCTTCGGCGCGGAGCGCGCGTTCGTGCGCGTCACGAAGCCCGGCGTGCGGCCCGGTGGGCTCGAAGGGCTCGCGGGAGTCAGCGTTTCGAGGCCGCGACGCTGAGCAGGTAGCTCGCCGTCGTCGTGCGCCCGGTGAGCAGCACCTCGACGTACGCAATGAAGCCCTTGCTCGTGCCGTGGATCAGCGGCCCGCGCAAATCGCGGCGGCGCGACAGGATTCCTTCGCCCACGCTCGCCGTGCGCGGGCCCCAGATGCGCGCCGCAGCGTCGCCGCCTGCGCTCACCGTCGCACGCACGACGCGGTGCGCCGGCACCCAGATGCGGTAGAGATCGCGCGGATCTTCGTTCCCGTCGATGCGTCCGGCGATGCGCGTCGACGGCTTCGACGACGTGGTCAACGCCGGCCGGCCGTCCGCGAACAGCGCGCCGGGGCGGACCTGGTCGACGTCGTCGTTCGGCTCGCCCGGGTCCGGAGGTAGCGGCGCCGCCGACAACGCACTCGGGATGCTCACGATGCCGAATCCCGTCGCGATGTCGAACCCCGGCGCCCCGACATCGTGCGCCGTCCGTCGCATCAGGTCGAACATCTGGGTCACGTCGAGCGTCGGGCGAAGCGTCCACACCCATGCCGCCGCAGCGCTGACAAGCGGTGCGGCGAAGCTTGACCCGTCGAGACCCGACGAGTAGCCGCTCGAATCGTGCGACACGGGCACCGCACCTACGAGGTCGACACCGGGCGCCGCAACGTCGACCGTCGGAGCAAGCGTCGAGAACGGCGCCGGCGCGTCGTTCTGATCGGTGGCGCCGACGGTCAACACCTGCGGGACCCCCGCGGGGTACGTTGCCGGATTCCCCTCGAGGCCCGTGTTGCCGGCGGCCGCGACGACGAGGCAGCCGTTGTGGAACGCTACGAGGATCGCGTCCTCGACCGCTGTGCTGCGGCTCGTGCCGCTGAAGCTGAGGTTGATCACGCCCGGACAGTGCGCCGCAGCCGCAGTGATCCCGTCCGCGAGGCTGAGATCCTGCAGCACCGGCGTCGGGCTCGCGTCCCACGACTGCAGCACCGCCTGTGGATACACGCCGACGATGCCGACGCCGTTCGCGGGCGCTGCGGCGAGCGAGGCGACGATCGTGCCGTGATCCTCGCCGGCCCCGTCGACCGTCTGGTCATTGAGGAACGCGGTGTTCGGCCGACCCGCGAACTCTGGGTGCGTCGGGTCGACGCCGCTGTCGATGATCGTGATCGGCACGCCCGCGGGCGGTGCCGCCGCGGGGTCGGCTCCGATGTGCGCGAGCCACCATTCCTGATCCTGCAACGGCTCGCCCGCGGTTCTTCCCGTTGCCGCGACCGCCGGGCTGCACACACAGAGCGCCGCGGCGAGTGCGATGAGCAGACGGCGACGCACGAGCACCTGAGGGTAGCGATACCCTCGTGCGGTGCCTCGCGCCTACATCGCCCTCGGCTCGAACCTCGGCGACAGGACGCAGACACTGCTCGACGCCGTCGACGCGCTGCGCGGGGAGGACGGCGTCGAGGTCGCCGGCGTCTCGTCCCTGATCGAGACGGACCCCGTCGGCTTCCTCGATCAACCCCGCTTCGTGAACGGTGTCGCGGCACTCGACACGACGCTCGCCGCGCGCGAGCTCCTCACGCTGCTCCTCGAGGTCGAGCAGCGGTTCGGCCGGAGCCGCGAGGCCGTCCCGGCGCAGGGCCCGCGCACCCTCGACCTCGACCTGCTCCTCTATGGCGACTTCGAGCTCGACGAGCCCGGCCTCCAGGTGCCGCACCCCCGCCTGCACGAGCGGGCCTTCGTCCTGGAGCCCCTCGCAGAGCTGGCTCCGGGGCTCCAGATCCCCGGTCGCGGCCCGGTGGAGGCCGTGGTCGCAGAGCTACACTGAGGCCAGATGTCCCACCTCGACGACCTTGACGAGTACGAGGCAGAGCTCGAGCTCCGGCTGAAGAAGGAGTACCAGGCCGTCTTCGGCCTCTTCCGTTACTGCGTGCTGACGCCGGACGCGACGTACCTCTGCAACCGGCTCGAGCGCACAATCGCGACGCAGGCTGCGTACCCGTATTTCAATCTCAAGCTCGAGGACGTCTGGGTCTGGGACAAGAACCGCCCGACGCGCATGATCCCGCGCACGGAGATCTTCGTCATCTCCGGAGACGTGACGATCGAAGAGCTGCGCGGCGAGGGCGACGAGCCCGTGCTCACCGCAGAAGCGCTTGCCGAGCGCCTCGGCGAGCCGCCGGCTCCGCGCGACGAAGAGTCTTAGCGTTACATTCGCCGCGATGCTCCTCGCGGTAGACGTAGGCAACACCCAGACGGTCTTCGGTCTCTACGACGGCGACCGACTCGGCGAACGCTGGCGCATCGCGACCGAAGCGCAGCGCACGGGCGACGAGCTCGGCTCGCTGCTCGGCGACTTCGTCGACTTCGACGCGCTCGAGGGCATCTGCCTGTCGTCGACCGTTCCGCGCCTCATCCCCGAGTACGAGCACGTCGCCGAGCGCTGGGCGAAGGTACCGCTGCTCGTGATCGGCCCGGGCATCAAGACGGGGATCCCGATCGAATACGACTCGCCGCGCGAGCTCGGGCCCGACCGGATCATGAACGCCGTCGCCGCGAAGGAGCGCTACGGCGCGCCCGCGATCGTCGTCGACTTCGGCACGTCGACGAACTTCGACGTCGTCTCACCTGAGGGTGCATATGTCGGCGGCGTGCTCGCGCCCGGCGTCGAGGTCTCCATGGACGCGCTGTTCGCTCGCGCTGCGCGGCTCGTCAAGGTGGACTACGTCGAGCCGCCGCACGTGATCGGGAAGTCGACCGCCACCGCACTGCAGTCCGGGCTTATCTACGGATTCGCCGGACAGGTAGACGGCATCGTCGACGCGATCCGCGGCGAGCTCGGCGTGGACGCACCCGCAGTCGCCACCGGCGGGCTCGCAGATCTCATCGCGCCGCATTCCCGCACGATCTCGCAGGTCGATCCGTTCCTCACGCTCGACGGCCTGCGCATCGTGTGGGAGCGCAACCGCTCGTAGTTACGAGCTCAGCCGCCGCCGTAGACCGAGATCGGCAGCCGGTCGAGCAACACGTCGTCATCCGGATCCGGCAGCTCTGCCTCGAGCCGCTCGACAAGCTCCGCCGCACCCGGCGCCGCCGCGAGCAGCCGCGTCACGACCTCTTCGGTCGAGTGCAGCTGCGTCACCTCGTTCTTGAACGGCCGCGGGAACCGCCCGTGTCCGAGATACCAGCCGTAGAACTTCTTCAGGAATCCCGACGCGCGCCGTTCGCCGAGCTCGCGCACCGTCTCGCGGATGAACACGATCAGCTCGGCGGCGACCTCTTCGCGCGACGGGTGCACCGCATCGCCGAAGACGATCTCGCGGATCGCCCACGGATTCCCCTGCGCGCCCCGGCCGACCATCACCGCGGCGGCACCCGTCGCCGCGAGGACCGCGTGCGCCTTTGCGTGCGACGTCACGTCCCCCGACGCGATCACCGGCACGTCGACGAGCTCGACGAGCTCGGCGGTGAGCGTGTGGTCGGCGTACCCGGTGTACATCTGCTTCGCCGAGCGCGGATGCAGCGTCAGCGTCGAAGCACCCGCTTCGACGAGCCGCGGGCCTACCTCGAGGCACGAGCGCGAGCCATCTTCGACACCGCGGCGCATCTTCACGCTCACCGGCACCGACACGGCGGACGCAACGGCGTCCGTGATGCGGCATGCGAGGTCGGCGTCCTGGAGCAGGTGCGCCCCGGCGCCCGTCTTCGTGACCTTCCGTACCGGGCAGCCGAAGTTCATGTCCACGAGATCGGCGCCCGCGGACTCGACCATCCGCGCAGCCTCCGCCATCGCGCGCGGATCTGAGCCGAAGATCTGGATCGCCAGGGGATGCTCGTCGGAGGCGACCCGCAGATAGCCGAGCGTGCGCTCGTTCTTGTGCTCGATCCCGGCGCACGAGACCATCTCCGAGCAGACGAGGCCGGCCCCGTAGCGGCGGCCCTGGCGGCGGAACGCCTGGACGCTGACGCCGGCCATCGGCGCGAGCACGACCCGGGTCGGCACCTCCACGTCCCGGATCCACCACGACTCCCTGAGATTCACGGCCATAAGCGGAGAATGGTAGCCGGGCACTGTTGACGACTTCCGGGGCCGGAGGTACCATCCTGCCCCGCCGACGGCGGTTCCTCCGCCGGCGGTTCTTTCTTGCAAGGGGGCAGAGTGAAGGAAGTCATTCTCACGGCCGAGGGCTTCGAGAAGCTCAAGGACGAGATTCAGTACCTCTCCAACGACCGCCGCCGCGAGGTTGCGGAGCGCATCCGCGTCGCGCGCGAGTTCGGGGACATTGCGGAGAACGCGGAGTACGACACCGCGAAGACCGAGCAGGGCCATCTCGAGGCGCGCATTGCGCTGCTCGAGGAGCGGCTCGCCAATTCGCGCGTCGTCACGAAGAAGGAGATCAAGTCGGGCGAGGTCTCGATCGGCACCAAGGTGCGCCTGCGTGACGTCGGCGCGAACAAGACGGTCGAGTACCACATCGTCGGCTCGGCCGAGGCCGACCCCACCGAGAACAAGCTCTCGAACGAGTCGCCGGTCGGCAAGGCGATCATGGGCCGGAAGAAGGGCGACACCGTCGAGGTCGCGGCACCGCGCGGCAAGCTCAAGTTCAAGATCATGGACATCAAGGCGGCGTAGAACCGCGCCACGACTTGATCGGCTGGGCGATCCGGGGCTGACCGCCCATAGACTCGCCCGATGACTGCACCGAAGCGATTTGCGGACCGCGACGAGATCGCCGCAGTGCGCGCCGAGACCGAGTCGCTCGCCGACGGCGCGACGGGGGAGACGACACGACGGCTCGCAGGACGCGTGATGGCGCGCCGCGACATGGGCAAGCTCGTGTTCCTCGATCTCGTCGACCGCTCGGGGCGCATCCAGCTGCTGTGCCCCGTCGAGCGCACCGGCGAGATCGACGTGCACCTCGGCGATGTCGTCGGCGTCACCGGCTCACCGGCGAAATCACGCCGCGGCGAGCCTTCGCTGATGGTCGACTCGCTCGAGCTGCTCTCGCGGATCCGGACGCCGCTGCCCGACACGTTCCACGGCCTCACCGACGTCGAGCTCCGCTACCGCAAGCGCTACCTCGATCTGCTGATGAACGAGGAGTCGCGCGACATCGCGCTCGTGCGCGCGCGTATGGTCTCGGCGATTCGGCGCATCCTCGACGAGTGGGCCTTCGTCGAGGTCGAGACGCCGATCCTCCAGCCGCGCTACGGCGGCGCGTTCGCCGAGCCGTTCGTCACGCACTGGAACTCACTCGAGGAGGACCGCTACCTCCGCATCGCCACCGAGCTCTACCTCAAGCGGCTCATCGTCGGCGGCCTCGAGAAGGTCTACGAGATCGGCAAGGACTTTCGCAACGAAGGCGTCTCGTTCAAGCACCACCCGGAGTTCACGATGCTCGAGTGGTACGAGGCGTACGCGGACTACGACGACACGATGCAGCGGATCGAGCAGCTGATCTCGCGCGCGGCGCAGGAGGTGCTCGGCACGACGAAGGTCAGGTTCCGCGGCGAGGAGATCGACCTCGTCCCGCCGTGGCGCCGCGTGAAGTTCGTCGACGCGCTCGAGGAGCACGGGCTCTGGACGCGCGACGAGGACGAGCTGCGCCGGCGTCTCATCGAGCGCGGCGTCGACGTGTCACGCGACCCGACGTGGGCGAAGCTGATCGACCACGCCCATTCGCACTACGTCGAGCCGGCGCTGATTCAGCCGACGATCCTCTACGACTATCCGGTCGAGCTGTCTCCGTTCGCCCGGACGACGGAGGACGATCCGTCGATCGTCGAGCGATTCGAGTACTTCGCAGGGGGCATCGAGCTCGGGAACGCGTTCACGGAGATCAACGACGCCGAGGAGCAGGCGGCGAGGTTCGCGCAACAGGAGGGCGACGCCGCAGCCGGAGACGTCGAAGCCGAGCAGGGCGATCCCGACTACGTCGAGGCTCTCTCCTACGGCATGCCGCCGACCGGCGGCATCGGCCTCGGCATCGACCGGCTGGCGATGCTCTTCACAGGCAGCGAGTCGATCCGCGACGTCGTGCTCTTTCCGGCGCAGCGCCGCCTCGACCCGTAAGGCCGGCGGAAATCTAGGCGGTTTCGGCCACGGCGGCCGGCGAGGCCCGCGTGTGCTCGACGACGTCGTCCAGGATCTGGTCGAGCGACTTCTTCGGCTCCCAGCCGATCGCGCCGGTGATCTTGTCGATCGAGGGCTGCCGGTGGAGCATGTCCTCGATCCCCTGCCCGTAGACCTGGTCGTACGGCACGAAGACGATCTCCGAGGTCGACTCCGTCAGGTCGAGGACGCGCTGCGCGAGCTCCGAGATGGTCACGCGCTCGGTCGAGCCGACGTTGAAGATGTCGCCCGAGGTCGGGCCGTCCATCAGGCCCGTCAGGCCGCGGATCGTGTCGCCGACATGGCAGAAACAGCGCGTCTGCGTGCCGTCGCCGTGAATCTCGATCGGGCGGCCCGCGAGCGCTGCGGAGACGAAGCGCGGGATGACCATGCCGTACTGGCCGCTCTGGCGCGGACCGACGGTGTTGAACAACCTGACGATCACGCAGTCGAGGCCGCGCTCCTGGTGGTACGCGAGCGCGAGGAACTCGTCGAGCGCCTTCGACTCGGCGTATGCCCAGCGGCGCGCGGTGGTCGGCCCGTACATGCGGCGGCTGTCCTCCGTGAGCGCCTCGGGCTCGCGGCGGTCGCCGTACACCTCCGACGTCGACGCGACGAGGACGCGTTTCCCAAAGCGGTTGCAGTGGTCGAGGACGTTCTCGGTGCCCTGGATGTTCGTGACGAGCGTGTGCACCGGCTCCTCGACGATCAGGCGGACACCCACGGCTGCGGCGAGATGGAACACGACGTCGCAGCGGTGCACGAGCTCGTTCACCACCGAGGACTTCAGCACCGAATCGACGATCAGATGGAAGTCGCGGCGCTCGCGCAGATGGGCGACGTTGCGCTCCGAGCCGGTGGAGAGGTCGTCGAGGACGAAGACCTCCCAGCCCTGCTCGAGGAGCAGCTCCGACAGGTGCGAGCCGATGAAGCCCGCCCCGCCCGTGATCAGTGCGCTCTTTGGCACGGTCTCGTTCTGGTTCTCGTTCATCCGGGTGATCTTAGTGCGCCTTTGTCAGCAATCCGTCAGCGATCGGGTCGAGTGTCCGAACCCGCTGCCGATAATGGTCAGGTGCGCTCGATCCTCCCACCTTCCGCAGGCCCCTGGCTCGCTGTCCTCACGCTCACGGCGGCGGGCACAGCCGCGGCCGTCGGCTACGGGTTGACGGCGCCGAAGCGGTATCGGGCCACCGCACAGCTGCTCGTCTCGCCGGTCGCGGTGAACGACCCGAACTTCACCGGCCTCGACGTGCTGCGCGACACGGGCGGGAAGCGGACCGCTGCGGCGAGCGCCGCTGCGCTCCTGCGCTCGCCGCAGGTTGCCGACGTCGTTCGGGCAGACCTCGGACTCGCGCGTTCGCGCGACTCGCTATTGAAGGCGCTCGACGCGCACGTCATCGACTCGAGCGACGTCGTCGGGGTCACGGTCGAGGACACCTCGGCCGCAGGCGCCGCGCAGCTCGCAAACGCGTTCGCCGACGGGCTCGTGAAGCAGCGGACGGCAGGCTTCCAGAGCCAGCTCGCCGCGACGATCCGCCGCGACCAGCAGCTGCTCGCGGCGCTTGCGCCTGCGGCGCGCACCGGGTCTGACCTCGAGAAGCGGCTGACGGTGCTGCGAGGCTTCGAGGGACAGCCCGACCCGACGATTCGCCACGCCGGGCAGGCGTCTGCGCCCGCATCCGCCTCCTGGCCCGTGCTCCCGCGGCTTGCCGCGACCGGCGCCCTGGCAGGCCTCGCGGCGGGCATCGTCGCCGCGTTGCTGCTCGTCCTCGGCCGGCTCGGCCGGCGGCGCGGCAGCCAAGGCATTGCGTCGTACGACCGGGGCGTCTCCGACCGGCTCGTCGACCGGCTCGAGGAGCGCGTCGCCGAGCGCATCGCCGCGCTCGAGGCGGAGCGCGAGCGCCTGTCGGCCCATCAGGCAGGGCTCGAGGCGCGCGAGAAGGACGTCACGGCAAAGCTCGTCGAGCTGCGCGCCGCCGCGGAGGCAGCCCCGCTGCCGGTCGCGGCGCCGGCTCCGTCTCCCGATGGAGACGAGGCGGCCGAGGCGCTCGCCGCGCGGGAGGCGGCCCTCCAAGCGCGCATCGCCGAGCTCACCCAGCGTGAGATCGGCCTCGCGCGCAAGGCCGCGGAGATCGCCGGGCAGGACAAGGCTGCCCAGTCGCGCTCCAAGGACCTCGAGCGCCAGGCGGCCGAGCTCGAGCGGCAGCTCGAGGAGGCGAAGCGCGGGCCGGCACAGATCGTGCCGGTACCCGAGCCCTCACCACCGCTGCCGGAGCCCGTCCCGCTGCGTGCCGCGACGTCGGCGGCGACCGCGATCGCACAGCTGCCCACCGGCGGGGAGCCGACGGGAACCTGGAACCTGATGGTCCTGGAACGGCTCGTCAACGACCGCGGCGAGGAGTTCCCCGACCGGCGGGACGAGTGGACGTCGTACCTCTACTTCCTGCGCGAGTACGCCGAGCCCGACGGCACGGTTCCGTCGAGCTTCGACTGGCTGATCCAGGACACGTTCTCCGAGCTCGTCGCGTGAGAACCCGTGCACTACCTCGTGCCTTCGTCGCGACAGGGGGCTCCGCTACGATTGTCTCACCTTCGACCGGTGCGCGGTCATCCCGATCGCGTCGCGGTATGTCTCAGGAAGGGGGTCGAGGGACTTGTTCGAACGCTTCACTGAACGGGCACGCCAGGTAGTCGTCCTCGCACAGGACGAAGCCAGGGCGCTCAAGCACAACTACATCGGCACGGAGCACATTCTGCTCGGCCTGCTCCGCGAGGAGGAGGGCCTTGCGGCCCGCGTCCTCGAGTCGCTCGACATCACGGTCGAAGAGGTGCGCGCGCAGGTGGCACGCATCGTCGGCCAGGGCGACGAGGTCACGACCGGACAAATCCCGTTCACCCCGCGCGCCAAGAAGGTGCTCGAGCTGGCGCTGCGCGAAGCGCTGTCCCTCGGCCACAACTACATCGGCACCGAGCACATCCTGCTCGGGCTCGTCCGTGAGAACGAAGGAGTCGCGGCGCGCATCCTGCTCGACTTCGACGCGGACGCCGAGAAGATCCGCAACGAGATCATCCGCATGCTCTCGGGCCCCGGCCGCCGGCAGGGTGCCGGCGCGGGCGCACCCGGCAGCGAGAAGTCGAAGAGCTCCAAGCTCCTCGACCAGTTCGGCCGCAACCTGACGAAGCAGTCGACCGAGGGCAAGCTCGACCCGGTCGTCGGCCGCGCCACGGAGATCGAGCGGCTCATGCAGATCCTCTCGCGCCGCCAGAAGAACAACCCCGTGCTGATCGGCGAGCCGGGCGTCGGCAAGACCGCCGTCGTCGAGGGCCTCGCCGCGCGCATCGCGACGAACCAGGTGCCGGAGCTGCTGAAGAACAAGCAGATCTACACGCTCGACCTTGCGGCGCTCGTCGCGGGCTCGAAGTACCGCGGTGAGTTCGAGGAGCGCCTCAAGAAGGTCATGAAAGAGATCATGCAGCGGGGCGACATCATCCTGTTCATCGACGAGCTCCACAATCTCGTCGGCGCAGGCGCGGCCGAGGGCGCAATCGACGCAGCCTCGATCCTCAAGCCCGCGCTTGCACGTGGCGAGCTGCAGACGATCGGCGCGACGACGCTCGACGAGTACCGGAAGTACCTCGAGCGTGACGCAGCGCTCGAGCGGCGCTTCCAGCAGGTACGTGTCGAGGAGCCGTCGGTCGACGACACCGTGCAGATCCTGCGCGGCCTGCGCGACCGCTACGAGGCGCACCATCGCGTGAAGATCACCGACGAGGCGCTGCACGCGGCCGCAGAGCTTGCCGACCGCTACATCCAGGACCGGCACCTGCCCGACAAGGCGATCGACCTCATCGACGAGGCCGCCTCGCGCATCCGCATCCGCTCGATGAACGCGCCGCCGCGCTATCGCGAGCTGGAGGACGAGATCGAGCGCGTCCGCAAGGACAAGGAAGACTCGATCGAGGCGCAGGAATTCGAAAAGGCCGCCTCTCTCAGGGATAAGGAGCGGAAGCTCACGCAGAAGAAGCGCGAGCTCGAGGAGCAATGGCGCAACTCGGAGAACGTCGAGGAGCAGCCCGAGGTCGGCGAGGAAGAGATCGCGGACATCGTGTCCATGTGGACCGGCATTCCGGTCTTCAAGCTCACCGAGGCCGAGTCGCAGCGGCTCATCCGCATGGAGGACGAGCTGCACAAGCGCGTCATCGGGCAGGAAGAGGCGATCATCGCCGTCTCGAAGTCGATCCGCCGCGCGCGGGCCGGCATCAAAGACCCGAAGCGGCCGAGCGGCTCGTTCATCTTCCTCGGCCCGTCCGGCGTCGGCAAGACGGAGCTCGCGCGCACCTTGGCCGAGTTCCTCTTCGGCGACGAGGACGCGATGCTGCAGGTCGACATGTCGGAGTACATGGAGAAGCACTCCGTGTCGCGGCTTGTCGGCTCGCCGCCCGGCTACATCGGGTACGACGAGGGCGGCCAGCTCACCGAGGCCGTGCGGCGCAAGCCGTACTCCGTGCTCCTGCTCGACGAGATAGAGAAGGCGCATCCCGACGTGTTCAACATCCTCCTGCAGATCCTGGAGGAGGGGAAGCTGACCGACGCCCAGGGGCGCCGCGTCGACTTCCGGAACACGATCGTGATCATGACCTCGAACATCGGGGCCTCGCAGATCTCGAAGAACCAGGGCTTCGGCTTCTCGGTCGGCGACGAGAACGGTCTCTCGTACGACGAGATGAAGGGCCGCGTCATGGGCGAGCTCAAGAAGGTGTTCCGACCCGAGCTGCTCAACCGCATCGACGAGATCATCGTGTTCCACAAGCTCGAGAAGAGCGAGATCATGTCGATCGTCGACATGATGCTGAAGCGGCTCCGCGAGCAGATGGCGAACCACGAGGTCACGATCGAGCTCACGGAAGAGGCGAAGGAGCTGCTCGTCGACAAGGGCTACGACCCGGCGATGGGAGCACGGCCGCTGCGCCGCGCGATCCAGCGCTACATCGAGGACCCGCTCGCCGACTACGTGCTCGGGCGCCAGCTCGAGCCCGGCTCCACGATCCTCGTCGCGCGCAAGATGAACGAGGACGGCGAGCCGAGCGAGGAGGTCGACATCACCTTCATCCCGGGCGAGGTCACGCCGGAACAGGTGACCGTCCCGCCGGCGGAGCCGACGAGCTCGGCCGACGAGGACGACAGCAGTCCGCTCGCCGAGGTGTAGAGCTCAGCGACAGCGTTGATCGAAGCGGCCGCCGAAAGGCGGCCGCTTCGTTTTGCTCATTGCGTTCGTTGGTCGCGTTCGGGGCGGAGGACCTCGGCGACGGCGTCCGCGAGCCGCTCCTCGTCAAGGCGGCCGCGGAGGGATGCGGTCGCCCCGGCGAGCTGGGCCGCACGGGAGGTGCCGTCCGTCCCGCGCTCGTCGAGCACGAGCACGGGCGGGGGAACGGATGGGGTGGAGATCGCCGCGGCGGCCACGAGCGCGCCGCCGGGCAGGTCGGCGTCGATCACGCAGACGTCGGGCTGCTCCCGGGCAACGGCGGCGACCGCCGAGCCGGCGTCGCTGCACTCCGCGGCGACGAGAAAGCCGACGGCCGTCAGAGCGTCGACGATGGCGGCGCGAACGGCGTCCCCGCCTCCCGCGATCACAACGCGTGTCCGCATTGGCCGCAGAGTGGCGCCTCCGGCTCTCCGGCGCCTCCGAGGCCCCTGTCAGCGTCCTGTCAGCCTCTTTTCCAAAGGGAAATCCGGTGTTATCTTCGGTCCGGGTTCATGAGCGGATTCGAGTTCTCGATTCTCGGCCCGGTCGAAGCCACGGTGGGTGACGGCGCCCTGCCGCTGGGAGGCCCGCGCCAGCGCGCGCTGCTCGCCTACCTGCTGCTCCATGCGAACAAGGTGGTGGCCTCCGACCGCCTCGTCGACGAGCTGTGGGAGACGCCGCCGGGGGACGCGCACGCGGCGCTCCAGAACCAGGTGTCTCGCCTGCGCAAGGTGCTGGACGACCGGTTGTCGACCCGACCGCCCGGCTACGTGCTGCGGGTCGATGCGGGAGAGCTCGACCTCGACCGTTTCCGCGCGGCCGTCGCCGCGGCCGGGTCGACCTCTGACCTCGCCGAGCGGTCGCGCTGCCTGCGCGAGGCCGACGCGCTCTTCCATGGCTCGCCGCTCTCAGGCGTCGAGGCTCCCTTTGCGGCGGGCGAGGCGGTCGCGCTGGAAGAGCTCCGGCTCGCGGCGCTCGAGGCGCGGGTGGACGCGGACCTCGAGCGCGGCCGGCACGCGGAGCTCGTCCCCGAGCTCGGCGGTCTCGTCGCGCGTCATCCGCTGCGCGAGCGCCTGCGCGGCCAGCACATCCTCGCGCTCTATCGCAGCGGCCGGCAGGCGGAGGCGCTCGAGGCCTACCGCGACACGCGGCGCACGCTCGACGAACAGCTCGGCCTCGAGCCGAGCCCGGCATTGCGCGACCTCGAGCGCGCGATCCTCACGCAGGACCCGGCGCTCGCCGCGCTGCCGGTCGCCGCCGTGGAGCCGCCGATGCTGCCCGGCGAGCCTCCGAGGCGCCCGCGCGGCGTGATCGTCGCCTTTGCAGCCGGCGCCGTCGTACTGATGTTTGCCGGAGGCGCGGCCGCCGTGCTGCTGACACAGACGGACGGCGCGCCGCGTGCGAAGGCCGCTGCAGCTCCCGACATTGCGGCACATCCGGTCGCGAGGCAGCATGCCGCGACCCGCGCGTCGCGCCGTTCGCAGGCCAAGCCGCACGTCTCGCCTCCTACGGCTGCCGCAACCACCACGGTCGTGATCCGCGTGCAGCCGTCTGTGCAGGTGCAGTCGATCGGCCGCGCCCCCACGACACCCGTCACGCGCCCCGTGGTGGCGAAGACGCCGGTGGCAACGCTACCGGCGAAGACAACGCCCGCCAAGGCGAAGCAAACGCACGTCACTCCTCCCGTCACGACCACG
>Ga0193728_1000656_pt1 | contig 16984 bp, 15 predicted proteins | sample U1c1metaG_FD_143037 | JGI IMG/M metagenome (GOLD analysis project Ga0193728, IMG submission 143037) | Soil microbial communities from a riparian zone of the East river system, Colorado, United States - U1c1 | ecosystem: Environmental > Terrestrial > Soil > Riparian zone | place: USA: East River...
GTCACTAAAGAAATGAAGGCCCTGGACAACATTCAGTAACCACGATTCATCGCACTGATGGCTACCACAACGACAACGGTTCCGAGCGCGGGCCCCATCACGGGCTCGCGTTCGTTCCTCAGCAGGCTGCGGGACGGCGACGACATCGCGCGCCTGGTAACGTTTCTTTTCGCCGGCACTGTGGTGCTGATTACGTTATTGCTAGTGTATGAGTTGTGGCGAGAATCGTATTTGCCGCGGCATAAATTTGGATTTGGATTTTTTGTTACTTCCGTTTGGGATCCGATTTTTGACAAGTTCGGCGCGTTGCCTTTCATGTATGGGACGGTGGTTACCGCCGGCGTAGCTTTGTTGATTGCGGTTCCACTTGGCATTGGCGCGGCGATTTTTCTCGCGGAGCTCGCGCCGGCGCGAGTTTCCGACACGCTGCAGTTTTTTATCGATTTGCTGGCCGCGGTACCCAGCGTGATTTATGGTTTGCTGGGCGTTTTTGTGGTTATCCCGATGATGCGCCAATACATTCAGCCGGCACTGAAGAACTCTCTCGGTTTTCTTCCATTTTTCCAGGGTCCGATGTACGGCGTGGGGTTTCTTACCGCGGGAATCGTTCTGGCGATCATGGTGATTCCGTTCATCATTTCCGTCTCGCGCGAAATTTTGATCTCTGTGCCGCGTGATCAGCGCGAAGCTGCGCTGGCGCTGGGAGCCACGCGTTGGGAATCCACGTGGAAGGTCGTTTTGCCCTTCGCGCGCACGGGAATTATGGGTTCCATATTTCTGGCGTTAGCCCGCGCGTTGGGAGAAACCATGGCGGTCACCATGGTGATTGGCAACACACCGACGATCAGCGCGTCGTTATTTTCGCCCGGGTACTCCATCGCCGCGGTCATCGCCAATGAGTTCACCGAAGCTACTGGGGATCTGTATTTGCAATCGCTGATTGAACTCGGTTTGGTTTTGTTCCTGCTTACTTTTCTGTTGAACGGATTGGCTCGCTTGCTGATTGTGGTTACTTCACAGCGCGGCAGCGGAATGGGGCAAGCATGAGCCACCGTCTGCGATGGCGTAAATTTGTCAGCCACTTCATGCTGACGATGACGGGACTGTGCGCGCTGGTGGCCGTGGCGGCGCTGTTTTTTATTCTGGGCTACCTCGTGTACCACGGCGGCACTTCTGTTAGCTGGAATTTCTTTACCAAACTGCCGGCGCCAGTCGGCGAGACTGGCGGTGGCATGGCTAACGCTATCGTCGGAAGTGCCAAGCTTCTGCTGCTGGCGTGTCTGCTGGGAGTACCGATCGGATTTTTTGGCGCCATTTACCTGGCGGAATTCAGCGGGGGCACGATTGCTTTTGTGGTGCGCTACGCTGCCGATTTGTTGAACGGTGTGCCCTCGATCGTGATCGGGATTTTTGCGTATAGCCTGGTAGTGCTGCCCTTCAAGCATTTTTCGACCCTGGCTGGGGGCTTCGCGCTTGGATTGATGATGATCCCTATCACGTTGCGGAGTACCGAAGAGTTTCTGCGCGCGGTGCCACGGGCATTGCGCGAAGGCGCCATGGCCCTGGGCGCGAGCCAGTGGAAAACGATTGCATCCGTAGTCGTCCCCGCCGCCTATCGCGGCATACTGACCGCCATTTTGTTGGCCTTTGCGCGGGTTGCAGGCGAAACCGCGCCTCTGTTGTTCACTGCGTTAGGCAATCGTTTCTGGAGTTCCGGCTGGAATCAGCCCACGGCGTCGCTGCCGGTGATGATTTTTACTTACGCCATCGCGCCGTATGACGACTGGCATCGCCAAGCTTGGGCAGCGGGGCTTGTGCTGCTTGGCCTGATTCTGATTATTAACATCGTGGCGCGGGTGATTCTCTCCCGTGGCGTTGCCGTTCCGAGGACTTAATCATGGCTTCAGTGAGGTCGGCAGTGTCCGTAAAAATAACACCACCGGTGTCAGCTTCAGCAAGTCGCGAACCACAAGCGCCGTTGGTCATGCGCATGACCATTTCAAAGGTCAATTTTTATTACGGCCCCAAGCAGGTGTTGTTCGACATCAACCTTAATATCGCTTCAAACAAAGTGACTTCGCTGATTGGTCCGTCCGGCTGCGGAAAGTCCACGTTGCTGCGCACTTTGAATCGCATGCACGAGACAGTGCGCGCCGCCAAGCTCGAAGGCGAAATTCTTATCGATAATCAAAATATTCTAGCCCAGGATGTAACCGCGCTTCGACGCCGGGTGGGCATGGTGTTCCAGCGGCCGAATCCATTTCCAAAATCTATTTTTGATAATGTGGCTTATGGGTTGCGCATCAATGGCTTCAAAGGGTCCCTGTCCGACGCCGTCGAAAAGAGCCTTCGTCATGCGGCGCTGTGGGATGAGGTTAAGGACCAACTGCACAAATCGGCGTACGAACTTTCTGGCGGCCAGCAACAGCGGCTGTGCATTGCGCGGGCACTGGCGGTGGAACCCGAGGTGTTATTGCTGGATGAGCCCTGTTCAGCGCTGGATCCTATCAGTACCGCGAAAATCGAAGAGCTGCTGGTGCAATTAAGGGATCTCTGCACTATCGTGATTGTCACGCACAATATGCAACAAGCCGCGCGCGTCAGCGACTTCACCGCGTTCCTGCTTATGGGCCAACTGATTGAATTCAGTCCGACCCCGCAGCTGTTCACTACGCCCAGCGATGCGCGAACGGAAGCGTACATAACGGGCCGCTTCGGCTAAGAAATAGGACGGAAGCACGCGGCGCAGGTTTAAAGTTCTGTCCGAGGGGACTATGGAACGCCATTTCGAACGAGATTTGAACGATTTGAAGGAGCGGCTGCTCTGGATGGGCAGCCTCGCGGAGCGCGCGGTGCACCAGGCGGTGCATTCCGTGCTGGATTCCGATGAGCAACTCGCGAATCGCGTGCTGGCCGAAGAAGACGCCATCAATGAATTGCAGATTGAAGTGGACGACCGGGTTGTACAGTTGCTGGCGTTGCACCAGTTGATGGCCGTTGATTTGCGGTTTGTGCTGGCGGTGTCCCGCATCAACAATGATCTTGAGCGTATTGGCGATCAAGGAGTCAATATCGCGCAAGGTTCGTTGCGGATTTTGCGGCACCCGCGTGTGAAGCCGTATGTCGATTTGCCGCGCATGAGCGAGCTGGTTGAAGAAATGGTGCGGAATGCGCTTAACGCGGTGGTGCGGCGAGACGTGGAACTGGCACAAAAGGTTTTGGCCAGTGACGACCAAGTCGATAATTATCGTGACCAGATTTTCCGCGAATTGCTGACCTACATGATGGGCGACTCCAGCGTGGTCTTTCCGGCGTTTGAACTGATCCTGGTGGCGAAGAATCTCGAACGTATTGGGGATCACGCTACCAACATCGCTGAAGATGTGATTTACATTGTGCAGGGCCAGGACGTCCGGCATCCCACGGTGGATCGCCGCTAGTTAAGCGTTAGCCTGCTGGCGGTCTCGCTGTCGCGCGCCTCTTGAAAAGCAGCAACGCGAGCAAAACGCAGGCTGTGCTCATTACTGCTCCAATGGTGCGATCTGGCGTTCGAATGAAGCGCACTAGCACATGCGACGAACCGGCGGCCAGCGGCACGGTGATCTGGGCTGTTTCTCCAGGGTGCTCTGGGACCACGATGGAGTCGTTCACCTCCAGACGCCACGCTGGATAGTCCAGCAGACGCAACTTCAAGAGCGAGGGTTCGCGCGTGGTAATGCGCATTTCTTTTTTCTCCGCGGTCCAGCGCTCCACAGCTACTTCGGCGTCCGCTTCGGTTCCTGCGCCCGCGTTCGGCGTCGCCGACACAATAGTTACCCGTTCTGATTTCTCTGGTAACGAAGCGTGATCGTCTCCCAGCGGGTCATATTCGTCGACGCCTTCAAAGCCCTCGTCGTTTTGCAGGGACTGCAATAGAACGGGAACGTCTTCGGAGTCCCACCAGGTGTGACGCACCATATACGCCGCTGTGCATGCCAGGATAGCCAGCAATGCAGCCGTGGTCGATGCCGCCCGGTATCCGCGCGTTTGTTTATGAACTATTGTGGCGGAGATGAAACACGCAGAGGGAACGGCCAGAATGGACATCCAACGCCATGGAAATTGCACGAAGCGTAGCTTGGGAAGCACGAACCAGAAAATATTGCTTATGCGCATCATAAGGATTGCCGCCGTCACGGACAGTGCAACCAACGCGGCCCAAAAATTCTTTGTGAGCGGCCCAGCATTTGGCCAGCCTCGTGGAAAGCTCAACGCTGCAAATACGCCGGCCAACACCATCATCAGGACAGCGGCTTGGGAGGCGATACGATTGAAAGCGTTATGATCTGCGTCGGCAATCACGCTGTACAGAAAATTCTGTGACGGTTGCAAACCGGACGCCAGGGCCAAGGAAATATTCACCCACCTTTGTTCGTACGCCGCAGGCACCAGATAAAATGCCGTTAAGCCAAGCCCCAAAGCCAGCGCCGCGCCACCATGCAGCAACGGCTGCCAAGACTTTTTTGTAGCCGCAGTCCACGCAAACAGCATGGCCAGGCTATAGCTTGCGACTACACCAGCGGGGGCGTTTGTCAGCCAAATCGCTGCAAACGTAATGGCCAGAAATACGATGGAACGCCGCGCTGAGGGAGTGGGCGATTTCAAGAGACCTGCGACTTCTGCCGCGGCCAAAAACACTAGCGGAAAAAACGCCAGCGCGAGTTGCTCGGCAAAATCGCTGCGCATGTACACGATGAGCAGCGCATAAGGATTGGCCGCATAACAAACCGCGCACACCAGCGCGCCACGTGGCGGGAATAACCGCCGCCCCAGCACGTTGGCGCACAACCCAGCCAAGGTCTGCGTCAAAACGATGAATACCGCAGGCACGAAAATCCACGGCAGCACTAAACCAAGCGCGGCTCCGAACATCCAGGAAATTGGAGGATAGAAAATAAATCGCGGTTCGCCGAATCCGTGATTGGCGCCGTCCGTCCACCGCGGCAACAGGATTCCGTCGCGCCACTGCGCTGCCGCGTCCATCCAGGAGGCCACATGAAACGAGAAGTCGTGACCTGAAGCGTTCCCCATCCAGAAAAACGGGGAAATAATCACAAGCGCAGTGCCCAGCGAAAGAAGCAATGCAAACAGCCAAGCTCGCTTGGCATTTACAGTTAAATTTGCGGCGCTAGTCTCTTGGGAAGAAACGGTCATGCGAGGTTCATTGATTTGTCTGTGAGTGCCGGTAATAGCTAGATGGCGTGTCGCTCAATGCGCTTCTGACCGATCGTTTTTGTAAACAACGCCTTCTTTCATTACGAAAAGCACGTGTTCTGTCTGCCGTATATCCTGCAGCGGATTACCGGGAACAGCAATGATATCAGCCGACTTGCCGGCTTCCAGGGAACCAATTTTGTCGGCAAGTCCCAGCAACTCGGCATCAACCGATGTGCCGGCTCTTAAAGCGTCCACCGGTTTCATACCCAGATCCACCATCTGATGAAATTCTTCGCCATTGCGGCCGTGCGGATAGACGGCCGCGTCGGTGCCTAGTCCAATTTTAATGTTCTTAGCCAAAGCTTTCTGGAATGTTTTGTGGAGAGAGGCCATGGCCTGCTCGGCTTTCAGGTGAATCGCGGGAGGGATGTACATGCCCGCCTGCATCTGTTCCGACAATCCTTGCAAGGCCATCAACGTCGGCACGTAGTAGGTGCCGCGCTGTTTCATCATATCTAGCGCTTCGTCGTCCAGGAAAGATCCATGCTCGATGGAATCCACGCCTGCGCGAACAGCGCGCTTGGCCGCTTCCGCTCCATGACAATGCGCGGCTACTTTTCTTTTCAGCGCGTGGGCCTCATCGATCAGCGCATTCAGTTCCTCTTGCGTCAGTTGCGGAGTGTCCACATCGTCGGCCAGAGAAAGCACCCCGCCCGAAGCGCAGGTCTTAATAATGTCGGCGCCATATTTGTGCGCCAGGCGCACCGCGTAGCGCATTTGGTCCGGCCCATTAGCCACTCCTTGTTCCGGCCCTGTTTCATGTCCAAATACACCAGAACGGTAACCGGTCTCGTCGCAGTGGCCTCCGGTAGCGCCAATGGCATGCACAGAAACCAGCATGCGTGGCCCGGGTACTTTGCCGTTGCGAATGGCATTGCGCAGCCCGACATCAATGAAGTCATGCGAGCCGACATCGCGCACGGTTGTGAAGCCCGCCATCAAGGTAACTTTCGCATTGGCGATGGAATCCAGCGTTTGTTCGGCAATCGTTTTTTGCAGCCCGTCCAGCGCCGCCTGCTTGTAGTCGGTGGTATACATTCCGGTCAGATGCGTATGCGCGTCAATGAATCCCGGCAAAAGTGTCGCATCCCCCAGGTCGATTACTTCCGCTCCGGAAGGCACCGTGGCATTGGCGCCCGCGGCAGAAATTTTTCCGTCGGTCACGATGACGAGGCCAGGAGTCACCAACGAATTGCTTTTGCCATCGAACAGTCTTGCAGCTTTCAGCACTACTGTCTTTGTTTGAGCGGCCTTACTTTGAGGGTTCTGCGCTTGTCCATAAACTTGCGCCACCGCCACGCACGCCACGAGAAATAGTCCAATTGTCCTGCGCATCAGGCTGATCTCCTCTTTCGCGACCAAACGCACGATAACTTGCCGCCATTAAATGTCAAGGACTCTTGGTGTCGGCCCACAAACGATTCTCGTCAGGGGGAGGGGTTCTTTGCGCCGACCACTGGTATACTCGCCTTAGCTGCAGGAAATCCCGTCCACCCTGTCCCCCCGGCCAAAAATTGAGCTGTTGCGTCGTTTCATTTGCGGGTAAGTCCCGGCCCATCGTTACGAGCCATCGTTGCGAGGCGGAACGTAGCGACACGTTTTTCTCGGCGGTGCGCGCGCAACTTTGATGGCGAGACGGGTTTTGAAAGTAAACAGGTGCTTCAAGCAGGCATGTCAATATTCAAAGCGCTGAAAAAAAATCCCGGTTCGAGTCAAAACGACCTTCGGCGGGGCCGCCGCCGTAAGACGTTGCTCGCCAATATCGTAATTGTCTCCGTGCTGAGTGTTGTTGTCGCCCTGGTGATCACATGGCAGTCTGGCGGTACTGGATTCTCCGTCTCGAAGTCCGCGGCGGAGGCGACCGTCGCTACGGCGCCGAACCCGTCCGTTAAATCATCCTCGCCTCCCGCGCTGCCACCGTTGTCCGAGTCCGACGAAGAACACGAGGGCTACAAGCTGGAAACCGGGCCTTTGGCGGTAACCGAAGTTTCGGGCCTGGTGCTGCATGACGAGAAGCGTAGCAAGGATGTACAAGTTCGAATCTTCTACCCGGTGATTGCCGGTAAATACCCGGTCATCATTTTTTCGCATGGCGCCGGTGGATCCGACACTTGCTGCGAATCGCTGACACGGCATTGGGCAACTTACGGCTACATTACGATTCAACCCATCCACGACGATGCAGTTGTCCAGCGGCGCGCTAGCGGCGACGAGAACGTGCGCTTCCCGCAAGCGGTTCGCCAGGCACTGAAAAATTCCGTTCTGTGGGAAAGTCGTCCGCGGGATATTTCTTTCCTGCTGGATTCGCTCTCTGCTTTGCAAAAGCGTGTCGCGGGCCTCAACGGAAAAATCGATACCAGCCGTATAGGTGTAGCCGGGCACTCCATGGGTGCCTACACTGCGGAAGCGATCGCCGGAGCGCTGGTCGATCTTCCCGATCATCCTGGTCAGAATTTCTCCGATCCTCGTGCGAAGGCGATTCTCTGTCTCTCGCCCCAGGGCCCGGGACAGTTCGGGTTGACCGCGCGCTCGTTCAGCAACATTTCTCTACCTCTTATGGGCATAACTGGTTCACAAGACAGTTTGGGGCCGCTGGCTAACGCGGCGTGGCACAAAATTCCATTCGAACGCAGCCAACCGGGCGATAAATATGAAGTGTTCATTCAGGGCGCGCGTCACATGTCTTTCATCACGGCAGAAACTGTAAACCCGGCTCGATCTTCACAGGCTGCAGCGATTCTCGGATACACCAACTCGGCTTCGCTGGCATTCTTCGACGCGTATTTAAAGGATGACACTGCGGCAAAAAAATTCTTGCAATCGGATGCGTTGGAGCGCTCCAGCCACAGCGCTGCAAAATTATCGCGTCGCTGATTGCGTTTTCGCCGAGTTGAATCCAGAGGCGGTTATGATTGCTTGTGAGCGAACTGTTCGTTTATCGCACCGCGATGCCCGCGTCCGCCGATGTTGTTTACGCGTGGCACGCCAAGCCTGATGCGCTTACGCGGCTCACTCCTCCTTGCGAAAATGCGCGGGTCATTGAACGTACTGGCTCCATAGAACAGCCGGGGTCGCGAGTGAAGATTCGACTTCGCGCCGGCCCTTTCTTCCAGACTTGGACGGCCGAGCATACTACTTGCGAATCGGGGCGAATGTTTCGGGACGTCATGATCGCCGGACCGTTTCGCCGCTGGGAACATACACATCTATTTATTCCCGATGGGCAAAACAAAAGTTGGCTGGAAGATCGCGTGGAGTATGAGTTCCCATTAGGCTGGTTTGGGAAATTGATTGGCGGAGCCTACACACGGCAGAGGTTGTCGCGCATGTTCGCCTGGCGCCACCGGGTGACGGCCGAGGCGGTCGCTGAAGAAGCCCCAACGGCCAAGGTTGGCGACTAACTAATCCACACCAGAGTGTCACCCGCATTTACGGCTTGGCCTTCTTCCGCCAACAGTCGCTCCACGGTGCCTGATTTTGTGGAACGAATTTCGTTTTGCATTTTCATGGCTTCGACGACCAGAAGGCCTTGCCCTATTTCCACTTTTTCGCCGGCCGTCACCAGCAAGCGGACTACCTTGCCTGCCATGGGTGCGGTGATCTGCTGGCGTCCTTCCACTTCTACGTGAGCGGAGCGGCGGCCACGCCAGGAACGCTGGTCGGTGACCTCGGCGGTAAATTCGCGAAGACCAGTTTGAATTTTTAGCACTCCATCGGAAGAGCGCGCCACGCGAATTTCGTGCGATTCACCGCACAAGAGAATTGAGAGCGTGTTGGGAGCGATTTCCGCCACGTCGGCGTCAACCGGCTCACCATCAAGGATGATGCGCCACTGATCGCCGGTGCGTTTGAGGTCAACGGCGTGAGTTCTGGTTCCGGTTGGAGACGCCAAATTCACTTCGAATTTCATGGCATGCGGTCCACTTGCTGCTTGCGGCCCTCAAGCTTCCATCGCGAAGAGGGTTCTTCGCTGGTGGCTGACGATGGTGTTGGCGATGCGACTGCATTTTGCATGGCTTGCCAGACCGCGGCGCCGATGGCGGCGGCGTCTTCGCTGCCTTGCTCGACCGGAGCCGTACGATGTTTGCGCAGAAGCAATTCATCGAGCCAGGTAGTGTGGATTTCGCCGTGAACAAATTCGGGATCGCCAAGAATGCGGCGAAATAAGGCGGCGTTAGTTTTGATGCCGCTGACGGTGTACTCCTCCAGAGAACGGCGAAGGCGCGCAATGGTTTCCTCGCGGCTATTGCCCCAGGCGATCAGCTTGCTGAGCAACGGATCGTAATCGTTCGGAACGGTCCAGCCCTCGTAGACACCGTCGTCGAGGCGAATGCCCGGGCCGCTGGGCGCGTGGCGAGAAAGAATTTTTCCGGGCGAGGGAAAGAAATTGTTGTCCGGGTCTTCCGCGTAAAGACGAACTTCCATGGCGTGGCCGCGCGGAGTGATGGTTTCCCACGCGAAAGGCAAGCGATGTCCGGCGGCGATGGCGATTTGCAATTTGACGAGATCCAGCCCAGTGACCTGTTCAGTGACGGGGTGCTCAACCTGCAAGCGGGCGTTTACTTCTAGAAAATAAAAATCGAGATTGGCGTCGACGAGAAATTCCACCGTGCCCGCATTGGTGTACCCGCCGGCGCGCGCCAAGCGCACTGCGGCGTCGCCCATTTTTTTACGCAGGTCGGGAGTCATGATGGGCGAAGGAGCTTCTTCGATGACTTTTTGATGGCGGCGCTGCACGGAGCATTCGCGTTCGCCAAGCGAAACGACGCGGCCGTGTGAATCGGCGAGAATTTGAATTTCCACGTGGCGCGGTTTGAGCAAATATTTTTCAAGATAAAGGCGCCCGTCGCCAAAACTGTTCTGGGCTTCCGAGGAGGCATCGCGGAAGGCGGCCGCCAGATCGCTGAGGCGGTTTACTACACGCATACCTTTTCCGCCACCACCGGCGACAGCCTTAAGCAGGACAGGCAAGCCAATGTTTTCGATTAGCGCCTGGGCCTGCTGGAGAGTTTCTATGGGGTCGTTTGTACCGGGAACGCTGGGCACATCGGAACGTCGAGCGAGCTGTCGTCCGGCAGTTTTGGAACCTAGCGCCTCCATGGCTTCCGCGGACGGCCCTATAAAGGTGACGCCGGAGTCTGCGCACGCACGCGGGAGCGCGGGATTTTCAGCCAGGAAGCCGTAACCGGGATGCAAAGCGTCGCAGCCGGCGCGGCGTGCGACGTCCATCAACTTATCGATGCGCAAATAACTTTCGCCTGACGGCGCGGGACCTATCGGGTAAGCTTCATCGGCCAGCCGGACATGCAGAGATTTGCGATCGACTTCGCTGAAGACCGCGGCAGAGCGGATGCCCAGTTCCCGGCAAGCGCGCAGGATGCGGACCGCGATCTCTCCGCGATTGGCAATCAGAATTTTTCTGAACATGGCTGGCGATGGTTCGGCGAAATCTTAACACGCGGTGCGCTTGGCCAAAGGCCGGCGTTGGCGTAAGGTGTCCAATCGTTTCTGACTGACGAGCGTTTCAAGGAGGTTGGGGTGAGCAAGCGAATTTTGACGATGGTGGCCGCTGTTCTATTTGTTGGTTTTGCGGATGGCCGCGCACAGGAAGCGGTGATCGCTCCCACGGAGAATTTGGTGGTCGATGGCGTGCCCAAGATTCCGGCTTCGCTGGCGGAGACGGCCGGTCGCTACGGGTCTTACCGTTTTGCGGTGGTCTCGGATTGGCATCCTACGCGGCGCGAGATGCTTATCCGCACGCGTTTTGCAGATACGCCACAGGTGCATTTGGTGAAAATGCCCGGAGGCGAACGGCAACAATTAACGTTTTATCCCGATTCGATAGCGAATGCGGAGTTTCACCCGAACGGGGGGGACTATTTTGTTTTTGTGAAAGATATTGGCGGAGGGGAATGGTTCCAACTGTACCGCTACGACATGGAGACGGGCGATGTGACGCTGCTGACGGACGGCAAATCGCGAAATTTGATGGGCTCGTGGTCTTCGGGCGGCGACCAGATTGCTTATGTTTCGACCAGGCGCACCGGACAGGATACGGATTTATGGGTGATGAATCCGGCCGATCCGAAGAGCGATCATTTATTGACGCAGCTAAAAGGCGGCGGTTGGGAACCCATCGACTGGTCTCCGGACGACAAAAATATTTTGCTGCAAGAAGAGATTTCCATCAACGAAACATATTTATGGCTGGTGAATACGGGGACGGGAGAAAAGACGGCCATAACGCCTCGCGACACAAAAGAAAAAGTGTCCTACGGCTCGGCGCGATTCAGCAAAGATGGCAAGGGAATTTATGTGACCACCGATCAGGGCTCGGAATTTCAGCGACTGGCACTGTTGGACATGTCCGGCAAGAATCCGAAATTCTTGACCAGCGACATTCCCTGGGATGTGGAGTCCTTGGATCTTTCACACGATGGAAAGCGGCTGGCTTTTATTACCAACGAAGAAGGTCTTAGTGTTTTGCACGTGATGGATACGGCGACGCATAAAGAAGTGAAATTGCCAAAACTTCCTGCCGGGGTAATGCAGGGTGTGCGTTGGCATCGCAATGGGCATGATTTGGGCTTTTCGCTTACGAATGCCCAAGGCGCGGGAGATTTCTATTCGCTGGATGTCACGAACGGCAAGCTGGAGCGCTGGACAGTGAGTGAAACGGCGGTGAAGACGGATACGTTTCCGGCGGCCGAGCTGGTGCATTGGAAAAGCTTCGACGGAAAAATGATTTCCGGATTTCTGTACAAGCCGCCCGCGAAGTTTACCGGCAAACGACCCGTGCTGGTGATGATTCATGGCGGGCCGGAAGGGCAATCGCAGCCGGTTTTTCTGGGGCGCGCAAATTATTATTTGAATGAGTTGGGCATTGCCTTGATTTATCCGAACGTGAGAGGGTCGACGGGCTACGGCAAGACTTTTTCGCTGATGGATAACGGATTCAAGCGCGAGGACACTTACAAGGATATTGATGCGCTATTTGATTGGGTGGGGACCAGGGCAGATCTCGACGCCGACAAAATTGCGGTGACCGGCGGCAGCTACGGCGGGCACATGACGCTGGCAGTTTCCACTTTTTACAGTGACCGCATACGGTGCTCGGTGGACGTGGTGGGAATGTCCAACCTGGTTACGTTTTTGGAGCACACCGAGGGCTATCGCCGGGATTTACGCCGCGTGGAATATGGGGACGAGCGCGATGCCAAAATGCACGATTTCCTCGAAAAAATCGCGCCCATGAATAACATCGAGAAAATCAAGAAGCCCATGCTGGTGGTTGCGGGAAAGAATGATCCGCGCGTGCCGGTGACCGAATCGGAACAAATCGTGGGCGCGTTGAAAAAGCAGGGGACGCCGGTGTGGTATCTGATGGCCAAGGATGAAGGGCACGGCTTTCGCAAGAAGCAGAATCAGGATTTTCAGTTTTATACGACAGTTGAATTTTTAGAGGAATACCTTCTTAAATAAACGAATTACAGCGGGATGTTAGCGTGCTTCTTACGCGGATTGGTGTCGCGCTTGTTTTCCAGTGCTCGCAAGGCGGTGATGATGCGCGTTCTGGTGTCGGCGGGTTCGATCACCGCATCAATGTAACCACGCTCGGCAGCCACGAACGGGTTGGCAAAGCGCTCTCTGAACTCCTCGATTTTTTCCTGGCGCAATACTTCGCGGTTTGATTCCGAAGCTTTATCCAATTCACGCTTATAGACGATGTTCACAGCGCTTTCGGAGCCCATGACCGCGATTTCAGCGGTGGGCCACGCGAAGTTCGCGTCGGTGCGCAGGTGTTTACTGGCCATCACGCAGTATGCTCCGCCGTAAGCTTTGCGGGTGATCACAGTGATTTTTGGAACGGTGGCTTCCGCAAACGCAAATAAAAGCTTGGCGCCGTGGCGAATGATACCGCCGAATTCCTGCTGCGTGCCGGGAAGAAAGCCGGGGACGTCTTCAAATGTAATCAGCGGAATGTTGAAGGCATCGCAGAAGCGCACGAAGCGCGCGCCTTTTACGGAAGCGCTGATATCGAGTACGCCGGCGAGAAACGAAGGCTGGTTGGCAACGAAGCCCGCCGGGCGTCCATCCAGCCTGGCAAAACCCACAACGAGATTTTTGGCGAAGTGTTCGTGTACCTCAAAAAAATAGCCGTCGTCGACGATGGCGTGAATCGCATCTTTAATGTCGTAAGGTTGCTGAGCATCTTCCGGGACCAAAGTATTCAGAGATTCGTCGCGGCGCTTGGGGCTATCGAAAGTGGCGCGGCGCGGCGCGTCTTCGAGATTATTGGAGGGTAAGAAACTCATCAACTCGCGGATCATGGCCAGGCAATCCGCGTCATCGCGAGCGACGAAGTGGGCGACTCCACTCTTTTCGTTGTGAGTCATCGCGCCACCAAGCTCCTGCTTGGTGACTTCTTCGTGAGTGACGGTCTTGATTACGTCAGGACCGGTGACAAACATGTAAGAAGTTTCGCGGGTCATGAAAATAAAATCGGTGATCGCTGGAGAATATACCGCTCCGCCTGCGCACGGGCCCATTATGGCGCTGATCTGAGGAATCACTCCACTGGCTAAAGTGTTGCGCAGAAAAATATCGGCGTAGCCCGCGAGCGAAGCCACGCCTTCCTGAATGCGTGCGCCGCCGGAATCATTCAGTCCGATCAGGGGAGCGCCTGCGCGCATGGCTAAATCCATAATTTTGCAAATTTTTCGGGCGTTGGCTTCGGAGAGCGAGCCGCCGAAAACGGTGAAATCCTGCGCGAAAACGTAAACGAGGCGCCCATCGATGCGGCCAAAGCCAGTAACAAAGCCATCACCGGGCGGGCGCTGGGTTTCCATTCCGAAATCGACGCAATTGTGACGGACGAACTTGTCCAGCTCTTCAAAACTATTTTCATCCAGCAACAGGTGGATGCGTTCGCGCGCAGTCAGCTTGCCTGCTTTGTGTTCCTTCTCGCGGCGCTCAACGCCGCCGCCGGCTTCGGCCTCCGCGGATAACTTACGCAATTCTTCCATGCGATCGAGATGATTCGAGGTCGGAGCGGCCAGGTCCTTCTTCTTTTCAGACAAGCGGCCCTCCGGCGAGTGCGTCATCTTTTTTGCCAAAAATGCGGACAGCGAGATGCGTAGCCAGCCAGACAGTACCCAGGAGGAGCACAACGCCCAGGAGCAGTTCCGCGCCGATGGCCGCGGTGCGCTGCGCGGTGGATTGAATGGCGGTCACGTAAATAGTGGTCTGCACCAGAATGAACATCGCGCCAAGACTCATGGCTACGATCAGTATAGTGGTGAAAATTGAAGCGAAAATCATCTTCATGACCGAAAATTGGCGTCAGGAGTCACGCGAACAAGAATAACTCAAGTGGCTGGTTAGAGGCTCTGGCGATAAGCAATGAACGGTAAATTTGCAACATTTATGGTTGGGCTGGTTGGCCCCCGTCAGCGGAGGCCGGACCAGTCGTCCGCCACCAGAATGGAATCACTGGGATTTGACGGGTCTGCGCGGTTTGATAGGTAACGCCAGAGATCGCGTAGCTGTAAGAAACCAGCTGACGCAATTGATTGTCGGGCAGTGGCCGAGCGCCGAGCCCAAACAATGTTTTCGGTTTCGCTGACGGCTCGGGTGGATGCTCGGCAAATTCAACTATCTGGCCCTCGGCGATGCGTCCGATCTGGTTGAGATGCAGTCGGCGCTTGCGCTCCATGGCCTCGGAAGTTTCCGCGGGGCGAGAAAACGCGTACCCGATCATCGCTATGGCGACTACCGCGGCAGCCGCCATGGCCAGAATAATATTCAGATCAAGGAATACAAAATTCAACGTCCAACCTCCAGTCTAAGAATTACACTGACATCCGTATAGGACGCCGTGCGACGGGCGACAATTTTGAAACAGCGATAAAAGGGGCACGGCCCGAGAAACCCCACGCAGGGTAGTTTACCGGAATCAAGATGAGCGTGAAGTTACGCCTGGACGGTATGCGCTGGATTACGCAACACGCGGGCGTGGCGGAGTTACTGTTAAGGCGCTTAACTGGCGTGATGGTGAGGGTGTTCGAAGTGCGCGGAACGTGCTTTCCAGATGCACCTTCCAATCCAGGAAACGGTCGCGGCGATCAAATACAAAACCGCGCCAAGCATGAAAACTTCGAAGGTGCTGTACCACTCGCGTAAAGCGTAGAAAAATAGGCCTAACATCCAGTAGGTGACGGTCAGCATGGTCCAGGAAACAAGACTGGAGATGAGCAAGCTGGCCGGTTCGCGAAAGAAACTTAACACCGGGATGAATGCCAGGACTCCCATGATGGCGGCAGCGGCGAGATTGCGCTCAACGGAGATGCGATCGAAAACCGGAACACGATTGGCAAGATAGATCCAACCAGAAAAAGCCAGCGAAAGCCCGGCGCCAGCGAGCAGGCCGATACGCACTGCGGAGTTCCTGAGCACGTGGAACTGTTGGGGCGCGTGGGTTTGCGGACGAACGAACATAGATAACTGTTGCGACTTCAATACAACCCGAAATTATTGCAATGGTTGCGCTATTTCTACGAGGGCCGGGGGACTTGGCGCGCTTTCATTGCCTGCACGGTCAACTGCTGTCACGACATACCAGTAGCGGCGCGCTGGTACTACAGAGGTATCACGATAAGCGGGCGTGGGCAACAACTCCGGTGTTAAAAGCTGACCTTTTGCGTCTGGCTGCTCACTTCTATAGACACGATACCCGGCAAAGTCTGGCTCTACGTTGATCGACCAGGAGAGATCGACGACCAGCGTGTTATCGGTTTCGCCAGGCAATACGGCGGCGGAAATGGCTTGGGGGACAGCCGCCGGGAAAGTATCGTGCGGCGTGACGATGACGGGTATAGAGTCGGCGGATTCGACAGCCGCGCCATTGCGGTCGAGGACCGCGCGGACAATGTAAGCGTAAGTCTTGCCGAACTCAAACGATTTATCGCCGTAGGTTTGTTCCGCCTTTGTAGCCAGCAACTGAAGCTTGCCATTTACATTCAATTGAGAAACGTCGTGACCTGCAAGATTCGTGGTGGCGTCGTCCAGCTCTGCGCGATAAATATTGTAATGGAGCGGCGCGCTCAGCGGATCGTCGGCGGAGGTACGATTCACCGCAGCCCAGCTGAGCTCGATGGCAGGCTCGGTGACGCGAGCTTCGACCAACGTCACACGCGCGGGTACCGGGAAGAGGCGCAAGGAAATAATATTGGAATTGGCGGAGGCGCGTTTTTTCGACAGGCGTGTACGTACGACGTAGATCGCGGTGTTGCCTTGCTGGGCTTTTGTTTCTTCGGGCGTGAGCGGATCGGTGAATTGAACTTTATCGCCGACAAAATATTTTTCGGCCAGGGCGCCGGGAATGGTGTCAACTACGCGCAGCGACTTTAGATCGGGTGAGCCATCGGGTTTTGCTACACCGCGAAGGACTTCGACCGCGGGAGTTAAGAGCAACCGATCGCCGGTGATCGATCTGCCGGGCATTGTGAATGTGAGCTGCACGCCATCGCCGGCCTGCTTCCCAGTTAGATCGCTGACCGCGACGGCCACCGGCGGCGTGGGTGGGACCGGTTCACCGGGAGCGCCGCAGCCCGTGATGACCAGCAAAACAAAACTAATCCAGATGGCGCCCGGCACAATGGCCGATTTAATGCGCGGCGCGAAACTCTTGTGGGCTGGCCGTCGGAGTCTCGCGGGCAGGATGCTCACT
>Ga0193728_1000657_pt1 | contig 16978 bp, 20 predicted proteins | sample U1c1metaG_FD_143037 | JGI IMG/M metagenome (GOLD analysis project Ga0193728, IMG submission 143037) | Soil microbial communities from a riparian zone of the East river system, Colorado, United States - U1c1 | ecosystem: Environmental > Terrestrial > Soil > Riparian zone | place: USA: East River...
CTCAGCGATCCGGGATCGTCGCCGTGTGCTTGCACGATTCCAGGAGCCGTGTCCGACGCATCCCTCCTCGGTCTACGAGCCAGCGGCGGATTGCTCATGGGCCGCCGGACCTACGAGATCTTCTCCTCGCAATGGCCAGCCGCATCGGGTGACTATGCCGACTACATCAACGAGATGCCGAAGTATGTCTTCTCGTCGACCCTCCGCGACCCGTCGTGGAACAACACAACCGTGATTGACGGTGACGTGGTCGAAGGGGTGCGGGAACTGAAAAGCATCCCCGGCAAGGATCTCATCGTCTACGGCCACGGCCGCTTCGGTCAGACCATCTGTGACGCGGGCCTGGTCGACCAGCTGACCCTGAACCTGGTCCCCGTCTTCGTCGCCGCCGGCGATACCCTCTTCCAGCCGGAAGGACGCGGTCGCACCTGGCAGTTCGTGAGCGCGGGCCCCGGTGCCGACCCCGGGCTGGCCACAATCACCTATCAGCTCGACTAACCCGTCAGCAGTCAGCAGACCTGGTCGATGAAATCCTCAGTCCTCAGTGCGCGGATCGGGCCACGGCGACGAGTGGTGCTCGTGCACGATCATCCACTCGTCGTCGAGTTTCCGCAGGACCGTCGTGAGCCGACACTTTACGTCAACGACATCGAGCAATGCGTGCGCGACCGCGAGAGAGTCATCGACAAAAAGTTCGAGCTCGTGCAGTCGGAATGACTCGACGCCTCCCGGGCTGTAGCTGAAGAACAGTTCCCACGTCTCCGCATACTCCGCGAGGCCGCGGGCCTGAATCGGCTCCGGAACGTCGAACATCAGGATGTCCGGGGAATGGTTTGCCAGCGTTCCCGCCATATCGCGGTTCTGCACCGCAGTTTCCCAGCGGGAGATTACGTCTCGTACCAGTTCCGTGTCTGTCGCCACGGAACCCATACAACAGCGAACTCACACCGCACGCCAAGCGATCGCGAGAATCTCGCGCGGATTATGACACAAAGCGGTCCAATTTTTGCCCCCCATTTGAGGCATACGTCCGAGAGCATCCGTCGGGTAACGTCGAGGTAGAACGATTGCGTTGGGGGACGCGTCAGTTCGCCACCCCCCATCTGTTGTGCATGTTTGCTTTTGCATCCTGGGGGGGATCACAATGCGCCGGAGTTTAAGGGCCGCAGTTACACTGACCGCGGCTGCGGTCGCCATCACGGCGCTGGGCGGGGCGAGTCTTCCGGTACCGGTTGCCGCTGTGCCGCCGGTACATCAGATCGTCTGGATCGCGCCGGTCTACCACGAAGAGGCGCCGGTGCTCTCGGACGTCCAGCTGATCAAGGATGCCGCACCGGAGCGCGCGCTCCTCGCGCAGCAGGCCGCAGAGGCGGCGGCTCGCGCGGCAGCGGCCGCGGCGGCACAGGCTGCTGCAGCGGCCAAGGCGGCAGCAGCTGCGGCGGCTCGGGCACACACGGTGAATATCTGGACTACCGGCTTCCAGGATCAGGTCAATGCCTGCCGCGGCGGAGTCGACATGACCGCACGCTACGGGATGCGCATCGTCGGTGAGCACTGGTCGTGCGGTGGAAGCTCATTCCCCACCTCCGCCGGAGCGATTGTGCGCTTCACCGGGCTGGATGCCGGAACCTATCGGGTCATCGGGTTGGTCGCCACACTCGATGCCTACACCTCGCACACCTACCAGGTGCCGCACAACTACCAGATGCTTTACCAGACCTGCCGGGGCGGCAACAGTCACTACACCGAGTTCATCGCCCTTCAGCGAATCGGCTAGGTTTCGCGGCCTTCGCCCGGATCTTTGGCTATGCGGCGCGGTTTCCCGTGAGCGCAAACGTGCCGAAAAAGCCGGCGCGAGCCGTGCCGGTAATGGCGTCGCCGTCGATTTCGACGCTGCATTTTGCCGTGACGCGCATTGGCTGCGTGAGCGCAACGGTGAACGTGGCAGTCTCGCCTGTGACGGAGAGTTCCTGAAGTGGGATTGAATCCGCGCCGCGCCGCGCGACACCGGTCGGCTCATCGGAACCCTGCTGGTCGAAAAACTCGAGCGTCACCGCTTGCGCGCCCATTGGTGTTGCGATCGAGACGTTCCACGTACCGACGATGCTCATGCGCTGCTCCCCGTGCTCTCAAACCTTCGGTCGCGAGACTAGCAACGATTGCTGCAAGGACACCGCACCTTGCTCAGTAGTCTGGTGCCATGCCGCAGTGGAGCATCGTCCTGCCAGTGCACAGCAGTGTCGCGACCGTCGGAATCGCCATCGAGTCGGCGCTCTCCCAGACGTGCACGGATTTCGAACTTCTGGTCGTGGGCGACGGATGCGACGTCGAAACGCGCGCGGCCATCGAGGCGTACGGCGACCCGCGCATTCAGTTCTCCGACAATCCCAAGGCAGCGGGGTTCGGCTACGTCCACCGGCGCGAGGCGATCGAACGAGCGAGCGGTGAGTACGTCGCCTTGCTGAGTGACGATGACCTCTGGCGTCCCACCCATCTTGCCGACCTTGGCGCGCTGTTGGACGCGGGGCACACGTTCGCATATTCGCGGCCCGTATGGTGCGTGCCAACCGGTGAATTCGTGCCGCTGGCGTTCGATCTCGCCGATGCCACAGTTTCGGAGCGATTCAGCACGACGAACTACATTCCGTCAGTGTTTTGCGCAGCGAGCCGGCGCGCAATTGCTGCGGCGGGCGGATGGCCGGTCGATGTCCCTGCGGCCGCGGATTGGCTCCTTTGGAAACGAATCCTTGCGCTGCCCGGCTCGACTGTCGGCATTTCCCGTAATACATCCGCGCTGCATTTTCGCGCGCGTCGTCGCGACTTCGACCATCCCGCCGTCGCGGCTGTCCTGCAGCTCGTCGGGCGCGAGCGCTGGTGGCCACCCTCGGCGACGGTCGACCAGGGCGCCCACGAATCGCTGCAGGCCGCCATCGCTGGCGTCGCGTCCGATGGGTGGTGGACCGACCTGAACGACGCCGTCGCGACGGTCGTCGACCATCTTGCGCTCGAGGCTGCAAATCTTGCCGCACAACTCGCAAATGCGAAGGGTGAGATTGCGGAGTTGCGATCATCCCGATCGTGGCGAGTTACGCGACCACTTCGCGCACTTCGCCTACGCCGGGTTCAGGATATCCGCTGACCGAATGCCTTGCGAAGGGTGGGGAGGGATTGGTCCTGCTCGGACAGGGTGGGCGGTCGCACTGGCCAGTCCACCCCGAGCGTCGGGTCGTCCCAGGCAAACCCTCGACGACCTCCGGGTGAGTATTGGGCCGACACCTCATTGACATAGTCGCATTCACTGATGGCCTGAAACGCGTTCGCGAGACCCTCGGCGACAAATAGTCGGTCGCGAACACCTGGCGAGTCACCCAAAAGAAAACCCTCGGTTGTTCCAAAGGTCGGACTCGTTGGGCACACATCCGCCACGACGCAGAGCGCCGTGCCGTGCACGACATACAGCAGCTTGTCCCACGGTTCCGCGTGAAAACCGCGCAAAACCCCGGGCGCAGACCGCGAGTGATTGCTCTGGGCAAAACTGACGTCGCGCCCGATCGCCTCGCGCAGTTCCAAGAGCCGATACGACTCGCGAAAGAAACCGCGATTGTCTTTGTGCTCAGGAATTCGCACGACGAAAAGCCCCGCAATTGAGGTCGTCAGAACGGGCATGCGGAGATACTACTAGCTGGCGTTGGCCTGCTCGGAGCGGCCGTGTCGAATTATCCCGCCGCCGTACGTCGATCAGGTAAGAAACAGTGAGGATCCCATGACAGAGCACCCCGCGACGTACGACTTCGAGCAATCCGCCGTCATTCCCGCTGCGCCGAGCGACATCTACGAGGCGTGGATGTCGAGCGCCGGTCACACAGCGATGACGGGCGGCGAGGCCGTCGTTGATCCGCAGACCGGCGGCGAATTCACCGCGTGGGACGGTTACATCTGGGGACGCACGCTCGAGCTGGAGCCCGGCAGGCGCATCCTGCAGTCCTGGCGCACATCCAATTTCACAGACCGGGATGCTGATTCACACGTCGAGGTGCTCCTCGAAGCTGTCGACGCCGGGACGCTGGTGCGGTTGAGGCACAGTGATGTGCCCGTCGACCACCCGGGCTACGAGGATGGCGGGTGGCGTGACAACTACTTCGAGCCCATGGCGGCGTACTTCGAACGGCGCTAGGACGGCGAGCCCCAGTTTCTGCCACAATCCGATGGTGGCTTCCCTTCGACGTGGTGTGCGGACCGTTGTCGCGTCATTTTCTCGATCTCGCTTCTTCCGTCGTTTCGGGCCGTCGATCATGCCCGGACTCGAACGCGCGTGGGCGAAGATGTCGGGAGGAAGGTATCCGCTGAGCGGTGTGCTCGTCCCATCGCTGATCTTGCACACGACCGGCGCAAAGTCCGGGCTCGAGCGGGACAGTCCGCTCATGTACTGCCCGGAGCCCGGGGGAGCCATGCTCGTGACCGGCAGCAACTTTGCGCGTGACACGCATCCGGCCTGGACCTCGAACCTTGCTGCTCATCCCGACGCGGCGGTTACTGTGAAGGGCAGGCGGATCGCGGTGCACGCGGTGCGCATTGCCGACGACGAGCTCGATGCGACGTGGAGTTTTATCGAGCAGCAGTGGCCGGGATACCGCGGCTACGAGCGGTCATCCGGTCGCACCCTGCGGGTCTTCCGGTTGACGCCGCGATAGCCGGACACCGGACAGCGGTGGTCGTGGCAGGCTTGATCCAATGAGATACATCATCATCGGTGCCGGTGCAATCGGCGGAGCGCTAGGTGCGCGACTCGGCCAGCACAGTTCGGAACACCCTCCGCTTTTGATCGCTCGGGGGGAGCACGGCGCGGCGATTGCTCAGACCGGTCTGCGGCTCCGCACGCCGGACGAGGACACCCTGGTACCTGTCGATTCCGCAGCGGGCCCCGACGGCGTGGTGTTGCGCAGCGACGATGTCCTAGTCCTCGCGACAAAGACCCAGCAGGCCCAGCTCGCGCTTGAACAGTGGGTGGATGCCCCGGTTTTCGATCGTGAGGAACGACGTGTCGGAACGGCTGGTGAATTACTGCCGGTTCTGACCGCGTTGAACGGCGTCGAAAGCGAGCGGATCGCTCTGCGGCTGTTTTCGCGGGTGTTCGGGGTGTGCGTCTGGTTGCCCGCGGTCCATTTGGTGCCCGGCGAGGTCATCCTTCGCATCGCGCCAACCAGCGGCATGTTCATCGTGGGTCGCTATGGTGCCGCCCGGGATGCTGCCGACGAAAAACTGCTCGCCACGGTCGCCGCGGACTGGTCATCGAGTACGTTCACGGTCCACATCGTTGACGACGTCATGCGCTGGAAGTACAACAAGTTGCTGAGCAACCTGCACAACGCCGTTCAGGCACTGCTCGGAGCCCTCGACGATGACGGCGTCGCGATCGCGGAGCGGCTTCGCACCGAGGCTGAGGCGATCTATCGCGCGTCAGGAATCCAGTGGGCAAGCGAAGCCGAGGAGGCCGAGTGGCGCGGCGATGTCTTTCGGATCCGTCCGGTTCCGGGGACGCCAGAACAGCTCGGAGGATCATCCTGGCAGTCGCTGGCCCGCGGTGGCTCGATCGAATCCGACTATCTCAACGGTGAGATCGCGCTCATCGCCAGGTTGCACGGAATGACTGCGCCGCTCAACGAGGCCGTGCAGCAGCTCGCGCGCGAGGCCGCCGCGTCGGGTTCCGGTCTCGGATCACTGACGGCGGCGGCGCTGACGGAACTTCTCGGGTAGCTCATTTCGCGAGTGCCTCGTTGCGGATGAGTTCGAACACGGTCGGCTGCGGCGAGAGAGTAGCGACGGCGGCGGCCTTGCCCACAAACTCAGTCTCGGTAGCCTGGCGCAGCAGGAAGTCGGCGAGATCCGATCGCGACGTGAATCGGTGTGGAAGAAAATTCTCGCCGGTCGCATAGTCGGTCACGGCGCCGGTTGCGAATAGCCCAGATGGACGGATGATCGTCCAGTCGAGTCCGCTCGCGCGTACGAGCCTCTCCATGCGCAGCATGTCCGCATACAGGGTCTTGCCCATGGTGTTCTCGATGATGGGTTTGAGCACTCTCTCGAAAAAGAAGCCGCCGCCGGTGTCTCGACGTGCGAACTCCGGATCCGTTGCACTCGAACTGATACACGCGAGACGGATAATGCCGTGCGTCTTCATCGCCTCGATGATCGTCGCCATGCTGCGGGAGTACAGGGTGATCTCCTTTCGCCCGTACGGAACCCCGAGCGCCGACAGAACCACATCCTGACCCGCGACAACTGATAGGACGGCGGCTGGATCGAGCACGTCGCCCGCGATGACCCGCAGGTTGTCATGGCGGATCGGAAAGTCGTCGGGGTGCCTGGTCAGCGCTGTGACGGTATTCCCTGCCTCGAGAGCAGCCCCGACCAGCAGTCTGCCGGTCCCACCATTCGCTCCAAATACGGCTATATTCATCTCATTGTCCTTCTGGTTTCATAAATTACGGAACTCGTAATATATTGAAAGCATATTACAAAGGAATCGGGATGCCTACCAGGGAACGTCGTCGAATCACCGTCACGATCAAGGCCTCGCTGCGCGACCTCAGCAATCAGATCTCGCTGCTCAATCATCAGGTCGGCGCGCGAGTGGCCCTGAGGGACATCGATCTCGATTGCTTTGATTTCATTTCGCAGGTCGGGCCGATTTCTCCCGGGGCGCTCGCGCGGCGGTCGGGCGTGCATCCGGCGACGGTCACCGGGATCGTCGATCGCCTCGAGAAGAATGGCTGGATCGCGCGCGAGCAGGATCCGTCCGACCGCCGCGGAACCCTGCTCCGCGCCCTGCCGGATCGGACCGGCGAGCTGTTTCAGCTCTACTCGGGTATGAATGCGGGGATGGATGAGCTGTGTGCCGGGTTCGACGAGACCCAGCTCGAGGTCATCGCCGACTTCCTGACCAAGGCGGCCGCCGCCGCGAGCACAGCGACGGATGATCTCGCCGCGAGCTAGTCGCGCTGGCACACATTTGCGCCCGTTGGGCACAAGCATGCCCGCGCGCCGGGGAACACTCGTGCCGAACGGGCACACACGCAACTAGAGGTTCGGCAGCCACCCGATCGCGGGCGCGATGTGCTCGGCTACGGTCTGCAGCAGGTGCGTGTTGTACGCGACGCCCAGCTGGTTCGGCACGGTCAGCAGAACAGTGTCGGCCTCGCGGACCGCAGCATCCTGAGTGAGCTCCGCGACAATCTGATCGGGCTCACCGATGTAGCTCTTGCCGAATCGGGCGATCGTGGTGGCGTCGAGGTAGCCGACCTGATCCTGCTGCTCGTCGGACCCACGAGCACCGAAGTAGGCGCGATCCTCGTCGGTCGTGATCGGCAGGATGCTGCGGCTCACCGATACGCGCGGCTCGCGCTCCCAGCCTGCGGCAGTCCAGGCTTCGCGGAACTGCGCAATCTGCTCGGCCTGCAGGTCACCGAACGGCACGCCGGTGTCTTCGGTCAGCAGGGTAGAGCTCATGAGGTTCATGCCCTGCTCAGCGGTCCAGACTCCGGTCGCGCGGGAGCCGGCGCCCCACCAGATCCGTTCGGCGAGGCCGGGGGACTGCGGCATCACCGGAAGCGCTGCCGACGATCCGGTCATCTGCGGGTTGCCCTGGGCGACGCCCGCACCCTGAATGGCCGCCAGAAACAGTTCGGTGTGGGCGCGAGCGAGGTCCGCGTCATCCATGCCCTCGGGCGGCACGAAACCAAACGACTCGGATCCCCGCAGGGCGCTCTCAGGTGATCCTCGACTCACGCCGAGCTGAAGTCGTCCGGAACTGATCAAGTCGGCGGCCGCTGCCTCCTCGGCCATATAGAGCGGATTCTCGTAGCGCATGTCAATGACGCCGGTTCCGATCTCGATGCGACTCGTGCGTGCAGCAATTGCGGACAGGAGAGGAAATGGCGAAGCAAGCTGCCTGGCGAAGTGGTGGACGCGAAAGAACGCGCCATCGAGCCCCAGATCCTCCGCAGCGACCGCGAGGTCGATGGACTGAAGCAGCGCATCCTGAGCCGTCTGGGTCTGGGATCCGGGCACGGGCTGCCAGTGGCCGAACGACAGGAATCCGATCTTCTTCTTCACGCCTTTTCTAACCTCCTGAACCGTTGTCGATATTCCGGTCAATGCAAATGCACAAACTCGTCCCAGGCGCGCCGCCGGTCAGAGCGAGAGTCGTTCTCGACCCGATCCGGGCTGTCGAAGATGAGACTGGCACGCCCAGTCTCGTCGTGCTGAGGCCACGCGATTTTCACCGAACCGTCGATCGCGAATCGAAGCCAGTAATCCTGCATGCGCCGACTGACCGCGGCGAGCGCCCGGGATCCGCCCAGTAGCGTCGTGAGCCGACCGACCGGCGTTCTGGCGCGATCGAAGACGGTCAGCAAATCGGCACCGTGGGTGGCATCGATGCCGAGCAGGCGCAGCAGCCGAGGCGCGAAGTCGAGCCGGTACATCCACGTCGGTGCCACCGCAGAGTGCCCGACCGCAATCTGATAGGTCGGCAGCCAGAAGGCGAAGTCGCCGCCGAAGTCGAGACGCCCGCGACGCTTCGGAAGCCGATATACCGCGCGCAGCTGCCGCGCGGCCTCGAGGGACGAGCCGGAGAGCAGCCCCTCGATGCGCGATTCTGAGGTGGCCAGGATGAATCTCCGCCCGAAAAACACCGAGCCCTCTCGGCCATTGCTGCCGATGATCAGGGGCACGGGATGCCCGCGGCCGGCGCGCAGCGCCTCGACCGGATGCTCGGGCAGATACTTGTCGTCGATGACCGGGCTGAAGGCCTGGTCGCCCGGATATTCGTCCGGTATGCGCATGAAGAGAAGGCGCGCCGCGGTCACCAGCGACTCAGTGCTGGCCGTTCGTAGTGTCTCGGCCTCGGCACCTGGCGTCACGCCGAGAATCTCCATGAACTCCCGCGCCCACGCCCTGGTGAGGTCTGGTCGATACACCGCGTTGCTCGGTGGGCTCTGCGCGATGGCCCGGGCAAACAGTCCGCGGGCCGCGGGCAGCACGAGAAGCGTTGTGACCGCGTTCGCTCCCGAGCTTTCGCCATAGACGGTCACGTTTGCGGGATCTCCGCCGAACGCCGCGATGTTGTCTCGGACCCACTCCAGTGCGGCCACCTGGTCGCGCAGCCCGAGATTGTTATCGAAGCCGTACTCACCGAAATCCAGATAGCCGAAGGCGCCCAGGCGGTAGTTGAGGGTGACATGCACGACACCCCGTCGCACAAAGTTGACACCGCGAAACGCGGAATCCCGCGGAGACCCGACGCTGTATGCGCCGCCATGGATATAGACCATGACGGGGAGACCGGTCGCGCTCTCGCCCGGAGCGTTCACGTTGAGGGTCAGGCAGTCTTCGCTCGTGGGTGTCGCTGACCCTGTGCTGGAAAACGGCCCCTTGCGATCCTGGGCTGCCGACGCTCCGAACTCGGACGCGTCCAGAACCTCTGTCCACGGCTCAGCGGCCCGTGGTGCGCAAAAGCGCAGGTCGCCGACCGGGGGAGCGGCGAAGGGAATGCCCCGCCATGTGCGCACGTCCCCGTCGCGAATTCCGCGGACAACACCGTTCGTCGTCGAGATCTCGAGCGCGCTGGGCATGCACAGAGCCTAGGCGCGAGCCTGGAGAGTTGGCTCTAGGTAGCCGGGCGGAATGCCGAGCCGGGATGCTCCTCGCGCAGCCGCGGAGTCGGTGTCCCGGTGAGCATTTCCCGCAGTGTTCCCGTGCGCGGATGCTGTGGAATCGCGCCCCGCTGCCGCAGCAGGGGCATGACCGAGTCGATGAACTCACGATAGGTGGAGAGACTTCCGAACGTGTGCTCAATCAGGAATCCGTCAACATCGGTGACCCGGGCGATGCGCTCGATCTCGTCCGCCACCTGCTCCGGTGTCCCGGTCACCTTGGTGCCGCCGAGAGTCTCCGCGAGCGCGTCGAGTACATCGCCGACGGTCATCCCGGAATTTTGGTACATCGCCAGCGTCGTCTGGCCGACCTCGGTGGTGAGCTCGTCGAGAGACGTGTCGGGATCGAGCCCCAGCAGGTTGATGCCGCTCCAGCCGAGGAAGAGGGCCGCCATGGCGTCCCGACTCGGGGCCGCCGTCAGCGAGGAGCGCAGTGCGCCCGCTTCCGCATCCGTCTCTGCAACGACGACGGAGATGCTGTTGATGATCTTCACGGAGTCGCCCGGGCGGCCGCGTCGTTCGACCTCGTCCCGAATTGTGCGCACCAGCGTCGCGGCCTTGTCCAGGTCGCGCTCCTGGATGAAGAAACACTCGGCGATTCTGGAGGCGAACTCGACTCCGCGTGCGGATGCGCCGGCCTGAAACAGGGTCGGCGTGCGCTGCGGCGACGGGCTGACCGGGAAATAGCCGTCGAGCGAATAGAAGTCGCCGTCGTGCGTGATCCGGTGCACCTTGCTCAGGTCGGTGAAGACGCGTGCCTGCTTGTCGACGATGAACGGGTCCTCCGACCATCCGCCTTCCCACAGCTTCAGGGTCAGGTCGAGGAATTCCTCCGCGCGGTCGTAGCGACGGTCATGTGGGGTGACGTCTCCGACCCCAAGAAGCTTGACGAGAGCGGTCTGCATGTCCGAGGTGACGACGTTCCAGCCAATTCGGCCCTTGGTGAGGTGGTCGAGTGAGGCGAAGCGGCGGGCGAGAAGATAGGGCTGTTCGGAAGTCGTGGATGCCGTAACAACGAATCCGAGGCGATCGACGGTTGCCGCAAGACCACTGACGAGCGTGAGCGGATCGTGCACCGGAAACTGCACGGCTTCGCGCACGACGACGTCCGGAATCGTGTCCTCGTGCATCGGGTAGGCGAGGGCGTCGGCGAAGAACAGAAAGTCGAAGCCCGCGGAATCCAGCTCGCGGGCAAGCTCCTGCCAGTATTCGAGCGTGGCAAATCCCGCGGGGTTACTCCGCTCGTGCGGCCACGCGTTGCTGATGAAGCTCGGGGTAAATTCCTCGAACGCGCCGAGAATGAGTTGCTTATCGATGCGCGCCAGCCTAGTAGTTTCGCGCGGCTACCCCTTGAAGGCGGAACCGAAGACCGCGGGCATCCGTAACCACGACGGTTTCTTCGCGTAGTTAACGAGCAGCCTTCCCGTTGTCGCCGCCGACCGCGCCGTCACGAACCACGGCGGCTTGGGGAACATCGCTGCTTCGCCGCCGGCAAACGAACGCGGGAATGGCCGGAACGGGCCGTAGGCGACGGTTCGCTCGGCCCCGTCGATGAGAAGTGCGTTGTGAACGACACCGATGCCGCTCTGCACGTCGGCCAGCGTGGCCCCCGGGTAGCCGCCCCACGGTGCCCCGGGGGTGAGGTATCCGAATGCGGTCCAGGTGTTGATGGCGATCGTGCCATAGCGCAGCTTCGCGATCTGCTCCATGAACGCGGCGCCAAGCTTCTTCCGAGTCGATGGGTCGATGAGCACATTGGCGCCGAGAGTGCCCAGGAAGTCGCTGTTGACCGTTTTGACGGCCCTGGCCAGGAAGTCGATGCCGGCGCCCGGCAAGTCGACGACTCCGAGGACGGGGGAGAAGTACTCCGTCGTCTGCAGGGTGGATGCGTCATCATCCGCGGCAATGTCGACGAGGAGCCTGGTGTTGCTCGCGCGCCGCTCCGAGTTCGGGTACGCCTTCGCGGCCGCGCTCACGCGGTCGTCGCTGCCGGGGTACCAGGCCGGTCGCACCGGCGCGCGGTCGAGCGCAGCGCGCAGCTCCACGACAAAAGCGTCCCTCTGCTCCCAGTCGCTCGAGAGCACCACAATCTGGCCCGCGATGCAGTTGTATCCACCGTTGTGGAGACGCTGCGTGGCGACATGTTCTGCCTGGAAGGTCAGGTCGGCCTTCGACCACTTGCCGGGCACGACAATGATCGGCGAGACGCCACCGAGTTCGCTCGTGATGGGTTTCTTCAGCAGGGGTGTACCCGCTTTCCTGCGATCGCGTCCGGCCTCGCCCGCGCCCCAGACGACGACGTCGTGCGTCGCCGCGCTCCCCGTGATGTGCACGTGCGAGATCCCGGCGTGGTGTGCGAGATAGCTTCCGACCTCGCCGCCGCCCTGGACGATTTCGAGTAGTCCGGCGTCGATCAGTGGGGCGAGCGCCGCGCGGTAGGCGGGCTCCATCCCGGCCAGAACCGGATTGAGCTTGAGCACCGAGATCCGGTTGTTCGCAAAGATCTCGTAGAACACATCGAGCGGCGGAATCGAGGTGACGTTGCCGGCTCCGAGTACCAAACCGACGCCGTCGGTCCTGGTCGGATCGAGTTCGCCGAGTCCCGCCTGCGTACTCGCGGTTTCTGCGCTGACTCCGGGCGGCATCCAGACCTCGGTGCGAAAGCCGTTGAACAGGATGGACTCCTGCGCGGAGCTGGGAAGCACCCTGATGCTCACCCGGTTTCCGGGCGCCTGGCCGAACTTCTTACCCTGCAGCGGGTTCTTGCCCTCGCTGATCGCCGTGAGAGTCTCGCGGAGCATCGCGAGCGCCGCCAGTACCGCGTACGGGCCCGAGAGCCATTCCTCGCCGACATAACGAGAGTCGGCGTCGAGACCCTTGATCCGGGCTGCCGCATCCACCCAGTCGGCCGCCGCGTCGGCGACCGTTGCGTGCACGCGACCAAGGAGGGTGGCGCGATCCGCGACCGACATCGCCGCAAAGGCCTTCTCATTGCCAGCGAGCGTCGCGACGATGTCGTCGAGCCGCTTCTTCGAGTCGGCGTCGAGAGCGGCATTCGCGCCCGGCGCGGTTGCCGAGGGAGCCTTGGGGTCCGTGATCGTCATGGGATCTCCTTTGATCGTCCCTTCATTGTCGCGCAGAACCCGATCCGCGTCGCACTGCTGCACTTCGTTGACCGTGTGGCCCCTCCAACCACCGCGCGGTCAACAAACTGCAGCAGTGCTCACCGAGTTGTGGGGGAATGTCGGGGGCGCCTTGTAAGGTACGTATACGTAGTAAGTCGATTGAGTAAACGACAAGAGGGGGAACACCATGGCGCAGTCGAGCGGGGGCGGCTTCGGCTACACGTTGCTGCATACGGCGCAGGAGTGGCGCACCGAGGCGGGAGCGGTCCTCGCGCCGCACGAGCTCACGGTTCCGCAGTTCCTGCTGATGATGGCGCTGTACCGCCAGCATCGCCACGACTGGCCGTCGCTGACCCAGGCCGAAGTTGCACTGCGGCTGGGGATGGATGCCAACACCACGTCCCAGATCGCTCGAGGGCTCGAGACCCGCGGCCTGGTTCTCCGTTCGCCGCATCCCGTCGACGCTCGCGCCCGGGCGCTCACGCTCACGGCGGCGGGGGTCGATCGCGCGAGCGCAGCTTCGGCGTCCGCGCGTGCGTTCAACGACCTGTTCTTTTCCGTGTTAACCGCCCAGCAGCAGGACCTGTTTGGCACTTTCCTCGAATCCCTTACGACAGCATCGGAGAAACGATCGTGACCCAGTTCACCATCACCCCGGAGGGACCCTTCTCACTGGAGGCTGCCTCGCACTTCGGCTTCGGGCCCAACACCGGCAGGCCCACCTACGCGGATGCCCAGATGAAACTCGCCTTCGTCACAGACGATTTTCGAAACCACGCGTTCGTCGCGCTTAACCAGCGCGAGAAAGGGGACATCAGCGGCACCATCGAGAGCGACGCCGGCATCGAGATCGTGGTGACGCAGGTGCGCCGCATCCTGTCTCTCAATGCGTCGGGGACAGAGTGGGCCGCCGTCGGCGAGAAGGATCCGGTGCTCGGCGCGATGCAGCGCGAGCACCCGGGGCTCCGACCGGTGTCGTTTCACTCGCCCTACGAGGCCGCGGCGTGGTCGATCATCAGCGCGCGGCGCCAGCGAGCCCAGGGAACGATAGTTCGGAACCGGATCGCGGAACAGCTCGGCCGGGTCTACGGCGAGGATGCCGATCGACTGTTCGCCTTCCCAACGCCGGAACGACTGCTGGAGCTCGAATACGTCCAGGGCCTCGAGGCAACGAAGGTGGAGCGGCTGCACGCCGTCGCGCGCGCCGCGCTCGATGGAGAGCTCGACGCCGACCTCCTCCTGGGCATGCCGACCGAGAAGGCGATGGAACATCTGCTGAAGCTGCCGGGGATCGGGCCAACCTATGGCACGCTCATCCTGCTTCGTGGCACGGGCTCGGTGGACGCCATGACCGGTGTCGAACCGCGCCTGCCCACCTACCTCGCTCACTTCTATGGGCTCGGCGACGAAGCGACGCCGGACCAGATCGCGGCAATCATGGAGGGGAGGTAGGTGTTCCGGACCTGGTCGTCTGTGCTCACTCGCGTCAGCGGCGACCGCCTCGGCCTGCCGCTTCCGCCTCGTCCGGATTTTGGTCGCAGACTGCGCAGGTAACATCGCTAGCACCTCGACCTAAGGACCTGCCACGCCCTCGATTCCCGTCATCCTGAGTACCTGGTCGGTTGACCCGGTCACGTGCGTCGTCGCGCTCGTCCTCGCGATCGTCTACGGAGCCGGCGTCGTGGTCGTTCGGCGCAAGGGCGAACGCTGGTCGGGATGGCTCGTCGCCGCGTTCTATCTGCTCGGCATCGGTTCTTTTCTGGCGGTCGACTTCGGCTTCCTCGGCGTGTACAGCCACGATCTGCGCTGGGCGTTCAGCACGCGAACGGCACTGCTGCTCTTCGTGACGCCGGCCCTGCTTGCGCTTGGGCGTCCGGTGACGCTTGCCCGAAAGGCACTGGGGCAGCACGGGGTGGGTCGGATCGACCGGTTCATGGAGACCCGGGTCATCAAGTTCCTGGGCAACGCGGTCGTCGAGCCATTCGTGACCGTGTTGATCTTCGCGGTATTCCTCACCCCGATAGCCGGAGCCTTGCGTCTCAGTCCGTTCGGACAGGCCGGGGTCACCATCCTGATCCCAGCGATCGGCCTCCTGCTCGTGCTACCGCTCATCGAGTACTCGGCGCGTCGCACGGCGTTCTTCGTCACGGTCGAGTTCCTCCTCGCATTCGTCGCCCTCATTATTGACGCGATTCCGGGCATCCTCGTGCGACTCAGCGGAACCGTACTCGACGGACTCGGAATGGTTGCCGGCGTGCATCCGGCCTGGTTCCCGCATCCTCTGCGTGACCAACAGTTGTCGGGCGACCTGCTCTGGTTCATTGCCGAACTGGCGGATGTGCCGGTGCTGATCATCCTGTTCGTTCGCTGGACGCGCGTGGATCGCAAGGAGGCGAAATCTTACGACGACCTGAGCGATGACGAGATGGATGCGTTGACCCAGGAACACCTGCGCCAGCGTCGCGACTAAAACTCCACGAGAGGTCGCATTCGACCCCTCGTGGGCCGGTTTAAGGGTCGAATGCGACCTCGCACGGAGTTTGCTACTCGACGCGGATGCCGAGCAGGCCGGCGAGGACGGGCGCGAACTCGGCCAGCTGGGTCTCGTTCAGGATCGTCCCGCGCATCCCCTCGATGCCGACCACTCGCGAGAACGAGGTATCGCGGAGGTCGACGTCGATGCAGGTCGCACGGGTGAGGTCGAGCGTGTCGATCCGGCAGTTGCGGATGGCCACCCTCGTGCCGGAGAAGCCGGCCAGGTCCAATTCGGTGATCTGCGCTCCCTCGATCAGGACATCGGTCAGCTTTGCGCCGCGAAGGTTCAGGAAGTCGATCTTGCCTCCCTGGAGCTGCACGGACTCGAGCGAGGAGTCGAATAACTCGGCGGACCCCCAGCGGGGAGATTCGATCAGTACCCGCCGCCAGGTTGATCGTGCCGCGACCAGGGAGGTGGCGAAGGATGACCGGACCACCGTGTCCACGAACCGTGCGCCGCGCAGCCCGGTCTCCGTTAGCGTCACCGCGTCGAGGACGCACTCCATCAACGAGACGCCGGCCAGATCGACACCCGTGAGGTCGCCGCCCGCGTAGCTTTCGCCCTCGCGACTCTCGTGCGGCTCGAGCGTTTGCACGTCGCCATCCACTAGTCCGGTCGGCTCGCTGAAGCTGATTCGGGGAGCGGGGGACGGGTTCGGTTTGGCCACGCTGCTAAGGGTGTCTCAGCGGCAATCGAGAGTCAAACCATGGGTTTGCTAAGTCACAGTAACTTAGGTCACAATAGACGGCATGGTCGTTGAGATCTTCGTTCTGAGCATCCTGCGTGCGGGCCCCGTCCATGGGTACGAGCTGAAGCGTCGAGTGCAGCGACCGTCCCTCACCCCGCTCAGCAACAATTCGCTGTACCCGATGTTGCGTCGATTTGAGTCCGATGGACTCGTCACCAAGACCGTTGAGGAACAGGACGGGAAACCGTCGCGCAAGGTCTATGCCATCACGGATGCCGGGCGTGATCGACTCCGCGCTCTGCTCTGTTCTCTACCGCCAGAGCTGGCGACCAGCGACGAGGAATTTCTGGTGCGCGTGAGCTTCTTTCCCGAAATTCCGATACCGGCGCGGCGCGCAATTCTCGCGGCGCGTTCCGCGGTTCTCGAGGCCGCATCCGCGCAGGTCGGAGAACTCCTCGAGGAGAGCGCAAAGTCGCCCGGACGAGAGTGGCGAAACCTTGCGATGCAGCGCGTGCTCGAGACGACTAACACTGAACGCGAGTGGATCACCGAAATCGCAAAAAGAGCGGAAACCACATGACCCAGGTAGCAGTAGCCACACCCATCGGCGCAATCGCACGATACGGGCTGCTGGTTGGCCCGCTGCTGAGCATGATCGATTCGAGCATCGTGAACGTCGCAGTGCCTTCGATCGCGCGGGACTTCGGCACCAATGGCAACGCTGTTGATCTGAGCCAGATCCAGTGGGTGGTGAGCGGCTACCTGTTGGCGCTCGGAGTTTCGCTCGCGGCGACGGCATACCTGGCAAAGCGATTCGGCGTGCTGCCGGTCTACATGGTCAGCATGGTGTTGTTCGTACTTTCGTCCGCAGCCTGCGCATTCGCCGGCAACGTCGACTGGCTCATCGCCTTCCGTG
>Ga0193728_1000658_pt1 | contig 16961 bp, 14 predicted proteins | sample U1c1metaG_FD_143037 | JGI IMG/M metagenome (GOLD analysis project Ga0193728, IMG submission 143037) | Soil microbial communities from a riparian zone of the East river system, Colorado, United States - U1c1 | ecosystem: Environmental > Terrestrial > Soil > Riparian zone | place: USA: East River...
AACCCGAGCGAGCCGGGCACGAGCAGGAACACCGCCGGCACCTGCACGACCTGGGCGGGCCGATCTTTCCAGCGCGCGTACAGGTTGCTGACCACGCCGAGCGCGAACGCTCCGACGACGACGCCCATCTGCGAGCCGAGCCACGCGGTGCCGGCGCGGCTGCCGACGTAACCGATCACGCACGCGGCGACGATCCAACCGAGCTGCTTCCACGCCGCTTGGACGACGACCGCGACGCCGAGCGAGCTGGTCGCGAGCGCGACCCAGCGCGTCCACTCGGGCAGCGGCACCGGCGCGTTACCCTGCACGTGGACGAGCGCGTGCGCGACCTGTTCGCCGAGCGCGACGCCGACGACAAGCTCGAGCAGCACGATGATCGCCGCGACCAGCCGCGCCGTGCCCGACATCAAGTTGCGGGTCGCGAGCTCGGTCATCGCGACCGTGAGCGACATCCCCGGCAACAAGATGATCAGCGCGGCGACCGTCACGAGCGACGGATCGATCACCGGCCACAGCGACGAGCCGACCGACGCCGCGAACGAGGCGAACGCGGCGGCGACGAGCTCGAGCACGCGCGCCTGATCGATCGAGCGCGCGAGGTATTGCGCGAGCAGGCCGAGCACGAGGCCGATCGCACCCGCGGCTGCGACATCCTCGAGCCCGCCGCCGAAGAACACCGCGAGCGAGGCCGCGGTGACGCCGCCCATCAACGTTCCGGTCGGCCGATCGAACTGCGAGGGTGCCTTGGTGATCTGGCCGAGCTTCACCACGCCATCGGCGGGCGTCAGGCGATGCGCGGAGACGTCCTCGGCGAGCTGATCGATGAGCTCGAGCTTGCCCATGTCGAGCTCGCCGGCATCGACGCGCATCATCCGCGTCTTCAGCTCGGTCGGCCGGCCGAAGCTCATGATGATCGTGGTCGGGGTCGAGAACAGCTCGGCCTCGAGCCCGAGCCGGTCGCAGCAATTCGTCAGGCCCTGCTCGAGGCGGTGCGCCGGGGTGCCGTAGCGGTGGAGCGCCCGGCCCAACGCGAGCACGAATCCGATCGCCGCCTCGTCATCGGAGGACACCGCGGCATCCTCGCACGAGGCCTGGCGGACGCCGAAAACACGAACGCCCGGGCGGCAACCCAGGCGTCCTTGCGGTCTTTCGACCCTAAACCAACTAATTTAGTGTAGTGCGATTCGGGGCTTATCAGTAACCGAGCCGCTGTACGCGAGTGCAGCAACACCCGCGCAGCCGGCGATCAAGCAACCCCTGGGCCAACCGCTCGGGCATTCTCGCAATCGCTTGTTTTCTAACGCCTCCCGTGTTACCGAGTGCTTCGAATCCCGCTTCACGCGAGCCCGACTTACGACATCCATGTCGCGGCGCTCCGGAGCATCCGCAACGAATTGCAGAGCGACTAAATGCAAAACATGTTGGTGGTGAACGCCGAGGGCCCCGAGACCCGTGTTGGGGTCATCGAAGAAGGCGCTCTGGCCGAGTTTTTTGTCGAGCGTAAACGCGACCGTGGCATGGTCGGCAACATCTACCGCGGCAAGGTCACGCGCGTGTTGCCCGGCATGCAGGCGGCCTTCGTGGACCTCGGCTCGAAGGTGGAGCGCGCGGCGTTCCTCTATGTCGCCGATATCCTCGGCGGCGATTCCGCGAAGCTGTTCGAGGACAGCGAGACGGACGACAGCGGCGATGAATCGCCCGAGGGCGCGGCGTCGCGAATCGCGCGGTCGCGCAAGCAACTCGCGAACCGCAAGATCGAAGATCTGATCAAGCCCGGCCAGAACGTGCTGTGTCAGGTCACCAAAGATCCGATCGGCCTCAAGGGCGCGCGCGTGACGGGTTACCTGTCGCTGCCCGGGCGCTACTCGGTGTTCATGCCGCACGTCGCGCAGATCGGCGTCTCGAAGCGGATCGGCTCCGACAAGGAGCGCCGCCGCTTGCGCGACATCGTCAACGAGGCGCGGCCCAAGGGCACGGGCTTCATCGTGCGCACCGCGGCGGAAGACGCCAACGATCAGGAGATGCGCGACGACGTCGACTTCCTCGCGCGCCTGTGGGGCGAGATCGAGCGCCGCGAAGAAGGCATGAACGGGCCGGGCCTCGTCTACGCCGACTTCGACCTCGCGCTGCGCTGCGTGCGCGACCTCATGCGCGAGGACACCAGCGAGATCGTCATCGACGACGACGAGGAGTACGAGCGCGTCCGCAAGTTCACGCAGGCGTTCCTGCCGCGCTTCACCGAGCGCGTGAAGCGCTACGACCATCGCCGCCCGATCTTCGACCACTATCACATCGAGCCCGCGCTCCGTCTCGCGGTCGCCCGCAAGGTACCGCTGCGCAGCGGTGGCTCGCTCGTGATCGATCAGGGCGAAGCGCTCACCGCGATCGACATCAACACCGGCTCGTTCACGAACACCGGCTCGGGCAACCTCGAGGACACGGTCACCGCGAACAACCTCGAGGCCTGCGAAGAGGTCGCCCGTCAACTCCGGCTGCGCAACATCGGCGGCATCATCGTCGTCGACTTTGTCGACATGGACAAAGAGGGCAACCGCCGCAAGGTGTGGGACGCGTTCCAGAAGGCGCTGTCGCGCGACCGCGCCCGCACGAACGTCACGAAGATCAGCGAGCTCGGCCTCGTCGAGATGACGCGCAAACGCACCCGCGAGTCGCTGGTCCAGTTGCTGACCGAGCCGTGCCCGACGTGTGAGGGCTCGGGCGTCGTGAAGTCGGTGACGACGGTCGCGTACGAGATCCTGCGCGAGGTCCGCCGCAGCGGCATGACGGTCGAGAACGACAAGATCGAGCTCGAGTGCGCGCCGCGCGTCGCAGAGATCCTGCAGCGCCAGGAGCGCGACTATCTCGACTCGCTCGAGAAGCGGTTCCAGAAATCGATCATCGTCGTCGGCCAGAAGGGCTGGAAGCCCGATCAGTTCCGAGTCGCCGGCAAGATGTCGACGGAGATCGCGGCCCAGGCTGCAGCCGAAGCCGCGCCGCTCGCTCCGCGCTACACGCCCGGCCCCGGCGGCGATCGCCCGCGTGGCGAGCGCGGTGGTGGCGGCGGCGGCGCCGGTGGGAGCCGGCGGCGCCGGCGCGGCGGGCGTGGTCGCGACCGAGCCAGCGCGTGACGTTCGGCGCGAAGCTCTCGCTGGCAGTCGGGATCCTCGCGTTCGGAAGTGCGATCGTTGTCGTCGCGACGGGCGGAGAGCGCTTGCTCGCGGTGCTCCTCGCGCTCGTCGGCGGCGGTGCGTTGTCTGGGTTCCTGAAGGCGCGCGGCGAACAGCCGAAAGCGCCCGACGACGAACCCTAGAAATCGCCTAGCCGCGCAGCTCGCGCATCGCTTCGGTCATGATCATCGTGGCGAGCGCGTCGTACGTGCACATGATCACCGCGATCTGCATCGGGTGCTCGACGAGGAATTCGTGGATCGTCGCGAGCGCGGTGTCGGCGGCCTCGCGTAGCGGGTAGCCGTAGACGCCGGTCGCGATGCCCGGAAACGCGATCGAGCACAGCTCGTGGCTTCGCGCGAGCTCCATGCAGCGCCGGTAGCACGACGCGAGCTTGCCGCGCTCGCCCTTGTCGCCGCCGTTCCACCTCGGGCCGACCGTGTGGATCACGTGCTTCGCGGGCAGCTGGTAGCCCTTCGTGATCTTCGCGTTGCCGACTGCGCAACCGTCGAGCATGCGGCACTCGGCGAGCAGCTCCTTGCCGGCCGCGCGGTGGATCGCGCCATCGACCCCGCCACCGCCGAGCAGGCTGGTGTTCGCGGCGTTGACGATCGCGTCGACCTCGAGCTCGGTGATGTCGGCCTCGTGGATCGTGATCTGGTCCCACGTGCTCATGGTGTCATTGTAACACTATAGGCACGTGCGTGCCAGCTGCGGTATCGTGCGCGCGTGCAGCACCGGATCTCGATCGCGCGCGAGCAGTACAAGTTCTCGTGCGCCCACATGACGGTGTTCCCCGATGGCACCAAAGAGCGCCTGCACGGGCACAACTACACGATCGCGGCCGCGCTCGAGGTCAGCTCGATCGAGCTCGCGAAGATGATCCCGTTCGCGCCGCTGAAAGCCGCGCTGAGAGAGCTGTGTGCCGCGTGGAAGGAGCACGTGCTGCTCGCCGCGCACAACCCGCACTTCACGATCGTGCGCGACAACGACACCGAGCTCGAGTTCGCGCTGTGCGGCGAGCGCTACGTGATGCCGCGCGGCGATGCGTTGCTGGTGCCGGTCGACAACATCTCCGTCGAGGCGCTCGCCGCGCACGTCGCCCAGCTGCTCGTGACGAAGCTCGCCACGCCGACCGTGCTCGCGATCGAAGTGACGATCGAGGAGAGCCCCGGCCAGGGCGCGAGCTGCCGGCGCGAGCTGCGTTAGTCCGACCGGCATTCGTCTATTCGCGTCCAGCACTCGGACGGCTCGGACACGAGGCGACGCGAGATCGCGCGCTTATCGCGGGCACACAAAGTGCTGCGGGAGTTTCGCTGGAGACTCTACAATGCCCACGGACGACGACGACATGCCCGCCTACCTCACGCGCCGCGAGCTCGAGGAAGTCCTCGATCAAAAGCTCGATCAAAAGTTCGCTGAATTCCGCAGCGAGCTGAATCAGGACAGAGCCGAGTTGCGCCGCGAGATAGCGGACGACACGCACGCGGCGATCCGCGTCAGCAGCGAAGAAACTCGCCGTCTGATCGCAGACGACACGCACGCGGCGATCCGCGTCAGCAGCGAAGAAACTCGCCGTCTCATTGCAGACGACACGCAAGCAGCGATCCGCGTCAGCAGCGAAGAGACTCGCCGTCTCATCGCAGACGACACGCAAGCAGCGATCCGCGTGATCAGTGAAGAAAATCGCGCTTGGTTCCGCGCGATCGACGACCAGTATAAAGATCTGCCCGGCCGGGTCCGAAAGCTCGAAGAGGCGGTGTTTCCACCGCCTCCCCCAGCTCGTCGCAAAAAGTCGGGCTAGCGGCGCAGCGCGAGGCGCGCGAGCACGAGGCAGACGACCGCGTTGAAGCCGAGCCACAACGACGCCGTGAGCGGCGCGTAGTGGAGCATCGTCAGCGGCGCCACCGCGAAGAACGCGAGGTGTGCGGCGACGCCGATCGCGAGGCCGGCGAGTGCGGGCCGCAGCTTCGGCATGCCGTAGCCGATCGCGAGTGCGGCGAGCGGCAGCGCAGCGCTGAAGAACAGCGCGTTACCGTGGCCGCTCACGCCGAGGAGCGACAGGTCCCACGACGGCAGGCCGTGGGTCAGCGCGTGGAAGATCGGAGCCGACGACAGCGCGGGCGCGATGTACGGCAGGAAGAACAGGCCCGAGGCGCCGACGCCGACACCCGCGAGGTAGCCAAGGCCGAGCTTCTTGCGGCGCGCCGACGCGGCGATGCCGGCGGCGAGCAGAAGGCCGAGGCCGAACTGGAACCCGCCCGATTCGCCGCGGGCTTTCTTGATCGCCGCGGGCGCGTCGATGATGCCGGCGCCGTACTTCTCGGCCGAGTACGACTGGTTCGCCGGCTTGCGCGCGCTCGCCTTCAGGATCGCTTCGACCTGGGCGGGGTTCGTGACGCCTTCACCGACGACGAGCGCCGCGACGCCGGCCGCGTGCGGCGACGCCATCGAGGTGCCCATGTACGTGAAGTAGCCGTCCTTCGTCGGGTCGCCGATCACGATCGTGTTCTGGAGGACGCCGTCGGGCATGCCGTCGCCATTCTGATCGACGCGGGTGTTGCCGCCCGGCGCTGCGATGTCGATGTCCTTGCCGTAGTTCGAGTAGAACGTGACGCTCTCGTCGAACTGCGTGGCCGACACGGCGACCGCGCCGGGATATGCGGCCGGATAACCGACCTTGCCGCGGCTCTCGTTGCCGGCGGCGCAGATCACGGTGACGCCCTTGTCGAAGGCGTACTTGACGGCCTTCTTCAGCACCGTCGACGGGAACGCACCGCCGAGCGACATGTTGATGACCTTCGCGTTGTGATCCGCGGCGTAGCGAATCGCGTCCGCAATGCCAGCGACCGAGCCCGAGCCGCCCGCCGACAGCACCTTGAGCGGCATGATCTTGACGTCGAGCGCGACGCCGGCGACGCCGATGCCGTTGTTCGTCGCCTGCGCGATCGTGCCGGTGACGTGCGAGCCGTGGCCGTGGTCGTCGTTCGCGTGGGTGGTGTTGCTGACGAAGTCGTACGGGTCGACGAACGTCAGGCCCTTGAGATCCGGCAGCTGGTGGAACTTCTTGTAGTCCTCGTACGCGACGCCGGTGTCGAGCACCGCGACGATCACGCCGTGACCGTCGGCGAGCTTCCACGCCTCGGGCATGCCGATCTGGCGAAGGTGCCACTGATACTTGTAGTCGGGGTCGTTCGGGAAGCCCGGCTGGGTCGCCGGCGTTTCGGTAACCTCGGCGACCTCGCTCGGATCGAGCTGCATGAACGAGTCGGGCTCCGCGATCTCGACCAGCGGGTTCGCCTGGAGCGCCGCGACGATCGCGGCCTCGTTCGCGGGATCGACGTGCGCGCGATACAGCTTCGTCGCGCTCGCCTCGCCGGTCGCATCGACGAGCTCGAGCTTCGAGCCGATCTGCTTCTCGACCGCGGAGATCTGATCCGGCGTCGCGTTGTCCTTGAGATCGACCAGGATGTCGTTCGGATCCATCGCGAGCTGCGCCTCGGCATCCGTCGCCTTGATCTGATCGACCTTCGCGGAGCCGGGATCGCGGAACTGCCACCAGATGAACACGATCGCCGCGATCACCAGGAGCCACACGAGACGCCCGAAATTGCTCGAACGCTTGGCTGCTTGCTGCTCGTCGTCCATGACGACAAGTATAAGGCTTAAATCAGAATTCGCTCGTCCGACGGAGTGTCGTCCTCGCCGAGCAACAGCTGATTATCGATGTCGCGATCCTCGGCCAACGCTTCGAGATAGCTCTTGATTTCGGGGACGCCCGAAACCATACGCGAGACGTACTCGCGGGCCAGGAACAGGACCGTGGCCGGCCGCTGCGCCACCACGGTCGCGGCGGTACGAGCGTTTCGCAGGATCGACATCTCGCCGAACACGTCGCCGGTCTTCAACCCGCCGAGCGGCACGGCTGCTCCGTCGCTCCCGCGTCGCGAGACGTCGAGCTCGCCGGACAGCACGACGAACAAGCCGCGGCCGTCTTCGCCTTCGTTGATCACGATCGTACCGGGCGAGACGTCGTGGCTCGTGAATCGGCGCAACAGATCGCGCTGCTGCATCCGGTTGAACGGCTTGAACAGCGCGGAGGTCGCCATGAGATTGCCGAGCAAGCGTTCGCGCGTGAAGCCGTGTAGCGCTTCCGCGACCGGGCCGAGCTCGTCCGCGAGCGTCGCGAGCGACTGCCGGCCGACTTCGAGCAGATCGACCTCGGTCAGGCAGCCGACGCTCGCGGTGCGAGGTTGCGCGGACAAGAGGGCCATCTCGCCGAACACGGCGTTCTCGCCGAGTCGCGCGAGCTCGGTCTGGCGGCCGAGCCCATCGGTCGCGAACACGCGGAGCTGGCCACCCGCGACGAAGAAGAACGAGTTGCCGGCCTCGCCTTCGCGCACGACCAGCGCGCCGACCGGGAGCCGGCGCAACAGGAGCGTGCCGAGCACGCGGCGAAACGCGGCCTCCGACATCGCCGAGAGCAGCGGGATCGGATGCAACGACTCGGGATAACCGTCGAGCTTGTCGGTGCAATGTTCCGCACGCGCGAGCGCGGTCGCGACTGCATCGGGTGGCGCCGCGAGCCGCACGTCGGGAACATCGATCGGAATCGTATCGGCCGGGAGTGCGATCCGCGTCGCGACCTTGCCGAGCCGTTCACTCTCGCTGCCGTACGTGACGACGAGCGCCGCGACGATGTCGCTCGAGTCCGCGCCGTATGCTTCGAGGACGCGCGCGCACACGAGTGCCGCGAGCGGATGCCCGGCTTTGAGGCAATACCACGCAGTCGCGCGATACACGTTCGCGGCACGTGCATCGCCGAGCGCGAGCGCTGCGTCGGCGACGCGGATCCGCGCGTCGTAATCGAGCGGCGCTTGCGCGACCACCGCGTCGTAGAGCCGGAGCGCAGCGAGGTGCTGGCCCTGCGCGAACAACGCCGCGGCACTGCGCTTGACGTCCCCCAAACTGACCATAGCGTCGAGGCTAATGTATAGTGAGGGCCTGCGTTCGGGGGAACCGTGAAGAAATGCGCTAGCTGCACGAAGGACTTGCCGGAAGCGGCGCTCCACTGCGTGTTCTGCGGTGCGAAGCAACCGCCGGCACCGGCCGTGCAACCGGGCCTCGCGAAGACGGCGTTCGGTTATTCGAACGAGATGATGGAGCACCTCAAGAGCCAGGCGCCGGCGAGCGGGCCCGGTCCGTACGTGCCGCCATCGCCACCCGCGTATCAGCCGCCGCCGCCGCCACCGCGCCATCCGCCGTCGCAACCGCCGTACGGTGGAGGCCTCGCACCGAGCACGAACCCGAACGCCGCGACGATGTTCGTGCAAGGCGGACCGCCGCAGCAGCCGCAGCAAAATCAGGCGGCGTTCATGCAGACCGCGGTGTCGCCGCCGCAGCATCAGCCACAATACCCGCAACCGGTGCCGCAGCCGATGGCGCCGCCGATGAGCGGGATGGGCGTTCAGGGGCCGCAGTACAACGCCTACGCGCCGCAGCCGATCGCGCCGTACCACGGCGGCGCCGCACGCCCGCACAACGCGAACGCGCCGATCGAGCCGTGGAAGGACGCCTTGCCGCTCGTGATGATCGCGTGGGGCATCGCCACGCTCGTCGCGTTCGCGGTGCCGATGCAGATCCATCCGCTCGTCTTCAACTGGGACATGATCATCCACGGCGAGGGACTGCAGAAGCTCCCGATGCTCGTGGTCGCTGCGCTCGGGCTGCTGGGCGTCGTGCTCGGCGCGATCCCGATGGCGGTGCTGCCGCGTGGCATCCTCGCCGCACTGCTCGGCGCCTCGACGGTGATCGTGCCGCTCGTCGCGTTCGGTGCGCTGCCGCCGTGGCAATTCCTCGTGGTGCTCGGCGGGGTCGCCTGCATGATCACCGGCCAACTGCTGCGCAACGAGTACGTCGAATCGACGCTCGCGCGCATGCTCGTCACGATCGGCGTGGCGTGCGTGTTGCTGCCGATCGTGGTGCCCGACCACGGTGAGATTCCGCTCGTGATGTTGCTCAAGTCGGTGATCAACGGCCACGTCGACAGCGAGACGATCCTCGCGCTCGCGACGCTCGTGTTCGTCGTCGTGAACTTGCTCGCATGGCTGCCGGGGCCGGCGACCGCAGGTGGCAAGATCTTCGCGTGGATCTGGATCCTCGCACCGTTCATCGTCACGGCGATCGGCCTCGTCTCGAACGCGAGCCATATTCCAGACATGATCAAGGAGAGCCCGGCGACGCTCGTCGCGTGGGTCCCGATGACGACTGCGGCCGCGTTCGTCGGCTACGGCCTCGCGACCGTGTTCGGCAAGCAGCTCGAGTAGCATGTCGCTTCGCCGCGAAGTCGTGATCGGTCACACCGTGCTCGGGCGGCCGATCGAGGCGGTGCACTTCACGCCGGCCGATTACGCGAAGCCGCGACCGCCCGCGATCTTGTTCGGCGCGATCCATGGCGACGAGCCGGTCAGCCAGCTGATGATGGAGCGGCTCGCCGACGAGCTGATCGAGCGCCCGCCTGGGCGCGACACCTGGATCGTCCCGGTGGTCAACGTCGACGGCCTGCTCGCGGGGTCGCGCAACAACGCGAACGACGTCGACCTCAATCGCAACTTCGCGTGTCCGACGTGGGGCGAGCAGCGCCGGCCCGGCTACAACCCGGGCGCCGCGGCCGAGGATCAACCCGAGACCCAGGCGCTGGTCGCGTTGATCGAGCGCACCGGCGCCGAGCGGCTGATCGCATGTCACGCGACCTATCGCATGGTCAACTGGGACGGCTGCGGCGAGCAGCTCGCCCGCGAGATGAGCGAGCTGTGCGGATACCCCGTCGAGCACGACATGGGCTATCCGTGTCCCGGCTCGTTCGGCACGAAGTACGGCGTGCTCGCCGGCCTCGAGGTCGTGACGCTCGAATCGCCGTACCTGGTCGCAGACGAGGCAGGCTGGATCGAAGTCCGATCAGCGCTACGCTGGTGCGTCGATCTGCCAGCGTGAGTCACGAGCGCGGCGAAGCCGACGTTTGACGATCGTGTGACCACTTGTCACACTGGTCTCGACGATGAGGGCCCCTTGGTGGCAAGGCCTGGATCTGCGCGTGCTTCGGCACGTGCGGGGCGTGCTGCGCCGGCGCGGGCTCGAGCTCACGCTCGTCGACCATCGGCCGGCCGAGCCCGGTGCGTACGTGCCGATCATGGCGGAGGATTCCCACGGCGGCGGTCTCGCGGTGATCGCACCGGAGCTCACGGCACCGGAGATCGCGCTGATCGAATCGATGCTCGGCGAGGCGGCGCTCGAGGTCGTCGGCGTCGTGCGCGCGCGTGAAGAACCGGCGGTGGAGCCGGCCGGCAAGCGCTCGCGTTACGCAGGAATCCTCGGTTCCTCGCCCGCGATGCAGGAGCTGTATTCGTTGATCGACAGCGTCGCGCCGAGCGACTCGACCGTGTTGATCCAAGGCGAGAACGGTACCGGCAAGGAGCTGGTCGCGCGCGCGATCCATCAGCGCTCGGGTCGCGGCGGGCATCGCTTCGTGGTCACGAACTGCTCGGCGTTCAACGACAACCTGCTCGACTCGGAGCTGTTCGGCCACAAGCGCGGCGCGTTCACGGGCGCGGTCGCCGACAAGGTCGGCTTGTTCGAGACCGCGGATCTCGGCACGTTCTTCCTCGACGAGATCGGCGACATGTCGCCGACGCTTCAAGTCAAGGTGCTGCGCGTGCTGCAGGAAGGCACGTTCAACCGGGTCGGCGATACCGAGACCCAGAAGGTCGACGTCCGGATCATCGCGGCGACGAATCGCGATCTCTCGGCGATGGTCGCGGCCGGCGAGTTCCGCGAGGACTTGTTCTACCGGATCAACGTGATCAACGTCGAGCTGCCGCCGTTGCGCGAGCGCCGCGGCGACGTGCCGCTCTTGGTCGACGCGTTCCTCGACAAGCAGACGCGAGCGCGGCCGAAGAAGCTCGCGCCCGAGTGCCTACAACGCATGCTCGACTATCCGTGGCCCGGCAACGTGCGCGAGCTCGAGAACGAGATCGAGCGGCTCGTCGTGCTCGCCGGCGCAGCGCCGACGATCGCGGAGTCCCTGCTGTCGCCGCGGATCCGCCTGTTCACGCCGGATCCCGAGGAGGTCTCGGCCGCCGATGCCGACTCGCTGCCGGCGGCGGTCGAGGCGCTCGAGCGCAAGATGATCGGCGCGGCGATGCGCCGTCACAACGGCAACAAGACGCGCGCCGCCGAAGAGCTCAAGGTCTCGCGCCGAAACTTGATCCGGCTCGTGCAGAAGTACGAGCTCGAGTGATCAGCAGGGACAGCCAAAGAACGGGACCTCGTACGTGACGATCGGTTCGAGGTCCTGGTTGTAGAACGCGCGGTTCGGCGAGAGCCAACCGTTGCCGAGGAGCTCGGGGACGCCGTCGCCGTCGAGATCGACGAGCGCATCGAGGCCGGCGAGATCGGGCGAGGGTTGCTCGCGCACCATGACGAGCGCGCCCTCGGCGACACGATAGAGGCCGAAGAAGTTGACGTCCGGACCACCGCACGAAAAGTCCGCGTGCGCGTGCACGGAGATCCAGGTGGTGCCGGTGCGTGGATCGCGCGCGACCTTGGTCGAGAGCTGGGCGACCTCGTCGAAGTCGACCTGCGGGCGTTCGTTGACCGTGTATTGCTCGTCGAACTTCGCTCGCGCCGCCCGGCCAGTCGCCGATGCGAGCAGCTGCGCGGTTGCCTGGCTCGCGAGGGCGTCGCCATCGGAGAGCTCCGCGAACGGGACGGCGGCAGGCGCCGAGGCCGCGCGCGCGTAGCGGCCGGTACAGCGCGCGAGCTTCGCGGCGACGAGGTGACTGCCGTTGGCTTCGATCGTCGCGGTGGTCCACCGCTGCGTGCCGTCGTCGGCGTAGACCGGATCGCCGGTGACCTGCGAGATCAGCGCGAAGTCGTGCAGCGTGTCGGTGCAGGTGCCATCGACGATCACGTCCTGGCCGCGCCATGCGCGGAGCTCGGCGGTGAGATCGCGATCGCGCAACAGTGCGACCGTGTCGGAGGCGAATTCGCCGCGCGCCAGGTGGGGAGCGCGGTGCGAGTCGAGCGTGGTGGCATCGACATCGAGCACCATCCACGTCGCACCGTCGACCTCGATCACGAAGCCGGGGCGATTCGATGGCGCGGCCTGGCGCTCGTCCCGCGCGGTGGTCGTCGACGCGATCGGCACGAGCTCCGGCTGCGGCTCGGCCGCAGGCTCGACGATCGGGATCGTGGTGGCCACGCGATGCGCGTTGGACGCGAGCGTTGCACCGGTCAGTGCCCCCACGAGCCCGCAGGCAGCGCCGAGCAGCGAGAGTCCGAGGTAGGTGCGGAGCGGAAACGGCTCGCGGAGGTTCATCGGTCGCGAGAATTGCAACCCTCACGCCGCCCGCGACGGCGAATGGTTTCCGCGGCTTGGAGCCGAGTGCGGGTGACCAGACACGCTAGCGTGTCGACGCCAGCGCCTCGCGCAACTCCGGATGCTTCCAGACAAACCCTAGCTCGCGCAGCTTCGCCGGCACGACCCGCCGGCCGTTCAGCAACGACTCGGCGAGCTCGCCGACCGCGGCGCGCAACGCGAACGCCGGAACGGGTAACCAGCTCGGCCGATGCAACACCGCGCCGAGCTGCTTCGCGAAGTCGGCGTTGCGGACCGAATCGGTGACGAGGTTGATCGGCCCGCGATAGCGAGCATCGTCGATCGCGGCGAGGTACGCGGCGACCGCATCGTCTACATGGATCCACGGCATCCACTGCCGGCCGCTACCGATCCGGCCACCGAAGAACAGCTTGAACGGTGGCGTCATCTTCGCGAGCGCGCCACCGTGCTCGCCGATCACGATGCCGGTGCGCATCGTCACCACGCGCACGCCGAGCGGTTCGGCCGCGACCGCCTCGGCCTCCCACGCCTTGCACAGCCGCGCGAGAAAATCCTCGCCGGGAGGATCGGCCTCGGTGACGTCGTCGTCGTCGAAGTCGCCGACGGCGGCCATCGCGAACGGGTAGTAGTCGCAGCCCGAGGCGGAGACGAGGACGCGCGAGCGTGGCTCGGCTTTCCCGATCCCCTCGACGAGGCGCTGCGTCGTCTCGACGCGGCTGTCGCGCAGGCGCTGCTTCTGGCGCGCGTCCCAGCGCTTGCCCGCGATCGGCTCGCCCGCGAGATTGACCACGGCATCGCTGCCGGGGAGCGCGTCTTGCCACGGGCCGGCATCCTCGAGCTCGGCTTGCACGAGCCGCACGCCCTGGAGCTTCGCGCGCGCCGGATCGCGCGTGAACGCGATGACTTCGTCACCACGCGCGTGCAGCGCCGCGACGAGCCGCGATCCGATGAAGCCGGTCGCGCCGGTGATCGCGACGCGCATCGCGTTACATCACCGCAGGTGCGCCACGCCCCGGACGCACCGGATCCGCGATCCGATCGGCGACATAGCGCTTCGCTTCGTGGCACGCCTCGACGAGCCCCTTGCCCGCGGCGAGGTACGCGGCGATCGCCGACGACAGCGCGCAGCCGGTGCCGTGGACGTGCTCGCCGTTGGCGATCCGCGGCCCGCGTAACTGCTCGCCCGCGCCGTTGTGGATCAGCACGTCGATCGATTCTTCGCCGTCGAGGTGGCCGCCCTTGATCAACACGGCGGCATCGAGCTTCTGGGCGAGCACTCGACCTGCTGCCTCGGCCGAGGCGAGATCGGTGACCGGCATACGCGTCAACAGCGCGAGCTCGCGCGCGTTCGGCGTGATCAACGCGAGGTGCGGGCGCAGCGCGGCGACCGCGTCGTCGAACGAGTCGTGATACGCGACGTTGCCGAGCGTCGGACCGGCGACCGGATCCCAGATCACCGGTGCGTTCGTCAAGTGCAGCGCATTCGCGATCGCCTTCGCGATAGCGAGCGAGCCGACCATGCCGATCTTGACGGCCTTGACCTCGACGTCGGTCAGCAAGAATGCGAGCTGATGCGACACGACCTCCGGATCGCTCGCGTGCCACTCGACAACCCCGGTCGTGTTCTGGATCGTCAGCGCGGTCACGACGCCGACCGGCCGCGCGCCGAGCTCGGTCAGCACGCGGACGTCCGCGATCAGCCCGGCGCCGCCGGATGGATCGAGCCCCGCGCATGCGAGCACGTCGGGCCGAGCCGTCGATCCGGTGTGGCGATACGGCATGTCACCCGTCGAATGCTGCGAGGCCCGTCACGTCCTGACCGACGACCAGCGTGTGGATGTCGTGCGTACCCTCGTACGTGTAGACCGACTCGAGGTTCAGCATGTGACGGCCGCACTGGTACTCGTCGGTGATGCCGTTCGCGCCGAGGATGTCGCGGGCATCGCGGGCGACATCGCGCGCCATCGCGACGCACGTGCGTTTCGCGAGCGAGACCTGCGCCGGCTTCAACTGGTTCGCTTCCTTGAGCTTGCCGAGCCGCCAGCACAGGAGCTGCGCTTGCGTGATCCCAGCGACCATCTCGACGAGCTTCTGCTGCACGAGCTGGTAGCCGGCGATCGGGCGGCTGAACTGCACGCGATCCTTCGCATACGACAGCGCCTCGTCGTAACACGCCATCGCGGCGCCGACCGCGCCGTAGCAGATGCCGAACCGCGCCTGCGACAAGCACGACAGCGGGCCTTTCATGCCGATCACGCCGGGCAACAGCGCATCCTCGGAGACGACGACATCGTCGAGCACGAGCTCGCTGGTGACGCTCGCGCGCAGCGACCACTTGCCGTGGATGTCGTTCGCGGCGAACCCGGGCGTCTTCGTCGGGACGAGGAAGCCGCGCACAGTGCCCTCGAGCTTCGCCCACACGAGCGCGACGCCGGCGAGCGAGCCGTTCGTGATCCATCGTTTCGTCCCGGTGATCGAGTAGCCGCCCTGCACGCGGCGCGCAGTGGTCAGCATGCCGTTCGGATTCGAGCCGAAGTCGGGCTCGGTCAAGCCGAAGCAGCCGATCATCCGACCCGCCGCCATCTCGGGGAGGTAGCGCTGCTTTTGCTCGTCGGAGCCGAACGCCCAGATCGGATACATCACGAGCGAGCTCTGCACGGAGCAGAACGAGCGAATGCCGGAGTCACCGCGCTCGAGCTCCTGGCAGATCAGGCCGTACGCGCTCGGCGTGACCCCCGCGCAGCCATAGCCTGTGAGCGACGGCCCGAGCAGGCCCATCTCGCCGAACAAGGGCACGAGCTCGTGCGGGAACGTGCCGGCGGAGAAGTGCTTGCCGATGCCCGGCATGACGCGCGAGCTGACGAGCTCGCGAACGGTGTCGCGCACGACGCGCTCCTCGTGTGTGAACAGATCGTCGAGGGCGTAGTAGTCGAGGGCGGCGTAAGCCATCGCCCGGCGGTATACCGCGGATCTACTTCCACCCAGAACGAAACGTGACGGATGATCGACGACCGCTATACTCGTGGCGTGCGACGGATCCTGGTGTGGACGGCAAGTCTTGCGGTGTCGGTGGCGAGCCTCGCCGACGCGAAGCCCAAGCCGAAGCCTGCCGCACGGGCCAGCAAAGCCGATGCCGCGACGGCACGGCGCCTCGGCGACGCGTTTCGCGCATACGACGCCGGCGAGCTCGACGCCGCGAAGCAACAGCTCGCGAAGCTCGGCGACGCGCCGCTCGCGAACCGGGACTACGCGCTGTGGTTGCGCGGCATGGTCGCGCTGCGCGGCGGTGATGCGGCGGCCGCACAGGCCGCGTTCGACAAGCTCGCGACGATCTCGGGATCGCGGTTCGCGCCGCAGGTCGCATGGCGGCTCGCGGATGTCGCGTGGCTGCGCGGCGATCGCGACGCGGCGGCAAAGCAGTACGCGCGCTTGCTCCCGGTCGCGAACGCCGAGGAGGCTGGCGACCTCGGCACCGCGATGTTCCGGATCGCAGAGGTCAAGCACACGGCCGAGGCCTACCGCGCGCTCGCGATCGCACACCCGTCGCATCCGCTCGCCGCCGAGGCCGAGGCGAAGATGCTCGAGCTCGGCGGCGCACCGCTCGGGCCCGCGGATCGCGTCGACCGCGCCAAGCAGCTCACCGCGGCGCACCTGTGGGATCAGGCGATCCAGGAGCTCGCGCTGGTGCCGCACGACGGCATCCCCGAGGCGGTCGCGAACCAGCGCGACTACTGGATGGGCACGACGCTCTACGAGATGCGCCGGCGCTACGGCGATGCCGGCCAGCTGTTGCTCGGCGTGTATCCCAAGCTCGGCGATTCCGCCGCCGAAGCGATGTTCCACGGCGCCCGGGCGCTGTCGCGCGCGGATCGCGACGATGACGCGATCGGCTGGTACCACAAGGTCGTCGCCGCGTATCCGAGCACCGCGTACGCGCAAGAGGCGCAGTTCCTATCGGGCTGGCTCGAGTTCAACCGCGGGCACTATCAGGACGCGATCAAGCCGCTCGAGGACTCGCTCGCGAAGTATCCGCACTCGAAGTGGGCCGACGATTCGCTGTGGTTCCTCGCGATGTCGCACTACTTCCTGAACCACTGGGATCAGGCGCGCACGCACCTCGCGACGCTCGCAAAGCTGCGCGGCTCGCTCGAGGGCGGCAAGGGCAGCTACTGGCTCGCGCGCATCGATCAGCGCCTCGACCACAAGGACGCGGCGATCGCGGGCTATCGCGAGACCGTCACGAAGTTTCCGTTCTCGTGGTACGCGCTGTTATCGCGCGCGCGGCTCGCGGCGCTTGGCGTGCAGATCGACCCGTTCGGCGATGGCGACGGCAAGCCGCGCGGCCCCAAGCTCGCCGGCGCCGTCGACGAGACGCTGGCCTCGGATGACTTGATCGC
>Ga0193728_1000659_pt1 | contig 16961 bp, 14 predicted proteins | sample U1c1metaG_FD_143037 | JGI IMG/M metagenome (GOLD analysis project Ga0193728, IMG submission 143037) | Soil microbial communities from a riparian zone of the East river system, Colorado, United States - U1c1 | ecosystem: Environmental > Terrestrial > Soil > Riparian zone | place: USA: East River...
TGCGTTTGCGTCTTTGAGATTTCGCTGGTCCAAGATTCGACTTCCAGGTAAGACGTCGTCGTGCTCGAGCATTCGCTGGGAAGGGTGAGGAAGTTGCCTTTGCCGGCGCGGCCGTTGAAGTTGAGTTTGGACTTCAACGCCGTCAGCGGCACTGTGCCGAGGACTGCGACTTCGGTTTCCTTTGGGATGTTGTTGATTTCGAAATACTCGTGATAGTCACCGCTCCAGTCGACGTGGCCTTCGAGGAACAGCTGAACCGGTTTGACCAGTTCCAGCGCCGGCGTGGCCACGATCTTGATGCCGAAGTCGAGGGGCAGACCTGGAGGCTGTTGGAGGTCGTAGACGGTGCCTGTCACGGGCAGGTCGTCGACGCCGTCATAGACGGTCATTTCGGTCGTGCCCACTTCGGAGCTCGGCCCGCATTTATTTTCCTTGAAGACTTCGATTGGGCACTTTTCCAGTGCCTCGGGGTTGGCGGCGAGCCCCGGCGGGACGTCGACGCGCACCCTCTTCAATGCGCCTTCGGGTTCTTCGCCGAATGGGGCTTTCCTGTGGTTGAGTTCGAACGTGGTGATTCCCCACGGCGGGTGGCCCGCGGCCTGCGTAAACGCTTCCGACGGAGTGGATTTGACGCTTTCATACGTGCACGAGGTGACGATGCAGGTCCCCGCTTCGAAGTTGCTTTCCGTCACGCCAAATCCTGCCTGCGCCGCAGGCGCCAGCGCACCCGCGAACAGACCGGCGCTCGCAAGCGCCATCAACAGTGCGACATGTACACACCTGTGCATCTCTACCTCCCCTATGAACCCAGCAGAGGTCGTATACCCAGCTCGCGCAGCTTTTAGTCATCGGACCCACGGCGACACCGGGGGCCGCGCAACGCGGCCCCCGGTTGCCTGACTGGAGAGTCGTCTGGGCCCGCTACCCGAACCTGACGGTCACGAATGCGGCCGAGGAAGGAGCGCCCTTCTTCTTGGGCACGAACCCGACACGCACCTTGGTGCTGAACGGACGGCCCCGGTGCCGTCCGGCACCCGAGAGCGACACCTTCAGCGACGCCGACCTCTGGGCTCCGTTCAGTTTGCGGAAGACCGTCGCCAGGCTGGCGCCTTTGCCGCTGATCCGCCCGGCCGAGTAGGTCTGAACGCTTAGGTAGGCGGTGTTGCCGATGACCTTCTGCCCCGCGATCCGCACCGGGCAGTTCTTGACCTTGATCGTCGTGTTCTGTTTGAACGAAGTCCCGTTCTGCCCGACCATCGTCGTCGGCATCACGAGCTTGTGGGCGCACAGGTTGCCGTTGGCGGAGAGCGCCGAGTGCGCTCCGACCGGCAGGTTCACGGTGATGCTCGACACGGGAACATCGGGATTCGCCGCGAAGTTGGTCGTGGTGATCCCGTTTTTGATGTTCGTGTTGCCGACCAGGATCACGCGCACGCCATTGGCGTTCATGACGAGATCGAGATCGGGGAACGCCTGCCCGCCGTGGGAGACGAGGATTGCCGGCCCGGACAATTTCCCGGGCAGCGTCGGCGTGTTCGCCCTGGCGCCACCCACGAACGAACCGGGCGGGCATTGGTTGTAGTCGTTGGCGAACGTCTTTTCGGGGCACGCTTTCTGCAGCGTCGTCAGCCGCGACGGCAGCTGCTTGGGCAGCTGCACGAGCACCGATTTGATGTTCGCGTTGCCGGCCGGCATGTTGATCGTCGTTTCCAGGCTGGCGCCGTTGGCTTTCGAGGTCTTCGCGTTGGTCGCCGACCCGAACTTGGGCTTGAACGCCAGCTTGCCGCAGTTGCTCACCTGGAACGGGCTCGACAGCGTCTGGGTCGCGCCGAACGTCGACGTCAGCGTCGTTTCGGTCGCCAGCACACCGCAGTTGGTCGGGTTGACGAGGAAACCCTGCCGGTTGATGTTGACCGCCACGTGCTTGAGCCGCAGCGGCACGCCTTTGACGATCGTCGGCAATGTGCTCGTCACGGTCACGCGCGCGGTGTAGGGATCGACTTCGAGCGTCCCCCGGCTGAGCACGCAGTCGCACGGCCCGCTGCCGAGGTCGAACGGCCCGGCCACGGCAGACGTCTCGATCGCGAGACCGTACGGAGCGCCGTTGAATGGGCCTGTCAGGTAGACCTGCCCGGTGAACGGATACGGAGAAGCACCCGAGCCGGCTTCGACTCCCACGACACCGATCTGGCTGGCGGGAGAGCATTCGCCTTTGCTCGCCTGCGGTTCGCCGCACAGCGGCACGGTCGGGATCAACCCGACGAGGCCGGCCGGCAGCACGGTCTTGACCCGCGACAGGTACTGCTGGCCGTCCGCCCGCTTGAGGTCGAGCGTGTAGGAGGTTTTCGCTCCGGCTTCGCCCGGAGGCTGGTTTTTCGTTTCCTGGCTCAACGCGAACGGAATCGGCGACGGGCATCCGAAGATGCCGATGCTGCTCGTGGGCGTCTGCGCGGGCGTGCCGGTGTACGGCGCCAGGCTCGTCGTAGCCGTCGCCATGCCGCACACGAGCGGGTTGGCGATCGGCGCCAGCGGTCCGCCGTTGAACTTCAATTTGACGTTGCTGAACGGCTGTTCGGGGTTCTTGGCGAACGTCGCCGTCACCCGGCCCGTGACCGGGTCGGGCGTGACCGTGCCTTCCAGGCGCACGTCGACCCCGTATCTCGTGGATTCGGCGTTCAGGTAGACCGTGTATTCGGGCTTGTCTTCGGTACCGCCCCGGATCGGGCCGGATTCAGGACCGCCGAGGTAGATGTTGCCTGTCAGCGACCCCGCGGGGAGGTCGGGGATGTCCAGGCTGACGGTGCCGAGCTTCGACTTCGCGGGACACGCCACCCCGAATTCAGAGCTGTGGATCCTGGCCTGTGAGGGTTTGCAGGCTTCCAGTTCGCGGGCGGCCGACGGATTCAGCGTCATGCCTTCGGGCAGCGTCACCACGGCAGTTTCGAGCTGCGAGGAGTCGATGCCGGTCGGACTCGCGTCGTGGGGCAGGCTCAGTTCGGTCGTGATGCCGTCGGGCAGGTCTGACTGCGCTTCTTCGTGACCGGCTTCGAGCAGGAATCCCGGTTTGAAGGGCACCGCCGAGAAGGGGAGTTCGCCTTTGCAACCTTCGGTGCCGATTGGTCCCGAGTAGCCGGTAGTTGCGGATTCCCCTTCGTAGGATTCGAGGTGCAATGTGGTCGTCGTCTGGGGCCCGGTGCCGGTGCAGCTGCTGGGGAGCGTCAGGAAGCCCCCGCTGCCGATGTCGCCTTTGAACGTGATGCGCGACCGGATGAGCCCGGGGGTGACGTCTTTGATGATGTAGACGTCGTGATAGTCACCCTGATTGGTGCCTGCTGCTTCCTTGCCCCATTCGATGTGCCCTTCGAGGAAGGTATGCACGAAGACGGGTATTCCTTCGAGCGGCGTTCCTTTGGTGACGACAGCGGGAATTTCGAGTGCCACCCCGAAGTAGGCGGACAGACCGGTCGGTTGTTCGAGGTTGTAGAGCTTCCCCGCCAGCGGCACGTCTACGAAATTGCCCGATTTTTCGGGGAATTCCAGCACCGTGACGACTTCGTTTGCGCCTATGACCGTGCTTTCCGGACCGGCTTCGGCGCATTTCGGAGCCAGGAAGAGGTGTTTCGCCGGTTCGACTTCCGTTGAGGTGAAGTTCGCAACCGAACACTTCGACACGGACTCGGGGTTCGTGGACTCACCAACGCCCACATCGGTGCGTATGTTCTTGACGCTGCCTTCGGGGAAGGTGACCCCGCCCGATTCGAAGGTTTTGACCGTGAAGTCCGTGACTCCGGCGGGAGGGTGGCCGGCTGCCTGCGAAAACAGTTCGGAGTGATCCGCTTCGGTGCTTGCGGCCGTGCACGGTTTTTCCACCTTGCAGTTCCCGGCAAAGAGACTTCCCACGCCAAACGCAGCCTGCGCCGCAGGCGCCGCGACGGCGACACTTGCGCTTACAACCAGCGCGACGAGCGAGACACGGACGTGGGACCTCATGTAGCTACCTCCCATTGCTTGCCAGGATTCCTGTACCCGGCCCTTGACCCATCACGGGCCTAGAAGTTGCGCTCGTTCGAGGGTTCTTATTGAGCGAACTTCTTCTCCGCCCCTCAACGTAGAGCAAACCTCCGATGACCCCTGCACCTTCCATTGCAAACCCCACGTTACACGTCCATCAAGCATTCATGCGTCAGTACCCGTCCGTGGGTCGCTGCGGGGGACTACGGAGGCGCTTGAACACCGCCGGCTAAGCCCGAATGAGGCGAAGTCGGCTAAGTCAGCTGCCGGACCTTGGCAGAGGCATGACGAGCAAGCGCCGCATGATGGCGCTTGACACCGCCCAGCAGCGCCGCATCGAGCTGCGCTCGCTTGTAGAGCCAGTGCACGTCGGCCTCCCAGGTGAAGCCGATGCCGCCGTGCATCTGGATGGCGCCGGCGGTGACGGACGGCCCGGCCTCGGCCGCGGCGGCGCTCGCGAGCGCGGCGGCCTCGGGTAGCAGCTGCGGGTCGGCGTCGGCGGCCCAGGCCGCGTAGTAGGCGGTGGAGCGCGCGCTCTCGGTTCCGAGCAGCATCTCCGCGCAGCGATGGGCGACGGCCTGGAAGGAGCCGACGGGAACGCCGAACTGCTTGCGCTCCTTGACGTAGGCGAGGGTCATGTCGAGCGCGCGCTGGCAGACGCCGACGACCTCGGCGGCGAGCGCCGCGCGGATGCGATCGGCGGCGCCGGGGCCGAGAGGCTCTCCCTCACCGGCGACGGTCGCGAACCGCCGGGTGGGATCGATCGAGACGAAGTCCTCGGTCTCGGGCGCGACGACCAGCTGAGCCTCGTCGCCGTCGAGCATGATCACGACCGCCGCGCCGGCCGCGTCGGCGGCCAGCTCGCGTGTGCCGATGCCGGCCCTCAGCTCCCCCGAGGTCAGACCGGGCAGCCAGCGAGCCCGCTGTTCATCGGAGCCCACGGCCTGGATGAGCGCAGCGGCCGTGGCCGTGGACAGAAAGGGTGTGGCCGCGCACGCATATCCGAGCTCCTCGAGCAGCACGGCCAGCTCGACCATGCCGAGTCCCTGTCCGCCGTGCTCCTCAGCGACGGCGATCCCCGGCCAGCCGAGCGCCACCAGCTCGCTCCACAGCACACCGTCGTACTCGGCGGCCTCGGCCGCCTCGCGTACCTTGGCCATCGGCGAGCGCGCGGTGAGCAGCTCGCGCGCGACGTCCTTGATCTCTCGCTGATCGGGGCTGAGGTCGAAGTCCACAGCAGCCGCCTAGCGAGACTTGGGAAGGCCGAGCACACGCTCGGCGACGATGTTCTTGAGCACCTCGGTCGTGCCTCCCTCGATCGAGTTGCCGCGGGCGCGCAGCAGCTCATACGCCCACGGATCGCCTGCGCGCAGCGCGCGCGGTCCGAGCAGATCGGCGGCGAGCTGCGTGAGCCACTGATTGGTGTCCGACCACATCCACTTGACCAGCGAGCCCTCGGGACCGGGCTGGCCGTACTTCTCGGTCGCCGTCAGCCCGCGGTAGGCGGTGAGCCGCACGATCTCGGTGCGCAGATGCAGCTCGCCGAGACGGTCGGCGAGCACGGGGTCCTCGAGCAGGCCCCCGGGGGCGGCCTCCTCGATCACGCGGTCGAGCAGCTGGCGCAGGCGGACCTGCAAGAAGAAGCCGAGGCCGGCGCGCTCGTTCATGAGCGTCGTGAGCGCGACCCTCCAGCCATTGCCCTCGCCCCCGAGCACGTTCTCGTGGGGGATGCGGGCGCCGTCCAGGAACAGCTCGTTGAACTCGGGCTCGCCGGTGATCTGGCGCAGCGGACGAATCTGCACGCCATCCTGCTGCATATCCATGAGGAAGTAGGTGAGCCCCTTGTGCTTGGCCGCCTCGGAGTCGGTGCGCGCGACGAGCATGCACCACTTCGAGAACTGCGCGCCGCTCGTCCAGACCTTCTGACCGGTCACGACCCATTCGTCGCCGTCGCGCACGGCGCGCGTCTGCAGACTGGCCAGATCCGAGCCGGCGTCGGGCTCGGAGAAACCCTGGCACCAGATCTCATCCGCGGTGAGGATCGGCGACAGGTAGCGCTCCTTCTGTCGATCGGTGCCCCAGGTCATGATCGTCGGACCGGCGAGCAGCAGACCGAGCACGTTGATGGGCAGGGGAGCGCCGGAGCGGCCGAGCTCCTCGAAGAAGATCGCCGATTCGGTCAGCGTCGCCCCGCGGCCGCCGTACTCGCGCGGCCAGTGCACGGCGGCCCAGCCACCGTCGGCAAGGCGGCGCTGGAAGTCCCGCCGCCAGGCGTTCTTGCGATCCTCGCCACCCTCCGGCTCGGTCCCCGCGTCGTTAGCGGCAAACCAGGCGCGCAGCTCGTCGCGGAACGCGATCTCCGGCTCACTGAACGTCAGGTCCACGGTGCCTCCTCTGCAACGGCCGCATCACGCGAGCCCGGATGTTCTCAGGTCGTCAGCATCAGCGATCATACGGACTCGTCGCATGCTTGAAAAAAGCCGATGGGAAGGCCTTGCCGCATGCGGCAAGGCCGTCAGGGCCGCATGCGGCCCTGACTCGGAGCCGCACATGTGCGGCTCCGCCGTTGGCGCATGCGCCAACGGCAGACGTGCCGCATGCGGCACGTCACGACCCCGCCGCCCAACCCCTCACTTGCCCATACGTACTGCTACCATTTTGCTACCATAATGGTATGAGCAAGCAGATCGCGGTCCGCCTCCCGGATGAGCTGGTCGACTTCGTCGACGAACGGGTCAGCTCCGGCACCGAGCGCAGCCGGGCCGCTGTCGTCACGGTGGCGCTCGAACGCGAGCACCGACGGGCGGTCGCGGCGCGCGATGCCGAGATCCTGTCCCGCACCGGTCCGGATCCGGAGCTTGCCGGGCTAGCCGAGCACGCGGCCGGCCTGCCCTCTGCCCTGGCCTGATGCGGCCAATCCACATCGCACGGCTCGACAAGGCCCGTCCTGTGCTGATCCTCACACGCGAGCTGGTGCTCCCCCACCTCGCGACCGTGACGGTCGCGCCGATCACAACGAGCATCCGCGGGCTCTCGACCGAGGTGCCTGTCGATGCGACCAACGGTCTCGCCGGACCCTCGGTCGTCAGCTGCGACAACATCACCACAATCCCCGTGACCGCCATGGGAGCGCAGATCGGCGTACTGCTCGACCGTCAGGAGCGGGCGCTCAGCGACGCGATCCAGTCCGCGTTCGACCTCGACTGAGCACCTCATCCCCCCGACGCCGAAAACCCGGCCCGAGGCCCGAAGCTGACCCGCAGCAACGCCCCGCCCCCCTCCGCGTTGCCCGCCTCGGCGTAGCCCCCGCAGGCCTCGGCGGCCTGACGCACGATCGCCAACCCCAGACCCGAGCCCGGCAGCCCGCGCGCCCCGTCGGCGCGATAGAAGCGGTCGAACACGTGCAGTACGTCCTGATCGTCGAACCCCGGTCCATGGTCGCGCACGCTCAGCACGCCGTCTTTGAGCGCCACTTCCACGAGGCCCCCGTCGGGACTCCACTTGCGGGCGTTCTCCAGCAGGTTGCCCACAGCCCGGTCGATCCGCTCCGCCTGCCCGCGGGAGGACCGGCCAAGCCCGCCGCCTGGAGGCCGCGGCGGTCCTTCGCCCGCGGCGCCCGGCGCTCCAGCACCTTGGCCGGCGCCGAACAGCGGGACGCCGCCCGGGCCCCCTGACCAGGTCGTACACCAGCGCCACGCTCGCCACCCCCATCAGCGCCTGGGGCACGAGCACGCTCAGCGGGTGATATCCGAACACACGCACCGAGGCCGCCTGCACCCACAGTGCCAGCGGCGGCTCGTCCACTGTCATCACCCCCGCCCGGTCCATCGCGCCGAACAGGAAGTCGTGCCAGCTCGAGCTCATCGAGCGCACGGCGGCGCTGTAGTAGGTGTTTGCCCACCCGTTGCGGTGAAGCGCCCACAGGTTCAGCCCGCCCGTCAGGGCGAGCAACCCAGCCAATTGCAGCCTGGCGGAGCCGAGGGCCGACCCGACGCGTTGCATTGTGTGCCCGACCGGCGCCGACAGGGCTGTAGAGGATCTCGGCTTACGGGTTACCCCCGAATAGGACTGCTCGTGTGTGCTCATGCCGAGCAGCATCCCCGCCCTCCGTAGGACGACCGTGTTAACAACCTAAGGATTTGCTGAACTCCTCTATGGGCGCATGTCCATCGTTGCGCCATCGAATCTCCGACGCCGGTCCATACCGGCCCCGAGGCCGCATACGGCAAGCTCTCGCAAGCATGGGATAGGCCCTACTCGACGCACTCCGACCCCACGAGCTGGAGCGATGCGACCCTCCCGACGATCCCCCCGCCGCACCCCCCAAATCGTGGCCCTCGGCGGCGGTGGATTCTCGATGGAGAAAGATTCCTCCCGGCTCGACGATTACATCCTCTCGCTTACCTCCACCGAGCGCCCGCGCGTGTGCTTCCTGCCGACCGCCTCCGGCGACGCCGACCACTATGTCGTGCGCTTCTACCGTCGCTTCTCCGCGCACTGCGACGCCTCGCACGTGTCGCTGTTTCGCCGCGACCAGGGAGTCGGCGGCGTCGAGGACGATCTCGCCACCCACCTGCTCGCACAGGACCTCATCTACGTCGGCGGCGGCAACGTCGTTTCGATGCTCGGCGCCTGGCGCGCGCATGGCCTGGACTCGGTCCTGCGCCGCGCCTGGCGCCGGGGCATCGTCCTGTGCGGCCCCTCAGCCGGTTCGCTGTGCTGGTTTGCCGAATCGCTGTCCGCCTTCCACGGCACCCCTCGGCGCGTGCGCGGCCTCGGACTGCTGCCCTACTCCAACTGCGTGCACTACGACGCCGAGCCCGCTCGCCGCGCCGAGTACCACCGCTTCGTCGCCGCCGGCATGCGTCCCGGCTTCGCGGCCGACGACGGCGTCGCGCTGCACTTCCGCGGCACACTGCTCGAGCGTGCCGTGAGCTCGCGTCGCGACGGCCGCGCCTACCGCGTGGAGCCGGACTGTGACTCGGTCGTCGAGGTGCCGCTCGAGGTCACCCATCTGGACTCCGACCCGAACCTCATGCGAGCCGATGGGATCGACAACGATCCCTCACCCGGATCCTCCGAGTCCGTCGCGCCCGGATCCTCCGCGCCCGGGCGTGTCGCCCGCGAGCCTATCGGCGCGGCCGCGTGAGCACGCCCGAGGCGCCCACCGAGCAGCGTCTGATCTTCGCGATGGGCGGCGGCGGGTTCACGATGGAGCCGTCCAACCCGCTGCTCGACGACTTCGTCCTGTCGCTCGCCTCTCCGCGCACATCCGCGAGCACGCGCGAGCCGCGCATCCTATTCCTGCCAACCGCCTCCGGTGACACGGCCGCGCAGATCGCCGCGTTTCACGCGCGCTTCGCCGACCGCCACTGCGTCGCCGAGCACCTGTCGCTGTTTCGCCTGCACGAGCTGCGCCGGCCCCTGGAGGAGCTCGTCCTCTCCCAGGACGTGCTGTACGTCGGCGGCGGCTCGATGCGCAACCTGCTGGCGATCTGGCACGCCCACGACCTCGACCGCCTGCTGATCTCAGCCTGGCGGCGTGGGATCGTCCTGGCTGGCATCTCGGCTGGGGCGATGTGCTGGTTTGAAGGAGGCATCACCCGTTCCAGCGGCCCACCCGAGCCGCTCTCAGGGCTCGGTCTGTTGGAGGGGTCGCTCACCGTTCACGCCGACGGCGAGCCCGAGCGCCTGCCCGTGTGGCTCGCGGCGGTCCGCGACGGCATCCTGCCCGGCGGCTGGTCGCTGGATGACGGCGTCGGACTGCTGTTCGCGGGAACACGCCTGCGGCGCATCGTCAGCTCCCGTCCCGGCGCGAGCGCCCAGCGCGTGGATCAGGTCGCGGGCGAGCTCGTGCGCAACCGCCTGGCGCCCGAGCTGCTCGGCGAGACCGGCGAGACCGGGCTACACTCCTCGCTGGACGAAGACGTTCAGGAGCTGCGTCGCGTCCAGCGTCTGCGCCGCACCATCTCCGGGCCGCGCGGTGGACGCTTGGGCGGATATTAGGTCCACAACCTAATCGCAGCGATGAGTTCCGGCCGTGCCCGCCGTCTCAGTGGGTGATGGCCACAAACAGACGAAGGGGACTTCTTAGCTCATGACATCGCTGACACGCTGGGTACTGACTCACAAACGCGCTGTCGTCGTCTTCTGGGTGGTCCTGACCCTCGTGGGCATGGCCTCGGCCGGATCGGCAACGAAAGCGCTCAAACAGAAGTTCTCGGTCCCCGGCCGCGAAGGCTGGGTGACCAACCAGCAGATTCAGCGCGAGTTCAACGGCACCGGAGGCAACGGCGCACCGCTGCTGGCGGTCGTGACGCTTCCGGCCGGCGCCTCCGTGAGCTCGGCCGCCGTCGAGACCGGGCTGCGCGGCGTCGAATCGCGCCTGGAGCAGGTGCTCCCGGGCACGCGCCTGGCGGGCTATGCGAGCACGCACGCACAAACCTTCCTCTCGGCCGACCGGCGGACGACCTTCATCGTCGCCTACCCGCCGCCCGATCGCACGCAGGCGTTCGAAGACAATCCCAACGCCGCCAAACGAGCGAGCGCGGCGCTCGCGGGCACGACGATCGCGGGCGCGCCCGTGCACCTGACCGGGTTCGACCCGCTGGCCGCCCAGAGCGGCGGCGGCAACGGGCCCGGCGTGCTCGTCGAGGCGCTGCTCGGTGGACTCGGCGCCCTGCTCGTGCTCGCCTTCGTGTTCGGGTCGTTCCTGGCGATCATCCCGATCCTGATGGCGATCGTCTCGATCATGACCACCTTCCTGCTCGTATGGGGCCTGACGACCGTAACCGAAGTCTCGCCGATCGTCCAGTTCCTGATCGCGCTGATCGGGCTCGGCGTGTCGATCGACTACTCCCTGATCGTGGTCGTACGCTGGCGCGAGGAGCGCGCGCATGGACTGTCGGGTGACGCGGCGATCGAACGGGCGATGCAGACCGCCGGGCGCGCGGTCGTATTCAGTGGCACCACGGTCGCCATCGGGCTGCTCGCGCTCGTCGCGCTGCCGCTTCCGTTCCTGCGCTCGGTCGGCTACGGCGGCATGCTGATTCCACTTGTCAGCGTGATTGTCGCGATGACGCTGCTGCCGGTCGTGCTGAGCAAGTTCGGCCCACGCCTGGACTGGCCGCACGTGCGCGACGACGACAAAGCCAGCAGCTCGTGGACCGGCTGGGCGAACCTCATTGTGCGCCGGCGCTGGGTCGCCGCGCTCGTAGGCGCGCTCGTGCTCGCAGCGCTGGTGCTCGCGGCGACAAACCTGCAGCTGGGGATCGCCAACGTCAACACGATCGCCAAGCAGGGCGACGCCAAGCAGGGACTGCTCGCGCTCGAGCGCTCAGGCATCGGCTCGGGCGTGCTATTGCCGAACGAGGTGCTCGTCAGCGGATCCACCTCGCCCGCGCAGGTCGCGCGGGAGCTTCAGGCGGTGTCCGGCGTCCACGGCGCGGTCGCGCCCAACTCGCCGCAGTGGCGGCGCCCCGGCGTCGCGGTGCTCGATGCGTACTCGACCCCAGACGCCTCCACGGCGAGCGGTCGCGACACGCTGGATCGCGTGCGCAGCACCGCCCGCGCGAGCGGGCCGGACGTCCATCTCGGCGGCCTGCCCGCCCAGAACCGGGACTTCATCGACGCCGTCTACGGCAACTTTCCCCTGATGATCGCGCTGATCGCACTGATCACGTTCGTGCTACTTGCCCGCGCCTTCCGCTCGCTGCTGCTGCCGCTGAAGGCCGTGATCCTCAACGTGATCAGCGTCGCGGCCGCCTGGGGCGTGCTTCAGCTGGTGTGGCAGCAGGGTCATGGCTCGAACCAGATATGGGGGATCGCGGCGACGGGATCGATCACCGCCTGGATCCCGCTGATGGTGTTCGCGTTCCTGTTCGGGCTGTCGATGGACTACGAGGTGTTCATCCTCGCCCGTATGCGCGAAGAATACGACGCAACCGGCTCAACCGACACGGCGGTGGTACGGGGCATCGGGCGCACCGGACGCCTGGTCACGAGCGCCGCCCTGATCCTGTTCCTCGCGTTCGTCTCGCTCGCCTCCGGGCCCGAGACCGAAATCAAAGTGCTGGCCACCGGTCTGGCGGCGGGCATCCTGTTGGACGCGACCATCATCCGAGCGCTGTTCGTCCCGGCTGTCGTGTCTCTGTTCGGCCGCTGGAACTGGTGGCTGCCGCGCCTGCCCGCCCGGCTGTTGCGGGTCGAGCCCTCGCCCTCGCCGCACCTGGCGACTGAGCTGGAGGGACCCTCATGACGGGTCTCCCCAGCCAGAACGCTGCCCGATGACATGCGTGGCCTGCTGATCGCAGGGCAGCAAGTGTGATCATTAGCGTTCGCGGTGCTGTGCTGAGCGCCAAAAAGCCAAACCGCTCATAGAAGCTGACTGCGTTCTCGTCAACGGCGTGAACCACCACAGCACGAACGGCGACCTGCTCAGAGGCGTAAACTCGAATGAGCGCATCGTTGAGCAGGGCGACGCCGATCCCGTGGCCTTGCTGACTGCTATCGACGGCGAGACGGGCGAGAATTGCAACCGGGATTGGGAATTGCCGCGACAGTCCCTTGCTTGTCTCGGGCGTCGCCTCGTTGTGTTCGACTTGACCCGCGACGAGCGTGTAGTAGCTATAGACGGATCGGCCATCGGTCGTGGCTACAAATGTTCGCGCAGCGTCGCGCCGCTCATTCTGTCCGGCATAGCGGATCAGCCACCGGTCCAGCAACTCGTTGCCGCAGCTGAATCCTGAGACGTCGTGCCCGGCAGCGTCGTAGCGCTCAGTGCCCCTGAGCTGAGCGCTCACACCCGCTCGCGCAGGCTACGCAGGCGCGCGACCGTATCCTCGTTGATCTCGTCCAGCGCGTCGAGAAAGCGGGCCGCCTCGTCCTCACTGAGCACGATCTGCTGCTGGTCGGTCAGGACTTCCTGCGCTCGTGCGCTCGCCGCGCGACGGAAAAAGTCGCTCAACGTCTCGCCGACTGCCGTGGCTGCCGCGCTGTCGAGCTGGCGCTCGTCGTCGGTGAGGCGAAGCTCTAGCCGCTGGGCACGCATACGGACATCGTACGGATGTAAGTTCAGAGCGTCAAGGATTCAGCGTTCCCCTGCCAAATCCCAGCGCCCCCAACCCGAAAGCGGTCGCGGGTAGCCGTATCAATCCCCCTCCGGAGTCGGCCCCGCGACGGGCACGGACCCGGCCATGATGGCGTCGATCTCGCGCACGTCCTCGTCGCTCAGCTCGACGTCGAGCGCACCCACGCTGTCCTCGATGTGCGCGGCACTGCGAGCGCCCACGATCGCGACCTGGACAGCCGGGTTGGCGAGCGTCCAGGCGATCGCCAACCTGCTGACGCTGCAATCGCGTGCGCTCGCGATCCGCTCGAGCTCGCCCACCGTCTGCAGGTTGCGCGCGAACGCCTCCCCCTCGAACAGGTCGCTCCCGCTGCGCCAGTCGTCATCGGCGAAGGTCGTGTCCGCATCCATCGCGCCCGTCAGCAGGCCGTGCGCGAGCGGGCCGTACACGAGCACGCCAATGTCCTGCTCGCGCGCATAGGGCAGCACGTCGCGCTCGACCTCTCGACGAAACAGGTGATATGGGGGCTGGACCGTCTCCACCGGACACGAGCGCCCCAGCTCGGCCATCTGCTCGGCGCTGAAGTTCGACACGCCCACATGCGCGATCTTGCCCTCCTCGCGCAGCGCTGACAGCGCCTGGCCGGTCTCCGCGAACGGCACGTTCGGGTCGGGCCAGTGCACCTGATACAGATCGATTCGCTCGACTCCGAGAGCGCGCAGGCTGGACTCCACGCCCTGGCGCAGCCATGCGGGGCTGCAGTCGCGCACGAGACCCTGCTCAGGATCCATGCGCAGGCCGCCCTTGGTGGCGAGCACGATCTCCTCGCGACGGGCGCGCAACTCGTCGTGCAGCGCTTCGCCGAGCAGCCGCTCGGAGACGCCGAACCCATATGCCTGCGCGGTGTCGAACAGGTTGACGCCCAACCCCCGTGCATGTCTGATCGCGGCGATCGCCTCGCGTTCGTCGTAGTCGCCCCAGTCCCCGCCGAGCTGCCAGGTGCCGAACGCGATCGGAGTCACTTCAAGGCCCGTCCTTCCAAGCGTCACCCTGTCCATCGTGTCCTGCTTTCCCCGACACCGGTAATCCAAACCCGGTCGTCACGTCTCCGGCGTACAACGCCGTCTGCTCTGTTAGCCCAGCCGAGCACACTGGAGGAGCCGTGGGTCAACGGCTCCTCGCGACCGTCAGCTTGCGCTTTCTCGCAAGCGCGTACGCCCCGGTAAGATGTGAGTTCTCTGGACAGCGAGCTTGGAGGCGCCGATGGCGACGGTGGACAGCAGCGAACTCGAGGACGTGCGCGTCACCGAGCGCGCGGTCTGGGAGGACGGCGTGCCGAACGAGCTGTTCGCGCGCATGCGCAGGGAGTGCCCCGTGCACTGGACCGGGAGCATTACCGAATTTCCCGAAGAGCCCGGCTACTGGTCGGTCACTACCGCCGAGGACGTCCGCGCGGTCAGCCGCGACTGGCAGACCTACTCCTCCGAGCTCGGGGGTATCACGGCCGTCAACATGAGTCTGCCGATCGAGCTCTCGCGGGCAATGTTCATCGGCATGGACCCCCCCAAGCACGATCGCATCAAGTCTCTCTTCCAAGCGGGCTTCACCCCGAAGCGCATTGCCGCCCACGAAGATGCCGTCCGGGCGATCGTGGTGGAGGCGCTCGACGGACTGCAGGGCAGGGAGACGTGTGACCTGGTAGCCGACGTGGCCCAACCGGTGGTCTCGCGCGTGATCGGCAGCTTCATGGGTATCCCGCCCGAGGACGACGAGGTGTGGGCGCGCTTGATGAACATGATCTTGGGCGCCGGGGACCCCGACCTGAACCCGCACGAGAGTCCTGAGGCGGGCGTCCAAGCAGGGGTCGCCGAGATCTTCCAGCGCTGCGGGCAGCTGATTGCGCAGCGCCGCGAGCACCCGACCGACGACCTGACGAGTGTGCTCGTGCACGCCGAGGTAGACGGACAGCGCCTGGAGGAACACGAGATCGTGATGGGCTTCTTCCTGCTCGTCGCCGCCGGCAACGACTCCACCAAGGCCACCTACTGCAGCGGCATGCGGGCCCTGATGGAAAACCCGGACCAGCGCGAGCTGGTGCTGGGCGATCGCAGTCTGATCCCCGGCGCAGTCGAGGAGTCGCTGCGAATGTTCCCAGCGTTCGCCCATTTTCGCCGCACCGCGACCCGCGACACCGAGCTGAACGGGCGCGCGATCAAAGCGGGCGAGAAGGTGGTCATGTGGTACGTCTCCTCCAACCGCGACGAGTCCTGCCACGAGAACCCAGACCGGTTCGACGTTCGCCGCACCACCGAGCACCAGGCGTTCGGCGCCGGCGGGCGCCACTTCTGCCTGGGCACCGCGCTGGCGCGCCTGGAGCTGCGTGTTCTGTTCGAGGAGACCCTCGCCCGGTTTCCGGCGATGGAGATGGCGGACACCCCGACGATCGTAGAGTCCGTTTTCATCAACCAGCTCAAGACGCTGCCCGTGCGACTGACGCCGTAACGGCGAGCACGCGGCGCACGCCTGTGGATGGCCGCTCGCCGATTTGCGCGCGCAAAAGCTGAGCCCTGCTTCGCAGGTGTGACAAGAGCGTGACTTCTTTGTACCGGGAGGCGGACAAGTGGGCGATCGAGGCCCGTTCCGACGCTTGCGGGCCCTACAGTCAGCTGCGAACGTATGTTCGTTTTACAGGGAGTCGACGATGAGGAGTCATGCACAGTTGACCGTTCGCGCCGCGGATCTCGCCGAGCGGATAGTCGATGAGATCAGCCAATCAGACCAGGACTGGCCAGCCATCGAGCGGCACAGCCCGCAAGCTCGTCGAGCTCCTCGCGCAGCGGGCAGACGGGCGTGCGGCGCCGGCGGGACGCCTCGGATGATCAGAGCGAGGGCGCGAATTCCTCCACCGCTCTCCGAGGCGCTCGTACAGCAGCCGGTCATGCATGCGCTCCGCGTCTGGGCGCCCCAGACTCGCCGGCGTCCGGGACCATCCGAATCGCCCCCCAGTCAGACGTACACTCGGGCGGCGCCTCCAGCATCTTCATCGGATGCGCGTGCCGATCGCCGATACTTACACTCGCGACCATGTCAGCGCCGACGATCGACGAACTGCTCCTGGCCGACGATGGCGCGCGCTGGGCTGCGCTCGGATTTGCCGTCACAGACGGATGCTGTCAGCTCGGCCTGGTGCGGTTGCGATTCCTCGCCGAGGCGCCCGCGCGGGGAATCGTCGGGTGGTCGCTGCGCGATCTCGCAGGCGTCGAGCTCGACGGGCTTGCCACGACGATCTCCGAACAGCCGCCTCCGGATCCCGCGCCGATCCATCCGAATGGGGTCGTGGCGATCGACCACATCGTCGCGATGTCCCCGTCCCTGGATCGCAGCGTGAGACTGCTGTGCGACGCTGGCCTGGACCTGCGCCGGATACGCGAGCAGCCTACCCCCGCCGGCGCTCCGCGTCAGGCGTTTTTTCGCCTCGGCGCAGAGATTCTCGAGCTGATTCAAGAGCCCGAGGAGGCGATCGAGCGCACCGGGAGACGCGACGCTCCGGCTCGGTTCTGGGGGCTGGCTGTGCGGGTGGAGGACCTCGACCGGACGGTCGAGTTGCTCGCGCCCCACGCCGGTCCGGCCCGGGCCGCTGTCCAACCCGGCCGGCGCATCGCCACCGTGCGCCGCTCGGCGGGCCTCACGTTCCCGCTGGCGTTGATGAGCGAGCCCGCGAAGGTATGAGTCTCACACGCGGGGGCGCGTGAGGCGGCGCACGCACCGCCTCTCAGGCGTGCTGGGGTGTGGGGAACGCGCGCGATCGTGCCACCCGCACAGCCGCGCTGAGCGTAGCGACGTCATAGACGCCCGTGTGGCGGCGCCCGTTGACGAAAAACG
>Ga0193728_1000660_pt1 | contig 16957 bp, 15 predicted proteins | sample U1c1metaG_FD_143037 | JGI IMG/M metagenome (GOLD analysis project Ga0193728, IMG submission 143037) | Soil microbial communities from a riparian zone of the East river system, Colorado, United States - U1c1 | ecosystem: Environmental > Terrestrial > Soil > Riparian zone | place: USA: East River...
TGGAATGGATTCGTTCTGCGAAAAAACCGCTGATAGTAGCAGGCGGAGGAGTGCTTTATTCGGAAGCCTGGGAAGCGCTTGCGAAATTTGCGCAGCAGACGGGCATTCCCGTTTGTGAGACCCAAGGGGGTAAAGGGACATTGCCATATGATCACCCGCAACAATTGGGGGCAATTGGAGTCACCGGAACTCCGGGCGCGAATATCATCGCGCGCGAAGCGGATTTGATCATTGGAATTGGAACTCGTTATAGCGACTTTACTACTGCATCGAAAACCGCGTTTCAAAATCCAGACGTGCGATTCATAAATATCAATGTGGCGGAGTTCGATAGCTACAAACATCGCGGGCTACCGCTCACTGGCGATGCGCGCGTGACGCTGGAGGAATTGAGCGAGGCATTGGGCGGCGTGCGCGTGGATTCAAGTTACCAAACGAGAATTTCCAAATTCCGCGACGAGTGGGACAAGGAAGTTGAGCGCATATACGGCGTACGAAAGGATCCGCCTATCACGCAAGGCGAAGTCATCGGCATTGTAAACGAAATGTGCCAAGCCGATGACGTGATGGTTTGTGCGGCGGGAAGTTTGCCTGGAGATTTGCACAAACTTTGGCGCACACGCCGGCCGGGCAACTACCACATGGAATATGGCTATTCGTGCATGGGCTACGAAATCGCGGGCGGGCTGGGGATAAAAATGGCTAAGCCGGAGAGCGATGTCTACGTGATGGTGGGTGACGGATCTTATTTAATGATGGCGCAGGAGATTGTCACTTCGGTGCAGGAAGGCTACAAGCTGAATATCGTTCTGCTGGATAACCATGGATTCTCGAGTATCGGCGGACTGAGCCGCAGCTGCGGAAACGAAGGGATGGGCACGAACTATCGCTATCGACACGGTGAGCGCTATGACGGGGAGTTGTTACCGGTTGATTTCCAGGCGAATGCAGCGAGTTTGGGGGCCTGGGCGGTACGCGCGCGCACTTCGCAAGAATTAAGAAGCGCCTTATGCCAGGGGAAAAAACAGACGCGAACTTCGGTGGTCGTGGTGGAAACTTCTTACGAAGACCGCGTGCCTGGATACGAATCCTGGTGGGACGTGCCTATTGCGGAGGTTTCCGAGCGCGACGCGGTCAAGAGCGCACGCGCAGAATACGAGAAAGCGCGCGAGAAGGAGCGGTTCCTTTTCTAAACGAACAGTCTGCGTATAAAGTGCCTGGACCATCACGTAGAAATGCGGCTTCGCAGAAAGACGCTCGGTAAATAAAACCGAGCAGCTCACGTCGGAACGTTCGACGAGGCCTCATCTGAGACCTTGCGAAGCGTTACCATAAGCCGTGCGCGAAACATGGAGAGCGAAGCCGCAGGACTCGCGAATGCGCAATTCAGGCTGCAATTTTCGTAGGACCGGCTTGTTGCGATCTCCGGAGATACGCTTGATCAGCAATTCTGCCGCTTCACTGCCCAGCTGATGTTTTGGCAACTCGACCGTCGTTAATCGCGGACGAAAAATTGCAAGCCAAGGATAATCGTCGAAGCTGACCAAGCCGAAATCTTCCGGGCAGCGCAATCCCATTTCTTCAGCGGCCTTGAGAAGACCAACGGTCATCAAATGATTGGCCACATAAATTCCGTCCGGACGGTGCGAGAGCAGCGCGTGCCCGGTCCGGTAGCCAGATTCAATGCGGTAATCTCCTTCGACGATCAGTTCCTTTTCAAAGGGCAAGCCCATGGCTTTCAACGAATCGTGAAAACCTTGCCATCGAGCTACGGCATTGCTCACTTTTAGCGGGCCGCTGATGAGCCCGATACGGCGCCGCCCTGCTCGGGCCAAATGACACACGGCATCATACGCGCCTTGATAATCATCGGAGATGACCGCGTCGGAGGTTAATTTCGGATAAGTGCGCATCACCAGCACAAACGGAGTTTTGGCCTCTTTAATCATTTGACGCAGTGGTGGACGAAAATCTTCGGCTGCTTTCGTGAGCAGAATGCCATCAACTCTCTTGGAGAGAAGCAGTTCGATGGCGCGCTCCTCTTTCTCCAGGGAGTCGTCGCTATTGCAAAGCAAGAGGTTGTAACCATGTTTCTGCGCGGCGTCTTCCGCGCCACGAACTACAACCGGGAAAAAAGGGTTTGCGATATCCGGCACGATCATACCGATGGTGTGAGTTTTTTGTTGGGCCAGGCTGCGCGCGATCAGGTTAGGACGATAATTCAATTTGCGGATGGTTTCTTCCACGCGATCGCGCAGCTTCTTGCTAACGTGGCTCTTTTTATTGACCACCTCGGATACGGTAAATACCGAGACGGCGGATTCCCGGGCCACGTCGTAGATGCTGGCCGCTTTGCCTTTATTGGTTCTGGACTTTTTCATGCGCACCTGATGGCCGATATTTTCTATTTATCTGTTGATTCGCAAATTGCATCGAGAATGATCAAGTCCGGTGACCTTGCATACTATCCCAGTTCGGCTGAATGTCCTTGCTCAGTCACAGCAAATCTTATGCTCGTTGATTTTTTGCGATACGCGAGCAGCTAAATCTTCGAGGTCCGGGCGGCCCAGCCGCTGATTACGCCGTTCAGAATTTGGCTAGGTAGCTTACAGATTTATGGCGTGTCAGGATTCGGCAACAAAACGTCTCGCACGATGGCGTTGAGATCACTGCATGCCCCGATGAATTGCCGTAATGTTCTTCGTGTCGGGCCAAAGGAATCAAACTCGGCAATCGAAAGCCCATCTTCGGTATTGGCGCGCCGGAAGTCGGGAAAGTGCTTCGTCAGATCCTCGACAATTTGTGACGGCACTTCCTGATCGATGCGAGGGGTTACGTCAATGTGGCTGGCGTTGAAGCGCTTTTGCCAGGCGTAGGGTGGCGAAATAACCACCTCGCCTCCAATGAATTCGCTCCAGTGCATATGATTGCGAAATGCCGCGGACAGCAAGCGCATACGGTAACCGCGCTGGCGAAAAAGTTTATAAGTATTCTTGAAGACGGCTACGCCGGCCCATTCCAGATAACCGGGGTCCACTGAAATATTTTCTCTTTCCAACAAGACTTTAAGCCAGTCGTCCAGGCGCCCGACCATAATGGTGCGTACGGGGCCCATTGTTTTTATCTCTTTACCCTCGCGCTCGCGCCGTTTCAATCCGCGCTCCACGGTCTCGGCAACCGCAACGCATTGCGGCAACGTAAAGCAGACGGTGGCATTAATGCTGATGCCGCGATAAGTGGCTTCTTCAATGGCGGGAATGCCCTCTTTGGTGACGGGGATTTTGACAATCATGTTGGGAGCGAGTTGGTTGAACTCCACAGCTTGTTCGACAATGGCGCGTGCGTCGCGATAAAGTCGCGGATCGGTTTGAATCGAGAGTCTTCCATTTCGACCCTGATGCGCATCGAAAATCGGTTTGAGCAACGCGGCACTCTCGGCGGAAATTTCACGGACTACTTGCCAACCTAACTGATCTTCCGTGGCGTGAGGCATTTCGTCGATCAATTGGCGGATACGCGAAGCCCAACGGGCCATTTCCTTCTTTAGAACTCCGACGACGATCACTGGATTGCATGTTGCGCCGACGGCACCATGGTTGATGGAATAGGACAACTCCTCGAGCGACGCCGAGTCGTTCCAGAGGCTCGTAGGGGTGGTTTGGGTCATCTTGTGCAGCGGGCTTTTATAGGATGTTGCAGTTGTTTCTGTCATACATCCTCGCTACGGCCTTTGATTTTTGGTCATCGAGTTACACTGCCGCGTGTGGGGTCTTAATTTCCGCATTTGCAAAGCTCCCAAAATTCGATAGTGGCCATCGTCCAGCTCAAATTAGTGAGCGGCCAATTCTGTTCCAAGGTCGCTCACAACACCGCGCAGATATTTCAGACTAGCGGAGACGCTTTCGACCGGAGGAATCGGTGTGGCACCAAACTTTACGTCCTGCTCCACCACCGACCATCCTGAATAGCCATTTTTTACGAGTGTCCGGAAGAAGGCGGGGAAATCAATATTTCCCTGGCCAATAATGGTAAAAACCTTATGCTCGATGCCTTCCTCAAATGTCCACTTTTTGCGGCGCGCTTCTTCCAAAATACGATTGTCGCAATCCTTGATGTGTACAAAGCGCAGCTTATGCTTGAATTTTTCGGCTTCCTTTACCGAGTCGCCGTAGCCGTACACGCAATGTCCGGTGTCCAGGCACAGGCCAACGTTAGTATGAGAGGTAGCATCGAAAAACAGTTCGCATTCTTCAGGCGTCTCGACATAGGTCGCTACGTGGGGATGAAATACCAGATCAAGACCGAATTCATTGGCGACTTTTTCCGCATCCGCGACGATCTTGCCCACGTGCTTCCACTGTTCCGCACTTAGAGCCGGGCAATCTTTGTCGTGGGCCCTGCCGGAAAATGGTTTGCGCTCCGGCGACTGGTCATCAGCCATTACCAGGAATGGGGCTTTCAAGGTAGCAAGCAAGCCGCCAACTTTGCGAATCCGTTCGATGCACGCCGCGCCCGCGGCCGGGTCGGTCATTTTAACGGGCACGAAGGAAGCCAGCAGCTTCAACTTCCTTTTGGCCAACTGAGGTTGCAGAATTTTGGCGTCGGTGGGAAAGAATCCATAGGGGCCTAATTCCGTGCCGGTGTATCCGGCGGACACCATCTCATCCAGCATTTTCTCATACGATTGCTTCCACGACGGCCCGGGATAATCGAGGATACCCCAGCTGTCGGGAGCAGAGGCAAATAAGAATCTGTCTTTAAGACCACCCATTCGTTTCATTCCTTCCACAAGATGCGTTTACAAAAAACATAGTATGCGCGAGCCGTTAACTTCACGGCTCCAAAACAGTCTTCGTGGATCCGGGCTCAATTGATTTTTGCACCGCTGTATGTACTTCGCGCAACTGATATCGATGCGAAACAAATACGCCGAGCGGATATTGTTTCTGGGAATGAGCCACCAGGCCTCAGTTATGACAATAGCTATTCTAACCGGTTATTTGGCCCGAAATATATTTCGCATCGCTGCGCTTTATAGTGCAGGGCTTGAGCTTTTGTCAAACTCAAAATCCAAAGATTGGTCATCCGCCACTAAGCAGTTTTTTTCCTTAGCAGAACTCAGGCTGGGCACGGGAAAAGATGGTGATAAAAATCGAACTTCGAGAACGATCTAACCGATTATAAAACGGCCAGACGAGAGGGATTCTAGCACTGGGTTATTAGGCGGCGACGAGCTAGACAGGGTAAATTGCGCGATTGAAGTTTTATCTGGCGGTCCAGCCGCCATCGATAAGCATGGTGTGTCCGGTAATGAGCGCAGCTGCAGGCGAGGCTAGAAATATAACTGCTCCGGCTACGTCCATGGGCTTGCCGACACGATGCAACCCTGCGATGCGTTCGACCACATCGGCACGAAAGGCCGGATCGGAAAGTGCTTCTTCTGTTCCGGGGGTGGCGATGAAGGTCGGGGCGACAGCGTTTACAGTAATGTTTTGCGGGCCCCACTCCACTGCCAGGCATTTAGTTAATTGAGAAATTGCGGCTTTGCTGGCGCAATACACGGATTCCGTGGGCAATGCCGCGAAAGCCGCTTGCGAACTCATATTGATGATTTTGCCGCCGCCGTGCCGAGCCATAATTTTGGCTGCGGCCTGACTCGCAAAAAATGTGGATTTTAAATTTAGGGTAAGGGTGGTATCAAATTCAGACTCAGACACATCGGCGGCCAGATTCGTGAATCCGCCGCCAGCATTGTTGACGAGGATATTGAGTTTTCCAAAAAACGCTTCCGTCTGCTCCAGGGCGCGGAAGATTTCATCGAGCCGCATAACGTCCATTTGCAATGCTAACGCGCGACGCCCCATGGATTCGATTTGCTGCGCCAACTCAATTCCTGTGGCCTCGTCGCGGAAGCCCAGAGCGACGTCGGCTCCCGCGTGAGCAAGCGCCAGAGAAATCGCCCGGCCCAAGCCGCGAGCCGCTCCGGTCACAAGCGCCACTTGACCGGCCAAATCAAAACTAGGGTATTCACTCATCCGATTCACCCATCCTAAAGGGTATCTTTAAAAACGACTGCTTTCATCCCAAGCAGTCTTTGAGCTCTTGCCAAAACACTTCCACACTCTGCGGTCTTTGCTCCTCCAAAGGCGCAAAGGCGCGTACAAAAAACTCCTGCCATCTATCAGGAACTCCGGGGACGAGCGCTGCGAGTTCTGGGAACGCCACTCCTAAGATCGCGCCGCGCAGCGTCGAGTAGTCCGTTCCTACAAACGGCACGGTACCGCACAACGTTTCATACGCAATGACGCCCAACGCCCAGACGTCCCAGCATGGAGAAATCGATTTGCCTTGAAGTTGCTCGGGCGACATGTAGCGCATCGTTCCGACCAGGACTCCCGTGGCCGTTGCACTAGTGTCGTTAGTGAGTTCTGCCAAGGACTTCGCAATTCCAAAGTCAGTGATCTTTACAAGTTCGAGTAGGTTCGGCCTCGATAGAAATATATTCTCTGGTTTCAGGTCGCGATGCACCAGCCCCCGGGCGTGTGCCGCTCCGATTCCGGCACAAATGCCTTCAAACAATTCCAGCGTTCGCTCGGCCGTCAATCGTGTTTTCTGACGCAACTCCTCACGCAGTGTAATGCCTTCCAATAGCTCCATGACTAGGAACACGCGCTGGTTCGTGTCTACGCCAAAATCGTGGACTGTCACTACATGGGGATGCGCAAGACTGGCAGTCACACGGGATTCCTGGCGGAACTTTTCCATAGCGCTTTGGTTCGCGAAAAGTTCGTCGCGAATCATCTTCACCGCGACGGTGCGGCTCAAGGAAATGTCCGTGGCGCGGTAAACTTTGCCCATTCCTCCCTGGCCAAGCCGCTTTTCCAAACGGTATCGCTGGCCAAGCATTCTCGGAGTAGGCACCAGCGTGAGTAACGATTCATCCTTTTCGCATTTTGTAGTTCCGGTGTCATAGCAGATCCCACATACCGGACATTCCTCAAGCGAACGTCCGTGCATCGCCGAGGCGCCGCGTATTAGCAAGAGCGCCACTGCACTCGCTACACTTTCCAGGAGTCCCGTGTCTTCAGTGCTGTAGGGCTCCTCGGACCGCTTTGCACCGACAACAATTAATGCTTCTGTGCTGCCTTCCGCTAGCGCCACGGGCACCAGTAAATCAATGCGCGCGTTGTGCAGAAAGTCTTTGTCCACTTGCGGCAACTGCTGTCCAAGCCAGCCGCTCTCGGCGAGCATGATGGGTACAGGGTGGTCCAGCATTCGCACCAGTGGAATTAATTTGTTTGTGGCGGGCAAATCCGCTCTCAGCGAACCGGCGGGTGCCGCGGCCACGACGCGATACAACGGTTCTTCAGGCTTGCGCACCAGCAAGGCGCAAAACTCGGCATGGAACGCCTGTACCACGCGAGTCACGACACTGGATGACACCTCCTCGATATTTGCGGCATGACGGATGTCATCCATGACTTGTTTAAACAGCGTTTGCGCATCATATTGGTCGCGAAAGAATCTGCGATCCAACTCCGATAGCCAGGTTTGCCGTTGCGCGTATGCCAAGCCAGCCACAGCAAAAACGGCGACGTACACTGCGCCACGCGCTTTTAAGACCCTGAACAGCGGCTGGCTCCCATGAAATGTCAGATCCACCGCCAACAATCCTGCCGCCATCACCGGTATTGTCAGAAGAAAACGACGGGCCATGGCGTACTGCAATCCTCTCCGGACGATGACGCGCACGTCGAACAAGCGCTGTCGCAAAATCGCATATGCAAAGGAAAATGGAAAAATGAGAACTCCGATGTTGGACACAAGAGTGGCGGTGGGGGACTCCCAGAATTGTGTCATCACCGAATTGGTCTGAAATGCGGCGGACTCGATCACTCTAGGCAGATAGAACACCATTCCTAAAAGCGCTCCGTAGGAGACAACCCGAAATCGCCGGCGGTCGGTCACCAATTCCAACCGCCAGTAATTCACCGGTACGACGACCACCGCAATCAGCAGATATACGAGACTCTGCAGCCCAATCGCGGCCAATACCCACTTGGGCGCGAGGCCACTCAAATGTTGGGGGTCGTATACGGTCCGAGCTAGTAGATCCAGTGAGTACACGGTGGCTAACGATGGCCCGGCAACAAAGGCAATCCATATCCATCGTTTGGTAAAAAGAGTTTTCGGAAACAAGCAGAAAAATCCCGCCAGGAGCGGCGTGCGAATCGCAGCGCTCACATGCACCAGCATGACCGTTATTGCCACAACAAACGGCAATGCGCGCACCGAGGCTGCCAATCCTGCTGGAAATGGTTCGTACACCGTGGCCATGGCCACCAACACCCATCCACCTATTCGCGACACCAGGTCTTTCGGGCGACTGAAGACAACGAAAAGGCCGATTACCAGGGTGATGAACTTGTTGGCGAGAAAAATAATCTGCGAAGTCTTGGCCGAGCGGTCGAGTTCGTCCCAGATTTTTCCGTGCACGACCATTTTCAGTTCTAGTGGCTTGCCTGCACGCTCTACACGAATGGCGATGGGCTTGTCAGGTTCGAAATTCATGCGTTGCGCAAGCCAGTCGACTTCGGTCCCGATTTGTTGCCCGTTGACTTCCGAGAACGCGTCGCCGACAGCAAGTCCGGCGCGTTCTGCGGGGGGCGCCCAGATGGAGGTCACTATTACCCGCCCGGTTTTATCCGCTACATCGACACCATCGCCAGCCAACCCGAACAGGAGGTAGTATCCGAGATAAAAATTTCCAACAATGCTGATGGCGGCGATTGCCAAGATTCGCCAGGGATATCGTACGTTTGACATGCTTTTCGCCGCGGATATGTGGAAGTGGCAAGATTATATGCGCATTTGTAGGCTTTTCAGCAAAGGGAAGTTTGTGAGTCGGCTGCTATAGGAAGATATTGGTTATCTCGAAGGTTTCGTCCAGATCTGCACCGATCTGGCCGAGCAAATCTACGCCCGCCGTGAAAACCACAACCCCTCCACGACGTCATCGCTGCCGCGTCTGGAATCCTCCAAACGCAACGCCTAGGTCGATCTCAGCTCAATTTCAAGTGAGTTCATCGAAAGTCAAAATAGATCTCCGTAGGTTTGTCTGACACGCTCAAGATCGGCCGGGCCCGGTCCCAAAAACAACATTTAGGTTAGCGGTTTCGGCGAACGCGCGGAAGTCGCGGTCTCGTGTGATGAGGGAAATGCGGTGATCGATGCAACTTTGGGCGATCAGCGCATCGCCGAGTCTGGCCTTGCGGGGCATTGCGAGCACCTTAGCCCGCAACGCTCCCGCCCTTTGCCAATAACCGGATGCGATCTCGATCAGAGGCACTTCTGAAATTGTTTCGGTAACATCGGAAGGAAGCTTCGGGTCGCTTAAAAGCTCGGTGAGCACGACAGGCACCATCACCAACTGACGATCCTCCAAGGCGCGGTCGAGCCAATCCGTATCTTCACCACCACTCCCTTCCAGAAACGCAACCCACGTGCTCGTATCCGCCGCGATCACCGGTCAGCCTTCAGCTCTGCGGCGGTCCGCGAGAACCGAACCTTCCCTCGGAGTTTGCGCAAGCGAGCATAAGTCCGCGAGGCCGCAACCAGCTGTAGCCCAGTACGGACAGTCTGGGTAACACCAGCGCCGCTTGCTTCTTGAGCTCTTTCCAGAAGCTCCAGCGGCACCTCTACCGTAATCTTGCGCGCAGTATCCATATGCCATTAGGATACCATACCCGATACCAGCATTGAATATGGCCTTTCGTCCGGGGAGCCAAACAATGAGACAGAACGACTTCGCAAAGCCTACGGCGACGATGATGAGCAAGACAGAAGCCACGCAAACAAAAAACCAGCTCCCCCTGTCGCGGCGTGCCTGCGGGTTGGCTTCAGTAACTGCCGCCAATCTCTGGTTTGCTTCCGAATATAGTGCTTGTTCTCCTCGAAATCTTGTCCGCGAGAGGTAGCGAAGTGAAGGGATTTGCGAGCGGTTACTTAATTCGGAAATTGACCTCGACGTCGGTCCAAACAGTCACAGGCTGGTCATTAGGGCCAAGGACTGGCTCGAACTGCCAATTTTCTACGGCTTCGACCGCCTTTTCATCCAAGCCGTAACCCAGCGAACGTTTGACCTTGATATTCGAAGCACGACCTTCCCCTGTGATGATCAGACGGAGCACAACAATTCCCGAGACTTTCGCGGACCGTGCCTGGTCGGAATAGGACGGATCAGGACATGCAACGCACCTAGGATAGCCAATGCCTCCGATGCCTACTATGTCAGCGCCATCTTCGAGCATCGGGGCTTGGGCGCGTTCATTCTCGGGCTTGCATATGGGTGAACTCGCCGGTCTCGGAAACGATGCTGCCGCTGACTTCGGCGTGCCTGGGTCACCAAAGTTGTCCGCTAAGATTGCGGGGGCCAAGTCGACGGCAGTCGTCCCATCCGAATTGAAACGTACCAACGCTCGTACCCGAGACCAAGTTACCTCTCCTTGCACTACATTCGGCCGGAATTTCCATTGACGCATTGCATCCATCGCCGACTGAACGAGTAAGGGAGGACCATCAAGCAAGCGAGAATTCTTGTCTACATCACCCTCTGGCGAAACGCCCAGGCCAATATCTATCGTGCCCGTTATGTGAGCACCGATGGCAAGCACGGGATATCTAGGAAAAGTACACAGCGTTACCCGATTCCACATCTCCTCCGGCGCAATGTTTTGAATCCGTCTCGACTCTGTGTTTGCTGGGGCTTTCGTTTGGTCGACCTGTGCAGGCGTCAGCAGACCAGCAAGAAGACCATATAGTGGAAGGATTATGGCGGGCCTGAAGGAGTGCATACGATCTCCTTTGAGCAGTAATTTAATAATCTAGGGTTTACCCTCGCGCAAAATATATGCCTGCCGTCCTTTCGCGTCAACCTCCAATGGCGCTGGCCGCTAGTGGGTGCTGCTCAGCAGACCAATCTCACTCAGAAGTCTACCAGTGGGTAAGAGTTGGGCTAACTCTCGGTAAGTCTTAGGGTAATCGGACATGTGAACTCGGTGGGACCGGCACTTGTGTGGAGTCGAGGTGTGACGCGGTGGGCGGAGTCTCAAGCCAGTCCTTTTGTTCCATGCAGATTGGCATCTTCAGCCACCGCTTGAAGAACGTGATAATCGTGTTCATTTGGGTGTCGATGTATTTGTGTCTATACCTTTCCTCCAGCAGGCGGTTACGAAATGCCAGAACGTCGTCTCGCCCATACTCGTCGCAACAGGGCTTGCTGGCTTCCGAGAAAGCGTTTAGGAAGTTGCAATGCATCCGCACACTTTTTGCCGGGCGTTTTGAGGCGACCATGTCGTCCAGATATCTAGTGATTTCGTCTTTGATCTTTTTGCGCCCGTCGGCGACAGGCTCTTGGGGCTGAGCGGACGGGATGGTCACGAGCTTGTATTTGCCCGTGTCCGATTCTGGCACTCTGACCGTTGTGCCACCTGCAAGCAGGCGGTGTTGTTGCCGCAGCGCCTCCAATGCGTCAGGACCGACATTGATCACCTGCCGTCATGTGCGATGTAGTAATCGCCTTCGGCGTGGGCCTCCTCCTTGCCGCCGACAATCGCAGTGTTGGATTTGATTGTGTGATTCTTATAAAGGGCGGCACGGCAGTAGCGCCACCTGCCGCCGGACAGCTTGACGTATTTGTAGAGCGTGTATTTGGCTTGGGCCATAGCAAATCCTCCGAAAGCTAAATACTCAGCAACCGGAGATTTCTTAGGATTTGCTTTTAGGAAGGAGCCTAAGCCATTGAAACTAAAAGATTGGCTGGGAGGCCTGGACTCGAACCAGGATAGCCAGATTCAGAGTCTGGAGTCCTACCAATTGGACGACCTCCCAGCCGGGGGAATAAAAAGGAATCGTGACACATCCGGCTGTGCCGGCAGCCACGATTCATCCTTTCTAATTTAATCGGGATTGGAGAGGGCGTCAACCAATCGCGTCGCGCCGGCCAGAACCACCTTGGCGATTCAGTGGTGTGGCTACGCCAACGTTTTTAGTTTTCAAGGTGCGGCCGGTTTCATCCGGCCACGATCGATCACGTACTCAACATTGCCCCACACCACATGATTGGAGGCGAAGCTGGCGGCCCACACGACGAAGTGTATTGCATCCCACAACGGTACAAGCCACAAGCGGCGGCGCAACACCTCGTCACCAACTACTGACACGCCTGCGAACCAGGCGGTTGCCAATCGCAACACCAGATACACAAGCAGGTACGAAGCAGCGATCCAGTGGGTGGGCGCTAGTAAAGCGGCGGCGATGACCCAGGGCAGTCCCTGAGTAAATAGCAGCGCCGCGTAAGAAGCCGGGCGGCACAAACGGACGGTGCGAGCCCAACGCAGCTGATGTTGCCAGAAATTTTTCGGCGTTTGCGCCGGATACATGGTCGAGACCGTTTCTTGAGAAAGCACTACTCGTCCGCCGGATTTTGTGACACGCAATCCAATCTCGTAATCATCGGCCAAGAAGGTGGCGATGGCTTCGAAGCCGCCAATTTTTTGCATCCATGTTTTTGTCGTGGCTACTGAAGCGCCGAGCGTGAATTTGACGCCTTCTGTCCACGCGGCCATGAGGACGCCGGCGAAAAAATCGCTCGCGACTCCGACCGCTTCGAGTTCCGCGAAAAGATTATTCTGGGCGATGCTCCGATAGAACGACGTTACCGCCCCGACATTGCCATCCCGCAATGGCGCCACGACGTTGCGCAGATATTGCGGGCCCACGCACACGTCACCGTCGCTGAGCGCCAAACATTCGTGCCTGGCCTGACGGGTCAATCGCGCTAGGTTGTTAACTTTTTGATTCGCGCCGAAGTATTCCGCACCAATCAATAGTGTGATGTGACGCTGCGGATAGTCGACGATCAAGCGCTTAACAACGCCGACTGCGGGGTCGCTTTCTTCGTTGACGGCAAAAAGAATCTCGTATTCGGGATAATCCTGGGTGCAGAAACTCGCGTAATTCTCGTAGGAGGCGAAGTCCACACCGTGCACGGGCTTCAAGATACTTACAGGTGGCTCAAATGTAGACGCTGGCAGCGCCTTCGCTCTGCGAGAAAAGGCCAACGCGGCGAAAATAGCGAGGAAGTAATAGATCAGTGGAAAAGTGGCGATGACTAGTATCGCGACGACCCATCCGTGGTGGAGATGAATCATGGTCGCTTGCTCATGTTGGAATTAACCGGCAGCCACGATAGCCACGCCAATACAAACCAGAAGCACGCCGGCCCAGCGAATGCCGTTCACGTCTTCCTTCAAAATATATTTCGCCCCCAGCGTGCCGACCACATAACTCAACGCCGACGCCGGAATCACGAGACTAATGGGCTCCCAGGACAGTAGCACCATCAGCAAATAAAACGACAAGGCCATCAGTGGGACGCCCACCCAAAACCATCCGTTGCGAAAAGCACGTCCCAAAAAACTGATGACCTGTTTGATTCGCAAATGGTTTGGAGCACCGGCCTTTTTCATTCCGTGGGTTACCGCCAATTCTCCCGCGGATCCGGACAACACAAAAATCGTCAGGGTAGCGGCAGTGCGAATCATTGCACGGCCTCAGCGACAGTGCTGGTGCTGGGTTTGGTTTGTCCCACCAAAAATACGCCGGCACAAATGAGCGCTACGCCGATCCAACGGCGAGGGGAAACGGTCTCGCCGAGCAGGGTCATCCCCACAAAAGTTACGGCGACGTAGCCAAACGCTGACGCGGGCATGACGTAACTGTAGTCCGCCCAGCTAAGCACGGTCATATTGGAAAGCATGAAGCCCATGAGAAAAAGGATCGCGAGCCAGATCGTTCCGCTGGTCATGGCGAGCCGGAAGGCCTGGAAGAGTCCGGCATGGTCCAAAGTGACCGGGCCGATCTGGGTCATGCCGCGCTTCAACAGCGAATCACCAGTGGTGGCACACACCATCATGGCGAAGACCATTACCAGCGTCTTCAAACGGAGCTTTCGCTCGTGAGACATTTCTCTTATTGGTTAATCGTTGCCGGAGGCCGACGGCGCCTGCGAGACTGCGACCAAGGGTTTTCCCCTGCCGCCGTCGTCGCCACCTTCACGAGCCCACTTCAAACGTTCCGCGCGCAGTTTTAAGAACTCGGTGGCTTCGTGGTACAAGCGCTTGCGTTCGTGACCATCCCAGAGAGCTTCCTTCACAATGCGCCATACCACCTTGGGACGGAAATAATATTCGTCGTAAAAGCGGTTTACTCCCGACATCATCTCAGCCTTCGAGAGATGCGGATATTCTATGTGCGGCAACTGGTGTCCGCCCATGTCGGCAAGTGCTTCGATCTTCAGGAAGCCTTCCTTGGCCATGGAATCGTACAATTCTGTGCCGGGCATGGCGTGCGCGATGGAAACCTGAATCGTTTCGGGATCGAGTTCCTTGGCGAAATCGATGGTCTTCTGAATGGTCTCGCGCGTTTCACCAGGCAGGCCGATGATGAAATCGCCGTGAACGCGAATGCCAACTTTGCGGCAATTCTTCATGAAGGTGCGAGCCATTTCTACGGTCGCGCCTTTCTTGATATTTTTCAAAATTTGCGGATCTCCGGATTCAAATCCGACGATAAACAATCGTGCGCCAGCATCGGCCATGGCTTTCAGGGTGTCGTAATCGCTGTGCACACGGGCAGTGGAGGACCACTGAAATTTCAGCGGCTTGAACTTGGTGCAAAGATCGAGGACCCGGTCTTTGCGAATGTTGAAGGTGTCGTCGTCGAAGAAAATCTCTTTCATTTGCGGGAAATATTCGATGGCCTGTTTTACTTCGCGGGCCACGTTCTCCGTGGAGCGCGTACGCCAGGCATGGCCGGAAATTGTTTGCGGCCACATGCAGAAAGTGCACAACGCCGGGCAGCCGCGAGTGGTGTAAAAGGACACGTACGGATTCAGGAGGAAGGGGACGTTGTAGCGCTCAATTTCGAGGTCGCGCTTGTAGATGTCTGTGGCGAAGGGCAACGCATCGAGTTCCGCAGTGTGCAACTGCTCGCGAGGCGGAGTGTGCACGATCTTGCCGTCTTTGCGATAGCTGACGCCCATGATTTCGCTGAGCGGTTTGCCGTGTGCGTATTCGACTACAGAATGGTCAAATTCACCGCGGGTGACAAAATCGATATCTTCGCTGGCCGTCAGGGTTTCGTCGGGCTTGATGTGACCATGCGGCCCCACGAAGGCAATCTTCATGCTGGGATTGGATTCTTTAATCTTTCGAATGAGCTTGATGTCGCTCTCGAATCCCACCGTGGAGGTGAACAAAATGAGGAATTCGTAGTCTTTGCAAATCTGCACCGTTTGCTGCCAGTTGACCTTGTGAGGCGAGGCGTCGAGCAGACGGCTTCCCGGAATCATTCCAGCGGGATAGGTGAGCCAAACGGGATACCAATAGGATTCGATCTCGCGGGTTGCGGGCCAGCGAGAGCTTGCGCCGCCGTCAAAATTTTCAAAACTCGGCGGGTTTAACAGCAGCGTTTTCATTACATCCGGCATTCTTAACCCTCAGCTTCATAGATATCGATGGATACTGCGCAAACTTCAACGTCATTACGCCCAGGTTAAGCTGGTCAGGACGCAGGCCCCAAACACTAGCTATCAGTTTAACTTAATTAGAGTGATAGCCTCAAAACTTTCTGCCATCGGGTGCTATCGCGCATCAAGCGGTTAAATACACCAGTGAGTGGGACTTGCCGGGCGAAGCCGCCCAAGACATTAAGAACTATTTGCTCCGGCTTGGAATTCTTGTTGTTGCATTTTGGACGTCGGCGACGGATGCCAGTATTCGGCTCCAAATCTGATCACCCAGTCAAGATGGGCGGGCTTCATCAGAACCGAACGCAGGCAGATGATGGTCTGGCGATCGCGCTTCATGTTGGACGGGAGGTTCTGAAACAAGTGGAGGGGCAGATCCGCCAAGGCCAGATGTAAATCTCGCTTAGCGGCAGCGTCGAAAATCTGCCGCGCAAGCAGCGAAGCGGCGCTGACAGTCTCGGCACGCAATGCAAAAGTGACTATGTCCAATTCTGGCGCGAATGGTGTGATGAATCGGTTGTCGGCATGCAATCGCTCATACAGCGTTCGCGCCGCTTCCCTGCCCTGGGCTAAACCTTGAGCAAACTCCCCTCGCTTTGTTAGCGGCAAGAGTTTTTGCGTGGCCCACAAAGCCGCGGCTGCGGCACCGGGACGTGAGCACTCCAGACTGATCTCGCCGAGATGCAAGTCAGTCGAAGTGAAATAGGTATAAGGAGAATTGTGTTTGTACCAGCGGCCGACTCCGGGGTTCCTGAACAAAATGCAACCGCATCCGTAAGGCTGCAAGCCGTGCTTGTGGGGATCGATGGCGATGGAGTCAGCTGCACCCATGGCCGCGAAAGCCTTTTGAGTATCTGGCTCCAGATTTTCTAGCAGGGTAAAATATCCGCCGTACGCCGCGTCGGCGTGAATGTGGAAATTGTATCTTGTACGCAACGCTAGGATTTTGTGTAATGGATCGACGGATCCAGTCGCGGTCGTTCCCATGGTGACCACCACGGCGCCAACGTCGCGGCGCCTTAATCGTTTTTCTAGAAGGTTCAAATCGATACGTCCGCGCGCGTCGGATGGAATGGTTTCGAAAGGCAATTGCAAAACCTTGCTGATGCGCTCGTGGGTATAGTGCGATTGCGAGCTGCCCAAAATCGTTTTTCGCGGCGCCAACTGCCCGGCCACCCACAAAGCCTCGAGGTTGGCCATTGTTCCACCACCACACAAGTGGCCGAGAAACTTGGTCCAGCCAAACATGGCCGCGATTTGCGCGACTGCCTCTTTTTCCATCGCCGAAGTAGCGCGTCCGCCATCAAGGGCATGATTATTGGGATTGATGGTCATGGCTAACGCGTAGGCAAGTTGTGCTACAGGGTG
>Ga0193728_1000661_pt1 | contig 16951 bp, 17 predicted proteins | sample U1c1metaG_FD_143037 | JGI IMG/M metagenome (GOLD analysis project Ga0193728, IMG submission 143037) | Soil microbial communities from a riparian zone of the East river system, Colorado, United States - U1c1 | ecosystem: Environmental > Terrestrial > Soil > Riparian zone | place: USA: East River...
CCCACGCTAGCGACTGCCGATTCGCACGCCGTTGCGGTCCCGCTGAGGGATCGGCAGCCAGTAGAACAGGATGAGCAGGGCGTAGACGACGACGCCGACGACGGGCAGGAAGAATCCGATAACCGCGCCGATCGCGTACATCGCCGGACCAAAGAGGATGCGCTTCGTCATGCGCCGGATGCCATGCGCGGTCACGCCGTCGTCGAACAGTCCCCCGCGGTCCGCATGGGACCAGATTGCGTTGAAGAGCAGCCCCGCGGCAGTGAGCGTAACGCCGTAGAGCGCGACCGCGATGTTCTCGCCGTCACCGTTGCGAAACGTCGCCGCGAGCACACTGGTCGCGAACGGCACGAACGCCACGACGAGCAGCAGCACCGTGTTGACAAACATGAGCAGCCGGTCCGCCTTGATGATGTGCTCGAACATGACGTGGTGGTTGACCCACAGCAGGCCGATCAAAAGGAAACTGAGCACGTAGCCCAGATACGACGGCCAGAGCGCGAGCAAAGCGGGCAGCAGGTGCTGCGTGTTCGTCGGCGCCTTGATGTCGAAAATCAGGATGGTGATGGCGATCGCGAACACGCCGTCGCTGAAGGCCTCGAGGCGTGAGGTGGGCATCCTCGGCTAGACCTCTGGGCGCTGCAGGAGTTCCTGCGCGCGCACGATAACGCTCGATGGGGCGATCACCTGGTACGAGGTCGCGATGACCTGGTGCGTGGAAGTGTAGTCGCGGCGGCGGCGATTCACGGCGTAGCTCACGATGCCGAACAGCATCCCGAATGCGGCGCCAATCAGAATCACGGCGATCGCGTAGGGGAGGTTGGGGGTCGCCGTGAACAGGAACAGGAGGGTCCCCGCGAACAGTCCGAGCCACGCTCCGGTGGCCGCTCCCGCGAGCGCCGATCTTCCGTAGGTGAGCTTGCCGGTCACCCGCTCGATCGTCTTCAGATCGCTTCCGATGATGGAGAGCTGGCGCACATCGAAGTCGGCCTTGGCCAGCTTATCTACGACGCGCTGGGCCTCCTCGTACGTGTCGTACGTGCCAAGAACGTCTCCCTTGGGGATCGTCGGAGGAACTGGTCCACGGCGCGAAAAGGGCTCCTGGTTGCTCACGGGCTCATTCTCCCACGCGCGACTACGCTTGTACCGTGAGCGCGACGAGAGTATTCGTGGCCCGCCTTGCCGGGTGCTCCGTTTTCGACCCCTTTGGCGACCGGGTCGGCAAGGTTCGCGACGTTCTGGTGGTTTATCGTAAGGCCGATTCCCCTCGCGTTGTCGGTTTCGTCGTCGAGGTTCCGGGAAAGCGTCGCGTCTTCCTCGGGGTCGGCCGGGTGACCAGCATCGGCTCCGGTCAGATCATCGCTACCGGCCTCATCAACCTCCGCCGCTTCGAGCAGCGCGGCGGAGAAGTACGTGTCATCGCGGAAATGCTTGGCCGCAAGGTCACCCTCAAGGACAAGTCCGGAGAGGCGACCGTCGAGGATGTCGCCATCGAGGAAAAGGGCCCCGGCGAGTGGGCGATCAGCCAGCTCTTCGTGCGACGCCCGAAGACGACGTCCTTCGGCCGCGGACAGACCGTATTCGTGAACTGGCCCGATGTCGTCGAGAAGGCCACCGCGGGTGAGTCCCAGTCGGCGTCCCAGTTGATCGCCAGCTACTCCGATCTGCTGCCCGCCGACCTCGCCAACGCCATGCTCGACCTACCGGAGCAACGCATGCTCGAGGTCGCCGAGGAGCTTTCGGACGAACGTCTGGCGGATGTGCTCGAGGAGATGCCCGAGAACGACCAGGTCGACATCCTCAACCAGCTCGACGACGATCGCGCCGCCGACGTGCTCGACCAGATGCAGCCGGACGACGCCGCCGACCTCATCGCCCAGCTGAGCGAGGAGCGCGGCGAGGCGCTGCTCGATCTCATGGAGCCGGAAGAGGCGGAGGATGTGCGCTTCCTGCTGTCCTACGCGCCGGACACCGCTGGTGGCCTCATGACAACGGAACCCATCATCGTCTCCGCGGACACCACCGTTGCGGAGGCCCTTGCCCTCATCCGTCGTCACGAACTGGCGCCGGCACTCGGTGCCGCCGTGTGCGTCACTCTCCCGCCGTTCGAGCCGCCGACGGGACGCTTTCTCGGCATGGTGCACTTCCAACGGATGCTGCGCTACCCGCCCAACGAGCGTCTCGGCACGCTGCTCGACCAGAGCCTCGAGCCGGTTCTCGCCGGCACGCATGCTGCCGAAGTGGCGCGCCGCCTCGCCAGCTACAACCTCGTATCCGTCCCCGTTGTCGATGAGACACACCGTCTGGTCGGGGTGGTGACCATTGACGACGTCCTCGATTACCTGCTCCCCGATGACTGGCGAAGCACAGACCACGAGAGCAGTACCGAGTCGCTGTATAGCGACGCATCCACAGCAGCGATTCCGGTAAGAACAGCAAGGAGGACGACACATGGCACGCATTAGCCGCGACGACAATCGACTCGATTCGCCCAAGGGCCTGCGCAATAATTTCGTCCCGCGATTTGAGAGTCGCGATCGCTTCGGTCGCTTCACGGAGTGGATCGCCCGCAACATGGGAACGCCGACCTTCCTGCTCGGGCTCTCGCTGTTTTGCGCGGTGTGGATCGGCTACAACGTGCTCGCGCCCAAGGAGTTCCGCTTCGACCAGGCGGCACTGGGCTTTACCGCGCTCACGCTGATCCTGTCGCTTCAGGCCTCGTATGCGGCCCCGCTCATCCTGCTCGCGCAGAACCGACAGGACGACCGCGACCGGGTTCAGATCGAACAGGACCGTCAGCGCGCCGAACGCAACCTCAACGACACCGAATATCTGGCCCGCGAGATCGTATCCCTTCGCCTCGCGATGAAGGATATGGCGAGCAAGGACTTCATCCGCGCGGAGTTGCGATCGCTGCTCGAGGACCTCGAGAAGTCGAAGGACACCGTGGTGTGACCGAGCCCTTCGAAGGGACCGTTTGGTCGGCTCTGGCGACCGTCATCGACCCGGAGATCCGCCGCCCGATCACCGAGCTCGACATGGTCGGCCCGATCGAGGTCGATGGCTCGACCGTTCGCGTCACCATCAAACTGACCATCGTCGGATGCCCCGCCGCCGACCGCATCGAGCGCGATGTGAACGCCGCACTGGCTGCCCTGCCCGGCATCGAGACAGCCGTTGTCACGGTGACCGTCATGACCAAGGACGAGCGGGACGCCCTGACCGCGAAGCTACGCAACGGGCGACCGAAGACGTTGCAGTTCGGGCCGGACTCTCTCACTCGCATCTACGCAATCACGAGCGGCAAGGGTGGCGTTGGCAAGTCCACCGTCACCGCAAATCTCGGCGTCGCCCTTGCGGCGCGCGGACTGCGCGTCGGCATCCACGATCCCGACGTCTTCGGATTCTCGATTCCTGGCATTCTCGGACTCGCCGGCGAAAAGCCGACGCAGGTGGGCGGCATGATCCTGCCGCCGATCGCTCACGACGTGAAGGTCATCTCGATCGGCATGTTTGTCGAAGGGTCTACCGCGGTTTCGTGGCGCGGTCCGATGCTGCACCGCACCATCCAGCAGTTCCTGACCGACGTATATTTCGGAGACCTCGACATCCTGCTCCTCGATCTCCCGCCCGGCACAGGTGACGTGGCGATCTCGATTGGACAGCTGCTCCCCCAGGCCGAGGTCATCGTTGTGACTACTCCGCAGGCTGCCGCCGCAGACGTCGCGGAACGCAGCGCCCTCGTCGCGCGCCAGACCGGCCAGAGAGTCATCGGCGTGATCGAAAACATGGCGGGGCTCGCTCAGCCGGACGGCACCGTCATCGACGTGTTCGGAAGCGGCGGCGGCGCGGATGCTGCGGCTCGACTCTCCACGCCGGATGAGCCGGTTCCGCTGCTGGCCTCGATCCCGCTAAGCATCGCTCTCCGCGAGGGCGGTGACGCGGGCGCGCCCATCGTGTTGTCGAACCCATCGGATCCCGCGGCCGCGGCCATCCTCACGGTTGCCGCGAAGCTCGCCGTTCGCGAGCGCGGTCTCGCCGGCAAGAAGCTCGGCCTTTCGGTCGGCTAGTTGCGTAACTGAGCGAGGTACTACTCGGCGGCGACGGGTTCGACCAGGCGTGCGAGCAACTCGGTCAGGAGCCGCTCTGCGACCGGCGCGGGCAGTCCCTCCATGATCGCCAGCAGGGGCGCCATCCGGTCGGGAAGTCCACCGCCGTCACCGAGACCCATTGCGGTCAGCAGCCCAAAGGCCTGCTCCGAGTCGAGCACGCCGTCACCGAGCGGCGGCAGCGATCCGAGCATGTCCGCGGGAGTCACGGGTGGCACGCCGCGCACCCCGGCCGCGGCTGTAACCAGTGCCGCTGTCAGATCGGGCAGCACCCCCTCGGTCACGGGCGTGATCGTCAGGTGGGTAGTTCGTGGCAGTACGGTCCCATCTGACTGGGTAATACTGGGCTGCAGCTGCAGCAACCAGCCGTGCTCGCGCACCTGGTCTGCCCAGTGGTGCGGATCGACACGGTGCTCGACCGGCACGGAGTCATCCGTCGTCACGGCAATGAGAGGGCCAACCGGCGAACCGACGACGCGCAGTCCCTCGATCCCCGTGATGGTCTTCACCAGCGCGGTCGTCGCCCGCTGGCACGAGGCTGCGAGTCGCGCGAATCCGTCCAGTCCGAGTGCGTGGATGATCGCCCACGATGCCGCCAGGGAACCCGCCGACTTCGACCCCAGCATGGTCGGGTTGACGACGGGGTAGCCCGGCCATCGTGTCGTCGCGAAGTACTGCGTGCGCTGGCGGTCGCGTCCGCGGTGAAGAAGAACGGACGCGCCCTTCGGTGCGTAACCGAACTTGTGCAGGTCGGCGCTGATGCTGGTGACCCCCACAACCGCGAAGTCCCAGGACGGCAGTTCCGTCCAGAACGGCAGGACCAGGCCGCCGATGCACGCGTCGACGTGGCAGTCGATGCCGGCGGCGAGCGCCGCAGCGGCAACTGTCGCAACGGGATCGAGCGCGGCGAACGGATAGCTGGGCGCCGAGACGACGACGAGTGCGACATCCGGTGCGAAACGGGCGATCAGGTCACTGGCGTCGACGGCACCGGTCGCTGGATCGACGGGCACGAGATCGAGCTCGAGCCCGAAATAGTGCGCCGCCTTCTGGAAGGCCGCGTGGACTGTCACGGGCGCGAGCAGCCGAGGCTGCCCGGTACGACCCTGGAGGCGCCAGTTGTCGCGTGCTGTCTTCACGGCGAGCAGGCAACTCTCGGTGCCTCCGGTCGTGACACTGCCGACGATGTCGGAATCACCGTGCAGGATGCCCCGGACGAATCCGAGCACCTCCCGTTCCATCACCGCGACAGAGGTGAAGGTAGTCGGGTCGAGCCCGTTGACGGGCTGGACCATGCGCACGGCCGCCGCCGCGAGCTCGTCGAGCTCGGCGATCCCCGAATCGTAGACATAGCTCAGGACGTGACCGCCGTGGGTCGGCGCATCCGCTTCGCGCAGCGTGCGAAGTCGGTCGAGGATGTCCGCGGGCGCGACCTCGAAATCGGTCATACGGCGACCTTCGCAGTCGCCTGCTCGTCGATGTCCGTCTTACGCAGCTTGTAGCGAGCAAGCGAGATCAGGCTCACTCCGATCAACGCGGCGGGCACGATGCTGAAGCTAAGGACAATTCCCGCGAGTGCCGACGCGGACTGAACCGCATGCTCATCCGCCACCGAAGACACGTAGCCGGTGATCGCGAGGATGACCGTGAGCGCCGTTGCGCCGAGCGCCATTCCCGTGGTCTCGCCTGCCGTCCAGATTCCGCCGAAGGCACCAGCGGCACCCGGGCCGTGCGCCCTGGCGTGGTGAGAGATCACGTCGGGCAGCATCGACATCGGCAGCGACTGCATCCCGGCGTACCCGGCTCCGGCCAGCGCGACCGGCGCGTAAACCCACGCTCCCGGAGCCCAGAGCAGGCCGACCATGGCGAGGGCGGCAACTCCGAACAGGATGCTCGCGATCAGGAACCCGCGCTCCTTCCCGATGCGGCGCGCGATGCCAGCCCAGATCGGAGCGAACAGGATGGCCGGGGCGATGAGCGCGATGAACAGATAAGTCACCGCATCTTCACTCTGGAGCACGTACGTCGCGACGTACTGCGCACCGGCCAGCATGAGACCGGTCGCGAGTGCCTGCAGCAGAAAGGTGAAAACCAGCGCACGGAAGGGTTGGCTGCGGCGAAGCGTCGCGAACCCGGCACGGTAACCGGCGGCAGTCTCGACGAGCTCGACCCGAGAAACTGCGGCTTCCTGGTTCGAGACCACGCGAGTAGGCGCTACCCGCGACGAGATCAACATCCCAACGCCGATAACGACCCCAGCAACGATCGCCATGAGCAGGTAGCCGAGGTAGTGGTTCGATCCGCCGAGGGATCGCAGTGCGGGCCCACCCGCACCGAACAGGAGGATCGCGACAGTCAGGACGACCACTCGCATCGCGAGAAGCCTCGTGCGCTGGTCATAGCCATCCGTCAGTTCCGCGGGGAGGGCGATGTATGGAACCTGAAACAGGCTGAAGGCGGTCGCCGTGAGTACGAACGCGATGAACACCCAGGTGGCCGATAGCCACGCCGGAAGGCCGAGCGGAACCGCAAACGTCACAATGAAGAAGACCGGCAGCAGCAGGCCACCGAGCATCATGAAGCGTCGGCGAGTTCCGTGCCGCTGCAGGCTACGATCACTCCGCGCGCCGATCAGCGGATCGATGAAGACATCCCACACCTTCGCGACCGTTACGACCGCACCGGACAGGATGGCCGCGAGCCCAAGGTTGTCGGTGAGGTAGTACACCAGCACGAGTCCGGGAAGCGTCGCGAAGCCGCCTGTACCCAGCGAGCCGATGGCGTACGTTGCGATGGTCTTGCGGCTGAGTGGTCGCTCCGTTGCGGACATGATTCGCAGTGTAGCGGCTACCTTCCCGCCCGATTCATCCAGCGGGTAGCGGTCCGATCCGGAACCCCTCGATCCCCTGAATCCGTCAAGGGGCGAGTACTAGGTCGACTCGGAGTCGAACGGCACCGGCAGCCCATCGACCACAGCCCTTTGGCGCGCCGCGGACGGCGTGACGGGCTTTGTCGCGCGCGGCTCATCGTCGAGAAGCGCCTCGCGGATGATGCGGCGCGGGTCGTACTGCCGAGGGTCCATCTTGCGCCAGTCGAGTTCCTCGAACTCCGGACCCATCTCCTCACGCACTCGGTCCTGGGCCGAATCCGCCATCTGGCGGACCCTTCGCACCAGGCGTGCGAGCGAGGCGGCGTACTGCGGAAGCTTTTGCGGACCGATCAGGAAGGCGGCGATGATCGCAATGATCAGCACCTTCTCGAACGACAATCCGAAGATCATTGCCTCAGAATAACTGGTCAGCCTGACCGCTCACCATAAGGTGGAAGCGACAAGGAGTATCAGTGGCAGAGAAAGACCTGAGTTGGAAGTTTGCGGAAGAGTATGTCGTGGAGGGCGAGCTCATCGGTGCCGCCCGCGCTCACTCGCTCGAGCACGGTGTTGAGCCGGTCTCTCCCGCGCAGGGAGCACAACTTGCGGTAATTGCCGCGGCGACCAATGCCACATCGCTCATCGAGATCGGCACCGGATTCGGGGTGAGCGGTCTCTGGATGCTGACGGGCGTGCCCGGCGCGACCCTGACGTCCATCGACCTTGAAGTCGAGTTCCAGCAGTCGGCCAAACGCGCGTTCGCGGACTTCGGAATTCCGGCCAATCGCGCGCGTCTGATTGCCGGGCGCGCACTCGAGGTGCTGCCCCGGATGAACGAGGCGAGCTACGACGTTGCGCTCGTCGACGCGGACCCGGGTTCGATCATCGAATACGTCGAGCACGCACTGCGCCTGGTACGCGTAGGCGGCACTGTGCTCGTGCCACACGCTCTGTGGCGCGGTCGAGTCGCCGATCCGGCGCAGCGCGATGACACCGTCGCAGACTTCCGCACCCTCCTCGCGACGACGGCGGAATCGCCCGCCGTTCTCAGCGCGCTTTCGCTCGCGGGTGACGGACTGCTACAGCTAACGAGAGTGGCGGACTAGGCCGCTACGACCGCAGCCAGCGCATCGTGAAGCTCTTTTGCCTCCGCGTCATTTACTGACACAACGAGGCGTCCTCCACCCTCGAGCGGAACCCGCACGATGATGAGGCGACCCTCTTTGACAGCCTCCATTGGGCCGTCTCCGGTCCTCGGCTTCATGGCTGCCATGAGCAATCCCCTTTCAGATGGATACCTCACTATTATCCCTTATTTCAGGACGAGACAGAAAACGAGCGCGTCTACCGCCGCCCGCTACGGGGGCGTCCAGTCGTATCCGTCGGACCAGTAGGCGATGTAAATCCAGCCGATCTGGCCCGCGATGAACAGCAGCACGATGCCAACGCGGTAGATCGGCGACTTCGGCTGCGCGATTGCGCCGAGCACAGGGAAGATCGGAACGAACAGCCGAAATACGCTCGACTGCGGGAAAAAGACCGCGAGCAGGTAGATGGTCCAGCTTGCGACCCACAGTCTCAGATCGACGCCGATCCGCTTGACCGGTCGCGTGAAGAGGAATGCGGCGAATAGCCCGATCGCGACGACTAGCAGCACGTAGCCGAGTGGCTCGTTCGATCCGATCCGGTCCATCCACCACTTCGCACCCTGGGTCCACGACTCGAACGGCACGAGCCCACCCCAGCCGACGTACGGTGCGCGCCACGAGAGCTCGGTCGCTGTGTACGCATCCGGTACACCCGTCACGACGCCGGCAATGAATGGCCAGGCGTAGCCGAGTGCGACACTCGCGACGGTTGCGGTCACGGATGCGACGATCTCGCGAGCCGGGAACGGATCGCGATGCCGCACGACCCAGCGATAGACGACGTGCAACCCCATCGCGAGAGCAAAGGCGAGCCCGGTCGGCCGCGTGAACGACATGAACGCGACGAACGGCAGCATCATCCAGTAGTTGCGGCGCAACAGGTAGAGCAGGGAACAGGCAAGAAAGAACAACTGCATCGACTCGGCGTAGTCGACCTGGAGGATGGGCGAGAGCGGGGCAAAACAGAACAGCATGACCGAGAACAATGCGGTCGAGGCACCGAGCTGCGGTTGCAGGAGCTTGTAGAAGACCAGGGCTGCGCCTGCCGCGAAGCCGACCGAGACGAAGACGCCGACGACGCTGAACGGGAGTCCGGTGGCGAAGGCGATCGCGCCGCAGAGGAACGGATACGCCGGCAGGAACGCCCAGGCGTTCTGCTGCACATGCCCGAGGCTGTCATAGGGAAGCGTCGTCGGATAGCCGCTCTGGGCGACAATGTTGTACCAGGTGCCATCCCAGATTTCAGCGAAGGCGAAGTAGTCGGGGTGCGCGCCCGTCCACGGATTGGCCTGCTGAAACCAGGCGAAGACGAGCAGGATGATCGTGGTGACGATCCGTGATGCGACGAAGATCGCCAACACCTTGACCCACCACGGAGCCAGTCGATAACGGTCGCGCAGGGTCGGCCGGGTTTCGGCGGCCTCGCGCACGTCAGTGTCAGCCATTGAGCCAGTTGCGAAGGGCGTGTTCGCACGCGGTGATCTGCTCGACTGGGACCCGCTCGTCGTCGGCGTGAGCCAGCATTGGATCGCCGGGACCGAAGTTGACGGCGGGGATTCCCAGGGCGGAAAAGCGCGCGACATCCGTCCAGCCGTATTTCGGAAGTGGCGTGCCACCGACGGCTGCGACGAATTCCTTCGCGAGGGGGGCATCCAGGCCCGGGCGCGCACCCTCGGCGAGATCGACGACTTTCAGGTCGAATCCCGCGAACAGCTCCCGCAGGTGCTCGACGGCTTCCGCGCCCGTTCGATTCGGGGCGAAGCGATAGTTGATGTGCACCATGGCCTCGTCGGGCACGACGTTGCCTGCGACGCCGCCGCTGATGCCGACGGCGTTGACACCCTCCTTATAGAGGAGTCCATCGACCTCGACCTCTCTCGGGGAGTAGTCGGCGAGGGTCCTGAGGATGGGTGCGAGGTCGTGGATGGCGTTGTGTCCCGCCCACGCGCGGGCAGAGTGCGCGCGCTTGCCGAACGCGCGCACCTCGACGCGGAGGTTACCGTTGCAGCCGCCCTCGATGATGCCGACGGTGGGCTCGCCCAGAATCGCGAAGTCTCCCGCGAGCAGATCGGGTCGGATACGTGCGAGACGACCGAGGCCGTTGAGTTCCTCTGAGACCTCTTCGTGGTCGTACCAGATCCAGGTGACGTCGACGGAGGGCGCGGTCAGCTCGGCGGCGAGTTTGAGCTGCACGGCGACGCCCGCCTTCATGTCGACGGTGCCGCGTCCCCACATTTCGTTTCCCACGGTGCGGGTTGGCAGGTTGTCATTGATCGGAACGGTATCGATGTGGCCCGCGATCACGACTCGACGCGCCCTGCCGAGGTTCGTGCGGGCGACAATCGCATCGCCGTCGCGGAATAGCTCAAGGTGCGGCGCATCCTTCAGAGCTAGTTCGATCGCGTCCGCAATCGTCTTCTCGTCGCCAGAGACCGACTCGATATCGCACAGCGCCGCGGTCAACTGGATCGAGGATGCCGATAGATCGAGCGTGGTCGCGGGAGTGAGCGGCATTCCGCAATTGTAGGCGACGGCCTCTGCGCGGCGACGGCAGCCCCGCTCGTTACGCTTGGACCATGACTTACGCCTGGGGCTACGGCCTCGCAACGATTTCTGGTGACGGAACTGTGCTCGACACCTGGTACCCGGACCCGAAGCTCGGTGAGATTCCGAAGGGAACCGATCCGCACATCGCGCCCGCCGAGTTCGAGGATGCGATCGGTGCAGACACCCGACGCAACGTGCGACTCGACTTCGTCACCATCGACATCGATCTGGATGCCGCTCCCGCCTCCACCCCGGATGCCTACCTCCGTCTGCACCTGCTCTCGCACCTGCTCGTCGCGCCGAACACGATCAACCTCGACGGGATCTTTGCGCACATGCCGATCGTGGCGTGGACGAATGCTGGTCCCGTGCATCCGAGCGACTTTGCGAGACTGCGGCCATCCCTTCAGCGTGCCGGAATTTCGGCACACAGCTTCGACCGGTTCCCGCGGATGATCGACTACGTCGTGCCGCCGCGCATCCGGATTGCGGACACCGCGCGCGTGCGCCTCGGCGCGTATGTTTCGCCGGGGACGACGATCATGCACGAGGGCTACGTCAATTTCAACGCGGGCACCCTGGGAATCTCGATGGTCGAGGGCCGCATCTCGCAAGGGGTCGTCGTGGGTGACGGCTCGGACATCGGCGGTGGCGCATCCATCATGGGCACGCTGTCGGGCGGCGGAACGCAGCGCGTGGTCATCGGCGAGCGAGTGCTGCTCGGAGCGAATTCGGGCGTCGGGATCTCGATCGGCGACGACAGCGTCGTCGAGGCGGGGCTGTATGTGACCGCGGGGACCAAGGTCATCGTGCTGGGTTCGGTTCCTGAGCTCGCCCCGGTCCCTGAGCTCGGCGAAGAGCCGCGCACCGTCAAGGCGGTCGAGCTGAGAAACCGAACGGGGCTGCTATTCCGCCGCAACTCACTCACGGGAGCGGTCGAGGTTGTTGCGCGCGCGGGCGGCGGTATCCACCTGAACCCGGAGCTCCACCCCTAGCCAATAACGGTTGTGCAGGAGTTCCTTACCAAAAGGCCCATTTCGCCATAGACATTGTGACGAGGAGGTCGAAACTCCTGCACAACCGTTAGACGTGGGGAGCTAGCGTTGCGGCCAGGCCCGGTGCGGCTCTCCAACGTAGACCTGCTGCGGACGACCGATCTTGGTAGTCGGATCGGCGTTCATCTCGCGCCAGTGCGCAATCCAACCGGGCAGACGCCCAATGGTGAAGAGCGGCGTGAACATGCGCGAGGGGAAACCCATGGCCTTGTAAATAACACCGGTGTAGAAATCGACGTTCGGATAGAGCTTCCGCTCGATGAAATAGTCATCGGCAAGAGCGACGGCCTCAAGCTCTTTCGCAATGTCAAGGAGGTCATCCTGAACACCGAGCGCCTCGAGCACCTCGTCGGCGCTCTCCTTGACGAGCTTCGCACGAGGGTCGAAATTCTTGTAGACCCGGTGGCCGAAGCCCATGAGGCGAACGCCCTCTTCCTTGTTCTTGACCCGTTCGACGAACTTGTCGACCGACTCACCGGAAGCCTTGATCTCACCGAGCATGGTGAGGACGGCCTCATTCGCACCACCGTGAAGCGGCCCATAAAGCGCATTGATACCGGCCGAAACGGAAGCGAACAGATTGGCTTCTGTCGAACCGACCAACCGAACCGTCGAGGTAGAAGCGTTCTGCTCGTGATCCTCATGAAGGATCAGCAGTCGCTCGAGCGCTTTACTCAGGACGGGATTCACGACGTACGGCTCCGCCATAGTCCCAAAGTTCAGCTTCAGAAAGTTGTCGACAAAACTGAGGCTGTTGTCCGGATAGAGGAACGCCTGCCCGAGGCTTTTCTTGTGCGCATACGCTGCAATAACTGGCAGCTTGGCAAGAAGTCGAATCGTCGAAATCTCGATCTGCTCCGGGTCGTGAACGCTCAACGAGTCCTGGTAGTAGGTCGAGAGCGCGGAAACGGCGCTCGAGAGTACCGACATCGGATGCGCATTGTGCGGGAGCGCGTCGAAGAGGTGCCGCATGTCCTCGTGAAGGAGGGTGTGCCGACGAACCGTGTCGTCGAATGTCGCGAGCTCACTGGGCGATGGCAGATTGCCATAAATGAGTAACCAGGCAACCTCGAGGTACGTCGAATGCGAGGCAACATCCTCGATCGCGTATCCGCGATAGCGAAGGATGCCCGCATCCCCGTCGATGTACGTGATCGCGCTCTTGGTCGACGCGGTGTTGACGAACCCGCCATCGAGCGTGTTGAAACCCGTCTGCTTGCTCAGCGTCGAAATGTCGATCGCGCTGCGGCCATCGACGGCGGGCACGATGGGAAATTCCGCAGATCCCCCCGCAAACTGAAGGGTGGCCTTTTCTCCGGACTGGGCAGCAGGGTCACTCACGTATACAGCCTAATTGGCTCGGGAGTGAACCGTGACATCCACCAAAGAGCAATCGACTTCGTTAGAGACTGTGTCTAAAAAAGCAGCACCTAAGCCGAAGAAGTGAGACGACCAACCGCGCGAGCAATATCTGAGTCGCTGGCGGTCAGCGCAAGGCGCACGTGGATGGCCGGATCGTCGCCGTAAAACGATCCCGGGGCGGCAAGAATGCCTCGATCGGCGAGCCACGCAATGCTCGCCAGATCGGCTTCGCCCCGAGTAGCCCAGAGATAGAGTCCGGCGTCGCTCCCCTCGACTGTGAAGCCGGCGACGCCGAGAGCCTCGAGCAGAGCCGCACGACGGGCCCGGTAGACGGTGCGCTGGGCGACCACGTGCTCATCGTTGCCGAGAGCAGCAACCATCGCGGCCTGCACCGGCGCAGGCGGCATCAGACCGATGTGCTTGCGAACGCCGAGAATCTCATCGATCAGGTCACTACAACCCGCAACGAAGCCGGCACGATAGCCGGCAAGGTTCGACTGCTTGCTCAGCGAGTAGACGGAGAGAACGTGATCGCGCGACCCGTCGAGAACGGCCGGATCGAGAATCGACGGGGCCGGCGAGAACGTGGATTCTGGACCACTCGCCCAGTTCAGTTCCGCGTAACACTCGTCATTGACAACGACGGCTCCGAGCTCGCGAGCGCGAACCACGGCGGCCCGAAGCGACTCGATGCCGCGAATTCTTCCATCCGGGTTGCTCGGAGAGTTGAGCCAGACGAGACGGGTTTGGGCTGGCCATTCTGACGGGTCATCCGTCGACACGACGGTCGCTCCGACAAGAGCCGCGCCGATCGCATAGGTCGGATAGGCGAGGCTCGGCTGAACGATGACGTCGTCGACACCAAGCCCGAGAATGAGCGGCAGAAGCGAAACCAGTTCCTTCGATCCGATTGACGGAAGAGCGTTGGCAACTCCCAGCTCGACACCGCGCCGACGCGCGTACCACTCGACGATGGCCTCTCGCAGCGGCACGCTCCCCGCAGTCTGGGGATAGGAATGCGCATCCGTTGCGGCGGCAAGCGCCTCGCGGATGAACGTCGGAGTTGGATCGACGGGAGAACCGACGGACAGGTCGACCAGACCGTCCGGGTGGGCACGAGCACGGTCGGCGTACGGGATCAGCGCGTCCCACGGAAAGTCGGGAAGCTCAAGAGGCGTGCGAGCAACCTCGACGCTCATCGCGGCGCCCTGGTCGACCACGAGCTAGGCAACGGGCTGCGGCGGTAGTGCGGAAACGAGCGCGTGATCCTTGTGGATCACACCAACCTTTGCCGCTCCACCCGGCGAGCCGAGGTCATCGAAGAATTCGACGTTCGCCTTGTAGTAGTCGGCCCACTTGTCGGGCACGTCGTCCTCGTAGTAGATCGCCTCGACGGGACATACCGGTTCGCACGCACCGCAGTCAACGCACTCATCGGGGTGGATGTACAACATGCGGTCGCCCTCGTAAATACAATCCACCGGGCATTCGTCGATGCACGCGCGATCCTTGAGGTCGACGCACGGAAGGGCGATGACGTACGTCACTAGCGCTGTGGTCCTTTCACTGAACCGGCAAATCCTTGAGCCTGGTTTTCAATCTTACCCGGCTGACGCCTCGAGGCTCGTGGCCAGACCAGCACGACAAACGCGATAACGGTTGGTGCGAACTCCCACAGCAGACCCGGACCGCTTGAGGTAATCAGTGGCGACCCGCTCGAAAACGGGATGCTGTAGATCGCGACGACAACGATCATTCCCACCGCGGCAACGGCGGGAACTATTCGGGTTTCGAACGCGAGCCGGAAGCCGGTCAGGACTGCGCCGACGACCACGATCGCCAGGATGACCCCGGCCCAAATTGGTTGGCCACCGATGGTCACGGTCAACTGGTTGTAGACGGTGAGGAGCGCCCCCAGGGCAACCCCGATCACTCCCGCGAGTACCGAAACCAGAACCCTGGCAAGCGGATGCTGGTCGGAAAACGCGACCGGTTCGGCCGAGGTATCCGGCACACGCGAGAAGCGCTCGACGGTCGCAATCGGCTGGCGCTGACCGCCGGAGAGCACTATCGAGTCGCCGTCGAATTGAAGCTGGCTGCGATAGGCGCCAAGGGCTTCTCGCTTGCGTTCGAGAACGGGACTCACGTCAACGGCGACGTCGACGATCACATCGGGTGCGGGACCACCGACGGGCGATACCGCGCTCGGTAGCACCTCGTAGAACGGTATTCCGTAGACGTCGGCGGCACGTCGCGCCGCCTCGTGCGCTCGCACATGATCGGGATGACCGTAGCCTCCCCGTTCGTCATAACTGACCACAGCAGAGGGCATCAACTCCAGAACAACCGCCGCGACATCGGCAGCTACCTCGCCAAACTCGGCTTCCGCCAGAGACTCCGGATCGGCCGGTGTCACTGCCTCGGGACCGTCCGCCCCCCACCGCATCCCGGAGTCGAGATAGGTTCGCAGTTCGCGCCCCCGCCATCGTGCGGTCTCGTCGCCAAGATAGCGATGGTCGCTCACGCCGAGAATTGTCATCGCCCGTTGCAACTCTGAATCGCGCAGTTTTGCCATCGCGGCGGGAGATTGCAGTGCGGACTTGAGGTCGGACGGAATCACCTCGCCACGCTCCCCACGAGTACACGTGAGAACCGTCACTTCGGCGCCGGCCTCGATGAGGGTCGCGATGGTTCCACCCGTATCGATCGTCTCGTCATCCGGATGTGCGTGCACGAACAGGATTCGCTCGGCATGCACCATCGATCGCTACCCTCCCGAATCCCTGTACCTATCCCCAGACTATTGGACAGGATCGCCTCGCGAGGTTAGGGTTGGCTTTGTAAGGTTAGCCTTACCAATCCTGAACTTTCTCTCGCCGCTGTGCGTGAGGTCCGTCGCAGCCCTTCCGGCTCATCCAGAAATCCCCATGCTCGCAACTCTCGTCATCGGCCTACGCGAAGGTCTCGAAGCCTCGCTCATCGTGGGCATCATTGCCGCGTTCCTTAGGCGCACCGGCAAACCCCTCCGCCCGATGTGGATCGGCGTCGGCATAGCGGTCGCGCTAAGCATTGCGATTGGAATTCTCCTTCAGGAGGTATCCGCGAGCCTGCCGCAGGCGCAGCAGGAGGGCATGGAGTCGATCATCGGCCTCGTCGCGGTCGCCGTGGTGACCGGAATGATCGGCTGGATGAACGTGCACGCGAGAAATATGCGGGCGGAACTCGAACAGCACGCCGCACTCGCGCTGAAGGACGGAACCGCCTGGGCATTGGTCGGGATGGCGTTCCTCGCGGTTCTCAAGGAGGGTTTCGAGACATCGGTCTTCCTGCTGGCGGCATTTCAGTCGTCGACAAGTACTGTCGCGGCAAGCCTGGGTGCCGTCATTGGGATTGCCATTGCCGTGGCGATCGGATTTGGAATCTTCCGCGGCGGAGTACACCTCGATCTCGGTCGGTTCTTTCGAATAACCGGGATCTTCCTCGTATTTGTTGCCGCGGGCCTGGTGCTGAGCTCGCTCAGAACCGCGCACGAAGCGGGCTGGGTACTGATCGGCCAGCAAACGACGGTAGACCTGTCCTGGTTTGCTCCGGCCGGTTCCGTGCAGGCCGCACTCCTGACCGGCGTACTCGGGATACCGGCAGATCCGCGGCTCATCGAGGTCCTCGGCTGGTCCGCGTATCTGGTTCCGGTTATGCTCTTTCTGCTCTGGCCGAGGAAGCGCCGGCCCACTGGACGAGCCCTGACTGTCATGCGCGTCTCGATAGCGGCGGCTCTCGTCGTCGTGGCAGGCTCGCTCGCGATCGCCGTCCCCCTCCCCAGCTACTCACCCGCATCCACGGTCCCCATTTCCGGAGCGAACG
>Ga0193728_1000662_pt1 | contig 16946 bp, 8 predicted proteins | sample U1c1metaG_FD_143037 | JGI IMG/M metagenome (GOLD analysis project Ga0193728, IMG submission 143037) | Soil microbial communities from a riparian zone of the East river system, Colorado, United States - U1c1 | ecosystem: Environmental > Terrestrial > Soil > Riparian zone | place: USA: East River...
AACCGCGCCGCGTGCACCGACGATACCCGGAGCATTGAACGCCGCAGGTCTCGGCGTTGCCGCAATGGCGGGGTGACCGCCGTTGGCTCGCGCCGCAAGCGCGGGATTTCTGATCGCTTCTTGTACGTGCTGGTGTTGCATCGCCGTGGACGGCACATGCTGCTCTCTTTCGGCTGCTCTTTCCTGCGGCGTCCACGTCGCGCGTGTGCCGCCAGGGCCGCCGTTATAGCTCACCTTGTTAACGTTGACATTGTTGACGACCCTTTCGTTGTACGTGTTGTGAATGACCGTCACGTTCACGTTATTGACGGAGCGGTTGTAGGCGAATCGGTTGCCCTCCCATCGCCCGCCGGCAAAACCAACGCCGACATAGCCGTAGCCGTAATTGACACCGCCGTAGTACCCGATGTGCGGACCCCAATAGCCCGGATGGAAGGCGTAGACCCCGCCGCCGAAGCCCCAGTATCCGGGCGTCCATAGCACGCCAACCCGCGGTGGCTGCACCCAGGTTCCCGGAACCCAGTAGTATTCCCCTGCGCCCCAAGCCCAGTATCCGGGCGTCCACATGTAACCGTCTTCAGGACAAGGTGGTTGTTCGTAGTCCGGCAACGGAGGCGGCGCCTCGTTTGCCTGTACCTCCACATCAGCCGCCGGCTCGACATAGGCGGGCGGTGGTGGTGGTGGCTGATCGTAGTACCGCGTAGGCGGCGCGGGCGCCATCACGCATCCGCCCAGGAGCGCCGCTGCAGCCAGGGCCAGCGTCGTGCCGACCATCGAACATCTTGAATTTACAGGGTTTTTTATAAAGGTAAGCATCGTGGCCCGCCGTTTTGATGTTGATACCCGCAGCGTACTGTCAAGAACGCTGTCCGTAGAACACATAACGTCACAATTCACAGAATGACCAGTTCTGTGAAGGAAACGTAACGCTGACGGGATGCTCGAACCGCTCAACATCTGGTGCCGATGCTAGCGGTGGACGTTGGACGACTGTGATTTTCCAGCCAACGAGCGCGAAGAAGGCCACACGACCGCGGATTGCCCTTCTGGGCACCTCCTCTGCACCGTAATGTTGGCGGTCCAGTTTGAACGGACTAGGCCATCCGCAGCACCTGCCAATATCACGGTGCCAAGGCGCTAGGCATCGATGGCGCGCTTGAATGTTTCGGGCAGGAACAGCAGTCCTAAAACCAAGGTGATCCCCGCGACCACAATGGGATACCAAAGCCCATAGTAGATATTCCCGGTTGCCGCCACCATCGCAAATGCCGTGGTTGGAAGAAAGCCTCCGAACCAGCCGTTGCCGATGTGATACGGCAGCGACATCGCGCTGTAACGGATTCGGGCCGGAAACAATTCCACCAACAGCGCGGCAATGGGCCCATACACCATGGTCACGTACAGCACCAGGATGAACAGTATGAGCACCACCATCGGCTTGTTGATGGCTGCGGGATCCGCTTTCTCCGGGTAGCCCGCTGCTGATAAAGCGGCCTTCACTTGCTTCTGGAAAGCCCCGATGGCCGCTTTGCGGTCGGCGCCGGTCACAGCCTTCGGATCGGGCGCGGTAAAGGTATTGCTGCCGCTGCGAATCTTCGCCACGCTTCCGGCGGGCGCGTCCTCGCGCTGATAGGACACGCTGGCCTTGGCGAGAAAACTCTTCGCAATGTCGCACGAAGTCGAATCGAAGGCATTTTTTCCGATGGGGTCGAACTGAAAGGAACATTCCTTCGGATCCGCGACCACGGTTACCGGAGCCGAGGACTGAGCCGCGTAAAGCGCCGGATTGGCATAGCGGGTCAATGACCCAAACAGCGGGAAGTAAGTGAGCATGGCCAGCAGACAACCCACCATGATGATGGGCTTTCTACCGATCTTGTCCGACAGCCAACCAAAGAAAACAAAGCCCGGAGTGGCCAGCACCAATGCAATAGCCACCATGATATTGGTCGTGGGCCCATCGACCTTGAGCGTTCGCTCGAGAAAGAATAAGGCGTAAAACTGCCCCGTGTACCACACCACCGCTTGCCCCATGACCGCGCCGAGCAAGCTGATGAGCACGATCTTCAAGTTCGGCCAGCGCCCGAACGCTTCAGTCAAGGGCGCCTTCGACGTGGTGCCCATATTCTTCATCTTCACGAATACGGGGCTTTCGGAAAGCTGCATGCGAATCCACAGGGAAACGCCGAGGAGAATGACGGAAATCAAGAACGGTATGCGCCATCCCCAAGCTTTGAAAGCATCCTCACCCAGATTGGTGCGGGTGACGATGACGACGATCAGCGCGCCGAACAAACCCAGCGTTGCCGTGGTCTGAATGAAGCTGGTAAAGAATCCGCGCTTCCCCTGCGGCGAGTTTTCGGCAACGTAGGTCGCCGCACCGCCATACTCGCCTCCCAACGCCAGCCCCTGAAGCAGGCGCAATGCCAGCAGCAGGACCGGTGCGAGCACGCCGGCCGTCGCGTAATTCGGCAGCAGTCCAACGGCGAAGGTCGAGCCGCCCATGATTCCCATGGTGATGAGGAATGTGTGCTTGCGCCCCACCAGATCGCCGAGCCGTCCGAACACCAACGCGCCGAATGGCCGCACCGCAAAGCCCGCAGCAAATGCCGCCAATGCAAAGATGAACCCGGTGACCTCGTTCACGCCGGAGAAAAATTGCGAGCTGATCACGCTGGCAAGCAGGCCGTACAAGTAGAAGTCATACCACTCGAACACCGTGCCTAAGGATGATGCCCCGATAACGAGCCATTGACTCTGTGTCGCTGCCGTTGATTTCGGCAATCCTGCATCTGCGGACGTGGTCGCCATTCTTTTCCCCTGCTTTTTTTAAAAACGTGCGTCGCAAACCAAACGTGTACGAACTATTGTGGATCTTTCTGGTGCTTGAGCGGTGCTGCCGTGACGACGGTTCGCAGTTCCGTCAATTTCGCCTTGATGGCCTGCGCATTCTCCGGTCCCATGCGAATCAACAGCTTTTGACCGGCGGGCCGTGCCTCGAGCGCCGGATCCGCAAAGGTATACATGACGTTGGGGCGCACCAACTTGATCGGCCCCTTCGGATCCGGCGTTGCCAGCATGACGTCGATGACCTCAACGAGCCGATCATTGAAATACCCGTTCGGATAGCCGAGGTTTTGATACGACTGCTGAAACAAGGGATAGAAGTGGATGTACACCGCACCCAACTGCTGCATGTCGAGCTTGCGTATCACCGCCACCAGCGGCTTGTAGCGTTCGAAATTCCGCTGATTGAGCGTGGACTGCAATTCATCGCCGTCGGCGGCAAATGATCCCGCGGTGGCGTTGACGGGCCGCTTGTCGACGGCGACTTTTTGCCGCGGAAGATTGTCGATGGTCACGACCATCCGGCGGATCACATCTTGCGGCACCAGATAGTCCTTCACGGCGTCCGCACCGCCAACTTGCGCGAGTGCATCGCGTAGCGGCAAATCGCTGTTGGCCAGGTCGGGCACGGGCCCCGAGGCCGCTGCACTCCCGGAAGCATCCGGCAAGGGATGCGCGATCGCCGGTTCGCCGGTTGCGGGAGCCGTGCCCGCCGGTGCGGTGGGCGCAGCGGGCAGCGGTGTATTGCGGCTCTTTAGGTAGTACACACCACCCGCCGCAAGCACAAAGATCAAGGCCGCTACGCCGACAATCGGTTTATTGATCATGCATTGCCCTCGCCTCTACCCCGCATTGAGCATACGAAGTTGCAGCTCGTGCCGGCGGTAGTCAATGATCAGGGTGTCGAGCAGCCCCAGCGTGTCCATGCCGATCAATATCGCCGGCTCATTCGTCAGCCGCCACTGCTTGAATATATACAAATCACCGAACGTCACGCCGGGATCACGAATGCTGATGGGGCCCAAACCTATGGCGGGCGTGTCCATCAGTTCACCCATTTGAACATCCTTGGTGGCACCGATGATCGAGTCGATCTTGCTCCTGGGTGAACCGCCCAGGCGCGCCAGCGCGTCTTTCAGCGCAAGGTTCGCGATGGTGACCTGCCCACCGGTGTCGATGATGGCCTTGCAGCGGACTTGGCCCACAAATGCGTCCACGACCACCAAGGTACCGCGCAACGAGTGGAACGGCACACTGATGAAACCAGGACCGGAGCGCTCATTCCTCGAATACGCGATATTGATCCGATCATGACGAAAATCGATGAAGATGCGCTTGCCTACCAGCCCCTCGGAACCCAGCACCCCTTCTGCACCGCCCAAGGCGTCCGGCACAATGGGCAGAATCGCCTGATCGACCGCAACGTCGCCCACGCTCAAGGTATCCACGCGTATGGTCGGCACGGTGGCAAATCCAGTGACGCCGCGCAGGATCACCGGTGGGGAGCGATCCGTCGGAATGCCCAGCGCCAATGCGACCAGGGCAGTAATCGCGCTGTGGCTGGCACCCGTATCGAGCACCAAGCGGAAGGGTCCGCGTCCATTGATCATTACCGGCGCCCAAATGCGTCCGATTTGGTCTCGGCGTGTCGGGGACACGTAGCGCGGTTCGCGGGCCTCGACCATGACTTCGGTCAACTCGTCGACGGGGTCGACAACCGGCGTCGTCGGCGGCGACACTTCAGGAGCGGTCGCACCCGTCCATCCCGGCCAGGCGGCCAGCGCACCCGCCACAAGCGATGCACCGAACCAGCGCATGCGGTGATTCGATGGCGAGAAAAATGTCCGTATTATGTCTTTCAAGTGCCCGCCTCAACGTTTCAACGTCGTTATGTTGTCGTCGAATCGCCTGCCCCGAAGAACTGCCGTACTCTGCTGGGTGCAGCATAGCACCGCGCTTCCTGCGCACCAAAATACTTGGCGCCGCGCCTTAAAATCGGCTCGCAGGCGGGCAAGAAGTGCAAGGCGTGCCGTCCGCACAAGCGGATGCCTGTGCGATCATAGCCGGAGAGGTTAAGCGTGAAGACCTATCAAAATTTAGCCGAGCTGAAAGCACTGGTCGGTTCCTCCATCGGGACCAGCGACTGGCTCACCGTCGACCAGGCGCGCATCGACAAGTTCGCGGATGTGACGGGCGATGATCAATGGATTCATGTGGATCCTAAGCGCGCGGCCGCCGGCATGTTCGGCAGCACCGTCGCACATGGTTTCCTGACGTTGAGTTTGCTGCCTTACTTCATCCGCAGTTCGCACAAAGTCGGCGGCGCGCGGATGTCGGTCAACTATGGCCTCAATCGCGTGCGCTTCCCGGCACCGGTTCCTGTCAACAGTCGGCTGCGGGCGCACTTCAAGCTGCTGTCTTTCGAGCCCATCGAAGGCGGCGTGCAAGTCATTACTGAAGTTACCGTCGAACGCGAGGGTCAGGCAAAGCCTGTGTGCGTGGCCGAGAGCGTCGGCAGACTCTATACCTGATTCCGCTGCGGCTCCGACAGCGCCCTGACATGCGCCGCCGCGCTGCGGCCGAGCGCGGATAAGTGGTAGCCGCCCTCGAGCATCGAAACCATGCGGCCCTGCGAATGCCGGGCGGCCACCACTTTAAGTTCGCGGGTCATCCACGCGTAGTCAGCTTCGATGAGCGCCATGCCCCCCAGCAGATCTTCTTTGTGTGCGTCGAATCCGGCGGAAATGAAAATCATCTGCGGCTTGAAGCTCTCGAGCGCCGGCAGCCATTGCGTTTCCACGGCTTTCTTGACGGCGGCGCCGCCGCTGCCGGCGGCCATGGGCACGTTGATCATGTTGGGCGCGGGATTCGACGTGCCGCTGTAGGGGTAGAAGGGATGCTGAAAGAAACTCGCCATCAGTACCCGCTTGTGCCAGTGGGTTGGGCTGAACATATCTTCGGTACCGTTGCCGTGGTGCACGTCGAAGTCGATGACCGCGACCCGCTCGAGTCCCTTTTTTTCCAACGCATAGGCGGCCGCAACGCCGATGTTGTTGAAGATGCAAAAGCCCATGGAGCGGACTTGGGTGGCATGATGGCCGCACGGGCGAACTGCACAGAACGCATTGAGTGATCGCCCCGCCATGACCTCATCCACCGCCAACACCCCGGCACCCGCCGCGCGCTGCGCCGCGGCCAAGCTGAACGGATTCATCGCCGTGTCAGGATCCAGCTGTACATAGCCTTCACTGGGTGCGTTCTCGAATATCGCGTCCACATAGGCTTCGCGGTGCACCCGCTTCAGATCCTCGGCGCTCGCCAGCGGAGCTTCGAGGCAGCGCAATTCACTGAGCAATCCCGATGAGCGCATTTCCTCGTTGACGGCCTTCAATCGATCCGGACATTCCGGATGTCCCGCACCCATCTCGTGACGCAGGCAATCAGCATGAGTGATATAGGCCGTGTGCATGGCTTCGATCTTACCCTGTTAGCCCGCAAGCCCGCTCCTTGATCAGCGCCAACACCGCGTCGACCAGCGGGGTTTTCACCGCCGTGAGCCGGCCCAATTCCTGCACCACCCCGACGAGCGCATCGATTTCGAGGCTACGCCCGCGCTCCAGATCCTGCAGCATCGACATCTTATGGTCGGTGGCCGACGCGGCGCCGGCAAGCCTTCGATCCATCATCTCGGCCGGAATATGCACGCCGAGCGCTTCGTTGACCGCTTGCGTCTCCAGCATCATGGTCTTGCACAATGCCCGCAACTCCGGATTGCCGATCATGCGGCCCAGGGTGGCACCGGTCAGCGCGCTGATGGGATTGAAGCAAACATTGCCCCACAGCTTCAACCAAATGTTCCAGCGGATATTGTCGCGCACGGGCGCGTCGAATCCCGCGACGGTCAACACCCTGCTCAATTCCTCCACGCGACTCGTTCGGCTGCCATCGGGTTCACCGATGATGAAGCGATTGAACTGGTGGTGCGCGATGACTCCCGGCGCGATCACTTCGCATGCAGGCTCGACCACACAGCCGATCGCGCGCTGCGGCCCGATGCTGCTCCATTGGCGCCTGCCGGGATCGACCGTCTCCAAGTTCTGTCCCTCGAAGCGGCCGCCGCTTTTGTAGAAGTACCACCAGGGAATGCCGTTCATCGCGGTCAACACCGTGGTGTCCTGCTTGAACAGCGGGGCAAACGACTCGGCGCACTCGAAAGCTTGATGCGCTTTGAGTGCGCAGATCACCATGTCCTGGGGACCAAAGGCGCGAGGGTCCGAATCGGCGGGCACCCTGGCCACTTTCTCGCGGCCTTGGATCTGCAGCGTCAATCCCCGCTCTTGAATGGCCTCGAGGTGAGCGCCGCGCGCAATCACGCACACGTCCTGACCTGACAGCGCCAGCTCCACTGCGAGGTATCCACCGATCGCGCCGGCGCCGTAAATGCAAACCTTCATGCCGGAGAACTGAGTTCGCGGCTCCCGACAAATGCCGTTCGATCGTTCGCGAACACTGCAGCGTGAATGGCCTCGCCGATTTCGTGCTGTGTACAAGGCTTCGCCAGTCTCGCGATCCCCAAGCTCACAGGATCGACCGGCAGCTCTGCGTAACCGGTCGCCAATATGATGGGCAAACCGGGAAATTTCTCTTGAATATATACGGCAAGCTGCAAGCCGGTCATGCTCGGCATGACATGATCGGTCAACACCACGTCGACCTTGAGACCGGAACCCAGCAAGTCAAGCGCCTCGGCTCCGGAGTGTGCTTCGACCGGCGTGTGGCCCAAGTCCGAGATCATTGCGGCGGTGCCGGTCATGACGAGCGAATCGTCATCGACGATGAGCACCTTGCAAGGCGTGGTCACGGGCCGGCTCTGGGCGGGCAACTCCGTCGAGCGCACGACCGCGGCGGGCGCGCAATTGGCCCTGGGCAACCACAGTTCAACGATGGTTCCCGCGTTCGGCTCGCTGCGAATGCGCAGCAGACCGCCCGATTGCGCTGCCAGGCCGTGCACCATGGACAAGCCGAGGCCGGTCCCTTTGCCCGGACCCTTCGTTGTGAAGAACGGCTCGGTCGCCTTGGCCAGCGTGGATTTGTCCATGCCTATCCCGGTGTCGATTATGGTGATTCGCACATAGTCCCCCGGCGGCAAGGCGCCGTCCACCGCTTCACTGGCAGGCTTGGCGCTGCCGTTGGCTGTGCGAGGTGAGTTTGAGGGTGCCGGCGCTCTCAAGGTCTCGGCCTGAGCCGTGATCTTGACGCTGCCGCCGTCCGCCATCGCATCGCGGGCGTTCAAGGCCACATTGAGCAGCGCCAATTCGAGTTGATTGGCATCCACCAATACCGGCGGCAGATCACCCGGGAATTCGCTGCTGAGCGCGATTGCATGTCCCACCGCGCGCTTCAGCAGCTCTTCCATGCCGCGCACCAGCAGCCCGAGGTCGACGGCCTGGGGCTTGAGCTGCTGGCGCCGGGAAAATGCCAGCAGGCGCTGCGTCAACGCCTTGCCGCGATCGGCGCCTTGAATGGCGTTTTGCAGCAACCGCCGCGTCTGCGGATCCTCCGGCAGCCGCTTCTCCAAGAGCGTGAGGCTTCCCAACACCGCCATGAGCAAATTATTGAAATCATGCGCGACGCCGCCCGTCAGACGGCCGATGGTGTCCATTTTCTGCGCCTCGAACAGCTGCGCCAGCGCGAGTTCGCGTTCGCGCGTGCGCTCCTCGATCCGCAGCTCGAGTTCCTCGTTGAATTTTCGCAATTCAGCGGTGCGCTCCTCAACGCGCCGTTCCAGGTCGGCGTTGAACTGTTCGAGCTGCCGGGTTTTCCGGTACAGCTCCACGAAGACCTTGACCTTGGCCCGCAATAATTCAGGGACCACCGGCACGGGCACGTAGTCAACGCCGCCCGCCTCGTAGCCGCGCAATTGATCGATGTGCTCCATCATCACCGCTGAGACGAAGATGATCGCCGTGCTTTGGAAGCGCGGGTGCTCGCGGATCATGGTGGCGAGTTCGAATCCATCCAGGTCCGGCATGCACACATCGATGAGAATGAGCGCCACTTCGTTTTTCAGCAGGCACTCGAACGCTTCGCGCGCAGAACTTGCCTTCAGGAGATTTTCGCCGATCTCAGCGAGCACGACCTCGTGGCTCAGCAGCTTCGCCTGCTGATCGTCAACCAAGAGAATATTCACCTTGTCGGAGCCGATCATGTTGTTTTGCCCACTAGCGATGCAGCCACATCCGCAAAGCAGACATCAATTGTTGGATGTTCACCGGTTTCGCCAGATAGTCGGAAGCTCCCGCTTCCAGGCACTTCTCTCGATCACCCTTCATGGCCTTCGCCGTCAACGCGAGAATCGGCAGGCGGCGATGGGCGGGATCGGCGCGAATCGCCTGGGTGGTTTCATAGCCATCCATGCCGGGCATCATGATGTCCATCAGCACGATGGCGACATCGGGCCGTGCACCCAACACCGCGATCGCCTCGCTGCCGGTGGTCGCGGTGAGCACCTCCATGCCGCGCCGCTCGAGCACACTGCTCAGGGCAAAAATGTTCCGCGCATCATCGTCCACCAACAGCACGGTACGCCGCATCAGGTCTTCGTCGGAACTGTGCAAGCGCTCCAGCATGCGCTGCTTGGCTGCGGGCAGATCGCCCACGACGCGATGCAAGAACAGCGCGGTTTCATCCAACAGCCGTTCCGGCGATTCCACCCCCTTCACCACCACGCTGCGCGCCATGGTATGCAGTTTGGCCTCTTCATCCGGCGAGATCTCACGGCCGGTGAACACCACCACCGGAATATCGCACAGCGATGCATCGTCGCGAATCCGCTCCAGCACCTCGAACCCGGTCATGTCCGGCAGCTTCAGGTCGAGCACGACGCAATCGATTGTATTGTCACGCATTTGCAGCAGCGCGCTTTGCCCGGTGTCCGCCGCCATTATCTCAATGTCGTCCGAGGCCAGCAACTCCGTGACGCTGCTGCGCTCCGCCGCGTCATCCTCGACCAGCAACAAACGCTTGCGCCGCGATTTGGCGTAATCCTTGATGCGTGCAAAAGCGCTCTCCAAGCCTTCCGTGGTCGTCGGCTTCTGCACGAACGAGAACGCCCCTCGCGCCAGCCCATGATGGCGATCCTCATCCAATGTGACGATCTGCACCGGGATATGCCGCGTCGTGGGATCCTGCTTGAGCTGGCTCAACACCGTCCAGCCGAGCATGTCCGGCAAGAAAATATCCAGGGAAATGGCGCTCGGATGATGCGCACGAGCCAGCGCGAGTGCATCCGCGCCGCGATGTGCGACCAATACCTTGAATCCCTCATCTTTCGCCAGATCGACCATGACGCGCGAAAAATGCGGATCGTCCTCGACGATGAGCACCACGCTGTCGTGCGGCGCGAGATTGTGCCTGTCATCGATGATCGGTTCGGCCGGCCGCTCGGCGAGGCGCGTCTGGGCCATGGCGCCGCTATTGGCGCCCGGCGCGCTTGCGCCGGCTGCGCCGCCCCTCGCAGAGGCGCCGCCGAGATAGGTGAGCGGCAGATACAGCGTAAAGGAACTGCCCGACCCGGGCGTTGAGCGCAATTGAATTTCGCCACCCAGTAGATTGGCAAGCTCGCGGCTGATCGCCAATCCCAAGCCGGTGCCGCCGTACTTGCGGCTGGTGCCTGCATCGGCCTGCTGAAACGCCTCGAAGATGATGCGTTGCTTCTCGGGCGGGATGCCGATGCCGGTATCCGACACCTCGAAGGACACCACCGACGGCGCATGCTTCAAAATCGCATGATCGGCGTTCCAGCCGCTCACCGCCCGCGACACCGCGAGTTTCACGCCGCCCTCCGCGGTGAACTTGAAGGCATTGGACAACAGGTTCTTCAGCACTTGCTGCAGGCGCTTCGAGTCGGTAATGATGCTGCGATCCAAATCGGGAGAAATCGCGATCTCGAACTGCAGGTTGCGATTTTCCGCCTCGTGGCGGAACGGCCGGCCGATCATATCCAGCAAGTTGCTGAAATAAACCTCTTCCGCGTCCACCGATACGGTGCCCGATTCGATCTTCGACAAATCGAGAATGTCGCTGATCAGATTCAAAAGATCGGTGCCGGCGCCATGAATGGTGCGGGCGAATTCGACCTGTTTGTGGCTCAGGTTGCCTTCCGGATTTTCCGTAAGCTGCTGGCCCAGGATCAAAATACTGTTGAGCGGCGTGCGCAATTCGTGCGACATGTTCGCCAGGAATTCCGACTTGTACTTGGAGGTCAGCGCCAACTCGGTGGCCTTCTCTTCCACGGCCCGCCGCGCCTGCTCGATTTCCTGATTCTTCGCCTCCACTTCAACGTTGCGGTCGGCGAGCTGCTGCGCCTTTTGTTCGAGCTGCTCGTTGGTCTGCTGCAGTTCGCGCTGCTGAGTCTGCAGCTCGGTGGCGAGCTGCTGCGACTGCTTGAGCAGTCCCTCGGTCTGCATGGTCGCTTCAATCGAATTCAGCACGATGCCTATCGATGTCGTGAACTGCTCCAGGAACGACTTCTGCAGATCGGTGAACGCCGCCAGCGAAGCAAGTTCGATGACCGCTTTGACCTGCCCCTCGAAGGATACCGGCAGTACAATGGCATTGCGCGGGGGCGCCCGGAACAGGCCGGAACTGATGGGCACCACATTGCCCGGCATATCGGTGATGAACATGCACCGCGCGTCGCGCGCGCATTGCCCGATGAGCCCTTCGCCGAGTTCCAGATGCGCCGAGTAGCCGTTGGACACCTCGTCCGCATATGCTGACAGCAGATTCAGTGCGACGCTCGCGCCATCCGTTTGCACTTGATAGATCACGCCGCGCTGTGCGCCGACCAGGGGCGCCAACTCGGTCAGCAGCATGCTGCCCACCGTCGTCAAGTCGCGCTGACCCTGCAGCATGTTGGTGAATCGCGCCAAGTTGGTCTTGAGCCAGTCTTGTTCCGTGTTGCGATCGGTGGTCAGGCGCAGATTACCGATCATCGTGTTGATGTTGTCTTTGAGTTCAGCCACCTCGCCCCGTGCTTCGACTTGCACCGAACGCGTCAAGTCACCCTTGGTCACGGCGGTGGCCACCTCGGCGATGGCGCGCACCTGCGTGGTGAGATTGGCGGCCAGCAAATTCACGTTGCCGGTCAGGTCTTTCCAGGTGCCGGCGGCGCCCGGCACGTTGGCTTGGCCGCCCAACCGGCCCTCGACGCCGACCTCGCGCGCCACCGTCGTGACCTGGTCGGCGAAAGTCGCCAGCGTGTCCGTCATGTTGTTGATGGTTTCGGCCAGCGCCGCCACTTCGCCCTTGGAGGCGACCGTGAGGTTTTGCTTCAAGTCGCCGTCGGCGACCGCGGTCACGACCTTGACGATGCCGCGCACCTGCTCCGTCAGATTCGCCGCCATGACATTCACGGTATCGGTCAGGTCCTTCCAAGTGCCGGCGACGCCCGGCACCTGCGCCTGACCGCCGAGGCGCCCTTCGGTGCCGACCTCGCGGGCTACGCGCGTCACTTCGCCGGCGAAGCCGTTCAATTGATCCACCATGGTGTTGATGGTGTTTTTCAGCTCGAGAATTTCGCCCTTCACGTCGACGGTGATCTTGCGGGATAAATCGCCGCGCGCCACTGCCGTGGTCACTTCAGCGATGTTTCTGACCTGCGTCGTCAGGTTCGCCGCCAGCAAATTGACGTTGTCGGTCAGATCCTTCCAGGTGCCGGCAACCCCGGGCACGACCGCCTGGCCGCCCAAGCGGCCGTCGGTACCCACTTCACGCGCGACGCGCGTCACCTCACCGGCAAAGGAACGCAATTGATCCACCATGGTGTTGAGCGTCTCTTTCAACAACAGGATTTCGCCGCGCACGTCGACCGTGATCTTGCGCGACAAGTCGCCGGTGGCGATGGCGGTCGCAACTTCCGCGATATTGCGCACCTGTGCGGTCAAATTGCCCGCCATCGAGTTGACGTTGTCGGTGAGATCCTTCCAGGTGCCGGCAACGCCGGGCACCTGCGCTTGCCCGCCCAGCTTGCCCTCGGTGCCCACCTCGCGCGCCACGCGCGTTACCTCGCCCGCGAAGCCGTTGAGCTGATCGACCATGGTGTTGATGGTGTTTTTCAGCTCGAGAATTTCGCCCTTCACGTCCACGGTGATCTTGCGCGACAGGTCGCCGCGCGCCACCGCGGTGGTGACTTCAGCGATGTTGCGCACCTGACCGGTCAAATTCGACGCCATGGAATTGACGTTCTCGGTCAAATCCTTCCACGTGCCGGCGACTCCGGGCACGTTCGCCTGGCCGCCCAGCTTGCCTTCGGTGCCCACCTCGCGTGCCACGCGCGTCACTTCCGAGGCGAAGCGATTGAGCTGATCGACCATGGTGTTGAGCGTTTCCTTCAGCTGCAGAATCTCGCCCCTCACATGGACGGTGATCTTGCGCGACAAGTCGCCGTTCGCGATCGCGGTCGAGACTTCGGCGATGTTGCGTACCTGCGCCGTGAGATTTCCGGCCATGGAATTGACCGAGTCGGTCAAGTCCTTCCAGGTGCCCGCAACGCCCGGCACCTGTGCCTGGCCGCCGAGGCGGCCTTCGGTGCCGACCTCGCGCGCCACGCGCGTCACCTCGCCGGCGAAGGAGCGCAGCTGATCGACCATGGTGTTCAAGGTTTCCTTGAGCAGCAGGATCTCGCCCGATACCGAGACGGTGATCTTCTTCGACAAGTCGCCTTGCGCCACCGCGGTCGCCACTTCGGCAATGTTGCGCACCTGGCCGGTGAGGTTCGAGGCCATGGAATTGACCGAATCGGTAAGATCCTTCCACGTGCCGGCCACGCCCTTCAGTTGCGCTTGACCGCCCAGCTTGCCTTCGGTGCCGACCTCACGCGCCACGCGCGTCACTTCGCCGGCGAATGCATTCAATTGATCCACCATCGTGTTGATGGTGTCCTTCAGTTCGAGAATCTCACCCTTGACGTCCACCGTAATTTTCTTCGATAAGTCGCCGTTGGCCACCGCGGTGGTCACTTCGGCGATATTGCGGACCTGGCCGGTCAGATTCGAGGCCATGGAGTTGACGTTCTCGGTCAGATCTTTCCAGGTGCCGGCAACGCCGCGCACATTGGCCTGGCCGCCCAAGCGGCCCTCGGTACCCACTTCGCGCGCCACGCGTGTAACCTCGGACGCAAAGGCATTGAGCTGATCCACCATCGTGTTGATGGTTTCCTTCAGCTCCAGGATCTCGCCCGACACGGTGACGGTGATCTTCTTCGCAAGATTGCCGCTGGCAATCGCGGTCGACACCTCCGCGATATTGCGAACCTGCGCCGTCAGATTCGACGCCATGGAATTGACGTTGTCGGTCAGGTCTTTCCAGGTGCCGGCAACGCCGGGAACCTGCGCCTGTCCGCCCAAACGTCCCTCGGTGCCCACTTCGCGCGCCACGCGCGTCACTTCTCCTGCAAACGCATTGAGCTGGTCAACCATGGTGTTCATGGTCTGCTTGAGTTCGAGGATTTCGCCCGAGACATCTACGGTGATCTTGCGCGACAAATCGCCGCGCGCCACGGCAGTCGTCACCTGCGCAATGTTTCGCACCTGCGCGGTGAGGTTGCCGCACATGGCATTGACCGAGTCGGTCAGATCCTTCCAGGTGCCGGCGACGCCGGGCACCAATGCCTGACCGCCGAGCTTGCCCTCGGTACCGACTTCCCGTGCCACGCGTGTCACTTCGGAGGCGAAGGAGCGCAGCTGGTCCACCATGGTGTTGATGGCCTCTTTGAGCTGCAGAATCTCGCCGCGCACATCGACGGTGATCTTCTTCGACAAGTCGCCGTTGGCCACCGCAATCGTGACATCGGCGATATTGCGCACTTGCGCGGTCAGATTCGACGCCATCGAGTTCACGCTTTCGGTCAGGTCCTTCCAAACTCCCGTCACCTCGCGCACCTGCGCCTGGCCGCCAAGCTTGCCGTCGGTGCCGACTTCGCGCGCGACGCGCGTCACCTCGGACGTGAATATGCTGAGCTGCTTGATCATGGTGTTGACGATGTTCGCGGAGCGCAGGAACTCGCCTTTCAACGGCCGGCCGCCGACATCCAGCGGCACGGTCTGCAACAGGTCGCCGCGCGCGACCGCGCTGACCGTGCGCGTGACGGTCGTAGTCGGCCACAACAAGTCATCGATCAACGCATTGACGGAACCTTCCATGTCAGCCCACGCGCCGTCCGACAGTCCGAATCGAACGCGGGTGCGCGTCTTGCCTTGGTGGCCGACCACCTCGCCCACGTGCTCCAGTTGTTGCGCGATGCGTTGATTCGCGGCCACGATGGTATTGAACGCATCGCAGATCTTGCCGGCGACACCGACTTGGTGCCCGGGCAAGCGCACCGAGAAATCGCCTGCCAGCATGGCGTGCAATGCATCAAGCAATTCGGGTTGATTGAGATCGGGCGTGCCTTGTGCATGGCCATTCGCGGAAGCGCTATGAGCATGGCCGTTGCCGGCCGATCTCTTGCCGCTGCCGTTGCGCGCCTTGGCTTCCGGACGAGCCGCGGGCGTGCTGTTGCGAGCCTTGCGGCTACGCCCGGCGACGGGCGAATTTTCTGCCATGTTCGGTCTCCGGGCCGCACGTAAGACTGCCGCGAGGCAGCGTTGTTTTCATCCCATTTGCCAACAACTTGAATCGTCTCGTGGGTTGCGTCTCAGCCGCTTCAGCGCGGCTTTCTTGGGCATGCCCATGGCGCGAAAGCTTGGCAAAGGCGCCGCTGAAAGTCCAAACTTCCGTCTCGCAACCGCGCAGAATCTTATGTAGGACTGATCCTACACCCGTCGTAGCCAGAAAAGCCGCGGGTTGTAATCCCTTGCGTCGCACCATTCTCGCCGGCGGCTACAGGCATAGCCGCCGGCGCGACGCTTACTTATTGGTTTCGAATCGATTAATGATCGAGGGCCAGCCAGATGGCTTTGGGTTGCGTGAAGTTCTCGATGGCCGCGTCCCCGTGCTCCCGGCCCAAGCCCGACTCACCCGAACCGCCCCAGGGCAGGCGCACGTCGGTGTACCCGTAAGTGTTGATCCACACTGTGCCGGCCTTCAATCCCGCCGCGATGCGATGCACGCGTCCGATACTCGCGCTCCACACGCCGGCCGCCAAGCTGTACGCCGTGCCGTTGGCAATTCGCAGCGCATCCTGCTCATCGTCAAAGGGAATGACGGACAGAACCGGCCCGAAGATTTCTTCCTGCGAAATTCGCATTTCGTGCTCGACGTTCGCAAACACGGTGGGCTGCACGAAATAACCCTCGCGCCCAACCCGCGCCCCGCCCGCCACCACCGATGCGCCCTCTGCCTTGCCGATGTCGATGTAGTCCAACACAGTCTTCATCTGCCCGGCGGAGATGACCGGTCCCATCGTGGTTTTTGGATCGGTGGGATCGCCGACGCGGATGGCACGCGCTCGTTCCGCCAATCGCTGCACAACATCGTCATACACCGGGCGTTCCACCAGCACGCGCGAGCCCGCGGAACAGACCTGGCCGGCGTTGAAGAAGATTCCCGACGACGCCGCGCGCACCGCGCGATCCAAATTCGCATCCGCAAAAATCAGGTTGGCGGATTTTCCGCCGAGTTCCAAAGTGATCTTTTTGAAGTTGCCGGCCGCGCCTTGCATGATGCCGCGGCCGACCTTCGGTGAACCGGTAAACGTCACCTTGTCGACGCCGGGATGACGCACCAGCGCCTCGCCGACGACGCTGCCCTTGCCGCAAACGACATTGAGCACGCCTGGCGGCAGACCGGCCTCGAGGAAAAGCTCCGCGACGCGCAGCATCGACAGCGGTGTCAGTTCCGCCGGCTTGACCACCACGGTGCAACCGCAGGCCAGCGCGGGTGCGATTTTCCACATGCCGATCATGAGCGGAAAATTCCAAGGCACGATGGCGGCGACCACGCCTACCGGCTCACGCACGGTGTAAGTCAGGGCATCCGGGCGCGCCGGAATAACCTGTCCTGTGATCTTGTCGCACCAGCCCGCGTAGTAGCGCACCGTATCGATGACCGCAGCCATGTCCTGGCGCCGAACCGCCGCGAGCGGCTTGCCGGCATCC
>Ga0193728_1000663_pt1 | contig 16945 bp, 15 predicted proteins | sample U1c1metaG_FD_143037 | JGI IMG/M metagenome (GOLD analysis project Ga0193728, IMG submission 143037) | Soil microbial communities from a riparian zone of the East river system, Colorado, United States - U1c1 | ecosystem: Environmental > Terrestrial > Soil > Riparian zone | place: USA: East River...
CCCTCTTTGCGCATTGGCCCGTCAATATAACTGGTATTGGCGGCCGAACTGTCCACCACAATGCTGCAACCAGGCTTCAGGGTCAGGAGGCTGGTAGCAGAGATCGTGATCTTCCCCTGCACCAACTCGAGTTTATACGGCAATTCCAGCGGGAATACCAGGATCGCTCCTTCATGATTGTTCATCCGGAAACTGACGCTGTCCTGAATAACACCCGTCATCGACACAACCTGCAGTGATGATCCGTTGAGTTCAATGGAAGGCAGTCCAGTATTGCTTTCCCTGATGATTCCTGCCGAAGATTGAATCAGGTTCCCGCCGATGCTGACCCTGGTTACATTTCCTGCTCCGCTGGCAATATTGAAAACACCTCCGTTTTGAATATAATCCCCTTTTACCCGGATGTTACCGTTCGGGCCAACCAGGTCAACACTGAACCTAACGCCTTCGTCTATCCGTAAAGAACCATTCACGGTCAATGGATTGCTTCCGCTGCAACTATAGTTTATCGATCCTCCCGCCGCGGCCGAACTGAAAAAAAGGGAGCCGAAATGGCGGTTGCTTGCCGAAACGGTGTACGATGCCCTCGGCACATCGAATTCAAAAATGCCCGATTCTGTACCTGGGTCAGTGGACAAAAGCCGCACGATATTATTGGCATGCGATGCCCGCGTATGGTGAATGTATTTTCCCCCGTTATTGATTCGGATGGAATCGCCGACAACCAGGGGCTCTCCTCCTGTGAGCCCGGATGCATTTTGAAATATGCCACCATTCTCAATGATCAGACCATAACCCGGACCAGTAGCCGTAAACGCCGGCTCCGATAGATTCGAGGAAGGCAGAACCAGTTGAATGGTTTGACCAGGCATTGGTCGAATGATGAGTGTTCTGACGGTTACCGCGGTATTGGGCAATTGAACGGTGTAATTGACCGTTACCCCGGAATTGTCCAGCAATACATCATCGGATGGTAAAGGAAGCGCATGGTCATTCCAGTTGACCGGATTCGTCCAGAGCCCGTCCCCTGCCAACCCATTCCAGGTTTTGACTACGGCCAGAACATGGATTTGCCAAAGGAAGCAAAAGACCAGCAGGCATGAAATCCTCTGCTTGTATGGCTTCCAAATGCAGCTGCAGTAAAAAAATCCGGACATAAAAACCGTTTCAGATTTGAGCAAATAGCTTAGTGCTACTTCTCAAAGACCTCAACGCAACCATTGCACAACAGCAAGATAGAAAATGCAAAGGCGGGTTACAATACCATTTTGGGGGAAGAAGGAGGGGTATTGCAGATATTGAAATATAATAAAAAAAATTCCTTCCGTTACCGGGAGGAATTTCTTAGGCGAAGCAATGCGGCCTTACTTCTTAATAGCTTTCTTTGCACTGTCTTTAACGGCGCTCATTTTGGATTTGGCAGTGTCAGTAACAGCGGAAGCAGTAGAATCCATTTTCTTCACCGTGGAATCACTGGCAGCCTTCATTGTTGTGTCAGCAGCAGCCTTGGCCGCTGAATCTGCGCTGCTGGCAGATCCTGAGCTGTTGCAGGCGGTGATTGCACCGGCTACAAGTAGAATAGCAATTAGTTTTTTCATTAGATTTATTTTAGACTTATTTGCGCGCAAAACTAATGCTAATTTTGAGACAGTCAAATCTTTTTTAATCAGATCGCGCTGCGAATTGTGGATAACAGCCTCCCTGAACGCCCTGGCGAAATTTGAACAGGCTCATTTTTTTCGAAAATAGATCCTGATCGGCACGCCTTTAAAGTCAAAACTTTCCCTTAACTGGTTTTCAAGATAATTTCGGTATGGCGCTTTTATATCGTCGGGATGGTTTGTAAAAAAAGCAAAGGAGGGTACCGGTGTAGGCAACTGGGACACGTATTTGATCTTAACAGCGTTACCCCTCACCACGGGGGCATGATACGATTCAACGGCTTTCAGCATCACCTCATTCAACTGAGAGGTGGGCACTTTGCGGAGCCTGTTTTCGTAAACCATCAGGGCTATTTCCATCGCCTGGAAGATCCGCGTTTTGTCTTTTGCGGAAATAAAAATAATGGGCAGGTCCGTAAAAGGGGCAAGCCTTTGTTTCAACTCCTTTTCATATTCCCTGGCTGTATTGGTCTCCTTTCCGGCAACAAGGTCCCATTTGTTGACCAGTATGACAACGCCCTTACCCTTTTTTACGGCAAGGCTGAAAATGTTTAGGTCCTGGGCAGAGATGCCTTTTTCCGCGTCCAGCATGAGCAGGCACACATCGGCCTCGTCTACAGCTTTAATCGCACGGATTACGGAATAGAATTCCAGATCCTCATGAACCTTTGCCTTGCGCCTGATGCCCGCAGTGTCGATTAGAATAAAATCTTTTTGAAACAGGTTGTAATGCGTGTGGATGGTATCTCGCGTTGTACCTGCAATATCGCTCACTATTGTCCGCTCTTTTCCGACCAGTGCATTCAACAGCGAAGACTTACCCACATTGGGTTGCCCGATGATGGCGAACTTGGGAAGGGCTGTTTCTTCATCCGCCATATCATCATTCCTGATCAATGCGGCGATGGCATCCAGTATTTCGCCGCTACCGCTGCCTGTCATAGCGGAAATGAAAAAAATATTATCGAACCCCAGGCTGTAAAATTCCGTCGCCTCCAGTAACCGGTCGCTGTTGTCGACCTTGTTTACCGCCAGGAAAACGGGTTTGCTGGAACGCCTCAATACGTCCGCCATGGCTTCATCCAGGGTTGTGATGCCGGTGGCCGCATCGACGATAAAAATGAGCGCATTGGCTTCCTCAACGGCAATCAACACCTGCTTTTTGATCTCCTTTTCAAAAACGTCCTGACTCTCCGGCACAAAACCTCCCGTATCGATGACGTTGAAGGTCTTACCATTCCAATCGGCGACACCATATTGGCGGTCGCGGGTAACCCCGCTGACATCATCCACAATCGCCTTGCGTTGTTCCAGCAACCGGTTGAAAAAAGTACTCTTGCCCACATTTGGTCTTCCTACTATTGCTACTGTAAATCCTGACATGTTGTTTTGTTGATTGATCCCGCCATTTTACTTTCTCATTCCTTATTCCTTATTTCTTATTTCTAATAACCATACTCCTTCAAAAAGACATCACTTTCCCTCCATTTCTCCCTGACCTTTACGAATAACTCCAAAAATACCTTCTGGCCCAGGAATGCTTCAATGTCCTTCCTTGCTTCGGTACCCAGTTTCTTGATCATTTTCCCCCCTTCACCCAGGATAATTCCTTTCTGGGTTTCTCTTTGTACGATGATATCGGCCCTGATCTTGACCAGGGTTGTTTTTTCTGCAAATTCCTGCACCAGCACCGTCGTATGATAAGGTATTTCTTCTTCGTACAGATTGAATATCTTTTCCCGGATGATTTCACTCGCGAAGAACTTCACAGGCAGGTCGGTGAGATCATCCCCCGTATAAAAAGGTTCTCCTTCCGGCAGGTAAGAAATGATTTTTTGCAGGAGCTCATCGATGCCCTTTTTTTTCAATGCGGAGATCAATACCAGCTCCCTGCAATAAGGTTTTTGCTCAAAAAAATGTTTTGCTTCTTCCAGCCTTGCCGCATTAACAGCATCTGTTTTATTGATCACGACAAGCGCCGCTACTTTTAAGCGCAAAGAAGAAAAAAGCGCGTCATTTTCCTGCCAATTGTCCTTCACATCCACCAGCAGCAAACCCAGGTCTGCATCCTCTAATGCTGTCCTGACGGACTGCATCATTTTCTCGTGCAATTTATACCGCGGATCAATAATGCCCGGTGTATCGGAAAGGACGACCTGATAATTTTTTTCAGTTAAAATGCCCTTGACGCGATGCCTGGTAGTCTGCACTTTATGCGATACGATGGCCAGTTTTTCTCCCATGAGCGCATTGAGCAGCGTGCTTTTCCCCGCATTCGGTTTTCCAAATATGTTTACAAATCCAACTTTCATATGAAACGTGCAAAGATAGGCTAAAGCAAAGATTTCTTTGGCTATTATATGATGCCATTGTACCTTTGCCGTCCACATCGCGAAGTAGAGCAGCGGTAGCTCGTCGGGCTCATAACCCGAAGGTCGGAGGTTCGAACCCTCCCTTCGCAACAAAAAAGCCGGTCAATGACCGGCTTTTTTTATTTTTATTGGATGAAATACGCCGGATTTGCGTTCTTAACCTTCAGTATGCTCGCCTGTAAACACCCTGAACAGCAAGACGACCAGTTGTATTCCCGTCATTTGCAACGGCAGGTGAAGCTAACCGTTATCCATACCCCAGTCCCTGACGATAAATCCCAGCTGAATTTATTGATCCTGAACGACGGGCAGGATGCCGGGCAATTCAGGCTAAGGGAGGTGATAGACAGTCTCTACGCAAAACACGAGATCAAACCACTGGTGGTTGTGGCTGTACACGCCGGAGACCGCATGCAGGAATTCGGCGTCGCGGACCGGCCTGACTTCGAAAAAAAGGGTTCGCGGGCCGGTTATTATGACGCATTCATTAACGATGAACTCTATCCCTATGCAAAGAAAATGTCGGGTGTAAGAAAATTCAATACCGTCGTCATCGCAGGCTGTTCACTGGGTGGATTGTCGGCCTTTGACATTGCCTGGAACCATCCGGATAAAATCAACAAGGTGGGTGTCTTTTCGGGCTCTTTCTGGTGGCGCGATAAATCCCTGGACGACAAAACCTATTCCGATGATGATAACCGGATCATGTATGCGAAATTGAAGGCATCCCGCAAAAGGCCAAAATTGCAATACTGGTTCTATGCCGGTGGAAGAGAAGAAACATCAGACCGCGACAAGGACAGTATCATTGATGTGATCGATGACAGCAAAGACATCATTGAATTGATCCGACACAAAAATATTGCCACGCCGGGAGATATTTTTTACAAAGAAGTGAAAGATGGGAAACACGATTATGCATCCTGGGCCGCTGTGCTGCCCGATTTTCTTATCTGGGCCTTTGGGAGTCGGTAATCAACGGCTCTTGTCACTCGACAGGCTTGTCATTCCGAGCGAAGCGAGGAATCAGCGGAGAAGGCAACTCGCCTTATGACTGATTCCTCGCTTCGCTCGGAATGACAAGCCTGACAGACTCCAGACCCCTCTCAGCTTTTCTTCGAAACATTGCTCGCGCCGCTGGTATGAAGATCCCTGATCACAGCCTCTCCTTTATAATAGATGCTGCTGGCTCCGCTTGCGTGTGCATTCAGTTCTTTATTCACAGATATCCTGACGTCCGAAGCCCCTGTGGCCCGGACGGTACAATGATCAGTCACCAGGTCATATCCCTTTATATTGCTTGCGCCGCTGGCTTCTATCGAGAGCTCGCTTACACTTCCATTGATCGTCGCATCAGAAGCGCCGGACTGGTCAAGACTCAGTGTGCTGAGCTTAATACCCCCTTTAAAATCACTTGCGCCCGACAAACGAATCTCCAGTTTGTCCCCGCTGATCTGGCCATCCACTAAAATGTCCGATGCGCCTGAACCACTCAGCCGGTCGATGGATTTAAAGGAGACATAGGCTTTTAGTTGCTTGTCTCCGCTGGTCCATTTCCATCCTTCTCTTTCAAGCCAGATCCGGAGTACACCATTCTTTACTTCGGTGCGGATCAGGTCGCGGTATTTGGTATCTCTTGCGCTCACCGCAACGGCTTCTTCCTTACCCTGGCTCAGGTACAGATTGATGGCGCTGGAAACTTCAATCGCGTGAAAGCCTTTTGCATCCCGGGCCTGCGCATTCGGATCATTGATAATCGTCTGCTGCGCCAACAGGCTACCGGTGACCATTATACCCACGATAAAAACCAACCATTTTTTCATATCATTCATTTAATTTTCTTTCGCAAATAAAAACAGCGCTTATCTCCGGGAAACTTCTCCCCCGCTACTGGTGCTGATGTCTTTGATCACACCATTGCCCTTAAAATAGATCTGCCCTCCGCTGCTTGCGGAAGCAACCAATTCCTTGTTCACGGTTACCTTCAGGGATGCGCCGCTGCTGGTGCTCGCATCACATTGTTCGGTGGTCAGATCATAGCCCCTGAATGTACTTCCGCTGCTGGCTTCGATGGTAAAATTAGTGGCTGTTCCCGAAACCTTTGCTTCGGCGCCGCTGTTTTGGTCCACTTTTAAAGTTGTCGATTCCACCCTTCCGTCAAAATGTGCGCCACTGGAAAAATCAAATGAAAGCGTGCCTGATTTGATGGCGCCATCCACTTCGACTTCGGCACCTGAATTGGCTTTGAGCAGATCCAGGACTTTACAGGATACATAAGCGCGGAGATTTTTCCCGTCTGAGTTCCAAGGTTTATCATGATCGTAGTAAATCTTTAAAATGCCGTTGTCAACCTCAGTTTTGATCCTGTCGATGTATTCCCGTTGTGATGCGCTTACGGCCACCGCCTCTTCATTACCCTGGGAGAGATAAAGATGAATACCATTGGAGATTTTGATGCCATGAAACCCTTTCACATTCCTGGCCTGGGCATTCTTATCATTGTAGGTTTTTTGCGCCATAGCTGCGGATAAAACCAGGCAGCTCAACAAGGCTAAAGCAATTCTTTTCATGTGTTGTTTTTAGAAAAATGATTGGAATGGTTAACTTCTTTTTTTAACACTGCCAGATCCGCTGGACCTCACCTGCGAAATAACGCCGGACCCCTTATAATAAATATCGCTTCCTCCGCTGGCATGGGCATTCAGCGTTTTGTTGACTGTTATTTCCGCATCGCTGCCACCACTCGCTTCAATGGTGCAGGTTTCAGCCGCAAGGTCATAGCCCTTCAGATCACTTCCACCACTGGCGTCAACAGTAAGGTTGGTCACCGTTCCGGAAATATCCACGTCCGAACCGCCGCTTTGATCTATGGAAAGATCGCGGATATCCACTTTCCCCTTCAGGTCGCTGCCACCTGAAAGGTGGATACCCAACTTGTCTGTTTTGATCAATCCTTCTAAAGAGACATCGGAACCCCCGGAGGCTTTTAATTCATCCAGGGTTGTCGCCGAAACATAGGCCTTCAATTTGGGGCTGGAAAAGCCCCAGATCATATGAGACCCGGTGTTCTGCAAATAAATTTTCAAGACGCCGTTCTCCACTACAGTCTGGATCTGATCCCGGTATTCATTTCTAGACGCGCTGACAGCCACAGCTTCCGGGCCCTGGCTGAGATAGAGGTCAATGCCCCCGGATATGCGAACCGCATGAAATCCCCTGACATCGCGACTTTGCGCGTTTTTATCATTGATCAGCTTTCCATTTTGTGCAATAGACAAAAAACCGATGCCAGTGCAGGCAGCCATTAGAAGAATTTTTTTCATGTGCATAGTTTTAGTGAAAGACCCAGTCATGCAATGAATGTTGCATCCAGGGCAATTATCCCGGTTATATTCAGACGGGGAAGGACGGAAAAATGTTACATTAATCACAAATCATTATCTTTGTAGCTGATTTTCAGTTCCCGGGGTGCTGCCTGATTGGTCATAGGACCTAATAGGCGGCTGAGATTACACCCGTAGAACCTGATCAGGGTAATGCCTGCGCAGGGAAGGTGGTTTTCCTATTTCATACTCTTCTCTTCACTTTCGCAGCCGGATCAGGATTTACGGGATTTTATCACGTTAAATTCTATCCAGGATGAAACAGTTACTACTCATGCTGTGCTTTTACGCTATGGGCCGCCAGGCCATCGCCCAGATCCACGTTAAAGGAAAAGTTATTGATGCCTTAACCGGTTCGGTGTTAGCGGGCGCGACCATCGAATCCCCAACTTTGGGAAATACACTCACCAACGATGCCGGAATTTTTACGCTGGGAAGCATTAAACCCGGAACTTATTTGCTCAGGATTTCCAATGTGGGATACAGGGGCTGCGATTCCCTGGTCAGCATCGAACAGGATGTGCCCATTACAATCCGCCTCGAAAGAATTGATCTGTTTATGCAACCGATTGAAGTGCGGGCATTGAGGGCTGGCGAGAAAGCCCCGTTCACCAAGACCAACCTGTCCAAAAAAGAAATCGAAGCCGTGAATCTTGGCCAGGATCTGCCTTTCATTTTAAATCAAACCCCTTCCGTTGTCGTCAATTCGGATGCGGGCAATGGTGTAGGGTATACCGGAATTTATATCAGGGGCACCGATGCAACCCGTATCAACATGACCCTGAACGGAATACCTTACAACGATGCCGAATCACAGGCAATCTATTTTGTCGACCTGCCCGATTTTGCCTCCTCAGTCAACAGCATACAGGTGCAACGCGGTGTAGGAACTTCCAGTAACGGAGCGGGTGCATTTGGCGCCACGATCAATTTTTCAACCAATGAGTTTCAGGAAAAGCCTTATGCTGAGATCAACAACAGCTTTGGATCATTCAACACCTGGAAGAACACGATCAAACTGGGATCAGGATTGATCGGCGATCATTTTACCCTGGATGCGAGACTATCGCGCATCAGCAGTGATGGCTTCATCGACCGGGCCTCGAGCAACCTGCGCTCGCTTTACCTGTCTGCTGCCTGGCTTTCAAAAAATACATCTCTCCGTTTCAATCTCCTGACCGGAACAGAAAAAACCTACCAGGCCTGGAACGGCATTCCCGAAGCCAAGGTCAGGGGCGATCTACCGGCGCTGGAAACACACTATGCAAACAATATCGGTGTGCTCTATTTCACCCCACAGGATTCGGCAAATCTTTTCGGAGCCAATAACCGGACATACAATTATTTTACTTATCAAAACCAAACGGACAATTACCAGCAGGACCACTATCAATTGTTCTTTAACCACCAGTTCAATGAAGGGCTTTCGCTGAATACGGCCGGTTTCCTGACGCGTGGCCGGGGCTACTACGAAGAATACAAATCGCAGCAGAACTACGCTGACTATGGCCTGGCGCCGCCCGTTATTGCGAATGACACGATCAGCAGCACCGACCTGGTCAGACAGAAATGGCTCGACAATTATTTTTACGGAGGCATTTTTTCGCTTCAATACAAAAAAGCCGGAACACAAATTACCGTCGGGGGCGGATGGAATCAATATGACGGCCAGCATTATGGAAACATCATCTGGTCTGCAAACGGAGGCATTCCCAAAGATGACAAGTATTACGATAGCCCTGCACATAAGAACGATGTGAATGTATATGCAAAATGGCAGCAGGCCTTATCTGCCCAATGGAACCTTTTTGCCGACATGCAATACCATCAGGTGCATTATCGCATAGAGGGATTCGATGACAATCCTTCGGTTCAGGTAGACCAGACATACCATTTTTTTAACCCTAAGGCGGGGATCACTTATTCGAACCATGATTGGCAGGCTTATTTTTCTTATTCGCGGGCCAGCCATGAACCGAACAGGGATGATTTTGAAGCCGGCATCCATGAACAACCCAAACCCGAGACCCTGCGGGATTTCGAGCTCGGATTGCAAAAGAAAAACAGCCAGCACTCCTGGGGGGTAACGACATACTATATGCGCTATAAAGACCAATTGGTGCTGACCGGAAGGATCAATGATGTGGGTTCCTATACAAGGACCAATATCCCACGGAGTTATCGGCTGGGTATTGAATTGGAAGGCAGCATCAAACCGGTCGCATGGTTTTCGGCCGATGCAAACCTGGCCCTGAGTGAGAATAAAGTGTTGAATTATACTGAATACATCGACGATTATGACAACGGCGGACAAAAGACGAACACGTATTCCAAAACAAATATCGCCTTTTCACCATCCGTGGTCGGCGCAGCAGGTCTTCATTTTTTCCCATTAAGAAATTTTGAGATCAGTCTGCTTGGAAAATATGTCGGCAAAGAATACCTGGATAATGCTCAGAAAGAAGATCGCAGCCTGAACGCATATTATGTCCAAAACTGCAGACTGATCTATACTATTCAGGCCAAATCCATTCGTGAGATCAATCTCGTGTTTCAACTGAATAATGTCTTCAACAAGCAATACGAGCCCAACGGGTATACATACAGCTATTTATACGGAGGCCAGTTGGTGACAGAAAATTTCCTGTTCCCCATGGCGGGCATAAATTTCATGATGGCGGTGAATGTGAAGCTGTAAGGTTGATTAACAGAGTTCACCGGTTTGTTTTTATCGGTCTACATTCACATCCGTATGTACAGAGCCTTTGCTCGCGCTATAGATAAAATGATCTTTGCCCCCTTTGATGAATTTTTCTTTGTATTTTTTGTGGAGGGCATTCGATTGCTGCAATTTGTTAACAACAAGTTTATCGTTGTCCAATTCAAAAGAAGCCTGGTCTTTGTTTTGAATGAGGTTATCGTCTAAAAGATCCTCTAGGATGGGATCAATAAGGCTCCTCGAGCCCGAAAGATACGCCCGATCAGCCAGCAGCTTGTCCATGTTTGATTTTTTCAATTGAACCTCGTTTTCCATCGCCAGTTTCTTCAGCAGGTCTACCTGGTTTTGCTGGTTGAATTGCAATTCCTGCAGAGATTTTTCATTTATCTTCGACTGTTCCATGTCCAGCAGGCTTTTTTGTAATTCAACCATTTTCTCCTTCTGAACATCCTGCAATAATTCCATCTCTTTTTGATTTTTAATCAGCATGTCCTTATCCGCTTCAAATGCCCTGAAAGACTCTATTTTCTGTTCTTCAATCACTTTGCGCAGCAGGGGTTCCATTTCCGCAATTTTTTCGGCAGATAAAGGATTTTCATTCTGATATGCCCTGATAATCTTGTCGTCCTTGGTTTCGATACGCCATCCATCTCTTATATAGATCACTACCCCATCTTCGTCGATGATAAATTTACCGCCCTTCTTCCTCGAAGGCGTTGTATCATTTGTTGCTTCCTGGACCGAAGCACTAATATTTTCAACGGCTGCTACCCCAGGTAGTGGCGCATCCGGAACCGGCGCAGGTAGTATAGATGCAACGGGAATACTGGGTTTGATCGGAGCAAGCGTATCCTGTATGGTGGCTTTTCTTACTGTATTATGTTTTGCATTTTGCGAAAAAGCAACCGACCCCAGTGTAATCGCCAGGAGACAGGCTCCTAAAAATACTCTTTCCATATTATTCAAGGTTTGATTGTGATGATTCAACATTCGTTTTACACGCTGCAACAAATGATTTTTTCGGCCCGGAAAAGCAGGCGCATAGTTGGCGGAACCCAAATTATATTCCTGGAATGCCAGCAGGGCATGAATAAAAGCCCTATTGCTTTTGCTGTGGCTGACGGCCATGTCATCGCAACAGTTTTCCCGCTCATCCCGGATCAGGGAGGATATCCAAAGCACCCCGGGATTGAAGAAGAAAATCACATCCGCAAGACTTTGAAGTATGTTCACGACATAATCCCTGCGCCGGATATGGGCCAATTCATGCAACAAAACCGCTTCCACCTGGTCTGGCGGCAATTGAGACAACATACTGAAAGGGAATAAAATCACCGGTTTTAAAAATCCGGCAACCATCGGCACTTTGATCCACTGCGATTGCAATAATGCTATATTTATTTTAATGCCCATCGCACTTGCCAACGACCTGATCCTTTCCTGCCATTGGGAAGGGGCTGTTTCTGTTTGGTAATGCCTGGCGCGTTGTACATAGGAAACATTCGCAAGGAATTTGACGAATCTTGCACAAAAAATCACAAACCAAACTGTTACGACCAGGTATGCATGACCGTTAAAATACAGGAGGCATTTTCCCAGCCAGACCCTGAAACTGGTCTCCATCGAATCATGAGTCAGCAATGCGCCGGATGCATCGGTCAGCGCTGAAGTCTGACTGGCAAAAGGCTGTTGACCGACGGAACCGCGCGAAGAAAAATCGAGCAGGCTGATGAAGGTATAAAAAGACACGGCCAGGAAGGCAAAGAACAAAACGCATAAGATATTATACCTGAGGGAAGGACTTGATTTTTTAGTGGCCATCACAACGAAGCCGGCAAGCAGGGACAATAGCAGTCCCTGCCAGAGGGAATGGAAAAGGGTCCAGCTCAACGCCCTGATCACGTTGTCTTCGATAATCTGCATGAAAATGGAATGCATAAACAAGTTTGAATGGTGAACAATCATTCTTTATCCAGCTTCTTCAACAAATCCCTGATCGCCTGTAATTCCTTTTTTGATGTTTTCTTGTTGCCCAGCAGTTGCATCAGCAGGCTGCTCGCCGATCCCTGGTACATTGAATCCACAAAGCGTTCCAGCAAAAAGCTCTTGGTTTTCTGCTCTTCCAAAACCGCACGGTATATATGTTTCATATTACGTTCGTCTCTTTCCAGGATGCCTTTTTCCGTCATGATCTGCATCAGTTTTAACGTAGTGGTATACTGAACAGGCCTGGTATTTTCATTGAGCCGGTCGTTCACCAGGCGAACGGTGGACGGGCCATACTTCCAAAGCACCTGTAAAATTTCCAGTTCGGATTTGGTGGGCTCCAGGTTTTTTTCCATGCCTTTTTTTGTACTCATGAGCCAAAGGTAGGAAATATTTCGTACGAACCAAATTTTACGTTACTTTTTTTTCGTGAACCGCCCTGGGCAGGCAGCGGGCAAATGTATCAGGCATTGCGCTCGTTGGGGATTATTTTTCGTATTTCTCTTTCCACGCCAGCATGCCGCCGGCGAGATTGTTGGTGTTGCTGAAACCAAGCATATCCAATACCTGGCAGGCCTGGCCACTGCGATTGCCACTCCGGCAATAAATGATCAGTTCCTGGTCTTTCAGGTCTTCAATGGCCTCGACCTGCATGCTCAATACAAGGCTCAGCGGCAGCAATACACCCCCGATATTGAATTCCGCGTGCTCAGAAGGCTCGCGTACATCGAGTAGGTGAATGGCTTCTCCATTGTCCATTTTTGCTTTCAACTCGTCGACGGAAATGATCTTCATGAAAATAAATTTAGCATCAATAATTATTTGGCGTAGCGGCAGGTGCAGCGGAATCCACCCTGCGGATGGGCTTCAGCGCACTCAGGAAAATATCAATCGCCTGGCCCTGCCTGATATGGTTCAATTTTTTTTCGTCATCAAAGCGCTCCGGGCTCTGACGGTATACAAAAGCATGGCTGGTATCGGTCACATCTGCATCGGGAACAACCGATCCCACGATGAGCCCGGTTGATTCCAGCGCGGCGCGCGCTTCCCGGTACTCAAGTCCAAAGAGATCCGGTACGATAAATTCCATGCCCACGCCATTACCCAGCAGCAGGGTAATCGGACTGCCCTGTTGAATTTTCGTGCCCGGCTTGATGGATTCACCCTTATATTGCTGGTCAAGCACAGCATTCCTCGCAAAATCGGGTTTAAAAACCGTGTCTTCCAATTTCAATCCATATTGACGAAGCGCCATTTCCGCAGTGCGAAAGGTCATACTCACGAGGTTCGGCATATCAATCAATGGGGCAACCGCCTTGTTGATGGTCAGGTACACCGTCCGGTTGACTTTGACGAGATTATCCGGTTCGGGAAATTGTTTGATCACCTGTAGCGGAGGCATGGTATCAGCATAAACAGAATCCTGGATCTGCACTTCAAAGCCCTGAGACTCCAATGTTTTTCTGGCCTGTTCCAGTGATTGGCCTGTAACGGAGGGTATCTTCATCGTCTTGCCATGATGGGTTATTAAATTCAATGAACCCAGGAACAACAGTAATAGCAACAATAAAATCAGGAGACCGGCCACGATGTTTACCCAGAGGGGCTTGCTGGTGATGGCTTTGAACACGTAAGTCATTTTAGGTTGAACGTAAAATACAGAATAAAGCTTTTGCAGTAGCCAAAATATTGTTATTTAACGCCTAAGGCATCATCCAGCAGGGCCGAATAAAAGGTTTTCAGGTCCCACCCCATGGCACGGACCTGCTGGGGTACAATGCTTTCGTTGGTTTGACCCGGCACGGTATTGATCTCCAGCAGGAAGGGCTCTCCCTTGGCTTCATGATAAATAAAATCTATCCGGATCACACCCTGACAATTGAAAAGCTGGTATACTTTTTTTGCGGCGGCCCTGACCTTCGCCGCGATCGCCTCTTCAACTTTAGCCGGCGTAATTTCTTCAGTAAAACCGGGTGTGTACTTGGCTTCAAAATCAAAAAATTCTTTTTTGGTCTTGATTTCCGTGAATGGAAGGGTAATAACCTCATTTTTTGATTTGAACACACCGATAGTGAATTCTCGTCCTGCAATAAATTCCTCTACCAAAACCTGGTCATCTTCTTTAAAAGCTTTTTCCAGTGCAGCGGCTATGTCTCCTGGCTCGTTAACCTTCGACATGCCAATACTTGAACCGCCGTTATTGGGTTTTACAAACACAGGCAGCGAAAGTTGCCTGGTTATTTCGTCGGGTTTGGGAGGATGATGTTTAAAAATATGCATAGATTTCGCCACGTTGATCCCCCCAAATGCAGCCACGGCAACAGTATACCTTTTATTGAACGTGAGCGCGGAGGTGGCTGCGTCGCAGGAGGTATAGGGCAGGTTCATCAGGTCAAAATAGCCCTGCAATTTTCCATCTTCTCCTGGTGTTCCATGTATCCCAATCAACACGGCGTCAAAACTAATTTTCTTTCCATCGATCAGCAGCGAAAAATCGTTGCGATCAATGGAAATTTTGGTACCGTTTTTCATTTCATGGAACCAGCCGGCGGGGGTGATATCTATTTTATAGATTTGATACTTGTCGGTATCCAGGTTCTTTTCAATCGTAACAGCGCTTTTATATGAGATAACCGCTTCACCGGAATAGCCTCCGGTTACAAATGCGATGCTGGGTTTCATTCATTGGAATTTTAGCAAATAAACAAAAAGGATTGCAGATTGATGGAATAAAAAGGGGGAGAAACAAGAAAGGTGAAGGCATAATCTCCTTCACCCTTTTATGACGGGAAATATCACCCGCCTATTTTCAGTAGCCGAAGCTACAGTCGCAATGCTGAATACTATACGTAAATTAATAAAACAAAAGCAAAAAAGCCAAAATTCCGTTCCTCATTTTTTCCACAGGCTGTGCACCGGGCTACATATGCATTTTTTCTTTCTTGGCCAATAATTCTTCGACGGTCTCCCGGTACATTTCATCCGGAACGCAACAGTCAACAGGGCATACGGAAGCACATTGCGGCTCCTCATGAAAACCCTGGCATTCCGTGCATTTATTGGGTACAATATAGTAGATGTCCGTACTGATGGGGGGATTGCGTTTCTCCGCGTCGATCACCGTTCCATCCATAAGGGTAAAAGGTCCTTTCACACTCGATCCGTCCACGATTGCCCATTCCACGCCGCCCTCATAAATAGCATTATTGGGGCACTCCGGTTCGCAAGCCCCACAATTAATACATTCTTCAGTGATCTTAATTGCCATAATATAAACATTAGGGATTTTTAAAAGTTATTTTTGCCCTCCAAATATAAAAAGGTTTTATGCATTTACAAGAACGGATTCAATTATTGGTCGATTTGGGACAATACATGACATCCGATGATCCCGACTGGACTGCAGCCCGACAGAAAGCTTTTGCGGAAAACGGCTGGTTTACGCCGGCCTTCATCGATCTCGCCGTAAAGAATATTGTGACGGCTTTCCTGGACAAAAAAAAATTAAATTCCTGGGCCAAACAATATGCCTTGCCCGAAGAAAACGCCAGCCCAAAAAATATCGGGCTGATCATGGCAGGGAATATTCCACTGGTAGGGTTTCACGATTTTCTATCCGTATTCATTACCGGGCACAGACAGACCATCAAGACTTCTTCTAAAGATCACACGCTCATCCATCAGCTGGCCGGGCATTTGTACGCAACCAATGAAAACACCCGGAATTATATCTCCTTCGACGATATGCTCAAGGGCCGCGATGCCTATATTGCCACAGGAAGTAATCATTCGGCGCGCTATTTTGATTATTATTTTGCAAAGTATCCGCATATTATCCGCAGGAACCGCACTTCTGTGGCCATCCTGAATGGCCGGGAAACCAGGGACAGGCTGGATAAACTGGCAGACGACGTGTTCTTTTATTTCGGACTGGGTTGCCGGAATGTGACCAAATTATACGTTCCGGAAGGTTATGACTTTATCCCCTTGCTGGAGGCATTTAGAAAATATGATGACTTTGCCCGGCACAACAAATACAAGAACAATTACGACTACCAGCTCACTATCCTCATCCTGAACAAACGGTATTATATGAGCAATGACTGCATCCTGCTCGAGGAAAACCAATCTCCCTTTTCCCCGATCAGCGTATTGCATTACGAATACTATAAAGAAGCTGCCGTCGTTTCTGAATCAGCGGCCGGGAATGAGGATATTCAGTGCATTTTGGGCACCGGTTTCCTCCCATTCGGGGAAAGCCAGGCGCCCGGACTAACTGATTATGCCGACGGGGTGGATACCCTGCAATTTTTGCGTGATTTATGACCAGCCGGATAGCTATTTGATGGCTACATTTTCTTTCGTATTTTTGTTGATGGCCGATGTACGAAGGTCTTAGTAAATTATTTGTTAAACCGACCCTTTGATACAACCCTTTAGGCACATATGCGTTATTTTGTTACTCAAAACATACCATTTGAAACTTTTGTCGGAACGTAAAATTCAGAAATACCATGAAATTTAAACAAGTCGTCGGGATTATCGTGATCAGTGCTGCTACTTCACTTGCCTCGATATGGGGTTATAATCATTTCAACGGCAGCAAGACCTATACCTACAATCAGGATTCTACTAAAATGCCCGCGAATTATGCCAAGTTTTTTGATGGCGAAAAGTTTGGCGCGGGACCCGCCGATTTCACTGACGCCGCAAGCGCCGCAATTCCGGCAACCGTGCACATTAAGACCAAGACCGTACGAACAGCAAGCAATAACCTGCCTCGTAAAAATCCGTTCTCAGACCTGTTTGGTATAGACCCGGACG
>Ga0193728_1000664_pt1 | contig 16938 bp, 11 predicted proteins | sample U1c1metaG_FD_143037 | JGI IMG/M metagenome (GOLD analysis project Ga0193728, IMG submission 143037) | Soil microbial communities from a riparian zone of the East river system, Colorado, United States - U1c1 | ecosystem: Environmental > Terrestrial > Soil > Riparian zone | place: USA: East River...
AGCACCGGTCCGCTGACGACGCAGGCAGCAAGCAAGATCCCAGCCCCCACCTGTCCCAAGACCATAAACGTCTTGCGAACCAGCGTTGGAGTTTTTCCTGAGACAATGCAGCAATCGGAGACCCATCCTGCGGAGGTGGCTGCGACAGCCATCAGGAAATAGGCCAATCCAGCGATCTTCGCCATCGCGGCCAAGGAAAAATGGCGTTCGTGCATGAGGTAGAACGGCAGCCAGGTCAGGAGAAAGTACATCAAGTAGTTCATACAGAAGAGACCTACACACGTTCCCCATGCTGACCGCTGTTCCAAAATCTGCAACATGCCGGGCGCGGAGAGTCCCGATTGCGAGGGGGAATCCTTATGGCCTTTTGGCATCCAGCGAAACCATGGCAGTAGCCATAACAGGCTAGTCAGGCCCACCACGAGAAAAACTGGGCGCCACCCAAATCGGCTCATCAGAATTCCGCCAGCGAGGGTCCCGAACGCTGGCCCCAAGGCCATACCGGCAACTATGCTCGCATTGGCGAAGCCACGTTTGTGCTCCGGGAAATACCGCGACAAAATGGTCGAGCATGCTGGATAAGACACCGATTCTCCCGCGCCCAGCGCCAATCGTGCGAGGAGTAATGTGCCGAATGCATGGGCCGCGCCCGCAGCGGCGGTTGCTGCGGACCAGAGGAAAAAACCGCTGGCGATCACCCATTTCACATCGAGGCGATCAACCAGCCAGCCGGAAACCGGCAGAAAGAATGAGTAGGTCCAAAAGAAGGATGACAGCAGAACTCCGAGCTGCGTCGCCGAAAGTTGGAACTCATTCTTGACCAGCGGCGCCGCAATCGAGAGATTGCCGCGGTCCAGGTAATTAATGAAAACGGAAAGCGCGAGCAGGAGCAGCACGCGTGAGAGCCGGATCTCGTCAGCTGCCTGTTTGGCAGTCATAGTGTCACCATCACGGTTCGACAATTATGCTTCGCCGACACGCTGCGGCAATCAGGCAACGCTAACACTCAAATCTCAAATATCTCTTCGACAAATCCATTACGCATTCCATACATTTGCCGATTGCAGTCGGAAAATCGCGTCATTGTACGAATCGGTGGCTCATTTCACGGTACTCAATTCAGCAGCTCGGGTTCCCGTAACTAGAACAGGCCGATAGCCGCGCACCGCGAAGTAGAGCACATAGGCTTGGCAGATTAGGGGCACTATGAAAGCCACGCGAATGTTACTGTGATCAGAAATAAACCCCATAACGGCGGGGCAGATGGCCCCACCGAGGATCGAAGCCACCAACAAGGACGATCCCAGTTTTGTGTATCGCCCAAGATGCTTAATGCTCAGGGCAAAGATGGTTGGGAACATGATCGAATGAAAAAAACCGATCAGGACGACCGCCCAGAGGGGAGCCACGCCGGAGCCGAGAAGAACTACGAGGAGACAGATCAGAGTCGAGAGCGCAAACAATGAAAGCAGACTAGCAGCAGGCACCCGCTTCATGATGTAGGAACCGGAAAACCTTCCGAGCATGAATCCAATCAAGTGCAACTTCAAATAGAACGAAGCATCCTTTTGGAGCATTCCAGGAATACTATGCTGCGCCAGGCGTATGACGAAACTTGCCACGCCGATTTGAGCGCCCACGTAGAAGAATTGTGCGATAACTCCTTTTACTAGGTGGCTATAACGCAGGATATCGCGCAGCTCTTCCGCGGTTGATTCCTGCTTCACGGCTCCGTCACTTGCGCCGGCCTCTGGCAATTTGGAAAAAAAAATCACAACAGCATAGGCGAAAAAAATTCCTGCTATAACGACGTAAGGCATCCTAACGGTGCTGACCACAGTCGTGCGATACGCAGCGATCTCTGTGGGCGTCATGGTCGTCAACTGTTCACGCGAGTACTCGAGAGCCGACAGGATAAAAGCCGAGCCAATGAACGGCGTCACCACCGCGCCCACAGCATTGAACGACTGTGCCAGATTCAATCGCCGCTCTGAGGTATCTGCTGGCCCTAGCAGTGTCACGTAAGGGTTGGCAGCCACCTCGAGGACTCCTTGGCCACACGCCATCACAAATAAGGCAAAAAGAAATAATCCATACACCTGAATTGAAGCCGCGGGAATAAACAGTAGCGCGCCCGCCGCGCATGTAACCAAACCAACGATTATTCCATTCTTGTAGCCGATCTTTTCCAGCAGCCGTCCTGCAGGTAACGCGGAAAGGCAGTAACCGCCGAAGAATGCCACCTGGATGAGTGCCGATTGAAAGTCGTTCAGGTCGAAAACCTTCTTCAAATGTGGGATGAGAACATCATTCAGGTTGACCGCCAGCGCCCAGAGAAAAAATAGGATGGTGACGAGAATCAGTGGGGTGACGAACCGCCGCTCGGTGATGGGTGCTGAGGTTGTCATCTTTTAAGTTAGCGCTCGATCGAGGTGCACGTAGCCGCCATCCACGAACACATGCTGGCCGGTTATGTGCGAAGCGCGGGCAGAGAGCAGGAATACTACCATTGCCGCGATCTCGTCGGGAGCGGTCATTCTTTTCTCCAGAGGGATCTTGGACAGGACAGACTGAAGCTTCTGTTCGGGATCGGGGAATGTGTCGAGCCACTGCCGGTAGAGCGGTGTCATGACCTCTGCAGGAATAACCGCGTTCACGCGTATGCCGTAGCCCAGCAGCTCTGCCGCCCATTCGCGCGTCAGAGCCAATATTGCTCCCTTCGATGACGCATATCCTGACGTACCACCTTGGCCGGTGATGGCCGTTTTTGAACTGATGTTTACAATGCAGCCGCCCGTTTTTTTCAGATAGCGAAGCGCGAAATGCGCCATGTTGAAATAGTGCAGCAGATTACGGCCAAGTGACTCTACATACTGTTGTGGGGTTCCGTGCTCCAGGCCGATTTTGTCGTTTATCCCCGCGTTATTCACGAGAGCATCAAGGCGGCCAAATTTCTCAACTGTCGAATCAACTGCCTTTTGGCAATCTGCAGAGGAAGACAGATCCGCGAGGATTACGTGGCTGGTGCGCACCTCGGCGTGAAGCTTTTTGCTGGCTTCGGCGTCACGGTCCACAATGACAGGAATCGCAGCCTCCGCAGCGGAGGTTCGCACGATCGCGGCGCCAATGCCTTTGGCTCCGCCGGTGACGAGCACAACCTTATTTTCAAGTTGCAGGTCCACTCTTCTCTCGCAATCAGCCTTGCAAATTTAGGAAGCCGCCATCCAAAGGGTAATCCACTCCGGTAAGAACACAGGGCGAGGGGGGAGGCTACCCGTCCAGTTGCCCAATCTGCCGATCGGCTGAGTCTTTAGTGTATAAAAATAGTTATTTGGTAATAAAAACACTCAAAGTGTATATTTCTCTCGGTCTCTGCTTGTCAAGGAGTTTTATTGCATACCAAAAGTTTCGTTGGAGGCTGAAGCTAACTTTGCCTGTTCCATCAGCTAAGTCCCCGAAGGCAAGCCGGACGATGCCCAAGACGGGTCACATGAAGACTCGATCCCTTTTCGGTCGGAGGACCCTGATAATTTCTTCATTCGACGGCTACTGGCAAAGAGGGCATTGAAGGCACGCCCGCGCTGCTCAAAGCGACCACAGTGTAGACGTGCTTGGCGCCACGTTGTGCAGATGTATCAACGTGCCTCATCTGAGGGAGCGGTGCGAATGGCGTGTCGTGATATGAGAGCCCCTGAAAGAGTGGCCGTCCATACACCGCTTCTGGAGGTTGCAACGGAAGCTTCGCTATCCCACGCCCGTCGCGAAACACTACGAAGCCACCGAGTCCGCTGACGATATCAGCCTCAGCTTCCCATGTGATCTCATTGCCACGATCTGCATCGGCGTTCGCTCGCACATTGACGGGGGCGATGGGTGCACGTGCGTCTATTACGGTTCCGTTTCTAACATACTCCATCCAGATTTTCGCTATGGCCTCATTTGGTAACCATGCAGCCTTGTTAGGATCCCCTTTGAATTCCGATGCAGGCATGGCGGTATTCCCGAACGGAGTTGCCAGCCATGCATAGCTCAGGTCCGCCGGCCTTAAGATCTTGCTCCATTCCGTTAAGCGCATTTGAAGACAAGCGTCGAAGAATGGGATCGCGAGATACCGGGAATCCCCACAGAAATGTCCTGTACGCGGATCGGGAGCGAACCCGATGGGAGCGCCATGGGCTCGGTACTCCTGAAAAGTGGCAATGGAGCCGTCCCAGGGATGGTTTCCCCTCTCTCCTATGCCGAAGTTGACGATCGTGGGAATCTCATAAACCGCGGGGGGAACTTCGGGCTGGATGAATTCGTGTCTCGGACGAAACATCGCTGCAGTACCAGAACGAAGAAAAGCGGCGAGCACTCGGTCGGGGTGGAGAATGCTCATTACATTGGCCCATATCCCCCCACCAGAGTGTCCCCAGAGACACCAAGGGACCGTAGCGAACTCCGCGTGGCCCGACTTTGTCGCAAACTCGTCCAGGGCCCGTAGGAAAACACGGTCAGAACCCTGTCTCGGGTCGAACCACAACTCTGCGCCGCCTGGAGTTAAGTCAATCGCATCGTTTAGAACCTGGTATGAGGGCCCAAGAAGGGCGCAGTTCCATTTTTTTGCCAGAGCTTGCCAGTGCAAATCGTAAGCCGAGGTTGCGCCCGCCTGAGCGGCTGGAATGCTTGCGCCGTGCTGATGAACGATAACCGCCCTTACGGTCTTGATGTTGTCAGGGAGCCACAAAGTGTATATGACGCCAAGTTGCAGCTCCCCTTTGGTTGTGGACGGCGGGTAAACGAGTTGGAGATATCGACCTGCGCTATTCGATGGAGTAAACGGTCCCCAACCGCCCTGGACTGGAGAAACCTGATGGTCAGGAGTTGCCGGCTGATGACCCTCAGTCTGAGCAGCGATAGCCGGAGAGAGCGGGGAAGCGGCAAGCGTCGCGCCAAGGCCTACCATCCCTTTTATAAGCGAGCGTCGCGACGGCGACTCCAGACAAGGTAGCCTTGGCGAACCTATCATTTCATTTTGAGTAACCTTGTTCATTCTCTCTTGTCCTTATCTGGAACTTTAGTTAGTGCACTTTCGCACTTGCACCTGCGTGGCGCACCACGTAGTTCAGGACTGTCCCATCAGCCGCAATCCCCCTCGTTCAGGATTGGTGCGCACGTCGCAGGGCGTGTCGAAATACATGGTTACTTGGTTTTCAGCGGTGTATGCGGGCCAATGAGGCAGGCCGTCGTGATTGGGATTGCCGATTCGGGCAAAATTCACCCAGGCAGTACTGATCTGCTTCGACAGAACGAATGCCTCGGGAGCGCCTCCACTGTAATGGTCGCAAATCGCAGCGTTGTCGAAGGTGAACGCGATTTCACAGGCGTGGAAGGGGCCAGGACGGCCGTCTAGCACTGGAGTCCGCCAGGAGTAGATATAGGAGTACGCCGGCGCGTCGCCCAAAGCAGCCTTTCTGATGGCCTGTTCGAACGCTGGTCGGCGAAAGGAAGCGGCGGCAATGATGGCATACAGGTCAAATGGACTCGCTTTAGGGTAATCGCGCCGGTAGGCTTCGACGATCGCTTCGCCATGGTCGCCGAAGGTTTCGCTCACCAGCCGGTTCATTTCCTCTAAGCCCATTGATTGAGCATCGGGACGGTCTAGCCCACTCACAAACTCGTGAAGATTTGTGCCCGTGAGTAAGGGAACGTCCGAAGATATTTCCGGAGCTCCCGGATCGAATGGATGACGAGGAAGTATGCGGCCGTCCACTGTCGGCCCCCAATCGTATTCGCCGTATGTTCTGCGAAGCGAAGATTTGGGCCGAGGCATTTTCTTCATGGCGTCCGCCGCGGCGCCCAAAAGCCGATCAACCGGGATTAGCTGCAGTTCGCTCATCTGCGATTTGGATAAACTCAGCTCTGCGACCACCAGCTCAGCCAGTCGTCCTGAGTATTCAGAAGAGAGCGATTTAAGAAAGGGTCCGCTCTGCACAATCGCACGGTGAAACAAGCCTTTTGCCGCTGGCATCGCCATAAGGGCGAGGACCTTTCCACCTCCGCCCGACTGGCCAAAAATGGTTACTCTGCCCGGGTCACCCCCGAACGTTGCGATGTTGTCGCGAACCCACGCCAGGACCGCTACAAGGTCAAGCATGCCAACGTTTGCGGAGCTGGCATACTCTTCTCCTCCTAGGGCCCCGAGGTTGAGATAGCCATACACGTTCAGCCGATGATTGTGCGTCAATACCACTACATCATGATTGCGGGCGAGACTCTCGCCGTCATAAGAAAGAAGATCATGCCCGCTGCCGCCGGAAAATCCTCCGCCGTGCATGTAGACCATTACCGGGCGCTTATGAGAGCCATTGATCTCCGGTGTCCAAAGATTGAGGCGCAGGCAGTCCTCGCCTGGAACTGTCTCGGCCGCGCCACGATGCAGCACGAAGGCATCCTCGTCGGAGTTCGCCAGGTTCTTCCCGTCAGTATTAAAATGCGCAGAGTCCTGGTTCGGGCACACACGTCCATATTGCAGCGCGTTCCGGATTCCCTTCCAGGGTTCGGGCTTGGCTGGCGGCATGAAGCGCCTCGCGCCAGCGGTTGAGGCACCATAGGGCACACCTTTGAAAATGTACACACCGTTCCGCTTGAAGCCGCGGATCTTCCCAGCGTTTGTTTCTGCAACCGTTGCCGCGTCGGAAGCAACGACCGTGCTGCTTCCGCAACCACTTGCTGTGGATTTTGTTTTCGAGTGAGTTTCCCGCGGGAGCTGTGCGATCGCAGCTGTGGGTAAGACCGAACTGGCTAACCCTGCTCCCAAGGTTGCCATGCCGCCGATGAAGGAACGCCGTCCGTTGGAAGTGGACGCTGACTCGTGACTCAGCTTTTTTTGAACGTGAGGATCTTTCATCGAACGCCTCCAGAGGCTCATGCTTCGACGGGTCCAAGCTGCTCAGTCACGTCCTTCGTCATGATGAAATCAGAGTCTTTGCGCATTTCCGACCTGGACTGAACTCAAATTTCGAACGAGTTAATTCTTGTTCACTCCCGTTTCTTGTCACTCGCGCCGCGCAGTCTCTCAAGCGCATCCATCGCCTTCTTCGTGGCAACATCACTCGGGTCTAATTCCAGCGCAGCCCGAAGCTCCTTTTCTCCATCTTCGACATTCCCGGTGTGGCAATACATCAATCCCAGGTTCCTGCGAAGGTGAGCGGCCTCAGCGCAGTCCCCACAAACAGCAATTGCTTCTTTCATTTGTGCCAAAGCTCGCGGCCAATCTTGGGCGTTGGCGGACTGAATCGCGGAATTTCCCAAGTTGGCCACCCGGTCAGTCGTCTGCTCATTCTTTTGTAGTTTGTCGTAGCGGTCCTGAAATTGCTGCGCCTGGGGGTCGTGCAACTTATTCAAAATTCTGGCCAGGCTGTAGAGAGCTTCGGATTGATTGGGATCGGCCTTGACGGCCATTTTCCAGTGCTCGATTGCCTCAGTTGCTTTTCCCATGCGCTCAAGGCTTTGCCCCAGCAGGAATTGTGCGTCCGTGTTGTCGGGCTGAAGCGCGACGACTTTCTGCAATAGTTCTGTTGTCCGCTCGAAGTTATTGTCTTGTCTCTCCGTAAGAGCTAGAAAATAGAATGCGCTCGCGAAGTTCGGTTCCAGAAGCGTGGCCTTTTCGAGTTCCTTGCGTGCTTCATCGTATTTGCCGGTCTCGAAATAGAACCGGCCGAGGTTGTAATGGGGTCGGCCTGAATCAGGACTGAGCTGTGCGGCTTTTGTGAACTCTTCAAATCCGGCTTTCCGATCATACTGGTCCACGAGCGCAATGCCCAGGTTCAAGTGTGCGTCGGCGGAATCCGGCTGCAGCGCTATTACTTTTCGAAAGTTTTCGACCGCCTCTTTTCCCCGGCCCAACTTGGTTTCCACCTTGCCTAGCGAGGTGTAAGCCTCTACCATTTGAGGGTCGATCCGTATTGCCGACTGGAGTTCTTGTTCCGCTACGGTAAATTCGCCTCGCTTCATCATTGTCATGCCCAAATTCGCATGAGCTTGTCCATTATTTGGATCGTTCTGGATCGCCTGCCGTAGAAGGGCTTCCGCTTCCGCAGTCTTCCCCTGTTGAGCGTACAAGGCCGCCAGCTTCAGGTGTCCATGTGCAGATTTCGGGTCAATTTGCAGGACGGCTTCAAATTCCCTGATGGCTTCGTCTAGCCCGCCTTCTTCCTCAAGCAGAATAGCCAGGGCCAAATGGGAAGACGCTGAATCGGGTTTCTCTCGAATCGCAGCTTGCAATTCGCTGGCGGCGCCGGTCCGATTGCCCTTCGTTAGAAGCGCGAGGCCCAGGTAATAGTGGGATTGCCAATTATGACCGTCCCGGCGTAGCGCAGCTCTGAAGGCCGAGATGGCGCATGCTATGCGAGGGCCCCGGGCGTACAAAAGTCCGAGCGCGTTGTATGCGCCGGCCGTGGGGTGATCGTTAATCGCGTCGAGCAAAATTTTGATCTGCTCCGACGAATTCTCCTGAACCAGACATGACCTCGGGAGCTGCCGTGTATGCTTGGAAGAGGAGTCCGCGCTGCGGCCAATAGTCGCGTGATTCTGCGCGACGGCCGGGATTGCGACCGCGAGAATTATTAACGTGCCCAGCCCGACGAAACGCACGCTTCCACACCCTCCTCGGTAAAATCACCCTCCAGGGGTTTTGATTTGCATCTTATAGACATTCCGGGTCTGTTTTGAATCCACTCCACTGCCTTCGCGTACAACGTAGTACCGATTTGCCTCAAGATCCTTCAACGTTTCAACCAGCCCGTTAGGCCAACGGATCACGACCTTCTCTGCCTTTTCGGCTTTCCCAAGACCGAAGTGAACGCGCAAGTCACTTTGCGAAATAAAACTGTCGCCACTCCGAATCTCTTTCTGGTACGTGTCGCCATTTTGTTTGAGGGTCACCTGCGCTCCCAAAGCGGCGCGGTTTGATTTCACACCAATCAGTTGAATGCTGATGAAGTTGCCCACCGGCGCAGTGTTGTAATAAAGCGAAGGAGTTTCGTTCATGTTATTCACCAGCGCCTCTTCGCGACCGTTGTTAAAGAAGTCGCCAAGAGCCAAGCCGCGAGCGGAGTGCATCTCATTGAGCGTGTCTCCGGAGTGCGCGGTAATGTTGGCAAACTTTCCGTCGTGCAAATTGGAGTAGAGCACCTTCGGCTGGCGATAGCTCGTTCCCAGATTCTTGCCGTCCACTTCCGGGTAGACATGGCCGTTGCAAATCAAAATACCGGGCCACCCGCTGTTATCGAAATCGTAGAACTGCACTCCCCATCCCAGCCAGCTCCTAATCCTTCCCAGGCCGACTGTACGTGTGACGTCGTCAAATGCATCGTTGCCACGGTTGAGAAAGACTGTTGGGGTATCGTCGCTAAAGTTGGTCTTCACAATATTCTGATGGCCATCGTGCATGTAGTCGCCTGCGGAGACGCCCATACCCGCCTGCATGGAGCCGTCTTCGCTGTACGCCACGCCGGCCGTTTTACCGATTTCGGTAAAAGTACCGTCCTGATTGTTGTGGTAGAGAAGATTTGGCGTCGTATCACAAGCAACGTACACGTCGGACCATCCATCATTGTCGAAATCGGCAGGCAGCGCAGTAAACCCATAGCAGCCGGAGGCTCTTGTGATTCCGGATGCTTGCGAAACATCGGTGAATGTGCCGTCTCCGTTATTGTGGTAAAGCGCGTTGACGCTCATTTTGAGGCCGCGCGGTCCACACATAACGTATATCCCTTTCCACCTGCACCACTCGCCCTCGCCGGGCCTGGGCACCGTGTCATAACTGAAATCCACGTAGCGCGCCACGAAAAGGTCGACTTTGCCATCGCGGTCGTAGTCTAGAAAACTGCAGCCCGTGCTCCATTCACTTTTGCTAGTTTTCAGCCCGGCCGTTTCGCTCACCTCAGTGAAAGTCCCATCACCGTTATTGTGATACAGGATGTTCTGCCCCCAATAGGTAACGAATAAATCCAAATACCCATCGTTATCGTAGTCGCCGACGCAGCCACCCTGGCCCCATCCCGGATGCGCGAGTCCAGCTTTTTCTGTTACATCGGTAAAGGTGCCATCTTGATTGTTGTGATAGAGGTGTCCAGTCGGTTCCTGTCCCTTGGGAAATCCTTCGACGCGAGTGCCATTCGGCAGGAAAATATCGGGCCATCCGTCGTTATCGTAGTCGAAGATTACCGCGCCAATGCCGGTACCTTCGATCAGGAACACATTATGCTGATCGTTCCCGTTCACATTCAGTGCCGTCAGGCCAGATTGACGGGCGATATTCTCAAAATGGACTGCGTTCGGCTTGACTGTGGCCTGGTTGTTTTTCGATGCATTCGGCGCCTGTGCAAAAGCAAGCGCCGTCGCCGCCAAAATACCAGAAAGAAAAAGCCCTAAGCCCCTCGTACATGCCTCCGCCCGTGCTCGGAATAGATACCACGCGCTCGTCTAATTCTCCGTTGACTCATGGACGCTCTTGGGAAGCGCACTGCAAGCGACGAGTAGTGTAAATCCTCATTACGTACCAGCGTCCTCGCGGCCATATTTTCGCATATAAAACGACAGTTTTAATCGTAAATTTTGTATCAGACGCCATGACTTTCTGGTTGTAGCCGGGCGGGGATTCGTCGTTTCGTTGTGGATATAAATGTCTTAGCTGCGGTTTTTCCAGGCAGTGACTTCCTGCCGGGATGTTCCCAGGCCATCGATTCCCAGTGCTACGACATCTCCAGGTCTCAAGTACGTTGGCGGGCGCATACCCAGGGCGACCCCGGCGGGAGTGCCCGTGCTGATAATGTCACCGGGCAAAAGCGTCATGAACTCGCTTACGTAGCTGACTAGCGTAGGCACATCAAAAACCATTTCTGCCGTGTTGCTTTTTTGTCTGAATTCGCCATTCACGGTCAGCCACATCCCCAGCTGATCGGGTCTCCGGACTTCATCTCTGGTTGCCAAAAACGGCCCGAGCGGAGCGAACGTGTCCGCGCTCTTTCCCTTCATCCACTGACCGCCCCTCTCCAACTGAAAGCTCCGCTCGGAATAATCGTTATGCAGCGCATAACCCGCGATAAATTCGCTGGCTTGTTCTTTCGGCACATACTTGGCCTCTTTTTCGATAATCACCGCCAGTTCCACTTCCCAGTCGACTTTCTCCGCGCCCCTGGGAATCACAAGTGCATCGTTTGGCCCCACCAGCGCGGAGGTGGCTTTAAAAAACAGCACCGGCTCGGAAGGAAGCTGCATGCCACTTTCGGCCGCGTGATCGCGATAATTGAGCCCCACACAAACGATCTTGCTCGGGCGGCGGATGGGCGATCCCAGGCGCTCTTGCGGGCTTATGCGATGCCGCGCAGAGACGTCGCCATTCATCAGCCTCTGCCGCAGGCGTGCCAGACCGCCGCTTCCAAAAAACTCCTCGTCATAGTCGGAAACAAAGCTCGAGACATCAAGCCGCATCTGATCGTCCAACAGCACGCCCGGCTTCTCCGCTCCTGGTTTGCCAAATCGAATGAGTTTCATGTTGTGAGCGAGTGTTTATTGCAGCACTCGCAGTCCTCCCGTAACCGGTCTTCATTTCGATCAAACTGCTTGCTCTTGTCTTGCGTATGCATTCGACGAATTGTCTCGAAGGCAGTTCGTATGGCTCGCATTCTCGAACTGCAATGATTCTCAGACGTCGGGGATGCCGTTTGCTCTATCTTTCCTCGGTGAGTTCGCGAACCTAGCGTTAGCTCAGGCCGATTTGTTTCAGAAACTGAATCGCCTCATAACCAAAGAGGGTCAGCTCTCCAACGCGAAAATTTTTTCCATCAACATCCATTTCTCCCCGGGTTTGGCCTGGGGCAATGATTGCTGAAATCTCCACATCAGATTTTCCCACTCCTGCACTTTGGGGTTGGATTGATCGGCCCTGCGCTTGGCTTCGAAAGAGAAATGTTCATTCACTTCCATCACCATGAACATGCGCGCGCCGAACAGATAAATTTCCAAGGCTTCAATGCCAGATTCCTTGATGCTTCGCGTGATTTCGGGCCAGATTTTTTCGTGATATCGCCGGTATTCCGCGATCAGTTTCGGATCGTCCTTTAGGTCCAGTGTCAAACAGAAGCGCCGATTCATTTGGTTGTGCTTGCTCCAATTTTCGCGACTTGCTCTCTATTCATTCCACAACACGAACCTTGGAACCTGGGAAGCTGCGCCGCCCCCGGGACGATCACGGCTTTATCTTTTGGCTGCAGCTCCACGGGTTAGCCTCGTAGGTTAAAAAAACCGCCATCCAAGGGATAATCCGCGCCGGTGATGAAGGATGCTTCATCTGAACACAAGAAGAGCGCAAGCGAGGCCACTTCATCCGGCTCCGCCATTCTGCCGATGGGTTGCGCTTTGGACAGTTTCTCGAACATTTCCTTTTCTCGTCCGGGATAAGCATTTCGCAGGTAGCCATCAACAAATGGCGTGTGAACCCTGGCCGGTGAGATGCAATTACAGCGAATGTTGTAACTCAGATAGTCTTTTGCGACGGAGTACGTCATGGCGATCACGGCGCCTTTACTCATCGAATAAGCGAAGCGGTCGGAAAGACCAGAGGATCCCGCAATGGAAGCCATATTCAGGATCACGCCGCCGCCACTGGCTTTCATGTGCCCGATGGATGCGAACATGCAATTATAAAATCCCTTTACGTTCACTCGGAAAATGTGCTCGAAGTCCGCTTCCGTCGTGTTTTCCAGTGATCCGATGTGCGAAATACCTGCGTTGTTCACGAGAATGTGAATGGGCCCTGAAGCGCAAAGTTCATCGAACCGGGAAGTCACTTCTTTCTGGTTCGTCACATCGCATAGAAGCGCCGACGCATTTCCGCCCTCGGCAGTAATTTGTTGGCAAACCGCTGTCGCGTCGTGTTCATTAACGTCCAGAATGCGAACCGTCGCACCATTCGCCGCGAACCTCAGGGCGATAGCTCGTCCAATGCCACTACCGCCGCCGGTTACGACGGCGACTTTGCCGTCCAGTCGGAAACTCTTCGTAGGGGTGTCTTGATTTGTCAGAGAGACGCCTCTTTTCGGGAGATGAAGTCTTCTTGCCCTCATTGCGAAGCATCAGCGGCATCATCTTCGCGTTTGTTTTAGCCATTTCCAAATGTGTGCTGCGATTCGCGGCTCAGTTGCTTTTGTCGCATCCCTAGCTTCCAAAACTGCTGCGCGTTTCCACCCAATGTAGCCTCTTGCAGCTCGGTCGGGTGCTGGCTGAGGTAACTCTCCACCAGATTGATCGCGCGCGTGTATGAGGCGGCTAACGTGCACACGGGCCAATCGGAACCGATCATCAGCCGGCCGGGCCCGAAGCATTCCAACGCAACATCTATATATGGAGCAATATGCTCAGGGTTCCAGTTCTGCCAGTCGGCTTCTGTCACTAGTCCGGATAATTTGCAGAAGACGTTCGGAAATGCCCCCAGTTCCCGCATCCCGCGTTCCCAGGGGCGGAGGTTTCCGCTCTTGATCGGCGGTTTCGCAAGATGATCCAAAACGAAGCGTTGGCGAGGGAAGCGTCTCACAAACTCCGCCGCCACAGGAAGATGTTGGGGATAGATGAGTATGTCGTAGGCGAGATCAAAATCTCCAAGCAAGGAAATGCCCCGGAGGAATTCCGGTTGCAGCAGGAATCGATCGTTTGGTTCGCTTTGCACGATGTGACGAATCCCAACCAGCTTGGGGTTTCCTGCAAAAGCTTCCAATTGCGAACGGACGTCGGGGGACAGCAGATCAACCCATCCGACCACACCGAGAATGAACGAAGCGTCTGTGGCCAGTTCGAGAAGCCATCGAGTCTCATCCAGCGTCTGCCGCGCCTGAACTACAACGGATCCCTGAAATCCGTTGCGCTCCAGTTCGGGTTTTAGATCATTCGGAAGAAAATCACGACGTAGCGATGCCATCGAATCATCAATCCAACCGTATTCGCGTTGGTCATAAACCCAGAAATGCTGATGAGCATCAATGCGAATCATTCATCGCCTATCCTATAGGCCTTGCGGTCGAGGCCTTCCGAGTGATCAGTCGGACGACGTTTCATTTCCCACCAATCCTCTGTATGGCTCAGGACAAAGGTCCCATAACTTTCAGGACGTTCGCGTAGCGCCCTGGAAGAGTAGCGGGCAAACTGACCTTGATGGCGCCGTCCTGTTGAGACCAAACAAGTGGAGTTGCCTGGCCGAGCAGGTAAATCTTCGAGCCGGCCTTCAGGAAGAGAGACTTGAGCGTGATGCCGGTTGTCTTTGGCTGTCCGAGGAGGGTCGCATAAACTGCAGAATCTGTTTCGGTGAAACGGACGGGAATGCCTTCAGCGGTCTCGCCAGCAGCTCGTTTCCACGGATGTGTGCCATAGATCGCGTCGCCATTCGTCCGAAGCCACGCACCGAGTGCAAGCAAACGATCCATTTGGACCGGGGGAATGGTGCCGTCGGCTTCCGGGCCTACATCGAGCAGAAGGTTCCCATTCTTGCTCACAATGTCCACCAATAGATAGATTAGATCGGCTGGAGCGATGGTCTCGGCTTCACCTTCGGCGCGGTTATAGCCGAAAGAGCGCCCGAGCCCACGGCACTCCTCCCACTTGGTGGGACTGATCTTGTCCAGGGTCACGTACTCCGGAGATGTAAAGTCAGAATGTTTGACGCCGAAGCGGTCGTCGATGACCCCGTCCGGGACCGTGTTGTAGTACTCCGCCATAATCTGTAGAGGATGCCCGGACTTAGGATAGTCGATGTCGTTCCAAAGCAACGCCGGATGGTAGCGCTCGATGAGCTCCCGCATGTGCGCGTCAACGTATTTGCCATAAGCCTCGCTTTGCGGCTTCACCGCTTCATAATCAGCTGCGCGACGGATAGGACCAGGGACAAATGTCCAGTCGTAGCCGCCGGAGTAGTACAGACCCATGCGCAAACCCTGCTTGCTGACGGCAGCAGTCAACTCACCAACGAGGTCGCGCGTAGCATGCTGCCGTTCGGCTGGCAGTTTAGGGTTCGGCGTCAAACTGGGCCAGAGCGTAAATCCATCATGATGTTTAGTGGTGAGCACCACATATTTCGCGCCGGCGTCATGGAATATTTTGGCCCAGGCACCGGGATTCCACTTTTGAATCTCCTGGTCGAAGACCGGAGCAAAGTTGTAGTAATCGTAGTCAGCTCCATAATGCTCGCGATGGTAGGCCTGGGTCGGCGCTCCGTCGAGTCGCATGCTGTTCAGGTACCACTCCGCATATGGATTGTGAGTGATGTAGTCCTGCGAAGTGAAGTCGTGCTCCGGGTGAACGAGCGGCGCCCAGCCTGGAACCGAATAAAGACCCCAGTGAATGAATATCCCGAGTTTTGCGTCGGCATACCATTGTGGAAGCGGATGCTTGTTGAGCGATTCGAGAGTTGGTTCGAAGTGCGAAGGGGATTGCGCCTGTAGACAGGGGGAAACGAGAAAACACAACAGCAGAATGATAGCCGTCCTGCTCGATCTACAAACCTGAAAGAGAAACATTCTGAATCTCCCCGCTGAACAAATTCACTACCGAGAAGCTAAAATCCTGCGGCCCTTTAGCCACAAACTAACAGCAAGTGGCTAGATATTAGAGACTGCTTTCGCCGGTCACTTCCCTCTGATTGCCCGCCGCAACTGGCGCATCATGTCCATGGAGCTCTGTTCAACGGTGCCATCCTGATATATTCCGATATTGATCGTGGTGACCGCCTGATGCTCGATGTTGGCGCTGACATAGGCGATCAGGTCCTCCGCGCTAAATTGAGGCGCGGGAATCGGCCCTGGTTTGGCGTGGACCCAAGACTCCAGCATCGATAACAGTCCATGCGCCTGAAATCCTTTGCCAGCGCCCCGTTGGATGTAACGAGAAGCGAACGGATTATGCAGACTGTTGAGTTCGCCGGCCCAATAATCCTGATACGGGGTTAGAACCGGGAAGATCCAGAAGTTAAAAGAGGTAATCCGTTTTGGATTTCCCACTTTGCAAGCGCGGTAAACGGCATCAATCGGAACATCCGGATAGGCAGCCAATGATTGATACCAGGAATCGAACCAATACCCAGCGAGTCTTTTCCCGTAGCGGGCGCCGATTTCACCCAGAACATCTCTGTGAATTTCCGCAAATTGCTCCTCGCTGAAAGTCAACTGGTAGAGCCCGGTTGGCCCGATGTTGCCAAGCTTCGTCAATATCGGGGAATTGATGTACAGGAGGAATCTGATATTGCGCGCCTCCAGTGCATCGGCGAGATCACCGAGTAAGTCGCGCCGCGTTGTCCATCCTGGGTGAATCGCTTCCCAGGATTGGATCGGGGCAGCGCAGTGCGGATGAGCATGGTTCAAAGTGAGAACGACGTAACCTGCTCTCATCTCGTCGATCATGTTGGCAAAAGCGTTGACGTCGAAAGCATCGACCGCATCTTTATAGGACCTCTTCTCGCCCTGTCTGGGTTGGGTGAAGTCCGTCCAATGAAACATCACCCCGTAACCCGCTTTTACAAACCAATCGGTATTCGCTTGATGCGCGCGGACACTTTCTTCCGAAGTAATGTTTGCGACACGGCCAGAGACGGGAAGAATCTCCAGGCATCGGAACCGAAGCGATCCACTCAATTCTGGTCCGGATACGTGGACGGTTACAGGGTTTACTCCCCGCATCAGATATAGCTTGGCGTCCAGCCTGATCCTTTCAAAATTGAAATACCAGCCGCCCTCCGTTTGGTGATAAACGCCTTCGGTGACTTTCAACGCGACTTTAACGGAACTAGATCCGGAGCGAATCTCCAGTTCAAAGCCTGGGACGGAAACTGCGCAGGAAAGGAACAGATCGAATTCACCTTCTTCCGGAACAGTAACATTCCAAGTCATGCTGCCTGAGTGGCTACACTCTACG
>Ga0193728_1000666_pt1 | contig 16907 bp, 18 predicted proteins | sample U1c1metaG_FD_143037 | JGI IMG/M metagenome (GOLD analysis project Ga0193728, IMG submission 143037) | Soil microbial communities from a riparian zone of the East river system, Colorado, United States - U1c1 | ecosystem: Environmental > Terrestrial > Soil > Riparian zone | place: USA: East River...
GTAGGCTCCATGTCAGCGGACTATACCGGAAACCGATATACCGTCAACCGATAGCTCGGAAGCCGAAGTAAAGGGCATGGCAGCGCCGGGCGCGGTAAATCCGCCGAACAATCCGCCCCCCGGCCGAGCGGCGCGGCGCCGGTCTCGACAGACTAGGAACATGGACGACCAGACGAACCACGATCAGGCGACCGAGCAGGCTGATGAGCACCCCCGGGTGGTGGTGGTCGGCCCGGATGGCGTGGCGGTCGAGACCGACGCGGAGCACAGCCGGGAGCGCCCGGTCACCGAGATGATCGAGCAGCCGGCCAAGGTCATGCGCGTCGGGAACATGGTCCGCCAGCTCCTGGAGGAGGTCCGGGCCGCGCCGCTGGACGAGAAGAGCCGGGCCCGGCTCAGGGAGATCCACCAGAGCTCGATCAAGGAGCTGGAGGACGGCCTCGCGCCCGAGCTCGTCGAGGAGCTGGAGCGGCTGTCGCTGCCCTTCGCCGATGATTCGGTCCCCAGCGAGAGCGAGCTGCGGGTGGCGCAGGCCCAGCTGGTCGGCTGGCTGGAAGGCCTGTTCCACGGCATCCAGACGACGCTGTTCGCCCAGCAGATGGCGGCCCGTGCCCAGCTGGAGCAGATGCGCCGCGCCCTGCCGCCGGGGATGATGCCAACGGCCACCCCCGAGGACGGCCCGCAGCTGCCGCCGACCTCGGGACCGTACCTCTAGGGCCAGCTTCCGCCGGCCAGCGCCAACCCCGGCCCGGCCACACCATCACCAGCAGGCTGACCGTGGCGGCCAGCAGAACGGCCGGGGTGACCCCGCTCCGGACTACGGTCTCGAGCCAGCCCAGGCCCGGCGCGACGGCCGCTCCGGCCGCGCAGGCGGGCGCGCCCAGGTAGCAGCCGCGCCCCGGCAGGTACCCGAGGGCGAGCGCCGCCGTCCGGGCCAGCAGCAGCCCGTCCAGCCGGGACCGCGGCAGCAGCGCCAGCGCCGCCCAGCCCAGCCCGTCGTACCACGGCAGCACGTAGGGCCACGCGAACAGCCAGGCCAGGACGACGGCCGCCACCGCACCCGCGGCCAGGTCGGCGCTAGCCCGGTCGGCATCGACCAGGCGGCCACCGCCCCAGTCGGCCCCCACTCCGCCCGCGACGGCCCGCAGCATCAGCAGCAAGAGCACCACGGCCAGCACGATCGCCGCGGCCTTCACCGCGTCCTCGGCGGCCGCCTCGCCCGTGACCGGCCGCAGCGCGGAGCGGATCGCCCGCCACGGAGACCCGATGGACACCTGGCTGCCCGCGCGCAGCGCCGGGGCCAGGGCGCCCGGCCCCCAGACGGCCAGCGACACCCCGGCCGTGACGGCGAACCCGGCGGCCAGGCCACCCAGCAGCGGCCACCGGCCGCCCGGCCGCCGCCCCCGGCCCGGCCGCCGCCCCCGGCCCGGCCGCCCGGCGAGCAGGACGGCCAGCGCCAGGCCGAGCCCGGCGAGCGCCATCGTCGCCTTGACCGCGAAGCCCAGGCCGACCAGCGCGCCCGCCCCGGCGGCGGCCAGGGCCTGCCGGGCCGCGCTGCCCTGCGCCGGGACCGCCCGGCGCCGGGCCGCGCCGAAGACCGCCAGCGCCGCGACCGCGAAGACGATGGCCTGGCTGTCGACGTGCGCGCCGGCCACGAGCACCTGCAGCAGCAGCGGGTTGGCCGTCCACAGCAGCGCGGCCCGCTGCTGGCGCGCCGGGTCGCCGCCGGCCAGCCGGTGCAGCAGCACCCCGGTCCCGGCGAACGCCGCGGCGTTCAGCAGCCCGAGGAAGAACACGGCGAGCCGGGCGGACGTCCCGCCGAGGAGCGCGGCCAGCGCCTGGGCCGCCGTGGCCAGTGCCCCGTAGACCGAGGGGCTGTTCCGCCAGTCCGCCACGACGCGGGCCACCGGGTCGCCCAGCCGGGCCAGGGCCGCCGGGGTCGTGGTGTACGGGTCATGGCCGGTGGCGGCCATCCGGCCGTAGGCGGCGTAGCTGAGGTGATCCGACGAGCCGAACGGCGGCACCAGGGCCAGCGCCATGACGGCCACCAGGCCGGCCGCGAGCAGCGGGCCGCGCGGCGCCCGCCAGCCCCGCCGGCCGGCCGCGAGCGTGAGCGCCAGGCTGGCCGTTCCGGCGGCGATGGCCGCCGCGGTCAGGCCCACGACGGCCTGCGGCGCGGGATGAGCGGACAGTGACCAGGGCGGCTGGCCGGGTCCGCCCGGCAGCGCCGGCTCCATCAGGGAGGGTCCCGCCACCGCTACCGCTAACGTCAGGGCGACGCTCAGGCCGCCGGCCGCCAGCCCGGCCCGCCCGAGCCCGGCCGGCCCGAGCCGGATCAGCGGCCGGCCGGCCCGCGGGGCGCGGCCAGGGCGCGGGCGCGGCGCCGGGCCCGCTGGATGACCGGGTCGCGGGCCGCGAGCGCCCGGGCCACGCCGGCCAGCTGCCGCGCCCGGTGCACCTGGGATCGCCAGTCGTTGCCGGTGGCGCGGTGGGCGAGCGGGACTTCTACCTCCGCGACCCGCAGGCCCTGGCGGATCAGGTCGATGGTCAGGCCGGTCTCGGCCCCCCAGCCGGCGGCGAGCGGCAGGGCCGCCTCGAACGCGGCCCGGGTCAGGCAGCGCTGGCCGTTCAGGGGCTGGGCCGGCCGCCAGCCCGTGGCGCGCTCGATCCCGGCCCCGGACGCAGCCATGACCAGGCCGAACCCGCCCTTGCGGACCCGGCCGCTGAATACCGCGATGGTCATGTCGGCGGTGCCGCCGCGGACCGGCTCGGCCAGCGGCCCGGCCTGCGCGGCCGTGTCGCCCAGGTCGGCGTCGAGAAAGAGCAGGTGGTGCGGGATGGCTCCGCCGGGCCCGGCCGAGTCCAGCCCGGCCGAGTCCAGCCCGGCCGACTCCAGCCCGGCCGACTCCAGCCCGGCCGACTCCAGCAGGGCGACGGCCGCCGCGCCGGTCTCCAGGGCGGCGGCCTTGCCGCGGTTGCGCGAGTGCCGCACCACGCGCGCGCCGGCCCGCTCCGCCGCCGCGGCCGTGCCGTCCGACGAGCCGTCGTCGACGACCACGACCAGGTCGGCGCCCGGCAGCCCGGCGGCCGCCCGGACGGTCGCGCCGATGCGGTCGGCCTCGTTCTTGGCCGGAATGACGACAGCGAGGTCACCGGGCATGCCCGCGATCCTAGCGGGGGACGGCCCGGAGCTGACCTAGCTAGCCCCGCTGCCGTGCCCCGGCCAGTAGCGGCGGACGGGCGGGGCCTAGGACGGCCGCGACGAGGCAGGCGGGCGGGCGGCGCCAACGGGGCGGGCGGCGCCAACGGGGCGGGCGGCGCCCGGCGCCGGCGGCTGGCGGCTGGCCGAGGCCGGCCGGCGGCGGGCAACTGGCCGGCGGCGGCTCTTGCGCGACCTCACCAGCCCCACCAGGCTCACGAATCCAGGCCGCTCGGGTCACGGGGCTCTGTGGAAGGGCAGGCGCTTAGCGGTTCGTTTCGTCCGCCAATACGGGGGGACGATCCGAACCGCTAACACCCATGCGCACGAAACGAACCGCTAAGCGGGAATCTCCTTCACCGAGGCCGCACTCGCACAGGGGCGGCCCGGGCCCATGAGGCCCGTGGGGCTGGTGAGGTCCCCGGGACCCGGACTGGGCGGTCTACCCCCGGCGCGGCGTTTCCCCAAGGCGGGTTCCCCGGCGCGGCGTCTCCCCCGGACGCGTTTCCCGGCGCCGCGTTTCCCGGCGCCGCGTCTCCCGGCACGGCGTCTCCCCCGGACGGGTTTCCCGGCGCCGCGTTTCCCGGCGCCGCGTTTCCTGGCGGGCGCTGGGCCAGGAACAGCAGCCAGCCCAGAGGGCAGGACGAGCGCGCCGCCGATGGCCACGCAGATCACCGTGGCGGCCAGCGTCGCGCCCGGCGCCGCCGCCGCGGCCACGGTCAGGCCGGCCGCGTGCCCCGGCCGGCCCGGCCCCGGCGTCAGCGCGGCCAGGTAGCTCGCGGCCAGGAAGGCGGAAGCGGCGCTAGCTGACGGCCGGGCTGTCCAGCACGGTGAAGACCGATTCCAGGCCCGTCACCTGGAGAACCTTGCGGATCGCCGAGCGCGGCGCGGCCAGCTGCAGGTCGCCGCCGTGTTCCCGGGCCCGGCGGTGCGCGGCCAGCAGCACGTTCATCCCGGTGGAGTCGCAGAATTCCACGCCGGTCATGTCCACGACCAGGTGCAGCGGGGCGCCGGGGGTGGCCGCCGACAGCGCTGTCATCAGCTCAGAATGGAGCTTGGGCGCTGTATACAGGTCGATCTCGCCCGCTACGGACATGACAGCGCGATCGCCTTGCGACCGAGTCGTTACCTTTAGCTCCACGTCCGAACCCTACCGGCTCTGTACCAGTGCCGCCTAGATAGTCCCGCGGCAATCTGCCGGACGCCAAACTGCCGGGCGCCGGCGGCGACAGCACGGGCCCCCAGGCCGTACCGTGGAGACATGGTGCGAGCAATCTTGCTGGTTCTGGCCGCTATCGTCGTCGTGATCGTGGCTTTCGCGGTCCTGGGGACGATCCTGCACTTCGCCTTCCTCGTCCTGGTCGTCGCCGCGATCGCGTTCCTCGCGCTCCGCGTGGGGCGCAGCCGCTTCCGGAACCGGCGCTAAGCCGGAGCGAGCTCCGGGTCCAGCGCCGGCGTCACCGTCGTCACCGGCGCCGCGGGCAGTGGCCGGCGTGCGACCAGGAGGTCGCGCTCGTCCCGGTCGCCTGACCCGCCCTGGCCCGACTCAGCCGCGCCTGACCCGCCCGCGCCTGACTCGCCCTCGGCGGCCGGATCCCGGCCGATCGGGCAGGCCATGCACCGCGGGCCGCCCCGGCTGCTGGCCAGCTCGCTGCCGGGTACCCGGATCACCGTCACCCCGGCCGCCTCGAGCCGTGCGATCACCTCGGTGCTGCGCTCGTGGCACAGCACCAGCCGCGGGCCGAGCGCCAGCGCGTTGCCGCCGTCATCCGGCCCGGCATCAATGACGTTCAGTCGCTCGATGCCCAGGGCGCGGGCCGCCGCCTCCAGGAACGGCTGCGGCCGGGACACCCTCGTTCCGGCCGGGTGGGCCGTTATGGTGTGCGCGGTCAGGGTGAAGGCCGTGGCCGGGTGCATCAGTACCGTGCCGGAGTCAATGACCGTGCACAGGGTGTCCAGGTAGCCCGCGCCGGCCGGCTGGTCGAGCGGGATGGCGAGCACGGTATGGGCCAGGCCCGCGTCGAGCGCATGCCGGGCCAGCCGCTCGGCCCCGGCCGGGACGGTCCGCTGGCCCACGCCGACGGCCAGCACGCCGGGAGCCAGCAGCAGCACGTCGCCGCCGTCCAGCGGCTCGAGCTCGGGCCCGTACAGGGGCTTGCTGCCGCTGAAGCGGGGATGGTGGCCGTAGATCAGCGCGAGCAGGTCCGACTCCCGGCGGCGGTGCGGCGCGGCCAGGCTCGCGACCCCCGGCCGGTCGCCGACCCAGAAGCCGGAATCGCGGGTGAAGACCAGGTTCGGCAGCGGGTCGATGATGAACTCGGCCCGGCGCAGCAGCTGATAGGCCAGGCCGCGGCCGCCGGGCAGGTCCTCCGCGGCCAGTCCCGCGATCAGGACCCGGGCCAGGTCCTCGGGGCCGAGGGCGCCCAGCCGCTCAGCCACCTGCTGCGCCAGCTCGTCGCCCAGGGCGACGGCGGCGATCGCCGCCGCGATCGCCGCCGCCCTGGCCGCCTGGTACTCCAGCGTGTCCTGCAGCAGCTCGGTGACGTAGAGGACCTCGACGCCCTGGCCGCGCAGCGCCTGGGTCAGCCGGTCATGCTCGGCCTGGGCGCCGCCGACCCAGGGCAGCTTCGTCAGCAGCAGCCCGTCCCTGGTGTGGGAGGTCATCCGCTTCAGCTCCGGGCCGGGCCGGTGTACCAGCACGGATCTGAGCGTGCCGACCTCGCTGTCCACCCCGTGGGTATAGCTCACGATTCCCCCTGCGCGGATCCACCGCGCCCCCCGCGCGATGACTCCGGGGGAAGTATCTCCGGTTCCCGGCCGGCTTACGCCTGGCCGGCCGGGCGGGATCTCAGGCCGGCTGAACCTCGCGCGGCCGGCTCGCGCACGGCCGGGGCGCGGGCAGGACGGCCCAGACGGTCTGGCCGGTGTCGTCGCGGCGGATGCCCCACTCCCGCGACAGCCGGTCGACGATGCCGAGCCCGCGGCCGCCCAGCGCGGAGCCGGCCGGGTAGTGCTGCTGGGGCTGCGTCGGGCCGCCCCCGTCCCGGACCGCCACCTCGATGCAGCCCTGATCGACCAGCCACGCGACCTGCAGCTGCTCGCCCGGAAGCGGCCACGCGTGCTGGATCGAGTTGCTGAGCAGCTCGCTGACCACCAAGGCGGCGTCGCCGACCGCCTGCCCGAATACTCCGGCCGCCGACAGTTCGTCGGTCAGCCGGCGCCGGGCTTCACTGACGCTTGCTGGTGCGCACGGAAGGAGTACCACGCTCGTCGCCCTCACCTCCCTGGCATCGACCCAATGCCACGACCCTTGATGCGGAACAAAGCGCTCGACGGGAGATGCCCGGTGCGGAGAAGGTAAAACCAGCGGCTTAGGCGCGGCCGTTTCCCGGCGCGTCGCCGAGCAGGCCCTCGGCGGCCAGGCCCCGGACCAGGCCGCGCAGGCCGGCCGACAGGCCCGCCCGCTCCTCGGCGGACAGCGCGCCGAGGATGCGCGCCTGGCGGGACTGCCAGGCGCCCCAGACCCGGACCGCGACCGCGCGGCCCTCGGGCGTCAGGTACAGCCGGACGTAGCGCTGGTTCTCGCCGTCCCGGCCGCGGCGGACCCAGCCCTTGCGCTCCAGCCCGGCGGCGAGCCGGCTCACGGTGCTCTTCTCCAGGCCCAGCAGGCCGGCCAGCTCGCCCTGGGCGATGCCGCGGGCCGAGATCAGCTCGATGAGGGCGCGGGCCTCGGACGCCGACACCGCCGGCAGGCCGGCCTCGAGGAGATCAGCGGGCAGGACGCTGGCGTCGGAACCGCCGGCCGCCCGGGCCGGGCCGGGGGGCTCGCCGGCCGGAGCCGGGCTCACCACCCGGAGCAGCTGGGTCAGCAGCCGCTCAAGTTCCGCGTCGTCCACGGAATCATTAACCACACCCACAGTTGTACCGCACAACTGGGGCAGTGGTACAGTCGCCGCGTGACAGTTGCTCCCTACAACTCCGCATTCGCTGCCAGCCTGAACAGCCACGGCATAGGGTCGGCGGCGTGAGCGACGATAAGAGCACCCGTAACGACGGGCGCCTGAGCGCCCCCGGGATGCTCCAGCAGGGCCAGGGCGTGGCCATCGGCAGCGTCCTGACCGCTGACCTGCCGGCCGCCCCGCTGGCCGACTACGCGAGGCTGCACGGCCTGCGGCCGAGTGCCGCGCGCCCGTCCGTCCCGGCCTACCTGCGCCAGCTCTGGCGCCGGTGGAGCTTCATCAAGGCCTTCGCGACGGCGCGCAACATCGCGATGTACACCGAGGCCCGGCTCGGGCAGCTGTGGCAGGTCCTGACCCCGCTGCTCAACGTGGCGGTCTACTGGCTGATCTTCGGCATCATCCTGAACACCTCCAGGGGCATCCCCGACTTCATCTCGTTCCTGGTCGTCGGGGTGTTCGTCTTCAACTACACCCAGCGCGCGTTCATCTCGACCTCGACGGTGATCACCGACAGCCTGCCGCTGATCCGCGCCCTGCAGTTCCCCCGGGCCGCGCTGCCGCTGGCGTACGTGATCATCGAGCTGCAGCAGATGTTCCTGTCCATGGCCGTGCTGGTCGTCATCATCCTGATCCAGGGCGAGCCGGTGACCTGGTACTGGCTGCTGGCCATCCCGGCGCTGCTGCTGCAGACCTTCTTCAACGTCGGTGTCGGCCTGTTCGTCGCGCGGCTCGGCTCCACGGTGAACGACTTCAGCCAGCTGCTGCCGTTCCTGCTGCGGACCTGGATGTACATGTCGGGCGTGCTGTTCAGCGTGCTGACGCTGTCCCAGTCGGCGTTCGGCAAGGCCCATACCGAGCTGGTGGCACTGCTGCAGGTCAACCCGGCGGCGATCTACATCACGCTGATGCGCAACTCGCTGCTGCTGTCCCAGCGGCTGAGCGCGCCGGGCAGCAAGCCCGAGAACGCGCGCATCTGCGCCGAGTGGCCGGGCACCAAGGCGAATCCGCACTACTACGCCAGCGCGTACTGCCACGCGGTGATCAACCCGGGTCACCTCTGGTACTACGCCATAGGCTGGGCGGTAGCCGCCATCATCATCGGGTTCTTCTTCTTCTGGCGAGCGGAGGCGAAGTACGGCCGTGGCTGAGCCAATGGTCGTCGTCGACGACCTGCACATCGTGTACCGCGTCTACGGCGCGGGCGGGGACCGCGGCACGGCCGCGACCGCGCTGCTGCGCATCATGGGCCGCAAGACCCGCGGGTCCATCCGCGAGGTGCACGCCATCCGCGGCATCTCGTTCGTCGCCTACCGCGGCGACGCCATCGGGGTCATCGGCCGCAACGGCTCGGGCAAGTCCACGCTGCTGCGGGCCATCGCCGGGCTGCTGCCGCCCGAGCAGGGCAACGTCTACAGCACCGGCGAGGCCTCGCTGCTGGGCGTGAACGCCGCGCTGCTGGAGGACCTGACCGGCGAGCGCAACGTCATCCTGGGCTGCCTGGCCATGGGCATGACCAAGCAAGAGGCCAAGGACAAGTACCAGAGCATCGTGGACTTCTCCGGAGTCGGCGACTTCATCGACCTGCCCATGAAGACCTACTCCTCGGGCATGGGCTCGCGGCTCCGGTTCGCCATCGCGGCGTCCAAGAGCCACGACGTCCTGCTCGTCGACGAGGCGCTGGCCACCGGCGACGCGGAGTTCCGGGTCAAGAGCCACGCCCGGATCGAGGAGCTGCGCCGCGACGCCGGCACCGTCTTCCTGGTCGCGCACAACCTGGAGGAGGTCGAGCAGACCTGCAACCGGGTGATCTGGATGGAGCGCGGCCAGATGGTGACGCAGGGCGAGGACGTCACCGGCATCATTGACAAGTACATCGAGGCCTCCGGCGGCACCCCGGTCACCCGGGACCCGGAGACCGGCCAGCGGCTCGGGAGCAACCTCCCGTCCCGGCGCCGGGAGCCCGCTCCGTCGAGCTCAGCCTGACGCAGCTCAGCCTGACGCAGCTCAGCCTGACGCAGCTCAGCCTGACACCTCGCCGGCGACCCGGGGCCGGGGCAGCGCGGGGATCGGGTCGATAGCGGTGACGGGCGCGGCCGGCCGCAGCCGCAGCCGCATCAGCGTGCCGCCGGCCGGCCCCGCCTCGGCCGATACCTCGCCGTCCTGGGCGCGGGCCAGCTGGCGGACGATGTAGAGCCCGAGCCCGATCCCCCCGAACCGGCGCCGGTCGCCGGCCTCGCCCTGGACGAACCGCTCGAAGACGCGCTCCCGGTCGGCGGCCGGGATCCCGATGCCCTCGTCGGTCACGGTGACGTCGATCCGGTCGCCCGCTCGCCGGGCGCTGACCGTGACGGTCCCGCCGTCGGGCGAGTACTTGAACGCGTTCTCCAGCAGCTGGCCGACGATGATGTCGGTGGCCATCGGGTCGCCCCAGGCCTGCGGGAGATCGTCGGGGACGTCGGTCCGCAGGGTGTGCCGGTCGGCCAGCGACCGGAACGCGACCGTCGCGCCGCGCAGCACCCCGGCCAGGTCGAACTGCCCGTTCCGGACCATCAGCTGATCAGCGCCCGCCCGGGAGCCGAGCAGCAGCTGCTCGACGAGCCGGGCCAGCGACCCGGCCCGGTCGGCGATGGTCTGCACGGCGGCCCGGCGGTCGGCGTCCGCCAGCTGTTCCCACCGGCTGGCCAGGGTGGCAGCGAAGCCCTGCACGATGGTGATCGGCGTGCGCAGCTCATGACTGGTCGTGGCCAGGAACAGGTCCTTGGCCTCCTCCAGCTCCTTGGCCGCGGTGAGCTGGTGGGACACCTCCTCGAAGGCCGTCACGTTCGACAGCGCCACGCTCGCGTGGCCGGCCAGCAGCTCCAGCAGCTCCAGGTCGATGTGGCCGACCTTGCGCCCGCTGTACAGCGCGTACAGCGCGCCATAGGGCCGGCCGCCCACATGCGACAGGCTGACCGTGATGGTGTGCAGGCCCGGCAGGGCCGACCAGATGAGGTCGTCGAACCGGCCCGACTCGCCCGTCGCCATGAGCACGGTCTTGCCGGAACGCATGAGCTCCCCGACCGTGCTGCTGGCCAGGTCGGCGGTCCGGCCGCGGAGAGTCTCCGGGAGCCCGTCCAGGCTGACCACGCGCAGCCGGTCCCCCTCGATCAGGACGAACCCGCCCGCATCGGCGCGGGTCAGCTCCCGCAGGCTGGCCGCGATCCGGTCCAGTACCGGCTCCAGGTCGAGCTGCGCGTTCATGTCCGCGACGACGTCGCCGAGCCGCCGGACCACGCGGGCCCGCTCGGCCATGTAATGCCGGACCGCCTCCTCGTCCCTGGTCTGGTGGCAGATGCTGACCCAGCCGATCAGCTTCCCGGCCCCGTCCAGCAGGGCACTGACGTCGATGCGCAGGTCCAGGACGGAGCCGTTCTTGCGGATGCGGCGGGTCGCGAAGGACACCTGGCCGCCGCCCGCGACCCGCTCCAGGACCGCGTTGTACTCGGCCGTCAGCTCCTCGGGGACGAACGGCGGCTGGCGGCCGACGACCTCGCCGCAGGCCCAGCCGAACATCCGCTCGGCGGCCGGGTTCCACACCGTGACGGCCCGGTCGGCGCCCACGGCGATGATCGCGTCAGCGGCGCACTCGATGACCGCCCGGGCGGCCGCGTCGGCCAGCGGGCGGCCCGCGGCGCGGTTCCTGCGCAGCACCCCCCGCCTGAGCTCCACCGGCTCATGGTCCCACCTGCGCCGCTTCCGGTCAGGAGAACAGCGGTCAGTGAAACCGGAACCAGCGGCCGGGGCCGCGCGTCCAAGGGGCATGATGCACGAGAAGCTCACCGCGCGCCGCCTAGCCGCCGCCGGGGTCGTGATCGCCGGCCTGGCTGTCACCGCCTGCGGGAGCGTCGCCGCGCCGTCCGGCGCGGCCAGCTCGCCGGCCCCGGTGCCCAAGGGCTCGCTCACCATCACCGTGCTGAACGGGCCGAACCAGAAGATCAGCCACTGGACGCTCACGTGCGACCCGGCGGGCGGCACCCACCCGCATGCCGCGCAGGCGTGCGCCGCCCTGGCGGCCCTCAAGAACCCGTTCGCGCCGATCCGCGCCGGCCAGGAGTGCCCGATGATCCTGGTCAGCTCCCGCCGGGTCACGTTCGTCGGCACCTGGTTCGGGGCCAAGGTGGACCGGACCATCATCGACGGCGGCTGCGACCTGGGCAAGTGGTCGAGGCTGGGCCAGGTGGTGAACTGACCGCGCTGTCTACTGCGGAGGGGCCTACTTCAGCAGGCGGGACAGCCGGCGGTCGGCCAGCGGCTTGCCGCCCGTCTGGCAGGTCGGGCAGTACTGGAGGGCCGAGTCCGCGAACGACACCTCGCGGATCACGTCGCCGCAGACCGGGCAGGGCTGGCCGGCGCGCCCGTGCACGCGCAGGCCGGCCTTCTTCTCTTTCTTGAGCTCGGTCGCGGCCAGGCCGTCGCTGCGGGCCACCGCGTCGTTCAGGGTGGCCGCAATGACGGCGTGCAGCGCGGCCACGTCGTCGCCGGTCAGGCTGGAGGCCAGCCGGTAGGGCGACATCCGGGCCGCGTGCAGCACCTCGTCGGAATAGGCGTTCCCGATCCCGGCGATCAGCTTCTGGTCCCGGAGCACGCCCTTGATCTGCGTCCGGCGCCCGGCCAGGATGCCGCCCAGGACCTCCGGGGTGAAGTCCGGGCGCAGCGGGTCCGGGCCGAGCGAGGCCACGCCGGGGACGTCGGCCGGGTCCGCCACCAGGTAGACGGCCAGCCGCTTGCGGGTCCCGGCCTCGGTCAGGTCGAACCCCTCGCCATCGGCGAACCGCAGCCGGAACGCCAGCGGCCCCTTGCCGGGCCGCGGCGGCGCCTCCGGCAGCCCCTCGCGCCAGCGCAGCCATCCGGCCCGGGCCAGGTGCATCACCAGGTGCAGTTCCGCCCCGCCGGCGTTTGAAGCCGTCAGGTCCAGGAACTTCCCGTACCGCCCGGCCGTCGTCACAGTGCGGCCGCTCAGCGCGCTCAACGGAGGGTCATACGTCTTCAGGACCGAGAACTCGGCCGGATCGGCGCGATCGATCACCCGCCCGGCCGCCCGCTCGCGCAGCCCGGCGGCCAGGGATTCCACCTCGGGCAGTTCCGGCACTGTTCTAGTCTGCCCTGCGCAGGCCCGTGCTCGCACCTGACAGCGACCCGGTCAGCCGCTTAAGCTGCCGCCAGCATTCACCGACGAGGAGCACCCCGTGAACCAACCGAGTTCCTCGTCGCGCACAACGCCGGCACCCCCAGCGGACCCCAGCCCGCGCCCATGCCCGGGGGGTTCCGGGGGGTTGCCCCCCCGGGAAAACGTTGCGGCCCACCGCGCAGGCGACCGAAGGTCGACAAGCACAGTGAGCCGGCTCGTGGGCGAGGAGGGATTTGAACCCTCACGTCCTTTCGGACACACGGACCTGAACCGTGCGCGTCTGCCGTTCCGCCACCCGCCCTGGGCAACAGAGAGGTTAGCACGTCCGCAAGCGCACCCATGTCGCCTATACGATCGGATGCTAGTAGCGAGAGGAGGTACCAACGGTGGGAGTCCTGCAGCGGTTTGAGCATCGCCTGGAGGGGATGGTCGAAGGTGCCTTCGCGCGGGCCTTCAAATCTGAGCTGCAGCCGGTCGAGGTGGCCAGTGCGGTGCAGCGGGAGATGGATGACCGGGCGGCCATTGTCGCGCAGGGCCGGACCCTGGTACCCAACGACTTCGTGGTCGAGCTGGCCCAGACCGACTACGAGCGGCTCGAGGTCTACGCCGACAGCCTCGGGATCGAGCTGTCCACCCTGGCCCGCGAGTACGCGCGCGAGCAGGGCTACTCGTTCGTCGGGCCGGTGCAGATGCGGTTCGAGGGCGTGCCGGAGCAGACCACGGGCACGTTCCGGATCCGATCCGGCGTCATCCGGGGCACCACAGTGGAGGACGGCGAGATCCGCCGGCCCGCCAGTGACCTGCCCCGGCCGCCGGGGAACCTGAGCGGCAAGCCCCGGCTGCTGGTATCCGGGCCGGACCACGGCGCGGACGGCAGCACCCGGACCTACGACCTGACGGCCCCGATCACCATCCTCGGCCGCGGCACGGATTGTGACCTGCGACTGGTGGATCCGGGCGTTTCCCGGCACCACGCGGAGCTGCGGGTCGAGGATGGCGAGGTGGTTCTGGTGGATCTGGGCTCGACCAACGGCACCTTCGTGAACGGGCAGCCGGTGCGGCGAGTCGTGATGACCGACGGCACTCAGGTCACTCTCGGCCGCACCACGCTGGTGTTCCGCCGGGACAGCATTTACTGACCAAGGACTCATGACCCGATGAACGCCCTCACGCTCACCCTGATCAGGCTGGCGTTCCTCGCTGTCCTCTGGCTGTTCGTCATCGCCGCGGTCGGCGTGGTCCGGACCGACCTGTTCGGCGCGCAGCGCCGCCGCCGGACGCAGCGCAAGGCGGCCCGGCCGCCGCGGCCCGCGCCGCCGCCCGCGCCCCGGCGCTCGGGCCGGGTCAGCCGCGGCACCCCGCAGCAGATGGTGGTGACCGCCGGCCCGCTGGCCGGGAAGACCTTCCCGCTCACGGACGCACAGATCACTATCGGTCGGGCTGATGATGCCACGCTGGTCCTCACCGATGACTACGCTTCGACCCGTCATGCCCGGATTTTCCCGCAGGATGGTCAGTGGATCGTGGAGGACCTGGGCTCGACCAACGGCACTTATCTCGACCGGCAGAAGGTGACCCAGCCCACCCCGGTGCCGGTCGGCGTGCCGATAAGAATCGGTAAAACCGTCCTGGAGCTGCGCAGATGACTCTGGCACTGCATTACGCGCTCCGCTCAGACGTCGGACTGCTCCGCGAGGGCAATGAAGACTCCGCTTACGCGGGCCCGCATCTTCTCGTGATCGCCGACGGCATGGGCGGCCATGCCGCAGGGGAGGTCGCCAGCGCGGTCGCGGTTTCCGCCATCGCCCCGCTCGACCACCAGAACCTGCACGACAGCGCGCAGATGCTCAGCGCGCTGGCTGACGCAGTCGCGGCCGCCAGCAACACCCTGCGCGACATGACCCTCGCCGATCCCTCCACCGAGGGCATGGGCACGACGCTGACCGCCATGCTGTGGTCCGGCGCGCAGGTGGCCATGTGCCATATCGGCGACTCCCGCGCCTACCTGCTGCGGGACGGCGACTTCTTCCAGATCACCCGCGACCACACGCTGGTCCAGTCGCTGGTGGACGAGGGCCGGCTGAGCCCCGCGGCCGCGGCCACGCACCCGCAGCGGTCCCTGGTCATGCGCGCCCTGCAGAGCAGCACCGACGCCGAGCCCGACCTGGGCATGCGCGAGGCCATGATCGGCGACCGGTACCTGCTGTGCTCCGACGGCCTGTCCGATGTCGTCACCGAGCAGACCCTGCACAAGACCCTGCTGTCCTACTCCGACCCGGAGCAGGCTGTCCTGCAGCTCATCGACCTGGCCATCCGCAGCGGCGGCCCGGACAACATCACCTGCATCGTGGCCGATGTGGTGGACACCGTGACCGGCCCGGTGGCGCCGAGCGAGACCACGATGCTGGCTGGCGCGGCCGCCCACGGCGACGGCCGCCCGCGCGAGCACAGCGACAGCCCGGCCACCCGCGCGCACCTGCTGACCGCCGAGGCGCCGAAGCTGACCGACACCGCGGAACTGGAGCCGGTCCCGGCCCTGGACGGCCGCGCGGGCCCGGGGCACCGGGCCGCCAGCCGCCCGGCTCCGCGCCGGCGGGCCGATCCCGATGACGATGACCTGGGCGGCGCCGGGCCCGGCCGGCGCCGCTGGCCGATCGTGAGCTCGATCCTGGTCCTGCTCATCATCCTGGTCGGCGGGGGCGGCTACGTGGCCTGGCGCATCACCCAGAGCCAGTACTACGTGGGCACCGCCGCGGGCCAGGTGGTCATCTTCCGCGGCATCAACGAGAACGTGGCCGGGCTGAGCCTGTCCAGCGCCTACCGGCACACGGGCATCCCGGTCTCGCACGTGCAGAGCAGCGTGCTGTCGCTGCCGACCGCCGCGGGCACCCTGGCCGAGGCGCAGCACACGGTGCTGAACATCCGGCACAGCTACGACTGCAAGATCGCCCTGGCCGCGGTGGCGACGTGGACGGCCCACAAGCCCCCGCCGCCGCCGGTCATCGCGCGGGGGCACAAGCCGACGCCCGCCCAGACCAAGGCGATCAACGCGGCCAAGAACTACCCGCCGAAGCCGGCCGTCCCCTCGTTCTGCCCGGCGCAGGGGGTCGGGTGACCGATTTCTCCGCGTCGCTGAGCGCCCCGGCGCCCTCCGCCGGCCCGGTGCCGCTGCCCCGGGGCAGGCGGCGGAGCGAACTGCTGATGCTGGCCTTCGCCGTGGCCGTGGTCGCGCTCGCCGACGCGGCCGTCGGCCTCGGGCTCAACGGCAGCGTCCCGGCCAGCCTGGTTGGCTATATCGGCGGGTTCGCGCTCATCATGCTCGGCGCGCACTTCTGCGTCCGCCGGCTGGCGCCGTGGGCCGACCCGCTGATGCTGCCGCTGGCCGCGCTGCTGAACGGGCTCGGCGTGGTCATGATCTACCGGCTCCAGGAGTCCGGCCGCCACGGCAACCCCGGCAACGTGATCAGCACGCTGAGCGGCTCCGCGACGGTAACCCAGCTGGTCTGGACGCTCATCGGGGTGGCGGCGTTCGTGCTGGTGCTCTTCGCGATCCGGGAGCCGCGCATCCTGCAGCGCTATACCTACACCCTGGGCGCGGTCGGCCTGATCCTGCTGGCCATCCCGGCGCTGCTGCCCGCCAGCCTGAGCTCGGTGCAGGGCGCCAAGGTCTGGATCATCATCGGCGGGTTCTCGATCCAGCCCGGCGAGTTCGCCAAGCTCGCCGTCGCGGTGTTCTTCGCCGGCTACCTGGTCAACAAGCGCGACGTGCTGGCCCTGGCGGGCCGCCGGATGCTCGGGATCGACCTGCCCCGCGGCCGGGACCTGGGGCCGGTACTCATCGCCTGGGGCGCCAGCCTGCTCATCCTCATCTTCGAGACCGACATCGGCACGTCCGCCCTGTTCTTCGGGCTGTTCGTGGCGATGATCTACGTCGCGACCCAGCGGACCTCCTGGCTGCTGATCGGCTTCCTGCTGTTCCTGGGCGGCGCCTGGGTGGCCAGTACGATCTTCGGGCACGTGCAGAGCCGGTTCACCGACTGGCTGCACCCGTTCGCCGGGAACAACGCCACCCACTCGGCCTACCAGCTCGTGCAGGGCCTGGAGGGGATGGGCTACGGCGGCATCTTCGGCAGCGGGCTCGGCCACGGCCAGCCGTTCTGGACGCCGCTGGTGCAGAGCGACTTCATCATCACCGCGTTCGGCGAGGAGCTCGGCCTGACCGGGCTGATGGCCATCCTGCTCATCTTCGGGCTGCTGGTGGAGCGCGGCCTGCGGGCCGCCATCGCGGTCAAGGACCCGTTCGCCAAGCTGCTGGCCGGCGGGCTGTCGTTCGTCCTGGCCCTGCAGGTATTCGTGATCGTGGGCGGCGTGACCCGGCTGATCCCGCTGACCGGTATCACCACCCCGTTCCTGTCCCAAGGGGGTTCTTCGCTGGTGGCGAGCTGGGCGCTGATCGCCGTGCTGATGCGGGTGAGTGACACCGCCCGCCGGCCGGCCCCGCAGCCGATCCAGGACGAGGGCATGACCCAGGTGGTGCGGGCCGGATGAACCGCGCGCTGCTCCGCCTGTCCATCGCCTGCCT
>Ga0193728_1000667_pt1 | contig 16891 bp, 12 predicted proteins | sample U1c1metaG_FD_143037 | JGI IMG/M metagenome (GOLD analysis project Ga0193728, IMG submission 143037) | Soil microbial communities from a riparian zone of the East river system, Colorado, United States - U1c1 | ecosystem: Environmental > Terrestrial > Soil > Riparian zone | place: USA: East River...
CTCGACGTCGCCCGCCACTTCTTCCCCAAGCGCGAGATCCTGGCCCTGATCGACGCGTTCGCCGCCCTCAAGCTGAACCGGCTGCACCTGCACCTCACCGATGACCAGGGCTGGCGGATCGAGAGCCGCCGCTACCCCGCCCTGCACGAGATCGGCTCGCACCGCCCGCGGACCAGGCTCAGCCTCGGCCGCGAGGACCCGGTTTACGACGGCACCCCGCACGGCGGCTACTACACCCTGGCCGACCTGGCCGAGATCAGCGCCTACGCCGCCCAGCGGATGATCACCGTGGTTCCCGAGATCGACGTCCCCGGCCACGCCAGCGCGCTGCTCGCGGCCTGCCCCGAGCTGGGCGCGGGCCCGCCGCCGCCCGGCGGCTACCAGGTCCTCGCGGACTGGGGCATTTTCCCGTACCTGATGTCGCCGCTGCCCCGGACCAGGGGCTTTCTCCGGGACATCTTCGGCGAGCTCCTGGAAGCCGTGCCGGCGCCTTATGTGCACATTGGCGGGGACGAGTGCGTTCTGGATGCATGGCGTGATGATCCTGAGGTCGACTCCTACCGCCGCCAGCGCGGCCTGGCGGGGCCCGCGGAGCTCCATGCCGCGTTCCTGCGCGAGGTGGCCGACCTGCTGGCCGACGACTTCGGGGCCCGCGCGGTGGTGTGGGACGAGGGGTTCGCCAGCGCGGACGCCACGCCCGAGCGGCTCCGGCCGGACACGATCGTGATGGCCTGGCGCGGTATGGACATCGGGCGGCGGGCCGCGGCGGCCGGGCATGACGTGATCGCGGCGCCGGTCCTGCCGACGTACTTCGACTACTTCCAGTCCGACGACGACACCGAGCCGGGCGGAATCGGCGGCCCGGTCCGGCTGGCCGACGTGGCGGCGTTCGTGCCGGTGCCGCCGGACTGGCCCGAGGAGGCTCGCCGGCACCTCATCGGAACCCAGTTCCAGGTCTGGACGGAGTACATCCGGACCAGCCGCGAGCTGGAGTACATGATCTTCCCCCGCGCCTGCGCGCTGGCCGACGTGGCCTGGTCCGGGGCGCCCGTCCCGCCCGGCGCCTCGGACGGCCGGCTGGCCGCCCACCTCCGGCGGCTCGACGCCGCGGGCCTGGAGTACCGGCCGCTGAGCGGGCCGCGGCCCGGCCAGCAGGGCGGCACGGGCGCGCGGCGGCACCGGCCCGGCGCGCCGATCGGCGCGGTGGCCGCGCACCTGGACAAGCTGGCCGCAGGCGGTACCTAGCGGACCGCTGGCACCTTGGGCACGTTCCGGACGTTAGCGTTACCAGGCGAGCGCGGCCGGGTAAGCAGCCTCCAGGCGGCCGGGGGCAGGGGCACCGCGGCCAGATCCGGAGCAGCGACGTGACGGTACGGGGTTCAGCGCAGACGGTGCCAATTCCGGCGGGCTACGGCTACGGCCGGCCGCCACGGCGCTGGTGGGTGCGGCTGCTGCGGGTGGCCATCGGCTGCGTCGTGACCGTCGTGTGCCTGAGCCTGCTGGCCTTCGGCGGCCTGCTGCTGATCTCGCCGTCCGTGGGCAATGCCCCGCAGATCGCCGCTGCCCAGGACGCCAGCCACCACGTCGCCTACCCCGGCCCGCCGGTCCCGGCCAAGTTCACGGCCGCGCTGGTGGCCACCGAGGATCACCGCTTCGGCTCAGAACCGGGCGTTGACCCGTTCGCCGTCGTCAAGGCCGCGGGCGGCGCCATCGTGCACACCAACAACCCCGGCGGCGCGACGATCTACCAGCAGCTGGCCAAGATGCTCTACACGCCCGGCCAGCACGGGGTCTCGGTCGAGGCCAAGCAGGTCGCCCTCGCGGTCAAGCTCCGGTACAGCTACAGCGGCAGCGAGATCCTGCAGATGTACGGGGACGTGGCCTACTACGGCAACGGCTACTACGGCATCCAGTCCGCCAGCTGCGGCTACTTCGGCGTCATGCCGGCCGAGCTGTCCTGGCCGCAGGCCGCGATGCTGGCCGGGGTGGTCAACGGCCCCTCAATCGACGACCCGGTGACCAACCCGGTCAACGGCCGGGCGCGCGAGGCGCACGTGATCGGCCGGCTGGTCGCCACGGGCACGCTCACCCAGGCGGAAGCGGATCAGGCGCTGGCCGTGCCGGTCTCGGCCATGCTGGCCCACGGCGGGCAGGGCTGCGGGGCCTGAGCCACCCCCCACATTTAACGCTGCGTATCCAGTCCGTCGCCCCGCCCGGTGGTGGCGGTCGGCTCCCCGGCGGTGGCGCCGGCGCCGGCCGGCTCGAGGCTCTCGTGGCCCTCCAGGACCTCCTCCATCGGCGCCTTCCACACCCACCGGCGGTAGGAGTAGAACCGGAAGCACGTGCCGACGGCGATGCCCAGCAGGTTGGCGAAGTTGTACCAGAATTTGCTGGTCAGCCCGATGCCGTCCTGGATGGTCGCGATGGAGGCGTACTGGATGAGGATCCCGATGCCGTTCATCACGAAGAACATGACGCTCTCGCGCGCCGTCCCCGTGCGCGGCCGGTTGCGGTAGGTCCAGTAGCGGTTGCCGATGAAGGTGACCACGGTGGCGAGCAGGGTGGCGGCCGTGACCGCCTTGTACTTGCCCACGCCGAAGTCGTAGCGGAGCAGGTCCGCCCCGACGAGGCTGACGATGAAGCCGATACCGCCGACGACGCCGAACTTGGCCATCTCGTGGATGAGGTGACGGAACTTGGCGTACAGCCCGGAAATCGCGCCCACCTGGCGACCTACCTTCTGGGAACTTGCCCTCTGGCCTAAGGAAACTGGCCAACTGGACTGGCCACCGGAACTCGTCCTCGTATGTGAGATTACCGGCATGACGGCCCCGAGGTGCCGTCCTTGGGCTTACCGTGACCGTACGCGGGTTTACCCGTGAGCCCGGCCGCGAAAACTCGTTCGGAAACTGTCGGCGATCCCAGGTACCGTCTGTCTGTGCCCGATTCTGACGTACTCATTCGCGCGACGGGCCTGACCAAGCGGTTCGGCGGCTTCACGGCCGTGGACGGCATCGATTTCGAGCTGCGCCACGGCGAGGCGTTCGGCTTCCTCGGACCCAACGGGGCGGGTAAGTCCTCGACCATGCGGATGATCGGCTGCGTCTCGCCGCCGACCAGCGGCACGCTCACCATCCTCGGGCTGGACTCGGTGGCCCAGGGCCAGGCCATCCGGGGCCGCCTCGGCGTGGTCCCGCAGGAGGACACCCTCGACATCGACCTGACCGTCCGGGAGAACCTGCTCGTCTACGGCCGGTACTTCGGCCTGCCGCGCGCCGTGATCGCCGAGCGGACCACCAGGCTGCTGGAGTTCGTCCAGCTCGCCGACCGGGCCGGGGACCAGGTCGACGCGCTGTCGGGCGGGATGAAGCGCCGCCTGACCATCGCCCGGTCGCTGATCAACGAGCCGGAGATCCTGCTCCTGGACGAGCCGACCACGGGCCTGGACCCGCAGGCAAGGCACGTGGTCTGGGACCGGCTGTTCCGGCTCAAGCAGCAGGGCGTGACGCTGGTGCTGACCACGCACTACATGGACGAGGCCGAGCAGCTGTGCGACCGCCTGGTCGTGATGGACGGCGGGCGGATCGCGGCCGGCGGCTCGCCGCGCGAGCTGATCGACCAGTACGCCACGCCCGAGGTGCTGGAGCTGCGGTTCCAGCCGTCCGACCACGATCAGGCGGCAGAGAAGCTGGCCGACTTCACGGCCGAGCGGATCGAGGTCCTGGCTGACCGCCTGCTGCTCTACGTGGCCGACGGCGACGCGGCGCTGGCGGCCGCCCGCGGGCGTGGCGTGGAGCCGCTGACGTCGCTGGTGCGGCGGAGCACGCTGGAGGACGTGTTCCTCCGGCTGACCGGCCGGCGGCTGGAGGACTGATGGCGGTCGCTTCTGCCGCGGCGGGCGCCGGGCGTACGGGTCCTGGTCCTGGTCCTGGTCCTGGGGCGGCGGGTTCTGGGCCGGCGGGGGCGGGGGTGCTGGCCGTCCGGGCGCTGCGGTTCTGGCTGGTCAACTACCGCCGGACCTGGCGCGGCTCGATCTACACCAGCGTGGCCAACCCGGTGCTTTACCTCGGCGCCATGGGCCTGGGCCTGGGCACCCTGGTCGACCAGCACGGCACGGGCCGCCTCGGCGGGGTCAGCTACCTGGCCTTCCTGGCCCCCGGCCTGCTCGCCGCGACCGGCATGCAGACGGCCATGAACGAGTCCACGTTCCCGGTCATGGCCGCCGTGAAGTGGCTGAAGACCTACCAGGCGGCCGCCGCCACGCCGCTGCGCCCCGGCGCCCTGTTCCGCGGGCACCTGCTGTTCACGGCCCTGCGCACCCTGATGAACTCGGCGATCTTCCTGGCCGTGATGGCCGCTTTCGGCGCGGTCCAGTCGGCCTGGGCCGTCGCGGCCCTGCCGGTCTGCGTGCTGACCGGGCTGGCCTTCGCCGCGCCGGTCGAGGCGTGGGCCATCACCCGGGAGAAGGACACGTCGTTCTCCCTCCTGATCCGGTTCGGGCTGATCCCGCTGTTCCTGTTCTCCGGCACGTTCTTCCCCGTGACCCAGCTGCCGGGCTGGATCCAGCCGGTGGCCTACGCCACGCCGCTGTGGCACGGCGTGGCCCTGTGCCGGTCGCTCAGCCTGGGCACCGCGGACCTCGGCGGGTCGCTCCTCCACGTCGCCTACCTGGTGGCCCTGACCGTGGCCGGCCTGCTGGCCGGCCAGCACTTCTACCGCCGGCGGCTCTATGTCTAGCGCCGACATGTCTAGCGCCGACGCGCCGGGCGCAGCGGTGGCGCGGGCCGGGTCGTCCGGGGCCGGGCCGGCGGGGGCCGGGTCGTCAGGGGCCGGGTCGGCGGGGGCCGGGTCGTCTGGGGCCGGGTCGTCGGGGGTGCCGGCGGTGCGCGGGGCGGTGCTGCGGATCCTGCCGCTGCCCCTGCTGGTGACCCGCGGCAGCGCCCTGGGCGGCTTCGGCGGCCGGGGCAGCATGCGCCTGATCGAGCGGCACGCCCGCGCCTACCGCCGGGCCTGGGTCCTGCTGCTCTCCGGCGTCTTCGAGCCGCTGTTCTACCTGCTGTCCATCGGGGTCGGCATCGGCGGCCTGGTCGGCGGCGTCCGCGGCCCCGGCGGGCACCTCATCGGCTTCACCAGCTTCGTCGCTCCGGCCCTGCTGGCCACCTCGGCCATGAACGGCGCCGTGGCCGACTCCACCTTCAACGTGTTCTTCCGGCTCAAGTACGCCAAGCTCTACGACGCCACCCTGGCCACGCCGATGCGGTCGGGCGACGTCGCCCTCGGCGAGGTCGGCTGGGCCCTGATCCGCGGCGGCCTGTACGCCGTGTCCTTCCAGGTCGTCATGCTGGCCCTGGGCCTGATCCACTCGACGTGGTCGGTGCTGGTGGTGCCCGCCGCCCTGCTGATCGGCTTCGCCTTCGCCGGCGCGGGCATGGCCGCGACGACGTTCATGAAGAGCTGGCAGCACTTCGAGTTCGTGATGCTGGCCACGCTGCCGATGTTCCTGTTCTCGACGACCTTCTACCCGCTGAGCGTCTACCCGCGGGCCATCCAGATCATCGTCGAGTGCACGCCGCTCTTCCAGGGCATCACCATCGTCCGCGCCCTCACCCTCGGCGGCGTCGGCCCCGGCCTGCTGTGGAGCGTCCTGTACCTGGCCGTCATGGGCACCGTCGGCCTCATGGTGGCCGGCCGCCGCATCGCCGGCCTCCTGCTGGGCTAGTTCTGGCGCCGGGCGGCCGGCTGGGCGGCTGGCGCCGGGCGGCGCGATCGGCTGGCCGGCGCGGCCGGCTGGCTGGCTGGGCGGCGCGGTCGGCTGGCCGGCGCGGCCGGGCGGCGCGGCAGTCAGCCGGTATCCACCCGGCCTTACGGCTTCTCCAGGTGGCGGGCCAGTTCCTCGGCCCGGGCGTGCAGCTCGGGGACGTACTCCTCGGACTCCGGCTTCATGAGCACGCTGCGCATGACCCGTGCCCCGTCGGCATCGGACCGCACCGCCGGGTGCCGCCGCGTGAAATCGTCGGCGCCCACCCGCAGCGTGCTGACGAACAGCGGCCGCTGCGGGGCGGCCATCCCGTCGGCCAGCAGGCGCGCGGACGCCTCATCGATGTCCGTCAGGCGGTGCCCGGCGGTCAGCGGGAAGTAGCAGACGATGTCCAGCTCAGGCGGCTGGTAGAGATCCAGCCGGAACGAGTCCGCGAGCAGCCGCGACCAGGCCAGCGCCGCTCGGCGGCACGCCGCGAGCACCTGGCCCAGGCCGTCCGGCGTCGGCGGCAGCAGCCGGAAGGTCAGCCACAGCGCGGCGGCTGCCGCGCCGGCCCGCGAGCACTCCAGGCTGATCTCGCCGAGGTGCAGGTCGCCGGACGTGAAATAGGTATACGGGGAGTCGTGCAGGTAGAACCGCCCCACGTCCGGGTCGGCGAACAGCACGGCCCCGCACCCGTAGGGCTGCAGCCCGTGCTTGTGCGGGTCGATCACCACCGAGTCGCAGGCGGCGATGGCCTGCCAGGGCCTCGGATCGAGCCCGGCCGGCCCGCCCAGGCCGGCCAGCAGGGCGTAGAACCCGCCGTAGGCGGCGTCGACGTGCACGCGGACCCCGTGCCGCCGGGCGACGGCCAGGACGCCGTGCACCGGGTCGATGGCCCCCAGGCCGGTCGTGCCCGCCGTCGCGACGACCGTGCCGATCTCGCCGCCGGCCAGCAGGGCGTCCAGTTCGTCCAGGTCGATGCGGCCGGCCCCGTCCACCCCGACCGCCGTTCCCCGGACGCCGAGGATGCCGCACATCCGGCCGTGCGTGTAGTGCGCCTCGGCGCTGTAGGCGATGCCCCGGCCCGGATGCAGCTCGCGGGCGACGAACAGCGCCTCCAGGTTCGCGATGGTCCCGCTTGTCGTCAGGTGCCCCAGGTGCTCGGCCATCCCGAACATCCCGGCCAGCTGGGCCACGACCTCCTTCTCCATCTCCACCGTGGCCGGTCCGCCGTCCAGGGCGTGGTTATTCGGGTTCACCAGCATCGTGGCGAGATAGCCCGCTACCGCGGCCGGATGCGGCGGCTTGAGCATCTGGCCCGCGTACTCCGGGTGGAAGAACGGGTAGTTGTCCTGCAGCCGCTCGGTCAGCTCGCCGAACGCGGCCGCGAACCGCTCATCGCTCACCTGCAGCGACGGGTGCCGCTCAAACGCCCCGAAGCCCGCCTCCCACTCGCCGATCGCCGCCACCCCCGCACTCAGCCAGCGATCCAGCTCCATCGTGCCCTCCCCAGTGAGCCGCCAATTTCATGACGCCTCATGATCCCGTAGAAAGCCAGCCAGCGTCCCCCAGGCAGAGCCCTCTGCCCGCGTCAGGCGCCGGCCTAGCCCTCCGCCCGGGGCTGGCGTCGGCCGAGCCCTCCGCCCGGGGCTGGCGCCGGCCTAGCCCTCCGCCCGGGGCTGGCGTCGGCCGAGCCCTCCGCCGCGGCCGGCGCCGTCTGGCCCTCCGCCCCGGCCGCATGTCGCTGAGTCGGCGCAGCCCGGCCGCTACCCGGCTGCCAGGCGCGGCCGCGCAGCACGTGCGATCACCTCCGTGACCGGACAGGTCGCGGAGCAACCCCTGGCCGTGCTGAAGCCTCGAAGCTGGAGCACCTGGGCGACCTGCGCCGCAACGAGGCATGGGTGCTGGCTGACATCGAGCCAGCCGTAGCGGAGAGTCACGATGCCGTCCGCCGCGGCCGCGTTGTCCCGCCGGATGTCCGACCAGCGCCGGTCGCCGGGATGGGCGGCGCGGCCGTCTAGTTCCACGGCGACGGCGTACTGGTCGTACAGCACATCCCGGTAAATAGCGCTGGCGCCCTGCCTGGCCCCGGCCTGACGGAGGCCGCGCGGCAGTGCGTGCGGCCGTTCGACGGTCCGCAGGTACCGGTGCTCCAGGCTGGAGTGCACGCCGTCCCAGTCGGCTGTCAGCGTCTCGGCCAGCTCGCGGCGCCAGCGCACCCGAGGGCGCATCGCCATGGCGTCCTGGAGCCGGGCCTGCGTGGTCAGCCGCCGTCCCAGCGCGCGGGTGATCCATCCGCAGGCATCATCCAGGGTGGCGGCCGCGGCGGCCAGGTCGAGGACGGTCTCCTCCACGCGGGTCCGCGGCGGCACCGCCACCGGGTGCACTGTCTGGCCGGCCCGGGCCGACCGGCGCAGGACGATTCCGGGAATCCGCTCGACGTAGCGATCACCTGGCACCGTGAGGTAGATGAGTGCGCTCGGCCGGTCGGCGAGCCCGGCCAGTTCCGCGGCCGACTGATGGCTCAGCATCGCGCCGGGACCCGCTCGGAGCACGGCACCCCACAAGATTGCGGGCCGCCCCGGCGGCCCCGAGAACACGGCATAGACGCCGGTCTGCAGCCGTTGCCACCGCCGCTGCTCCAGCCGTGACCGGATCATCGCCCTGGTCAGGCCGCCGCCGAGCGCCTGGCTCGTTGTCAGGACGCCGTCCTGAGCCCACGCCAGCTCATGCAGTTCCCTGGGTAATTCGCTCCTCATGCCCACAGGATGACCAGCGCTGCCGACAGAATCGGCCCGTTTCATGATCGCGCAGGCTCATGGTGGTCAACACAACCACAAGCCTGCGGGATCATGGAAAAGACCCGAAGTTGATCTTCAGTTCCAGGCGCCGGCCTCAAGGACCCGTCCCGCCAGCCACACCCGCCCAGCCAGCCACACAGACGTGGCCGAGGGCGGCGGAGTAGCGCGTGGCCAGGCCTCACCTGCCGGTCGCCTGCCGGCCAGCCACGCGCCTCCCGCGAGCACGAGCCCCACCAGCCACGCGCCTCCCGCCAGCCACACTCGCCCGCCCGTCGGGCACCAGGGAGCCAGGCCGGCCTGCCCGGCCAGGCCGGCCCCGCCGAGAAGAGACCCGGGGGGCCAGGCCCGCCCCGCCGTGGCCAGGCCCGCTCCGCCGTGGCCAGGCCCGCCCCGCCGTGGCCAGGCCCGCTCCGCCGTGGCCAGGCCCGCCCCGCCGTGGCCAGACCGCCCGCCGCCCGCTACTCGCCGCCGAAGTAGCGGCGAGGGTTGTCGATCAGCATCGTGTCCAGCTGCTTCTGGGTCACGCCGCGCTCGGCCAGCGCCGGGAGCACATCGTCAAACAGGTGCTCGAAGTGCCACTGCGGCGCGAACAGCGGGATCTGCTCCATCCCGAACCAGTCGATGAAGCAGGACGCGTCGTGCGACAGCACCATGCTCCCGGCGTAGCCCCGCGCGCACATCGCCGCCACCGTGTCGGCCCGCTGCTCGAAGCTGATCTCCAGGTTCAGCCCGAACCGGTCCATCCCCAGCAGGCAGCCCGTGTCGGCCAGCTCCGTGAGGTGGTCGACGTCCGGGGTGTCGCCGCTGTGGCTTAGCACCACCTTGGTCAGGTCCGCGCCCACCTCGCGGAGCACCCGGAGCGCCGTCAGGCCGGACTGCGACCCCGGGTGGGTGTGCACCGTGATCGGAGCGCCCGTCGCCAGGTGCGCGTAGCCGACGCAGCGCAGGACCCGCTCCACGCCGGGGGTCAGGCCCTCCGCCTCGATCGCGCACTTCAGGAACGCCGCCTTGACCTCCGTGCCCGCGATGCCGGTGGTGATGTCGCTGATGAACATCTGCGTCATCGGGTCGTCGGCGGTGCCCTGCTGGCCCAGCCCTCGGTAGCGGAAGTAGTGCGGTACGTCGTTGTAGGTGTACAGCCCGGTCGCCGCGATGATGTTGAGGTCCGTACGGTTCGCGACCTGCTGGACGCGCGCGATGTCCCGGCCGAGCCCGAGCACCGTCGGGTCGGCGATGGTGGTACAGCCGCGCCGCGCCAGCGCGGTCAGCTTCGCGGCTGCGTCGTCGATCCGCTCCTGCTCATCCCAGTCTCCGGGGAAGTTCCGGCGGATCTCTTCGTTCAGCACGAACACGTGCTCGTGCATCAGCGTGGTACCTAGCTGCCCGCTGTCGATGGGGCCCGTGACAGTCTCGACCTGTGACATGACCTGACCGTAGCGTGGACTCGTACCGGCCGGTAGGGAACCTTTACGGGCCAGTAGGTACGCTTGTGCAGACTTCGCCGGGAGGCAGCCAGATGGACTTCACATTCGACGACCGCACCGAGGACCTCCGCAAGCAGCTGCTGGCCTTCATGGACGAGCATGTCCGGCCGGCCGAGAAGGTCTTCGAGGAGCAGGTCGCCGAGATGGAGGCGCAGGGGCGCGGCTGGGAGCGCCCCGCGATCATCGACGACCTCAAGGCACAGGCGCGGAGCCTCGGGCTGTGGAACCTGTTCCTGACCCACCGCAGCGAGGGCGCCGGCCTGACCAACCTCCAGTACGCCCCGCTCGCCGAGATCACCGGGCACAGCCCGGCCATCGCGCCGGAGGCGCTGAACTGCGCCGCCCCTGACACCGGCAACATGGAGCTGCTCGCCGACTTCGGCAACCAGGAGCAGCAGGCGCAGTGGCTGGCGCCCCTGCTGGACGGCGAGATCCGGTCGGCCTTCTGCATGACCGAGCCCGACGTGGCGTCCTCCGATGCCAACAACATCTCGACGCGCATCACCCGCGACGGTGACATTTTCGTCATCAACGGCCGTAAGTGGTGGTCGTCCGGGGCAATGGACCCGCGCTGCAAGATTCTCATCGTCATGGGCAAGACGAATCCCGATGCGCCGAGGCACCGTCAGCAGTCGATGATCCTCGTGCCGCGGGATACCCCCGGCGTGACGATCAAGCGGGGCATGCGGGTCTTCGGCTTCACCGACGGCACACACGGCGGTCACGCCGAAATCGAGTTCAAGGACGTGCGCGTTCCGGCGGCCAACCTGATCGCCGAGGAGGGCGACGGCTTCGCGATCGCCCAGGCCCGCCTGGGTCCCGGCCGGATTCACCACTGCATGCGGCAGATCGGCGCGGCCGAGCGCGCCCTGGAGCTGATGTGCCGGCGGGTCACCGAGCGGACCGCGTTCGGCAAGCCGCTCGCTGAGCAGGGCGTCATCCAGGACTGGATCGCCGAGTCCCGAGTCCGGATTGAGTCCGCCCGGCTGCTGGTGCTCAAGACCGCCTGGCTCATGGACACCGTCGGCAACAAGGGCGCGCATACCGAGATCCAGGCCATCAAGATCGCTACTCCCCAGATGGCCCAGTGGGTCATCGACCGGGCCATCCAGGCTCACGGGGCCGGCGGCATCAGCCAGGATTTCCCGCTCGCCCACCTGTGGGCCAGCGCGCGGACGCTCCGGTTCGCCGACGGCCCCGATGAGGTGCACAAGCGCTCGCTCGCCTGGCGCGAACTCAAGAAGTACGCCGGGGCCTGAGCGGCATGACCGGTCATAGCCCGGACCAGATCCGGCAATTCGGAGCGGACGTGAACTGATCGGCCGCCCTTAGTCGTTATTGCTAGCACGAATGACCGAATCTCGTTCTACTAGGACATCAGCAGGCGCGCAGAGCAACAGGAGGACTACATGTCAGACGGGCCGCAAGAGGCTCCGGCAGGGACGCAGCGCGTCGCTGTCGTTACGGGCGGCGCCCGCGGCATCGGCGCGGGGACTGCCCAGCGGCTGGCTTCGGACGGGCTGGCTGTCGCCGTGCTCGACCTGAAGGAGGGCGACTGCGGGGCGACCGTGGACGCGATCACCGCGGCGGGCGGCCGGGCACTGGCCGTCGGGGCGGACGTCAGCGACGCCGAGCAGGTCAAGGCGGCGGTGGACCGGGTCGCCGCTGAGCTCGGGCCGCCCGCGGTGCTCGTCAACAACGCGGGCGTGCTTCGCGACAACCTGCTCTTCCGGATGTCCGACGATGACTGGGACACGGTCATGGACATTCACCTGAAGGGCTCGTTCCTGATGAGCCGGGCCTGCCAGAAGCACATGGTCGACCAGAAGTTCGGCCGGATCGTCAACCTGTCGTCCAGCTCGGCGCTCGGCAACCGCGGTCAGGCCAACTACTCGGCGGCCAAGGCCGGGCTGCAGGGCTTCACCAAGACCCTGGCCATCGAGCTGGGCCAGTTCGGCATCACGGCCAACGCGGTCGCTCCCGGCTTCATCGCCACCGACATGACGGCCGCCACCGCGGCCCGGGTGGGCGTGGACTTCGAGGACTTCAAGAAGGGCGCCGCCGCGAGCATCCCGGTGCGCCGCGTCGGAGCGCCGGCCGACGTCGCGCACGTGGTGTCGTTCCTGGTCAGCGAGGGTGCAGGGTTCGTCTCCGGGCAGGTCATCTATGTCGCCGGCGGTCCCCTGTGCTGAACGCCGACAGCGCCGACAGCGCCGGCAGCGAGGTGACGGCCGCCGACGACCTGCGCCGCCAGGTCCGCGGATTCCTCGAGGCCCATGAAGCGGCCCAGACGGACCGGCTGGAGTTCCTGCGGGCGCGCTTCGACGCCGGGCTGGCCTGGATGCACTACCCGGCCGGGCTGGGCGGCCAGGGCCTGCCGCGCTCCCTGCAGCCGGTCGTGGACGAGCAGTTCGCCGCGGCCGGGGCGCCGACCAACCGCCCCGAGCGGAACGCCATCGGCCTGGGCATGGCCGCCCCGACCATCCTGGCCTTCGGCACCCCGGAGCAGAAGGAGCGCTGGCTGCGGCCGCTGTGGACCGGCGAGGAGGTCTGGTGCCAGCTGTTCAGCGAGCCGGGCGCCGGGTCGGACCTGGCCGGGCTGGCCACCCGCGCGGTGCGCGACGGCGACGAGTGGACGGTGAACGGCCAGAAGGTCTGGACCTCCTCCGCGCACATCGCCCAGCGGGCCATCCTGGTCGCGCGGACAGACCCGAGCCTGCCCAAGCACCAGGGGCTGACCTACTTCTCCGTGGACATGAAAGCCGCCGGCGTGGAGGTCCGGCCGCTGCGCCAGGCGACCGGGGAGGCCGAGTTCAACGAGGTCTTCCTGACCGACGTGCGGATCCCCGACGCCGACCGGATCGGCGAGGTCGGCCAGGGCTGGGCGGTGTCGAACGCCACGCTGATGAACGAGCGCGTGTCGATCGGCGGCGGCGCGGCCCCGCGGGAGAGCGGCAGCATCGGCCAGGCGGCACGGACCTGGCGGGAGCATCCCGAGCTGCGCACGCCGGGCCTGCACGAGCGGATTCTCCGGCTGTGGACCGAGACGGAGGTGGCCCGGCTGGCCGGGGTCCGCCTCCGGCAGCAGCTCGCCGCCGGCCAGCCCGGTCCCGAGGGCTCGGCCGCCAAGCTGGTCTTTGCCAAGCTCAACCAGGATGTTACCGAGTTCGAAGTGGAGCTGGCCGGCCCGGATGGGCTGCGTTATGCGGACTGGTCGATGCGCAGGCCGGACGGCGCTAATTACTTCAACCGGGACGCCGGATACCGGTTCGTGCGGTCGAAGGGAAATTCGATCGAGGGCGGCACGTCGGAGATCCTGCGCAACATCATCGCCGAGCGGGTGCTCGGGCTGCCCCTGGAGCCCCGGGTGGATAAGGACGTCCCATGGAAGGACCTGCCGCGATGAGCCCGGCGACCCAGACCCAGACCCAGTCGCGGCACCCCGCGCCGCCCGCCGGCGCGGCCGCCGGGGCCGCGGCGCCGAACCTGCTGTACACCGAGGAGGAGACCGCGCTGCGGCAGGCGGTGCGCTCCCTGCTAGAGGACCAGGCCGGGTGGCGTGACGTGCTGGCCCGGTCCGAGAGCGACCAGACCTACGACGCCGGGCTGTGGCAGAAGCTGGCCCAGCAGGTCGGCTGCGCGGGCCTGCTGGTCCCCGAGGACGCCGGCGGCGCGGGCGCCTCCTACCGGGAGGCCGCGGTGGTGGCGGAGGAGCTCGGCCGGTCGGCGGCCGCGGTGCCGTTCCTGGGCAGCGCGGTCGTGGCCACGGCTGCCCTGCTGTCGGTCGGCGACGAGCTGCTGGCCGAGGTGGCCAGCGGGGCCGTGACCGCCGCGCTGGCCGTCCCGTTCGCCACGGCGCCCGGCGTGCGGCCCGCGCCGACGGTCCGGATCGACGGCCCGGCGCCGGGGGACGCGGCCGGGACCTACCGGCTGACCGGGACGGTGACCGGGATCGCCGACGCGCTGCCCGCTGACGTGCTGCTGGTCCCGGCGGACGGCGTCCCGTACGGGCTGTACGCCATCCGGGCCGACGAGGCCGGCGTCACCGCGGCCCCGGTCACCTCGCTGGACATGACCCGCCAGCTGTGTGACCTGACCCTGGAGGGCGTCCCGGCGCGGCAGGTCGCGGCGGGCGAGGCCGCCCGGCAGGCCGTCGAGACGGCGGTCGCGGCCGGGGCCGGGATCCTCGCCTCGGAACAGCTGGGCATCGCGGAACGGTGCCTGGAGATGACCGTCACCTACGTGAAGGAGCGCCGCCAGTTCGCCCGGGTCGTGGGCTCGTTCCAGGCCATCAAGCACCGGCTGGCTGACCTGTACGTGACCGTGGTCCAGGCCCGCGCCGTGGCCCGGTACGCCGCGGAGTGCCTGGCCGCAGGCAGCCCCGACACCCCGGTGGCCATCGCCCTGGCCAAGGCCACCTGCTCGGACGTGGCGCTCAAGGCGGCCCAGGAGACCATCCAGCTGCACGGCGGGATCGGCTTCACCTGGGAACACCCGGCGCACCTGTACCTCAAGCGGGCCAAGGCCGACTCGATCGGCTTCGGCACCGCCGACGCCCACCGCGGCTCGCTGGCCGTGCTGGCCGACCTGCCGCCCGCCGGCGCCGAGGGCGCCTGACCCGTCTCGCGCCGAGCACGCCGGCCGAGCCCGGCCGGCCCGCGTGACCGGCCGGGCTCAGCCCCCAGCAGGCCCGGCCCTGGTCAGCACCCGATCGCCATCTCCTTCTCCGGGACGGGAGCAGTCAGCTGAGGCCAGGCCGCCGGTCCGCGGCCGGCCCGGGCAAAGCGGGCACGGCAGGCACTCGGCGGGACGCCGAGTTCTCGCAGGAACGAACGGCGCATGGTCTCAGCCGTTCGAAGCCGGACTGCCGCGCGACGGTTTCCACGCCGTCATCGCCGGCCTCGCCGCCGCCGAGAGCGCGCGCGGCCCCGTCGAACACCTCCACCGGCCCGGCGGCATCCGCTCTGCACCTCGGCGGCCGTCTCGGGCCGGGTTCCCGGCGGCGGGATCCGGCGGGCTGCCGCCCGAGCCGGGAGCCCGCCGACCGCGGGCGCCCGGACGGATAGGCTGCCGGGCCGGTCAGCCTAGGCGGGTCAGGTCAGCTGGCCCCCTGCTCCTGGCTCAGCGCGGTCTGCAACGCGGCGACGGAGCTGGCCGAGTTCACCGTGACCCGGTAGGCCGCGTCGGCCCACACGTTGAAGTGACCGCTGTGTGAGTTGAACCAGGTCGTCCAGGCCCCGCCAGTTACCCCGCAGGCCGGCTTGACGGCCGCGGCGGACGGCACGGCGACGGTGGTCGAGCAGTTCGCGAACGGCTTGCCGTTCTGGCTGGGGGCGAAGGCGACCGTCATCTTGACCAGCACGGGTGGCGTGCTGAAATTGCCCGAGGTGGTCGGATCGGTCACCGTCACCGAGCTGTTGACGGTACACCTGGCGGCGCCGCTGCAGTCCAGGAACTTCGGCGTTCCGCCGTCCACGACGGCCCCCGGGTCGGCCGCGCCCACCAGGGACTGCACGTCACTGTGCAGGCTCGTGAACACCGGCTTGACGGTCGCCGCCGTCAGCGGCTTCACGTCGAAGGAGTAAGCGTCCACGCCGCTGCCGCCCGTGACATGAATCAGGCGATGCGGGCTGCTGGCGGTGATGTAGTAGCTGACTCCGCCGTCGGCGAGCACGATGATCTTCTTGCCGTGGAGCGTCTGCGTGACGCTGTGCGGATTCGGCCCGACGTGCTTGAGCACCCCAGCGATCTGGACCGGCGTCAGCGAGTCGAAGCTGATGCTGGCCACGTCGGCAGGGGTTTTGGCCCAGTGGCCGCCGGCCTGCCCGGCCTCGGTCCCGCCGATGCCTTCGGCCGACCAGAAGGCAGCGGGCGCGTTCAGGTACGTGACGCCCTGGACGGTGACGCGGCTGACCGGGCTGCTGGCGGCTGTGTACGTTCCCTCGACTGTTCCTGCCCTGGTCACGCTCAGGTCGGCGGGATTGCCGGAGACGGTGCCGGTATAAGTGATGCCGTCCGCCACGCCGATGGCCTGGCCGGATTGCAGAGCCATCGTGGTCGGCGAATCGCCACCGCCGAGCACCAGGGTCAGCGAGACAGCGGCCACGACGATCACGACGACGGCCGCCGCGATGCCGATGAGCAGGCCGCGCCGGCGCTTCCCTGAGGTGGGCGCCGGGCCGCCGGGAAACGCCATGGTCGGGTTCTGGCCGCCGCCATACCCGGGCTGCGCCGCGGCGTAGGGATACGGCTCCTGAGCACCCGCCGGCCCGTAGCCCGGCTGTCCCCCCTGCGGGCTGGAGCCGGGTGGGGATCCGGCCTGTCCGTAGCCGGGCTGCCCGTAGCCGGCTGGGGATCCCGGCTGTCCGTAGCTGGGCTGTCCGTACCCGGCTGGGGATCCGGCCTGTCCGTAGCCGGGCTGTCCGTAGTCAACTGGCGACCCGGATGGGCTGGAGCTAGGCGGGGTTCCCGCCGGGGATCCGGGCTGGCTGTAGCCGGGCGGGGTTCCGGCCGGGCTACGGATGGTGGCCTGTGTCTCAGCCTGATCGAAGCCGGGCTGCTGCCGCCGCCGCCCGCTGTAGCCCGGCTGCTGCCCGGTCGGCCCATAACCCGGCTGAGCCTCGGCCTGGCCATGGTCTGCCTGCTGCCCAGTCCCGCCGTAGCCTGCCTGCTGCCCAGCCTGTCCGTAACCCGGCTGGCTACCCTCCTGGCCCCCGGCCTGCCCGTAGCCCGGCTGGCTACCCTCCTGGCCCCCGGCCTGCCCGTAGCCCGGCTGGCTACCCTCCTGGCCCCCGGCCTGCCCGTAGCCCGGCTGGCTACCCTCCTGGCCCCCGGCCTGCCCGTAGCCCGGCTGGCTACCCTCCTGG
>Ga0193728_1000668_pt1 | contig 16857 bp, 12 predicted proteins | sample U1c1metaG_FD_143037 | JGI IMG/M metagenome (GOLD analysis project Ga0193728, IMG submission 143037) | Soil microbial communities from a riparian zone of the East river system, Colorado, United States - U1c1 | ecosystem: Environmental > Terrestrial > Soil > Riparian zone | place: USA: East River...
CATTACCGCTTAAGATTCCCTCGTTTGGACAATGGCACGATCACAGAGCTCATGCTCGCCGACGAGGGTGCTAGTTTGCTGTCTTTCAATTCGCCCTTCCCAGTCCAAAACAGAGCAAACAGAGATCATGTCGAAAAATAAACTTCTTCTCATTGGCGACCACTTCATCAGCGCTGAGCTTATGCGCAGCAAGACTAACCATCTAACCTCGGGTTACACCATACTTGAGGCGTCAACGCCTTTTCCGCTTGAGCCTTTTCGCGATATTGCCGAGGTGCACGAAGCATCTGGTTCCGAAGAACAAATGATCGAAGCCCTTCAGGGTGTGTCGATTTGCATTGCTCACCATGCCCCCCTGACACAGCACGTCTTATCTCATACTCCCGATCTACGACTCTTCATCGTCTGTCGAGGGGGCCCCGTCAACGTCAATCTCGCTGCCGCGACCGCCTGCGGGGTGACCGTGGGATATACGCCTGGGCGGAATGCGGCCGCGACGGCCGAATACAGTATTGCCATGCTCCTCGCCGCTATCCGAAGCGTTCCACAAACAGACGCTGCCTTACGCAAGGGCCAATGGAAGGGAGACTACACCTGGGAAACCGCCGGCTTTGAACTGGAGTCGTCGACTGTGGGTCTCGTTGGATATGGCGCTGTAGGTCGTCTCGTAGCGCGGGCGCTCCGCGGTTTCGGAGCGAAAATTCTGGTTTACGATCCCTTTGTCACTGATATCGACACTGAGCAGGTGGATCAGGTATCGCTCCAGGAACTGCTTTTGCGCTCCGATGTTATCTCCCTGCATGCACGGGATACACCGGAAACCCGCGGCATGATCGGAGAGAAGGAGATCGCCCTGATGAAGAAAGGCTCCGTCCTTGTGAACTGTGCACGCGGCTCATTACTGGACTACAACGCTCTGGCGAGCGCGCTGCGTTCCAATCATCTCTTTGCCGCAGCAGCTGATGTTTTCCCGGATGAGCCTCTTTCTCCAGTCTCGGAGCTCCTGTCCTTCCCAAATTTTGTAGCGACCCCACACGTTGCCGGAGGTACTCGCCAAGCGGCAGAAAAAGCGGCTGGGATTGCTGCAGATGAGCTAGAACGTTACCTCTCCGGAAAGCCGATCCGGTTTTGTGCCAATCCCAGATGACTCTCCGTGAATTCGAAGGTCCCGAGAATATCAGGAAAGAACGGGACCTATTCAACAACCGCTAAAGGTCGATCAGGTACACTAACGCATACGTTATCTGGGAATGACAAGAAAAACCGTTTTGGGCAATTTAGTACTGCTAACGAGGGCAGATGGCAACCGGCAGTCGGATAGGCGCGTACCACGCGACAGATGAGATGGCGAGGCCGGAGGTTTCTCCTCTTTCCATTTCCGATTTCCTTGTTCATTCTCCCATCATTGCGGCAGTGAACACTGTCGAAATGTTTGAGCCTGCCCTTGAAGCCCCCCCAAAAAGCCTATACCTTCTGGCAGGTAGCCCTATCAGTCTTCCGGAAATGATCAGACGCGCTAAGGATAAGGGAAAAGTCTGTCTCGTCAATATGGATTTTCTGAGCGGCCTCAATCGTGATCGAGATGCCGTGGAGTATTTAGCTCTGCATAAAGTTGAAGGAATCGTCTCGACCCGTTTCGATGTATTGAAGACGGCGCAAGCATTAGGTCTATTCACAATCCAAAGAACATTTGCCATTGACTCTGCCGCGATAACAGCTTCGATCAAAGTGCTGTCCCAATTCACACCTGACGCCATCGAAGTGCTTCCCGCCATGGCTGCTCCGAAGGTCGCGAAGCGGATCCGTGCAGTGCGGCCCGGAATGAAAATCATTGGCGGTGGTCTCATCGAGACCGTCCGTGAGATCGAGGAGCTGCTAAATGCGGGAATCGATTCCGTAACAGTCAGCAATCGCCAACTATGGCTGATTTAGCCTATCTGCATCTCCTCTTGTACAGCCCCGTTTTATAGCGTGCGATTGTCTATCGTTTCGAGCGCCACATCTGGCGTTGCACGGCTGATCGCCACCCGGAAGTCGGTAACATTGTGCAGCGAAAAAGCAGGTTGCCCCTTCGGCGCTGTGACGGCGATGAAGTCAGCTCGTTCCACACTATCAAGATAGAAGGCTGGACGTGGGTCAGGGGCAACAGGCTGCACTTCGGTGTGGCTTACTTCAAGATTTCTGACGTGCCGAAAGAAAAATCCCTGCGCGGGCATAGGACCGAACATGTCAGGCTCAGGATATTTTTTTTCGAACTCAGGAGGACGAACATCGACACTCTCCTGTGACGCGCCCCCAACGTGTTGTATGTAGATATCGGAGAGCTTAATGTCTTCGATGTTGTGGCCGGGGATACCGCTCATGATCGAGCTGACCGCGGAAGCAGTGTTATAACTCACGAGGTTGCTAATTAGAACGCGGCGAAGCACTCCGACTTTCGTTCTCTCCGCAGGACCACGAAGACGCGCTCCCAGCCGGAGAAATAGTGGGCTTGTAACGACGTCTCGCATCGTGATGTTAGAAATCGTAATGTCTTCCAACAATGCCCCGTCCACGGTTTCCAACCCCAGCCCCTTACATCCTTCGAAGACGCAGTTCGAGATAGTGATGTTGCGGAAGCCTCCATTGGATTCGGTTCCACACTTGATTCGGCCGGTATACCCAGGGCGCATCTCCGGATCGGTAACGTGGTCAAACTTTTTGAAGCTCCCATCAATGATCGTCCCGAGCTGATAGGTGCCCGTTACGTAACAGTTGGAGATCATCAGGTTGTCGGTAGAACGGGTATCACCCAATGCGAAGCTCGACTTAGGACAGATGCCGTCATCCCACGGAGAGTTCACGACACAGTTGGTCACGCGCACATTGCGGCAACAATCGATGTCCATACCGTCACGATCGGTATCCAGAGTGAGGTTGTCGATGGTGAGGTTATCAACTCCGGTCAACAACAGTCCGAAGTGGCCACCTTTGAGGATAGCGAAATCACGTAAAACTACATTGCGGCAGTTCTTCAGGGCAATGGATTTATTCCCGACGCCAGGCTGCTTGGCAACGAACCGGTAGCCGAGCCTGCCATGAGGAGCCGTACGTCCATTTGAGAGGCCCTTACCCCAAATCAAGCCAGGTCCGACGATCGAACAATTCTCCAGCCCTTCGCCCCAGATAAGTGAGTTGTGCCAGTGGTTATGGCCGTAGTCCTGATAGGCATCCCAGGCGTTCGGCTCCGCGGAGTCATAGGTTCCTCCGTTGTAACCTGTGGCTTCGCCGGGCAACGGAGAATCGGCTGCAAGAATCGTAGCACCGGGCTCGAGGCGAAGCTGTATATGACTGCGCAGACGGACCGAAAACGACAGATAGGTTCCAGCGGGAAATATAACTGTGCCTCCGCCCATAGAAGCTGCGGCATCGATAGCGCGATTGATAGCCGGGCTATCGATCGTTTTGCCATCACCTGTCGCGCCATAGGTTCGCACGTCCAAAACTGCGCTATGAGGAGTAGAGGCTCTGTTGGACTGCCCGAAGAGCTCCCCGGGCACAAGGCCAGCCGCCGCTGAAGCCAGTGCAATTCCGGACTGCTTTAAAGCTGAACGGCGAGTCGGATCAAAATGCATTGCGGAAATCCTTTCTTGGGCACGAGCCAGAACGAGTGCCGGTGAGCCACTTGAAACAAGCACCTGTGAGTTGCATGTGACAACGGACATCTCACAGGATCATCGAAGAACTTATGCGGGAGTATCTAAAATTGCAGCGCCGCACCTGAGGTTGGATACACAGCCTCAAGTGCGACGCTATCAGTCGACTCGACGCTAGAAGAAGAACTTGACGGCACCCTGGAAGACTCGCCCGCCAACCGAAGTGCTAGTAATTTCTCCAAAAGCTCCCGTGAACGTAGGGCCACCATTCTTAACGCCATCGAAAGAGGGATGATTCAACACATTGAAAGCTTCCAGTCGAAGAACGAGATTGTATTTCTCGTGAACGGGGAATATGCGCGAGACCTGGGCGTCATCTTGGAAGTAAACAGGGTTGTGGAAAGAGTTTCTACTGATGTTTCCCTGCGTCCCTGGCACGGTATTCAAGGTGAATGCCGCCTGATTCAGATAAGACCGGTCTGCATAGACGGCCCCCCCAGGATCGGACTTTATCTTCGTATGCTTGTAGGGACTGACGCCGGGTATCAGGTTAGCGCGGTCACCGCCATTGTCCGTAAACGATTCATCCTGCCCTTCCTCAACGGTAAACGGCGTGCCGCTGACAACCCGGACCAAAGGAGCGAACTCCCAGTTATTTGCGAGGTACCCACCAATGCCGTGAAGTGGAAACGCGCTCTTGAGAACCAGGATGACATTTAGGTTGTGCCGAACATCCGAGTCACAGGGGCCATAATCAGCAGCCGGATTATTGGGATTCGAATACTGACTGCCGCTAATGTCGCCGTGGGGATTGGCATTGTTGAGGCACTTAGACCAGGTGTAGTTGGTCTGGAGGTTGAATGTTGAAGAGAGCCGATGCTGCACGGTGATGGTTACGCCGTTGTAATTGGCATAGGCAGAATTGGCTTCAAGGAGCGAGCCGTCGGTACCGCCGCTAAAATAATTTCCCTGGGCAGGATTCATCTCGGTGAGCGCAAGACGGGCCTGCTCGTTGTTGTAGCTTCCTATTTTGGTGTTTTGATTACTGCTGTTGACGGAGCAAGGAGTTCCGACCGGCCCTCCGCCCACAGTGTGTGATGCTACGGCAGCGGGACCGCTCGTCGCAATGCGTCCGCAACCAGTGCCCCCCGGACCCCATACACCAGGAGTGTAGATTGCCGGGCTCAGTGGAACGCCGACCAGTTGATGCTGCGTGCGGTTGCCGGTATAGAAAATCTGGGCCATCCAGCCGCGTGGCAGCTCCTGCTGAATGCTAGCTGTCCATTGCAGGGTATTGGCCATCTTGTAGGGGGCTTGCAACACGATGTATTGACTCTGCTGCGCGAAGGTGGCCGCCGCCGGTGTGGGAAATACAGGCTGGGGAAACGGAGAAACGTCGGTGCCGCCTGTTTGACCGCAGCCTGCATTGCCCGTACCGCCGACTAACCATGGATCACTGAAGCATAGCTGTGCGGAACTGTTCGGCGAAACCAGATAATTGAATGGAGGGTTTTGCTGGACGCGCTGCTGAACGAAGAAGTTCGGCTGAGTGTACGCATAAGCCGCGCCGGCACGAACCACCGTCTTGCCGTTTCCATAAAGATCGTAGGCGACACCGAGGTTCGGATTGAACTCCCAGGGCGTGTTTTTTGTGAAGTTGGACGTAACTCCCGAATCTCCGTAGAAAAGCACTCCAGCGGGAGCATTGGGATAAACGGAGCTATGCTGGTTGGCTGCAAACGCTTCCATATTGAATACACTTCCGCGATGAAAGTAGTCATGCGGGAAGTACAGGGGCTGCCAGCGAATGCCGCCCGTCATGGTCAGCCTGGTCGAAGCATGAAAGGTATCCTGCACGTACAGACTGGGAATTGATCCCCGTAGCGCATTCTGCTGGGGATTGCTTTGCTGGAAGCCACTCAGAGCCCCCTGGAGTAAATCCAGGTTCGCGTCGCCTGGCTTTGTTTGTCCGCTCCAGATTCCATTGAAGGTGAAGGCGCCGTTGGCTTGATAGCCGTTGTTAACATTCAGCTGATTTCGAACGAATGTACCACCGAAAACTATCTGGTGCTTGCCTCGTATCCAAGTCAGGTCGTCGGAGATATCGATTGGAATGTTGTCATTGATCGTAGCGAGCAAGTTGCTGCTGCTGCCGATCGAGTTGCAATGATTGGCCCCTTTGGTTCCGCAGCTGATCGCAATACCGGAGGATACAGCCTGGAAATCCTTGATCCCGAAAGCAGAGGCGTTGGGGGTCGCGGGATTGAAGCCTCGACTCAGCTGGCGCCGCACTGCCGTGAAATGCACCGAATTCACAAGGCTGGAACTGAAAACGTGATTTTCACCGATCGTGATCGTCTGCCACCGGATCTCAGGATTGCCGGATTGGGTCGTCAGCAGGATATTCGTCGGCGAGTAAAAGCTGGGAATTTGGTTGCTATCGAGGAAGTACCGGGCATACAAGTTGTCCTTGTTGCTGATATTGTAATCGACCCGAGTATCGAACTGGTTATCGGAACTGACGTTCGGAATGGAATACGACACATGGCCGCAATTGGAGGGATCGAGAGCGGGATTTATCGGAGGAAGCTGCTTAATCAGCGCCAGCGATGATGCGTTCCATTGTGGGAGCGGTACCGCGGGGTACCCATGGGCACTGTAGTTGTACTTGTTGTCGGGCAGGAGAGCGCCAGTTATTGGGTCATACAGCTGCACGACCGGTCCGCAGTTGTTCGCTACGCCGGTTCCGCCCGATGCTGTGGGGGCCGGGTCGGTCTGAGAAAAGTCACCTGCGAGATTTGCGGCGGTGGGCACGTATGCATTTGCATTCGACTTCGCAGAGCTGGTGTAGGTGTGCTGAAATGCAGCAAACGCGAAGAGCGTGTTGCGAATGATCGGGCCACCAAAGGTGCCGCCATATTGGTTCTGGTGCAGCGTATCTTTCGATGTGGAAAAGAAATCCCTCGCATCGATGAAGTTGTTCCGTATGAACTCGAATGCTGATCCGTGATAAATATTCGTACCTGAGCGGGTAACGATGTTTACCAGACCACCCGCCTGATTGCCGTCCTGCGCGCCCAGTACAGCAGTCTCTACGCTAAATTGGCCGATGGCATCAGGGAATGGTAGTGGACCGTTACCGCCACCCATGTAGTCGTTGTTATCACCGCCATCCAGCCGGTAGCTGACGGCATTTCCTATCGCTCCAGCGATTGAGATGTTGGTGGTCTGGGTAGGGTATTTACTTCCGGTTGTATCCCCCACGCTATCGCTCTGTGCACCGCCCGCCAGAGAGATCAAACTCGTCATGGTGCGGCCGTTGAGTGGCAGCTCGGTCATTTGAGTGCCGTCCACGGTCTGCTTGAAGGACACGTCTTCCGTCTGTAAGGCCATCCCTTCGGCATGAACCTCGATCTTCGTATCCGTGCTACCAACGCTCATTTTCGGATTGATGGCGATACTGCTGCCGACTTCTAGAATGTTGCCTGCTGACGTGAATGTCTTAAAACCTGGTGCGCTTACCGTTAGTGAATAGTTCCCTACATTAATATTCGGAAACGCATAGCCGCCGGCTGAATTGGTCTTTGTTTTAAGGGAGACGTGGGTCGCAGCCTCAGTTAAGGTCACTGCAGCCTGGGGGATTGCGGCTCCAGAAACATCTACAACTGTTCCTTGAATGCTCCCAGAACCTGTTGTCTGGGCCATTGTCTTCGTTGCGGGCAAGAGGACAACGGAGCAGAAAACAAGCATGCATAGATCGGCTGGGTTCACTTTCCTCAAGCACTTGGTCAAGTAGGCAAGGAAGTTCGCTTTGGTATATCGCGGTCTGCCGAACCGACGACATCCATTTGTCAATCCATTGGTTTCCATCTTGAATCCTCCTGGGAGCTGCCAAACGAGGGCAAATAAAAAAGCCGCCCATTGGTCACGCCGAGGGGCGTGGCTAATGGGCGGCTTCTCTACTCTCCACCGCTTACAGTTGCCATTCTAATCGCAGCGCCCCGTGAAGGATCGTTAAGAATATTAAGACTCGGGTAATAAACCGTTAGGTTATATCGAGCTCAAATCTCAGTCCGAAGTACGTAGCCATATGCTGTAATTCGAGGCGACCGAGGGATATCTATATCCCATCAAACTCTCAGCTACTACTCAACTACCTGACCTAATAAATGCCCCACGCAGTCAGGTGTCTCTCCTAAAGCGGCATGCAGGCACTCTGCCAGCCAACTATCTGTTGTATTAGGCCGATTGTGTTGGCCCGCTCTTTGCGAAAGGCCACCATCACTTCGGCGAAGGCCACCACTGACGCTTAAAACGTGTCCTCACCGATCCCTCGCGAACGGTACACCGCTTCTGAGGTACAAGCATCATTTCATCAATGAGTTATGGTTTACCTCGGCAGGGTATCGAGACGAGGATTCAGCACAATTCCGGCTGTCGGTAATCGGAGTACACTAAGCTCAAATGTGCGGACGCTATTAACGAAAGAGCGACAAACAGAAGATCGCCGAGGCCTTCCACGTCAGTAAGGTAGATGACTTCCCTTTGCCTCCGTGGGATTACAACGTCGCGCCGACGACCATGCAGCCCATCATCCGCATCAATCGTGACACAGGAGAACGTGAACTTGTGCAATTGCGGTGGGGCCTGATTCCCTTCTTTACGAAGCAAATCTCAGACGTCAAAGGCATCTCCACAATCAATGCCCGCGCCGAGACTGTAGCTAAATCGCCTAGCTATCGTGAGCCCTTCAAGAAACGTCGCTGCCTAGTGCCAGCATCCGGGTTTTACGAGTGGAAGAAGCTAGACGCGAAGAACAAGCAGCCATTCGGGTTCGACCTTAATCGGGGCGGGATGATGGCGTTTGCCGGTCTTTGGGACGCATGGAAAGATCCGACGGATGCCCGTTGGCTTCAAAGCTACACAATCATCACCACCGATGCTAACGAGATCATGATGCCGGTTCATAGCCGAATGCCTGTCCCTCTGCATGAGGGAGACTTCAACCGCTGGCTCGAACGTGGTGAAGCCCATCAGCCGCCTATCGATCTCCTACGACCATTTCCCGCCGACGAGATGGAAGTCTTCGAGGTCAGCAAAGACGTCGGCAACGTGCAATAACTCGACAGATCTCTTAAATAGCAAGTAAAGATGCATTCAAATTCTGTCGGATACCCGGCCTGGAACTTCGCTGACAACGCCAATATTCTAGTATCTTTACTTTTCCTCCAACGCTTCACTCAATAAGCGTTGGAATTTAGCAGGAGAGCAATAATGCAGAGGTTTTTAGCACGACTCCTCATCGTCCTCATCACTTCCGGGTTTTCGGGCCGCGCTATGCATGCTTCCACCGATCACGTAAACCGTCAACTCACAAAATTAAAAGGACAACTGGATAATTTGCCTGCAGGAACATTGCTCAAGGTGAAGCGCAAAGATAACAGCCAGGTCGCAGGAGAGCTGGTTGCACGGTCAGAAGAAGGCTTCGAGATAGCAGCGCCCGAACCAATCAACGTAACTTTTGCTGAAGTAAGGAGCGTGTCGGAAGAGCCGGCTCCGTATGGACAAGCATTTCCCGGAAACAGCTTATCTGTGCATCACAGCCATCACGTCCGAAATATCGTGATCGGCGTCGCTGCAATGTGCGCCCTCGCGGTTATATTCGCGATCGCTGCTAAGTAGCTCCAGATTCCAATAAGCGTTTCTTTGATGCTTCCGGCAACGTTCTGACGCACGCGGACCGCTTTAGCTTTGATCGAGTGGTTCATCGACGATCAGGAAGGCGGCTGCCGCGCGGGTGGAGCGGCTATCTACCCAATAATCCATACGATGGTCAAAAAATATGTGTAGCTGAGGGCGGCGGCAATCGCTCCGATCAATGAGAACATCGCCGCCGATTCTATGTCTCTCCTGCCTCCACTTCCCAGAAGCGCTACTGAGAGAACCACTGCTCCACCATGGAGCGCCGCTAACAGAATCGAAATCGGCCACCATCGGAGTTGCTTTGCAGGCGAGACAGCGCCGGAAGCGTAGGCGGCACCCAGAAGCCACACAAGAAAAGCGAAGACAATTGCCCAATATCTCACGCCTGATCGGTCCAATGCGCCTTCATTAAACAATTTCGCCATGATCCAGCTAATCGTCAGCGCCCCGAGTCCATAGGACAAACCGCTGATTACGGGAAGTAACAATCGGTATGGTTTTTTCTCAAGCAAGCCAACGTTCATATACTACAAAGCTCCGCGATTTTAGAGTTGCTTGAGCGCATGGGACGGAGCCTAGCCCGCCGCGGGAACCTTCATCACAAGGCTCGAGGAGGGATGATTGTCCTGAGATTGTGGAACAATCTTATGACCTTTTCCCCGAATCAGCACGATCGCTCCAATCAAAATAATAATTAGAGCGATTACCGCAAGGATCACTACAGGCAGGAAGCGCGAATCCCCTTTGCGTTCCTCGGGCGTTGGATCGTTGCGGGTGGGCTCGATTTTTTCCTCTTCAGAAGCCGCAGATCTACGTGTTGGATCGATAGGATTAGCCATGCCGGATTAGATGCAGGGAGCGGCTCAGGCAATTGATATCTCTTGTCTTCCACCTCCTGGGCGCTACTGGTGTTATGCATTTTTGCCAAAATACTTCTCTGGAGCCAGTGGATACCACTGCTCTCGGTGCTGATTCTTGCTCAGATAGTTGTTGCTGGCCTGCTGCTTCGAAAGACACGACCTCGGTTACATCAGCTTCGTTTGCTGACAAATTCCTTTACCGTGCTGCATGAGGGCTTTCGCTCCTGGAGCGGCAAAACTTCCAATCCCCCAAATTGCAAGAGCTTGTACAGCGGCTACGCTCGCAAAACGCTTCCACCCATGTTCGAAAATTTGAGTATCTGGCTCGTTTGCTGGACCAACGTGAAAAGCCACAGTTCTATCTTCTATCTCTACTTTTGGCCGTAGGAACCCAACTTATACTCGCAATGGATAGCTGGCGTGCGGCCTGCCAAAACAACTTTCCGGGATGGGTCGACGCCTGGGCGGAGTTCGAAGCGTTGCAGGCGATCGCCAGCTATGCGTTTGAACAACCTGGTTGCATTTTCCCAGAGCTTGTTGAGTGCGCGCCGATGTTTGAAGCGGAGCAGCTCGGCCATCCCCTCATTGAAGCGAGTCGGTGTGTCTGTAACGACGTAGCGTTCAACGATCAATCACGCTTCTATCTCGTGACCGGTTCTAACATGTCGGGCAAGAGCACCTTCTTGAGAGCCATTGGCCTGAATACGGTTATTGCTCTCGCCGGAGGTCCAGTTCGCGCAAGCTCTGCCCGACTGTCACATCTGAGCATCTGTGCTTCTCTCGCGATTACAGATTCACTTCTTGAAGGAAGATCGAAATTCCTGGCTGAGGTTGAACGGCTCGGGGCAATGATCGCCAGTAATCAGAGTGGAAAGCCTATCCTGTTTTTGATTGACGAGATCTTTAGCGGCACCAACTCACAGGACCGGAAGATTGCAGCAGAGAGTGTGATCCATACATTGTTGAATGGTGGGGCCGTGGGCGCGATATCAACTCATGATCTGGCTCTCACCGAAATGGCTGATGATCCAGCAAAGGCTGGCGTTCTTGTACACATGGAGAGCAACAATCCGGACGATCCCCTGGATTTCGACTATTTGGTCAAGCCGGGTGTCTCAATGCGTTCTAACGCAATGGCCATCGTCAGGATGCTCGGTATTTCGACAATCCGAACAGGCTCAACGGTTATGAAAGCATAAAATGGCCGCTAGATCGCACCGGACTCGCTCAAGGCTGGGCCGGTGCGTTTTCAAAGTAAAACTCGTGCGGTTGGGCGAGCAACAGGCTCATACGGCCAATTGATCTAGTGGCGTCTCCTCACCTCAAGTGATGAAATAGTGTCTATGGAAATTGCCAGACCCTCCCGAACCGCTCTTGGTGTGGCCGTTCGCAGAGCGTGCCATCAAATACATGATTCATCGCCGCTCGTGCTCGATGATCCGATCGCAATCCCCATTCTTGGTGATACCTATCGACAAGCAATAGACGATTCCGCTGCATCGATCAACGACAGGTTTTCTCTCGCTATGCGGGCGTGGCTTGTTGCCCGCAATCGTTACGCCGAAGATAAGCTGGCCGAGGCGGTCGCGCACGGCGTACAGCAGTACATTCTACTTGGCGCGGGCCTCGACACGTTTGCTCATCGAAATCCCTATCCAGATCTCAAAATCTTCGAGGTCGATCATCCTTCCACTCAGAGGTGGAAGCGAGATCTTTTGGTTTCCAGCCAATTACCGGAACCCACGAACCTGCATTATGTGCCTGTTGATTTCGAGCTCCAGAGCATCGCACGTCAGCTAGAGGAGAGTTGCCTCGACTTCACCGCTCCAACCGTCTTCGCGCGGTTAGGGGTTGTCCTATACCTTACCCATACCGCTTTTCGCTCCGCTATTGATCTCATTGCGACCTTCCCCGCAGGCAGCGGGGTGATATTTGACTATGCCTTGCCTCGACATGCCTTGGCGGCACACGAACTGGAAGCCCGTGACACCCTCTCAGCGCGAGTCGCGAGCATTGGGGAACCATTCCAACTCTTCTTCACACCGGAGGAGATTGCCGGGGAACTATCAGGGTTTTCTGTATTGGAAGACCTAGATGCAAGCGCACTCAACTACCGCTACTTTGCAAACCGTACCGATCAGCTAAGTCTTCTCGGTCGTTCGGCAAACATCATCAGCGCGTGGCGCTAAAGCTGTGTAGGCGGGCAGTGCCCGAAGATAGCAGTGCGTCTGAACCTCAACGAGTGATAAATCGCCGAGTATCAAACCGAGCGCCTGTTCGAGCGTAATGTCGCTGGATGAGTGCGTTAGCCTGTCGTTGTTCCATCGGCGCTCCAGCCTCTCAAGAGGCGTTTTCAAGAATAGTTGAACAAGGTCTTCCCATAGTCATCCGAGTGGAGTACTATGCTCGCATAGTCATTCTAGTGGAGGATTCGCCTGTGAACTTGAAAAGGCCTCCAGAAGCCGCAGACATTCTGCAGGGCACTCTGGACATGCTTGTCCTGCGCACGCTAGTGATGGGACTAGCGCATGGACACACCATTGCGCGAGCCATCGAGAACAGCTCCGAGAACGCCCTCGACGTCGAACAGGGCTCCCTGTATCCTGCGCTTCACCGCCTTGAAGATCGCGGGATGGTTGCCTCCGAATGGGGCGTTAGCGAGAACAATCGCAGGGCCAAGTTTTACCGGATTACTGGAAAGGGACGAAAGGAACTCAGCGCGGCTGCTGGCCGCTGGCGCAGGATGACTCGCGCCATTGGACTCATTCTTGGCGAATCGTTCGAATAAATCGCGGGAGGAAAACAGATGAGCGTACGGCGCTTTAAGGATCGCAGCAGGAAGGATCAGGATCTCGCCGAAGAGATCGAATCGCATCTTGCCCATCAACAAGATGAAAACACGGCGCGCGGTCTTACGCCGGAGGAAGCTCGTCGCCAGGCCAATCTGCGCTTCGGCAATCCGCGATCTATCCGCGAACGAATTTGGAGCTATCGCTCGATTCCATGGCTCGAAGACATTTGGCGCGACCTGCGTTTCGCACTCAGATCTCTTGCCAAAACGCCGGGCTTTACGTTTATCGCAATTGCAGTCATCGCCGTCGGCATCGGCGCGAACACAGCCGTCTTCTCAGTGATCAACACCGTTCTGCTTAAGCCGCTCACCTATCCCGATTCGCAGGCGCTTGTTGAATTGAGGAACACCGGCCTGCACGGATCCTTTCCGGGCGCGAATATTCCGAAATTCAATATCTGGCGCCAACAGACCAGCGTCTTCCAGCAGGTCGCGGCATATGATTCCGGGGGTGCCGGGCTGAATATCACCAGTAGCGACCATCCCGAGCAGGTGCAAGCCATCCATGTGTCTGCGGACTATTTCGCCATGTTCGGCGCTTCTGTGATTGCCGGACGCACCTTCACCGCTGAGGAAGACAGTCCGCACGGCGGACATGTCACGGTACTGAACTACGGTCTCTGGAAGAGCCGCTATGCAGCTGATCCCAAAGTGGTCGGCACCACCATCCAGCTCGATGGTCAGCCCTACCTCATCGTCGGTGTGATTGGCCGTAGATTTGTGACCGACGCACCGGCGGATCTCTGGGTGCCTTTTCAGTTCGATCTGAACTCGCAGGACATGGCCAATTACTTTACGGTGACCGCGCGCCTCAAGCCCGGAGTCACGCTGACGCAGGCCAACGCACAGTTGCGGCTCGCCGCCGATGAGTATCGGAATACTTACGGCAAAGACTCTCTCTCAACCCACGATGGATTCGGCGTCGTCTCGCTGCAGCAAGCGACGATCGGCGATACGGGTTTTCCGCTTCTCGTCCTTCTGGGAGCTGTCGGTTTCGTTCTTCTCATCGCCTGCGCCAATGTGGCCAACCTGCTGCTGGCACGAGCTTCATCGAGAAAGCGTGAGTTCGCTACGCGCGCTGCTCTGGGCGCGGGCCGTGGTCAACTCTTCCGCCAGTTGCTCACAGAGAGTCTGACGCTCTCGCTTGCCGGGGGAGCGCTCGGTCTCATTCTCGGATTCGTTGGGGTTCGCCTGTTGCTAAGCATCAATCCCGGGAATATTCCACGCATCGGTGTGGACGGCTCCGGCGTAACCCTCGACCCCAACATCGTGCTCTTTACGCTCGGCATCTCTCTTCTCACGGGAATTCTCTTCGGGTTGGTTCCGGCCATCGGCGCCTCGCGGCCCAACCTGGCCGCCACTCTTAATGAAAACGGCAGCCACTCCGGTCTCGGCTTTCGCACCGGCAAGCTCCGCTCCGGGTTGGTCATCGGTGAGATGGCGCTCACCCTCATTCTTGTCATCGGAGCGGCTCTGCTCATCCGAACATTCCTCAAGCTACAGGCTGTGGACCTCGGTTTTGAGACGCACAATGTAATGAGCATGGCCATGTCGATGAGCGGCGATCGCTTCCAGAAGACAGCCCCTGTCGCTCAGGTTATTCGCGACGGCACCGATCAGATACTTGCTGTTCCCGGAGTGCTCGATGTCGGTGTGGCCAATTGCCTGCCGATGGCTGGCGGTTTCGGCATGGTCTTCGATGTTGTCGGCCGTCCCAGGGGGAATTCGCCCTTCACGGGAGACGCGTACTTCTCTTCCATCTCGTGGCGTTACTTTAATGCGCTCAAAATTCCCTTGCTGCGTGGCCGCCGTTTCACCGAGCTCGACAAGGAAGGCACGCCCGGAGTCGTCATCATCAACGAAACCATGGCCCGCCAGTACTGGCCCAAAGGCGGCGACCCCCTCAAGGACCGAATGCAGATCGCACCCGGCGCTGGCCCGGCCTTTGCTGAGGGCTCGCGTCAGGTCGTTGGCATCGTGAGCGATACGCACGATGGCGGCCCCAACCGCAGTCCCTTTCCCGTCATGTACATTCCGCTTGCACAGATGCCCGACCTTGAGACCGGGCTCAACTCACGAGTGGCGCCGCTCTGGTGGATCATTCGAAGCCAGGTAGATCCACGCACTCTTGTGCCATCGATAACCGCTGCACTACGTGATGCCAGCGGCGGCCTGCCGGTCGCGCACATTCGTACGATGGATGAGATCGAAGCGCGAAATACCGCTCGTCAACGGTTCAACATGCTTCTCCTCACTGTCTTCGGATTCGCGGGTCTGCTGATGGCCGCCATCGGCGTCTATGGCGTTATGTCCTACTCCGTACAGCAGCGCACCCAGGAACTCGGCATTCGCATGGCGCTAGGGGCGCAGGCTTCCAATCTTCGCAATATGGTAATTCGGCAGGGCATGGCGCTTGCACTGATCGGCATTGGGATTGGTATTGGCGGAGCCTTCTGGCTCACACGTTCTCTGACGAGCTTTCTCTTTGGAGTGAAAACCTTAGATCCGATCGCTTTCATCGCAACCTCTCTGTTGTTAGGTGTGGTCGCACTGCTATCGATCTGGATTCCGGCGCGACGCGCGACGCGAGTGGATCCCATGACTGCTCTTCGTCTTGAGTGATCCGGCATCTATTGATTGCACATGGCGCGTAGACCGGATCCGCTTTCCAGCGGTGATACGCTTATCGCCAACCTAAACGCACGACTGGAGTACGAGGAAGGAATCTATAGTGACGAATTATCGCGGAATTCATGGAGAGTCTTCTTAGAACGATTTCCCAGCATTATTTGGAAACATCGTCCTCAAGGTAGCTGTCCGTAAGAAATACCGTCTCATGAATGCACGCCACTGTGCGATCATGGCGCTGGACGGTGGAGGTATTGCTCATGCCAAAGCGTCGTTACAGTCTCACCCTGCTTTTCATGATGATTGGAATTCAGTCGGTAAGTCATGCGCAGGTTCTGACCGCCCAGTACGATAACTTCCGAACAGGCGCAGACCTGCATGAGACCGTGCTGAAGCCGTCAAACGTTAACAGCCGTGATTTCGGAAAACTGTTTTCCCGGACCGTCGACGGGGATGTTTTTGCCCAGCCCCTGTATGTTCCGTCGCTCGCGATTCCCGGAGCAGGAAAGCGCAATGTGGTATTTGTGGCGACCGAGCATGATAGCGTCTACGCCTTCGATGCGAACGGCACGCGCGATGTTCCGTTATGGAAGACCAGCTTCGTCAACCTGCAGCACGGCACAACGACTCTGACCGAGCAGGATGTGTCTTGTCCGTTTATTACGCCGGAGGTGGGGATTACTCCGACGCCCGTGATCGATGCAGCGAGCAGAATGATGTACGTGCTGGCGCGGACGAAGGAGCATGGCGTGTTCGTGCAAAAGCTGCATGCCCTGGACATCACCAGCGGCAAGGAAAAGCCGGGCAGCCCGGTGGTAATTTCGGCGACGGTCCGGGGCTCCGGGGACGGGGCCGTAGGCAGCAGGATCAGTTTTGATCCGCTGCGAGAGAATCCGCGAGCCGCTCTGTTGCTTGTAGGTGGTGAAGTGTACTTGACGTGGGCTTCGTCCTGTGACGTCGGACCCTATCATGGCTGGGTAATGGCATACGATGCCCATACTCTGCGACAACGTGCTGTTCTGAATACTTCTCCGGACGGCGGGGATGCGGGAATTTGGCAGTCAGATGCGGGGGCGGCGGCCGATGACAAAGGCAACGTGTATTTAGCTACGGGCAATGGCGACTTCAATGGAGCGAAGCCGGGCGGGCGGGACTTCGGCGACAGCGTGTTGAAGCTGCG
>Ga0193728_1000669_pt1 | contig 16857 bp, 17 predicted proteins | sample U1c1metaG_FD_143037 | JGI IMG/M metagenome (GOLD analysis project Ga0193728, IMG submission 143037) | Soil microbial communities from a riparian zone of the East river system, Colorado, United States - U1c1 | ecosystem: Environmental > Terrestrial > Soil > Riparian zone | place: USA: East River...
AACATCGGCAACAGTCTCGGGGCGGCGCTCGGCGGGGTCGTCGTCGCCGCTGGCCTCGGCTATCTCTCGGTGACCTGGGTCGGACTTGTTCTGTGCGTGCTCGGCGTCGTCATCGCGGTTCTCAGCTTCGGCGCGGAGCGACGCACACTACATCGGGCCGGGGGCCTCGGTCTGAAGCAGGATGCCGTCCTGGATCGCTCGCTTACGTAGGGCAACCTTGGTTCCGACGTCGATGCCCGCGACACGATACTTTTCGCGGATTCGTTTGAGGTAGCTCTTGGCTGTCTCCTCCGAGATGCCGAGCTGGAACGCGACCGCTTTGACCGGCTCGCCGCCACCATAGAGCGCCATGACCCGACGCTCCTGGGCGCTGAGCTTGGGCGCACCGCCGACCTCACCAGAGTTCAGTGCCAGGTCAAGTTCGGCCGAGACGAACGATTCGCCCTCGGCCGCGGCGCGAATTGCCTCCACAATCATGCCCGCGTCTTCGCTCTTGACGAGGTAGCCGAGCGCGCCGGCGGCCAGTGCCTCGCGTACGACGTTCGGCTCGGAGTATGTGCTCATCAGCACGACGCGTACGCCCGTGGTCTTGAGCGTCGAGATCTTGAGGGAGACGGGGATGTTGTCTTTGAGGTCGAGGTCGAGCAGGACGACATCGACCGGAAACTCGGGATGCGTGAGCAGCTCCGGCCACGATGCGACAGCGGCAACCATGTCGATGTCGGGGGCCGCGTTGCGGATCCATTCGGTCAGGGCGCCGAGAAGCATCCTGTGGTCATCGACGATCGCGAGGCGAATTCGATTTTCAGTTGGGGACACGTTGTGAACCTCTTTCACTGGTCAGCGGGGTTGTCGACAATGCACTCGATATCGACGCGCAGACTGGACCTCTCGGTTGAGTCACTGTATCGCCCAACCCGCGAAATTGAGGCCCAGATCGCCGGATCGACGCGATTTCGGGGTACATCCGTTGTCGTGATGACGATGGGTACCGGGATTTGGTTATTTGGCAGTCGCTCACCCATTGGGGCGACCGGCCCCAACGTCAGGGAGAGCGTGCGGGCCACGCTGGGTTTCCTGGTGTCGCTCATCAGCAGCCACACCGCCGAAAGCAGGCCATCGCGCTGTCCGGAATCGAGGAGGCCGGCGAGGCTGCCCTTGTCGCTCAGGGTGACGCTCTTGCCGAGCATCTCGGACTCGGACACCGCGTGATACAGCCAGGTTTCCCGACGGCCCTCGATGAGGTGCAGTCGTAGCTCTGTGGCGAGGGATGCTGCGACGGATGCCGTCTTCGGGTCGAGCTTGAGAGCGGTGCGTCCCGTGGCAACCGATTCGAGGAGGTCCTCGGCAGCGAGGTCGAGTCGGGCGAGCTCCTCGGATGCCAGCATCCCAACCGCAAATCGCGGAGCCGAGACGGTGCTCTGCACCAACACGCGGTCCAGCTCCTGTTGCACCATCCTGCGGAACCCGCGGACGACGAACACACCGATCACGGTCGGCAGCACCGCGAGCGCGAGAGTGTTCAGCTGGCTGGGGAAGGTCTCCGCCGTGAGGTGGCCGTCCATGACGATGGCGACAAGGAATGCGATTCCGAGGATTCCCGCGGCTGCGAGCATTTCGCGCCCGCGTCGGAGTGTCACGACGATCATGAGGCCGAATCCGGCGGAGATGGATGCCGTGGCATAGAGCCCGATATTGTGCAGCGGCCAGATGGCGACGAAGTCGAGTGCCACCGCACCCGCGAGCGCGAGGAGATAGAGCACGAAGATCCAGACCGGAAGTCGGTCGCCGAGGACGGACATGGTCACGAGCGCGGTGACGAACGCTGCAACGTAGAGCACCCAGGCCATCGCCGCGGTGAGCGGCTGCGGGTAGGTGTTCCACTGCGAGGCGAAGAGGCTCAGCCCGTACAGGGCCTGGATTGCGCTCAAGACGCCCGCGCCGACACCGAGGTAGCTCGTGCCAAGAGTCGCACCCCGTGCACTCGCCTGGCGCAGCGCCTTGGCGACTCCCGGAGGGCCACCCTTGGTGCGCCGCCCGAAGATGACGCCCAAGGTGTTTTCGTCCGGTCGCAGGAAACTACTCATCGTGGCACCTCGAGTACAACCGTCGTGCCAGAACCAGGACTGGAGAACAGGCGGGCATTTCCGCCAACCTCGCGCAGCCGGCCGATGACCGACTCGCGGAATCCGAACTTGTCGTCATCGATCACGTCGAGATCGAAGCCGATACCAGAGTCCGTGACCATGGCACGCACGGTTGTTGCGTCATCCGTGATCGTGACATGCGCCTGGGTCACCCCGGAGTGCCGCCGAACGTTTTCGAGGCACTCCGCGAGCGAGAGCAGGAAGGCGTCGAGGACGTCGCTCGGCAGGAGGACCTGTCCGGTACCGTGCCAGCTCACCTCGAGTCCCATCCGCCCGAACCGTTGCTTGACCGATTCGAGCGTGGTGCCGAGAGGTGTCTCCTCGACGGGGGTGAGGTTGTACGGACCGGATGACTCCGGGGTCGGTGTCGCGCCGAGCCGGAGCTGGCGCAGGAGCCGGGCATCCTCTGCCGCCTGCTGCCGAAGTGCCTCTGGTGCCACGCCGACGCCGGAGTGGGCGAGGAGTGTGAGGGTGGCGAGCACAGTGTCGTGCAGCAGTCGGGCTCCCTGGCGCCGCTGCGCCTCGGTCTCGCTGGCCTGACGTTCCGCCCGGTGGGCCCTGCCGATGCTGTAGATGCGTCGTGCGGCCCGGGGAACGCTCGCACTGAGCCAGTAGCCCAGGACGGCGGACAGCACCCAGCCCAGGATGATCGCGAGCGACGTCGGTGAAAGGGCAGCAGTTTGCACCGTCGCGAGCTGCACCAGAAGGGTGCTCGCGATGCCGGCCACGACGACAAGGACAATGCGAGAGACGCTCGACACGAGGACGATGGCAAAGCAGGCAATCCCTGCGGCGCCAAGCGGTGCGATCGCGGTTCCCAGGCTGGCGGACGGGGGAGTGTCATACGGGACCCGCACAATCACGAGGGCCGCAAGCCCGCTTACGATGCCGAGAATTGCCCACAGCAGCGTGCGATTGCGCGAGATCATCACGTGACAGAGGGCAAGAAACAGCAGGAAGGGAATCGTCGCGATGTAGTCGCCAAATCGGACAACGCCGGGGAAACTGAGGCTGATGAGCGTAATGATCGTCCCGGAAAGGCCCAGGAAGCGCGCAGTGCGCTGCAGAAGGCGATCCCGCTCCTTCGCGATGAGTTCCATATCGCTCAAATAGTCGCAGATTGCCACCACAAATGGGGGTGCCACACCGGTCGATTGGGGCACAAAGTTCCGGATACGGTTGAAGGGCAAACAGAGGGGTGCGCCGCAGATTCTGCGCCGCCACAGTAATACAGCTGCAAACTCGCCTCGGCGGGGATGTAGAACGGCGTTTCACCCGAATGAACGACGCCGGGCAGTAGCCAGTTAGTGCTACTGGAAACTGCTAGACCGGGGGGTCGCAAGAGGCCGCTGCACCGAACAGCGGCCTCAGCCCCTGGTAATCCGGCAGCGGGTAACCCGTATATTGGCGCGCTGTGTTTATCAGCGCCGCCGCCTCTGCGGCGCTGCGTGCGCAGGGAGCCGTTCCTGCGGCGCAGATGCGCCTTGCAACGTCTGATTCGAAGCTTCGCTTCGAACGCGCACCTTTGAACAATTCACCCTCGGACGCGACTTATCGGCCGCGATACTTGAGCCGGTCTGCGCCCGTGAGGCGCGGCGGCGCCAATTTATTCAGGCGTGAGCCAGCCTTCGCGGATGCCATGGCGGCGGAGGAGGATGCGCGTGCCGACATCGATGCCGACCTCGCGGAATTTGCGTCGTGCACGCTTGATGTAGGACTTGACCGTTTCCTCTGTCGTTTCCATCTCGGCCGCGACCTCTTTGATGGATCGGCCGGATGCGTAGAGCACGAGCGCGCGCTGCTCCTGACGCCCGAGACCAGGGTCCGGAGACGCGGCAAAGCCCGCGACGGCTTCCGCCAGCGGGGCCGACAGGTGCGGCGTACTGTCGGCGGCCGCACGAATCGCCGCGGCGAGTTCGGCAGCGGAGTCCGTCTTCGGCACGAACCCCATGGCCCCCGCGCGCATTGCCGCCGTCACCGAGGCGGAATCCGCGTGCCTGCTCATGACGATCGCGGCGGTACCGATAGTGCCGAGCGCGCGAAGCTTTGTTCCGACCGGAATTCCGTCTTCGAGGTGCAGGTCGAGCACGACGACATCCACGGGGAAATTCGGGTGAGCTATCAGACCAGCCCAGCTGGTCTCTGCGATCTCGATTGAGATGCCGTTGTCCGGGTCGTGCAGGCGCGCCGAGAGTCCGTCGAGAACCAGTCGATGATCGTCGACGATCGCGACTCTGATGGCGGCTTTCGGCTGCGATCGTCCCATGCGTGCTCCTGTCTGCGACAGCTTAGCGAAGATGACACAGACTCGTTTGTATACCCGCTCGAGTTTCGCGTGCCGCGTCGCCGATCGCTACGAGCTAAGAAGGCGTTCCAGATGGGCGCCGACCACTTCGTCCTCGATGAGGAACCCGTCGTGGCCGAACGGCGACGAGATGACGACGACCTCACCGCCGTCGATGGTTGACGGCAGAAGGCTCGCAATGAGGCGTTGATGGGCGAGCGGAAAGAGCCGGTCGGAATCGATTCCGAGCACCAGCGCGCGGGCCGTCACCCGGGAAAGCGCGGCCGCGACACCGCCGCGATCACGCCCGATGTCGTGCGAATTCATCGCATTGACGAGGGTGACGTAACTATTGGCGTCGAAGCGGCGGGTGAACTTGTTGCCGTGAAAGTCGAGGTAGCTTTCGACGGCATACCGACCGCCGCTCCCGAGCGGGCTGATCCCGCTCTGCCAGCTGCGCTGGAACCGATCGTTGAGTTCGGTGGGGGAGCGGTAGTTGAGCAGCGCCATTCGTCGCGCCAGAGCGAGGCCGCGGTACGGGCCATCCCCGTCGGGGGCGTTGTAGTACTTACCGCCCGCAAACTTCACATCGAGTTGGATGGCGTCAACCTGCACCGTGTTGAGAGCGATCTGGTCGGCGTTACTGAGCTCTGGTGACGCGAGGACGCCGATGCGCTCGACTCGATCTGCGTATTCGATGGCCCATTCCAGCGCCTGCATCCCGCCCATCGAGCCGCCGATGACGCCCGCCCAGCGCTCGATCCCGATAGCGTCGGAGAACGCCGCCTGGGCGGCAACCTGATCGCGAATCGTCACGAACGGAAAGCGAGCGCCCCACTCGGCGCCATCCGGAGCGTGCGATGCCGGGCCCGTGGATCCCTGGCAGCCCCCGAGCATGTTGGGAGCGACGACGAACCACTTGTCCGTGTCGATGGACTTGCCGGGACCGATGATTCCGCCCCACCAGCCTGCGGTGGGATGACCCAGGCCCGCGACACCGACCGCGTGGCTGTCACCCGTGAGCGTGTGCAGCACGAGAACGGCGTTGTCGGCTGCGGAGTTCAGCGTGCCAAAGGTCTCGTACGCGATTCGAACATTGGGTAGTTCGTCGCCGCGTTCGAGCGCGAGAGAGCCAATCGAGACAAATTTGCGGTCGCCGGGCGGGTCGCCTTCACGCCAGGCACCCGTTGCGGGTGGCTTGCCGAGAAGAGCCTTCGCGTTCGCTTCGGTGATGAATGCCGAAGGAACCGAGTCCTCGGGAGTCTGCCAGTCCATGTCAGCCTCAAGTATCGCGGAAAGACCGAACGCGCTGTCGGAGTGTTACGTTCCGACAGCGCGTTCTGGGAATCGATTCAGGCTTTCGCGGCCGACGCACCCGCGGTGCGGGCGGCGGCGAGCCCTGCCTCGAGGTCGGCCTTCAGGTCCTCGACGTTCTCGAGTCCGACCGAGAGACGAACCAGACCGGGCGTAACACCCGTCGTCAGCTGCTGCTCGGGCGTGAGCTGTGAGTGCGTGGTGGACGCCGGGTGGATGATCAGGCTGCGCACATCGCCAATGTTGGCGAGGTGACTGAACAGTGTGACGGACTCGACGAGCGCGCGGCCGGCATCGACGCCGCCCTTGAGCTCGAACGACACGACGGCGCCGACGCCCTTCGGGGCGTACTTGTTCGCTGCCGCGTACCACGGGCTCGACGGGAGGCCGGAGTAGTTCACCGAGGCGACGTCCGGGTGGTTCTCGAGCCACTCGGCAATTTCCTGCGTGTTCTGAACGTGGCGTTCGATGCGCAGGGAAAGTGTCTCGATGCCCTGGATGAGCGCAAACGCACTGTCGGGCGAGAGCGCGGCGCCGGTGTCGCGAAGAAGCTGGACGCGCGCCTTGATGACGTACGCGATCCCGTCGCCGAGAACCGTGGTGTAGCTCGCACCGTGGTACGACGGGTCGGGCTCGGTGAGACCGGGGAACTTGTCGACATGCTTCGACCAGGGGAACTTTCCGCCGTCAACGATGATCCCGGCGATGACCGTTCCGTGTCCGCCGAGGAACTTGGTCGCGGAATGCACCACGATGTCCGCACCGAACTCGAACGGACGAATGAGGTACGGGGTCGCGATGGTGTTGTCGACGATCAGCGGAACCGTGTTGTCGTGCGCCACCTTGGCGACCAGCTCGATGTCGAGGATGTTGATCTTGGGGTTACCGATCGTCTCCGCGAAGAGGAGCTTGGTGTTCGGCCGGATGGCCGCCGCCCATTCTGCGGCGTCGTCCTGGTCCTCGACGAAGGTGACCTCGATGCCGAGCTTGGCGAGGGTGTATTTGAACAGGTTGTACGTTCCGCCGTAGATCGAGGACGACGAGACGATGTGGTCGCCCGAGCCCGCAATGTTGAGTACTGCGTAGGTGATTGCGGATGAACCGGATGCAACGGCCAGCGCGGCGGTGCCACCCTCGAGCGCTGCGAGGCGCTGCTCAACGACATCGTTGGTCGGGTTCATGATGCGCGAGTAGATGTTTCCGAACTCAGCGAGCGCGAAGAGGTTCTTGGCGTGCTCCGTGCTGTTGAAGACGTACGAGGTCGTCTTGTAGATCGGAGTCGCGCGCGCGTTGGTCGTCGGGTCGGGCTGCGCGCCCGAGTGGATCTGTTTGGTCTCGAACTGCCAGTCGGCCATGGGGTTCTCCTTGGGGTGTGTGGGATGGACGTTTTCGAATTCTTTAGCGCGACAGTTCTGTCCAAGGGAATGTCATTCCAAGGGAATTGCTGCCTGCTCTGGAATCGAGCCTAGGCACGTCGCCCTCGACCACAAAGGGGTACGGAAACACTGCGTAATGATCGCGGGAATGTGAGTTGACACGCAAAACTAGTTCTGCGAGAGTAGTCGCGTGTCCAGCATCCGGCTCTTCATCCTCGACGCGCTCGCGCGGGGTGGCCCCATGCACGGACACCAACTGCGACTGCTTGCCGAAAAGGAGCACGTTCAGGAGTGGACCGACATCACGGTCGGCGCTCTCTACGGTGCGATCAAGCGCCTGGCCGCAGAGGAATTGATCGAAGAACTGCGCGCAGAACGAGAAGGCGCGTACCCCGAGCGCCAGGTGTACGCGATCACTGATGCGGGGCGCGTGTCCCTCGGCGTGACCCGACTGAACGCGCTTCGCGAGATCATCATCAAACCGGATCCATTCGATCTGGGCATGTCGCGGCTTGACCCCACCAAGCTGGACTCGCTCGACGGACTACTGAGCGCGCGCCTCGGACAGCTTCGAGCCCAGCTCGAAAACTACATCGCCCACGTCGCCTCCATCGAGCAGTACCTCTCGCTCGCTGAATCCATCGTCATGCAGCACATGACCGAACGACTTCGCGCCGAAATCACCTGGCACGAAAAGCTCTACAGCCAGCTACCAGCCATCATCGCCGACGAGTCGGCTCGAAAGGATCACTGATCATGTCTGAAACCACAGGCCAGGCCACAGCGTGGTCGCCGCCCAAACCGTCTCCGCATGCGTGGCGCGCCCTCGTCGTGCTTCTGATTGCGATGTTCATGTCGCTGCTCGACACCACCATCGTGAATGTTGCGCTGCAGACGATCCGCGAGAACGTTAACGGTGCGGGCAACCCGGCCGCGAGCGAGGATGTCCTGTCCTGGATCATCTCGGGTTACGCCCTCGCGTTCGGTATCGCGCTCATCCCGGCAGGTCGTCTCGGCGACCGCTTCGGGCACAAGTGGATATTCATCGTCGGCCTCGCGGCGTTTACCGCTGCCAGCGTTGCGTGCGGACTTGCCCAAAGCGACGTGCAGCTCATCGTGTTCCGTGTCATCCAGGGGCTCGCGGCCGGAGTCTTTACCCCCGCGGTAACCGCCTACATTCAGATCCTGTTCCAGGGCAAGGTTCGAGGTTCGGCGTTCGCGATCATGGGTGCGGTCATCGGAGTATCGAGCGCGCTCGGTCCTATCGTCGGTGGCCTCATTATCCAGGCTTTCGGTAACACGAATGGATGGCGTCTCATCTTCGGGGTGAATCTGCCCATTGGCGTTGTTGCTCTGGTTCTCGCGGTCGTGTTTGTCCCCGGTCGAAAGAGGCTCGCGGAAATCGTGACGCAGGCTCCAGCGAACGCGCGGACCGGTGGAGTCGACTGGGTCGCGCTCATCCTGCTCACGGGAGGGCTCGTCGCCATATTGGTTCCACTCATCGAGGGCCAGCAGAAGGGTTGGCCGCTGTGGACCTTCCTGAGCCTGGGCGGTGGTGTGGTGCTGATCGTCCTGTTCGCCCTGTGGGAGGTGTTCTACGTCAGGCGCGGCAAGAGCCCGCTCGTGCCTCCGCACCTGTTCAGTCATCCGCAGTTCACCGGCGGAACGATCCTCGCCCTCGTGTATTTTGCGGCATTCACGAGCATCTTCTTCACGATTTCGCTGCTCTGGCAGGCCGGTCTCGGACACACAGCGCTCGAATCGGGTCTCGTCTCAGTTCCGTTTGCGATCGGCTCGATCATCGGCTCGTCCCAAAGTAACCGACTCGCTGTACGCCTCGGCCGCAACGTTCTTATCATTGGCACTGGTCTGGTTGTGCTCGGACTCCTCGCGGTATGGCTCATCCTGTTGAACGTCAAGGGCGAGGACCTGACCAGCTGGCAACTCCTCGTTCCGCTGTTCTTCGCCGGGCTCGGTAACGGCCTCTTCATCGCGCCGAACGCGCAGTTCATCGTCGCAACTGTCGATCCGTCCGAGGCCGGCGCGGCAAGCGGTGTCATCTCCACCATGCAGCGAATTGGTTCTGCGATTGGTATCGCTGTCATCGGTAGCGTGCTGTTCGGGGTCGCGAACCTGACCGGTCTGACCGCTGAGATTCAACACAAGGTGGCCGCGGCCATGCAGGCGGGAACATACTCATCGCCAACGGTAGCCGCAGCCGCGATTTCGAAGGCCAGCCTGGCGACGCATTTCACGGATGCCGCGACCAGCGCGATCGGCGTGAGCGTGATCTTCTCTCTCGTCGCATTCGCTCTGGTGTTCGCTCTGCCGAAGCGTCTCGCGCAGCGCTGGGGCGCGCCCGGCGGCCACTAGCCAACCACGGGTTCGCCTGTTCGAGAGAGCTGGCGAACCCCGTGGCTTTACTAGGCTCGAACCATGGCACAGCGACGAGTAGTGGTAACGGGAGCGAGTTCGGGGATCGGCGCGGCGACCGCGCGATTGTTCAGCGCACACGGCTGGGATGTCGTTGCCGTTGCGAGACGTGAGGATCGCCTGAAGGCGCTCGCGGCAGAGACCGGAGTCGATATCTTCGTGGCCGATCTCACCAAACAGCCGGACGTCGACGCGCTACGCGATCACGTCGCCGCGGGAGGCCCGTTGCATGGTCTCGTGAACAACGCGGGCGGAGCCTTCGGACTGGCGTCTGTCGAGGAGGGCGACCCCGAGGACTGGCAGCGGATGTTCGACATCAACGTTCTCGGGACCAAGCGTGTAATCAGCGCCCTACTGCCCCTGCTTCGCAGGGGCGCTCTGGATGCCGGCAGCGCTGACATCATGACTGTTACTTCGATTGCCGGACACATCGCCTACGAGGGCGGCTCCGGCTACAACGCCGCGAAGTTCGCCGAGCACGCGCTCGTCGCCGTTCTTCGGCTCGAACTGGTCGGAGAGCCGATCCGCGTTCTTGAGATCGCACCGGGCATGGTCAAGACTGACGAGTTCTCGCTCACCCGTTTTGGCGGCGACCAGGCGAGGGCCGACGCCGTCTACGACAATGTGGCGGAGCCGCTGACTGCCGACGACATTGCTCAGACGATCGTGCTCACGATGGAGCTTCCGGCGCACATCAACCTGGATCTGGTCACGATCAAGCCCGTCGCGCAGGCCGCGCCGTACAAGCTCGTTCGTGGCCCGCTTAAGCCGAAGGTGTAACTGCGGCCGCAGTCGTCACAATTTCCTCGTCGGCAAGAGAGTCCGCGAAGGCCAGTTTCGGTACCAGGAAGAGCAACAGTGCCGCGACCAGCGCGCCGCATCCGCAGATCGTGAAAACGGTCAGGTAGCCGCCAAGGGTCGGGGTGTTGTGCCCGAGAAACTGGACGGCGCTCGACGCCAGAACGATAGCGAACGTCGATGATGCAAACGATCCGCCGATGGTCTTCGTCGTGTTCGTCAGCCCAGTCGCGACGCCGGTTTGTCCGCGGGGTGCCGCGGCGGCCGCGGTCGATGGCAGCGCTCCGACGAGTGCTCCGGAACCGAGCCCGGCAACGATCATGTTGGCAAGAGTCTCCACCTCGGTGGAATGCAGGAGCAGGAAGTCCAGGTACCCGGCGGCGACGAAGAAGGTCGCAACGATGAGCGCGATTCGCGGAGACGTGCGGTTCGCAAGCAACGGAAAAAGTACGGCGCCGATGATGAGGGAGATCAGATAGATGCCGACGACAACCGTGATTCCGCCCGAGCTGAGTCCGAGACCGGCACCGGACTTCGGGTCGGCTCCCGCAAAGGTCGCGAGCGGCGTCTGGGCGCCGAGAAGGCTGATGCCGACGAGTCCTGCTGTGATCTGAACCGGCCACATGTTCGGCTGGCGGAACACGCGAATATCGACCGCGGGATCCTTCTGCCTCAGCTCGAACAGGGTCCATGGAATGAAGACGAGGACCCCCGCCGCCATCATCGCGTAGACCCAGACCTGATCCGGACCCACAATTCGAAGGAAGGCGAGCCCGCCCGTGATTAGCAAGAGACCGAGGGTGAGGAGGATAAACCCGGGTGCATCCAGGGTGCGGCCCGGAAGCGGCTGCGACTCGGGCACGCCAAACAGGATCGCGAAGAACACGAGAGTTACCGCAATTGCGGGAACGATGAGCGTTAGTGTGACGTTTCCGCCGAACACGTCGATGAGGTTGCCACCCGCGACGTCGCCGAGAATCGCACCCAACTCCAGCGCGACGACGAGGAAGCCGGCGGCACGCCGAGTCTGTGATGCACTTCGACCGGAACGGCGACCGCGGTCGAAAATCAGCGCAACCTCGAGAGGCAGCCAGACGACGTAGAACCCTTGCAGCGCGAAGGCCACGAGGTACGGCCAGAAGCTGTCGGCGAAGGGGAGTGCCCAGGTGGCGAGTCCCGTGAGGATGGTGGAGATCAGGAGGATTCGCTTGTGCCCGTACATGTCGCCGAGCTTCGCGAGAAACGGCACCACGATGGCGGACAGCAGCAGCTGGGCGGCTTCGAACCAGTTGTACTCCGCGGTCTCGATGTGCAGGTGCTTGATGAGAGTCGGGATGAGCGGGATGTAGTACCCCTGCAGAATTCCACTCGTCAGCTCAAGAAGAAACAGGAAGCCGATAAGGCCGAAGGTCACGCTGCCGGGTCGCGTCTTTGCGAGGACAGGCTTGTTTTGGATGCTAGCCACTCTCGGATGCTAGTGCAGCGCAGGAGCGCGACACGGAGAAATCGGGGGAGCGCGCCGCACGAGGAAACCGCGTAGGTTCTTTAATCGATGGGTCCCCAGACATTGCAGGAGCTGCTCGATCCCGGGTGGGCGGAAGCGCTCGCTCCCGCCCAGGCCGAGGTTGCTCGGCTCGGCGACTTCCTGCGAGCGGAGACCGCGGCGGGTCGAGGCTACCTGCCGAGTGGCCAGAACGTGCTCCGCGCCTTCACCTACCCGTTCGCAGATGTTCGTGTGCTCATCGTCGGCCAGGACCCGTACCCGACTCCCGGGCATCCGATCGGTCTGTCATTTGCCGTCGACCCGCACGTTCGTCCGGTGCCGCGGAGCCTGCAGAACGTCTACAAGGAGCTGCACGACGATCTCGGGCTGCCGGTTCCAGGCAATGGCGATTTGACGCCGTGGGCGGCACACGGAGTCCTGCTACTTAACCGAGTCCTGACGGTTCGACCCGGCGCATCCGGTTCCCATCGCGGGATCGGCTGGGAGGCCGTGACGGAGCTCGCCATCCGTGCGCTGGTGGCTCGAGGAACGCCACTCGTCGCGATCCTGTGGGGGCGGGATGCCGGGACGCTGCGCCCTCTCCTCGGGTCGACACCGATAATTGCCTCGGCACATCCCAGTCCGCTGTCGGCGAGCAGCGGCTTCTTCGGCTCCAAGCCCTTCAGCCGCGCAAACGAGCTGCTCGAACAGCAGGGAGCCGCACCGATCGACTGGTCGCTAGCGGGTTAGGCTTCTCGCGATTGGATCTCGAAAGGGTCGGCAGTTGCTGGAAGAGGAATACCAACCGCGGCGGCAGTTGCCGTTGCACCTCCGACCCGTGCCCGAGCCGGAGCCGGGGTTCGAATACACGATTCGAGCGGCGACGGTGGATGACCTTCCGCACGTCCGCGAGATCTACAACCACTACGTGCTGAACTCCACGGTGACTTTCGACGAGAAGCCGATGACCCTTGCGGAGCTGAGGCGCAAGTTTGCGACCAGCCAGAAGCTCACGATGCCGTACCTGGTCGCGGAGAACCCCCGCGGCAGCCTGCTTGGTGTGGCATGGGTGTTCCCGTGGCAGGGAAACACTGCGTCTCGTAGAACGGTTGAGTTGTCGATCTATCTCGGCCCGGCAGCCACCGGCAAGGGTCTCGGCAAGGCCCTGCTCGAGCGACTGCTCGAGGAATCCAAAGCAGCAGGCATCAGGGAGGTCATTGCCGTCATCGCCGATAAGGGCGCTGAGGCTTCCATCCAGATGCACAAGAAATTTGGCTTCAAGGAGACGGGCCGGATGGGGAAGGTCGGCTACAAGTTCGATCGGTGGCTCGGAACAGTCATGCTGCAGAAGGCGCTCAAGTAACCCGCAACGCCTTAGTGTTTGCTACCTAGCTCGAGCAGGCCGACACCGCCGATCACGAGCACCATGCCGACGATCTGCTGCCAGGTCAGCGTCTCGTGAAACACGAGCCAGCTGATGACCGCAACGACGACGACGCCGGCGCCCGCCCAGATCGCATACGCGATACCGAGCGGAACACCGGAGCGAAGAGTAATCGACAGCAGCACGAACGAGGCGACATACCCGACTGCGACGATGATGTACGCCCACCAGACGCTCTTGGGGCCGCTGGCGTACTTCAGGAAGCTGGTGGCCACCACTTCGCTGATGATCGCCGCAGCGAGGTAGAGATAGCCCATGCCTGCCAAGCTACCAACTGAAGGCCTGCGGTTCCGCGGCAGGGGCGGCGGCGGAGCGAACTAATTTCGTGGGGTTGCCCGACGGAGGATGAAGAAGCCGGCGACACCGGCGACCGCCGTGGGCACGAGAGTCCAGAGCGTCACTCCGAGCGGACCGGACGCCGCGAGCCAGGTACCAACGACCGACCACTGGTGGTCGAGCGTGAAGTACGCGATGGCACCGACGAGTACGACCGCAATGATCACGAAGAAAGCGGTGAGACCGGTCGCCCGCCAACGCACGAACATTGCCGCCGCGGCGCAGCCGATGAAGAGCAGGAACAGGAATGCGCAGAGGTACATGACGAAGCGCAGCAGCCAAAAGGGGTTGGTGAAGTAGACCGGCGCGAACATCCGCCCGCCGACGCCCCATCCCCCGGTCGCAATTTCGAGAACACTCATGATCGTCAGCACAACCGCAAACCCGAGCGAGAGTACGAAAAACGCGAGCGCGGATCCGAGGTAGAAGTCGCGTCGCGTGACCCCGAAGCCGAGCGAGAACGGGAACGTACGCGAGATCGCCTGGATGGCGATCACCATCGCGTAGACGAAGATGTACGACACCGCGCCGGAGTAGCCGAGGTGCGTGTGGGCCAGATTCTGCGGTGTGGGGCCGCCGGTGGATTCGATGATGATGTACCAGATCGCCAGATTGAGTACGAAGATGGTGCCCAGGATGATGAGCGGCAACACCAGGATCTGGAACTTGTTGACGAAGTGCAACCGGGTCACGGCGAGGATGCGCCGTGGCGCTTCCCGACGGCGTGTGGCGGGCAGCGCGAACGAGAGTGCGGTCATGACTGGGCTCCAAATTCTGTCTCGGGGATGCTGGTCTTGCGAACGACGAGTTGTTGCAGGGAAACCGGTCCGAGTTCCAGGCCGGCAGCCAGTGCGACCCTGCGTTCGTCGGCGTCCAGTTTTTCGATGGTGACCGAGCTCAGCCCGCCCGGTACGTCTCGGTGCAGTACGGCGCGTTGCCCCACGAACCTGTCGACGGCGGTCTTGGTGCCGGTGATGGTGGTGGCGGACCCGCGCAGAGTGTCCGCCTCCTCATCGATGATGATCCGACCGTCATTGATCACGATCACATGATCGAGCAGCGCGCTGACCTCGTCGATGAGGTGAGTCGACAGGATGACCGTGCGCGGGTGTTCCGCGAAATCCTCCAGCAGGCGGTCGTAGAAGATCTGGCGAGCGACGGCATCCAGTCCGAGGTATGGCTCGTCAAAGAAAGTGAGCGGTGCGCGCGAGGCCAGGCCCACAATCACACCGACCGCGGAGAGCTGGCCGCGCGACAGCTTCTTCATGCGGCGACCGAGCGGGACCCGGAATTCCGCGATCAGGCGGCGGGCGAATTCGGCATCCCAGTTCTCGAAGAACCACGGCGCGCTTGCGAATACGTGCTTTGGCTTGAATTCCTCTGGGTAGGCCTGGCTCTCCTTGATGAAGCAGATCTTGCCCAGAACAGCGGCGTTCTCAACCGGTGATTCGCCGAACACGCGGATGGAGCCGGCCGTTGCGAACTGCTGCCCGGTGAGGAGCTGCATCATCGTGGTTTTGCCCGCGCCATTGCGCCCGAGTAGTCCGTAGATGGTGTTCTCTTTGACCGAGAAGCTGGCATCGTCCACGGCAGTGAATTTGCCGAATCTCTTGGTGAGGCCTGCAACCTCGACGACGGTGGTCATTCCGTGCCTCCTTCATGAATTGGTGCTGCCTGGATCATGGCGACGAGTTGTGTCCGGGTGAGGCCGAGTTTTATGGCCTCCGCGATGAGTGGTCGTACGAATTCCGCCTCGAACTGGTCCCGTCGTTTTGTGGCGAGTCGCGCCTGTGACCCTGTTGCCACGAACATCCCGATGCCCCTCTTCTTGTAGAGAACTCCGTCGTCAACCAGAAGATTGACGCCCTTGCCTGCCGTTGCCGGATTGATTCGATAGAACGCGGCGAACTCGTTGGTCGACGGCACCTGGCCCTCCTCGGGCAGACTGCCGGCGAGGATGTCGTTTTCGATGGCTTCCGCAATTTGCAGGAAGATCGGCCGAGAGTCATCCATGACCGGGCACCAAACTCTCGTCCGGCTTCGCTGGTTCATTACTCATGTAACTAACCAACCAGCCTCGGGAAGAGATGTCAAGTTCGGATGTTCGAAGAGGTTGGATAGATAGTGTGTAGTCATGCCAACCGCGCCACGAGAACGTCCACCCGTCGCCACGGTGCTCGGCGAGTATTCCGCATTCATTTCGGACGATGCCGATACGGTTTTCGATGCGCTGGCTCGCCGGGTGCGGGGTGCGTCACCGCCGGCATCCTCGATTCTGATCGACAAGACGCAGCGCCTCGTCGTGCTTCAGGGGGAGTGGTGGTACCGAGGAGAGTGGCGCGTCACGGTCGAGGCCGCGGGCAGCGACGTTGATTACACAATCGTGAATGTCGCGCAGCGGGCACGGTGGGCGGGTCGCCTGACCGCGCGAGGCGTCCTGAAGAAGGCGCCGAGCGACTTTCTGGCTCTGGCATCCGCGGTGCGTGACGAGCTGGAGTAGCGAGGGACTGGCCCTACGTGTTTGAACTCCACCACCTGTCAGCACAGGAACAGTGGGACTGGCTGCACCGCGGCGAGATCACCCCGGTCGAACTCGTCGCCCACTATCTCGAACGCATCGCTCGGCTGAACGATGGGCTCGGAGCCTTCATTACCGTCACGGCGGATGCCGCCCTGGTCCGTGCCGAATCGCTGGCCGACCGCGTTCCGAAGACTGCTGCCCTGTGGGGAATCCCGCTCGGCGACAAGGATCTGGTGCGTCGTGCCGGCGTTCGAACGACCTTCGGTTCCCAGCTATTCAGCGATTTTGTACCCGCCGAGTCGGACGAACTCGTCGAGGTCCTCGATGCCGCGGGCGCGATCAGTCTCGGCAAGACGAACGCGCCGGAATTCGGGATGCCGAGCTACACGGAGTCGCTCGTCGCTCCACCGGCCAGGAACCCGTGGGACCTGACGCTCGGTGCGGGCGGAAGCAGCGGCGGCGCGGCGGTCGCGGTTTCGACGGGGCTTCTGCCGGTCGCGACCGGATCCGATGGCGGTGGCTCGATTCGGATTCCGGCGGCTGCGACCGGCCTGGTCGGCATGAAGCCCGGGCGCGGGCTGGTGCCATCCGGCTCCGGCCTGACCTCGCTCGCCGGTCTCGTCACGACCGGTCCGATCGCGCGCAGTGTCGCTGATGCCGCGATGCTGCTCGATGCGATGATTGCGGGCTCCGACTACCGGTTCTCGGTGAGATCGCCCGG